>JGI24740J21852_10000036_pt1 | contig 44619 bp, 44 predicted proteins | sample KBSCornC6_FD_21852 | JGI IMG/M metagenome (IMG submission 21852) | reverse complement strand
GAGCCGAGCCTCGGTCTTGCGCCACTCATCGTGAAAGAGATCTTCCACATCATCAGCGACCTGCGCAAAACCGGCGTGGCAACCCTGCTGATCGAACAAAACGCGCGTGCCGCTTTGCAGGTGGCCGACTACGGCTATGTGCTGGAAACGGGCGACATGACGCTCGAAGGCCCGGCGCATGAACTGGCCGTCAACCCGCGCGTCATCGAAACCTATCTGGGACTGGCAAAGAAGGCGGCTTGAGCGCCGCCGGGCAAGCGATCAATCGTCGTCATCGTCGCGATGGCGATGTTTCCACTCCCTGCGTTCCCACTTGCGTTGCTCACGCCATTGCTTTTCCTGCCACTTGCGGGCGCGCCAGTCGTCCTCGTAGTAGCCGGGCGCGACCACCACCGGCTGCGGTTGGACGTACACAGGTTGGGGGGCATACACCGGCTGAGGAGCATAGACGGGTGCCGGTGCATAAACCGGCGCCGGCTCGACATAGACCGGGGCGACCGGAACGCCGATGCCGATATCCACATTGACCCGGGCCAGCGCAGCCTGGGACGACAATGCCGCGAGCGCGGCCAGCGCACACAGCGCCAAATGCTTTTGCATGATGAGTTCCTTCGACACGGCTGCACTGTAGTCGAGTGGCATGCTCGCGGTCTTACAAAAAATATACGGGCGTTACCAGATGTAACGAAGTCGCGTCAGGCGAGCGTGCGCTCCATCAACAGGGCGTCGTTACCGTAGACGCTGTGTAGCGTGGCGACCGATTTGGCGTCGAGCCGGGCAGGCCGATAGCCGAGTCGTTGCCAGAAGGCGTCGGCGCCCTGTACGGCGACCAGGCGCGATTGGCGCAGGCCGTGGGACTGTGCGGCGTTTCGGGCCGTTGTGTAGAGGCGTTCGCCCAGGCGGCGGCCACGGCCGGCGGGTGCGATGGCCATGTCGTGCACGAACCAGAGCACATCCGCAGCATCCGCCTTCGGCAACGGCACGTGCAACTTGGGCGGACTCCATGCATGCCATGCATGCGAGAGCAGGTAGCCGACGATCTCCGTCCCCTCCACCGCGACCAGGCACATGGCAGGGCTGCGCGCCCAGCGGCTGGCCAACGCGTCGCCCGGCTCGAGGAAGCCATCGCCGTAGCAAGCCTGCTGCACGGCCAAGATGCCGGGCAAGTCGTGCGCGACGATCGGGCGAATGGTGAGCTCGGACATGGGGCAGGTGGAGCGGAAAACCGCCGAGTTTACCGGACGCACATCGGCCCTCATGCCGTTTGCGCATAACTGGGGCTCACGCCGGCATTTGCAGCGTGGCGCACGTATCCTGTCGGGTGCGTTGCGGGGTCGTCCCGCTGCCCCATTTCTTCTTGCAAGCATGTCCCGAATCGTCTTCCTGAACGGCCAATACGTGCCGGCCGCCGAGGCCACCGTTTCCATCATGGACCGAGGCTTTACCTTTGCCGATGGCATCTATGAAGTGACCGCCGTGGCGCGCGGCAAGCTCGTCGACAACGACGCACACCTCGCACGCCTGACCCGCTCGCTGTCCGAAATCGGCATCGACAACCCGTACACCGAAGCGGAGTGGACTCGCGTGTGCGAAGAGCTGGTGGCGCGCAACGGGCTGGACGAGGGCGTGGTGTACATGCAAGTCACGCGTGGCGTGGCCGAGCGCGACTTTGGCATTCCCGCAGACATCACGCCGACGGCCGTGGCGTTTACGCAGGTCAAGACCATTGTCGATAGCCCCTTGGCAAAGAAAGGTGCCACCGTCGTGACGGTGCCCGACCTGCGCTGGAAGCGCTGCGATATCAAGAGCGTCGGCTTGTTGCCGCAGGTGATGGCCAAGCAGATCGCCGCCCGCGCCGGCGCGCACGAAGCCTGGATGACCGACGGCGACCACGTGACCGAAGGCGCCTCGTCCACCGCGTTCATCATCACCGCAGACAAGCGCCTGATTACGCGCCCGCTGTCGAACGCCGTGCTGCCGGGCATCACGCGTGTGTCGATCCTGGCGCTGGCGCGCGAACACGGCCTGATGCTGGAAGAGCGCACCTTTACCGTGCAGGAAGCCCAGCAGGCGGCCGAGGCCTTCTACACGAGCGCGTCGACGTTCGTGATGCCGGTGGCGTCCATTGATGGTGTGCAGATCGGCAATGGCCAGCCGGGGCCGCTCACACAGGCGCTGCGCGTGCTGTATCTGCGCTTTGCCGGCGTGGATGTGGCCGAGCCAGCCAATCAGATGTGACGAAAGCGGTTACGCCAGCACGGTAAAATCGCCCGCTCAGTTTTTTGCAGCCAGGCGAGACACCATGAAAGCAGGAGGCTGGCGCCGGCGAGGCGCCATTGCGGCGACCACGTTGGCCGTTACGCTGTGGGCATCTGTGCCCGTGTTTGCGCAAACTTCCGTGCCGTTGAGCGTTGCGCCGGCGGCAACCGTTGCGCCTGAGCAGCCTGGAAGCGATAGCCACTGGCGCCGCTTTGTGGGCGCCACCGGTGTCGTGTCCTACGTCGACAAGCAATCACTCCGCGCCGCAGCGGATACCGGCTCCAGCAGCCAGCACACCGTGCAGTTCCAACTGCTGCGCAATGTGCTGCCCGACTTCACGATCAAGACGGCAGACGGCCAGCCGATCCGTTCGTCGGTCAAGCAAGTAGTGCTGGACTGCGCGCAGCGCACCTACACCGTGATCGCACAGACGCTCTATCGCGCGCGCAACGCCAGCGGCAAACCGCTCTACCAGATTCGCTATGGTGACGACGCGCAAAGCCGCTCGCTGCGCGAGGGCAGCGTGTTCGATTGGATCGCCGGGCGCTTCTGCGCGGTGCCGCACCCCTAACGCCCCTTAAAGCCGCTCAGACCTGGGCGGCTTCCTCTGAGCAGCCGGTGTTGTCGTCGTCTTCACGCCCGCGTGCGTAGGGCTGCCGTTCCTGTTCGAGCTCCGGATACCGGCGGGCGGCGAAATCGATGGTGGCCTCGTATGACTCGAACTGGTTCGACTCGGCGGCCACGCCATCGTTGACGAGAATCGCGTACCACTTCCCATACAGTGGTCCGTACACCACGACCTTGCTTTTCATTGTCCTGTCCCTGTCTTTTGTGTCGATGACCGGGCGTCGCGGTTCGCGCGACGCTGGCGGCTCGAACTGTCCGGCCGCCAGGTCGTGGCGCGCCGTCAGTTGGTTGGCGGACGATGATTGCAGCCAGATGCAATGGACGTCAACGTTTGCGTTTGACGCGATCTTCTAATATGGCAACGTGCCAGGCACCCGTGCTTGCTGCAGTGCAGCGGGTTCGTGGCCCGACTCTATGTAGTCGGCAAAGCGGCGGATGCAATCGGCCACCCACTCGGGGCGATGCAGCGGCAACCAATGGCCCGCGTCGACTTCATGACGCCAATAGTGCGAGACCCACGCCTCGAGCGCACGGGTGACGTCGGGGCTCACGTAGCGGTCGCGCGTCGGCACGATCAGCTGCACCGGCGCATGCGGTGCACGCGTCTGAGGCTGCGCCAGTCGCTCGCGAAAATTGGCGCGATACATCTGCAGGCCATTGCACGCATCGCGCAGGAGCGATGGCCGTTGCGCCGCACCCTGTACGCCTTCCGTCTTGCGCAGCCACCATGGCCACGCGCGCGCCATCCCTAGCCGCCAAGACCACTCCGCCACCAGCGGCAGGTGGAAATAGCCGATGTACCAGGATTGCAGCCGCTGCTTCCATACCGCGCGCTTGGCGGCCCATGTGCCGGCGTCCAACTGCGTGCGCACCCAGTGGCCAACGTGGTCGAGACAGGGCCCTGAGATCGACGTGTAGGACGCGATGCGCCCGCGCAGTCGATCGGTGGTGACTGACTCCCAGCTGTGGATGGAGCCCCAGTCGTGCCCGACCAGGTGGAAGCGCTCGCCGGGCAGCAATGCGTCAGCCACGGCGGCTAGGTCATTAGCGAACTGATGGATGCCGTAGCCGCTCGTGTCGGCCGGTGCGTCCGACAGGCCGGCGCCGCGCACGTCGAAGGTGATGACGCGGCCATGGCTCGCCAGCGCATCGCGCACGCCATCCCAGACGGAGCTGTCGTCTGGATAGCCGTGCACCAGAACGATGGCGGGGCGCTGCCGTGCAGAAGGATCAGTGGGCTGGCTCAGGCGGGCATGCAGGCGGACGTCACCTGAGCGCACGACGTGGGACGACTGCCGGGCGGCGGATGGAAAACCGTTGTTCGGGCGCGCGGAGGCGGCAGGTATGGACATCGGGGCGCTCCATGTCGATCAAGGGTGACATCGATCGATGGCATGGTAGGCGCCTCTTCCGCCGTTTGACAATGCGCAATGGTCCTAACGTTGTGCGTGCGCGCCGTAACAAATTTCGTGCTTTCCCGCAGAAACGTCCATAGAATGCGAACGCGAATTGTTCCTATTACCATTATTTGAGCCGACCGAGATGGCCGCAGAGCCGCCGGCATCAGGAAAATGCAAGAAAAACAGCAGAGAGGAGACGGCGTGCGCGTGTCGATGCGTGTGGTGTGGCTTGTGGTTTCAGCCATGCTCGCAGCGGCGTGCGGCGGCGGGGATGGCGGCAACGGCACGTCATCGACGGCATCAGCATCGACTGACACGCTTTCGCCCATGGCGCAGGTGGGCAAGCAGATCTTTTTCGATCAGGCGCTCTCGGCCTCGGGCAAGCAGTCTTGCGCGTCGTGCCATGACCCGGCGCGTGGGTTTGCCGATCCGAACAACCTGGCTGTGTCGATCGGCGGGCCAAACTCTGATTTGCCCGGTCTGCGGAACGCGCCGTCGCTGAATTACGCTTCGTTCACGCCGAACTTCAAGATTGACAGTACCGGCAAGGCTTCCGGTGGTTTCTTCCGCGATGGCCGTTCGGCATCGTTGGCAGATCAGGCGCAGCAGCCGTTCACCAACGCGTTCGAGATGGCCAACGGCTCGGCCGACGATGTATTCAAGACGCTGCTGACCCGCCCGTACCTGGATCAGTTCAAGGCCGTGTTCACCCCGGCCAGCACGCAGGACAGCGCGACCGCGATGCAGAGTATCGGCCGTGCGCTGGCAGCATTCCAGAGTGAAGACCCGAGCTTCCACACCTTCGACAGCAAATTCGATGCGTACCTCGCCGGCAAGACAACGTTGACGGATGCCGAGACACGCGGCCTGCTGCTGTTCAATAACCCGACCAAGGGCAACTGCAACGCTTGCCATATCTCGACCGGCAAGGGCAGCACGCCGGCGTTGTTTACCGACTTCACGTACGACAACGTCGGCATTCCGCGCAACTGGAGCATGGCCGCCAACCAGGAAGGCACCACGCTGCCGTATGTGCCCAAGAACGGCCTGGCGCTGGGCGATCCCAACTACAGCTACTACGACATGGGCCTGTGCGGCCCGCTGCGAACCGACTTCCGCGTGGGTGGCTCGACGTGTGGCCAGTTCAAGGTGCCGACGCTGCGCAACATCGCGCTGACCGGCCCGTATTTCCACAACGGCGTGTTCCAGACACTGGACCAAGTGGTGGCGTGGTACGTCACGCGCGATACCGATCCGGGTCGCTGGTATGTGAAGGTCGATGGGACCCCTGACGTGCCGTACAACGATCTGCCGGTCGCATTCGATGGCAATGTGAATGTGGCGGAAGTGCCATACAACCCGGCCAAGGCACCGTCGCTGACGAACCAGGAGATGAGCGATCTCGTGCATTTCCTGTGCACGCTCACCGATGGGTTTGATCCGGCCAATCCGTCGGCCTATCGCGTGCCGGCGCAATGCGGGTCCACTGCAACCAGCGTGGGCGCCGCTCGTATCCAAGCTGTTTCTACCGGCGGAGCCACGCCGGGCAACACGGCAACGAGCCAATAAACCAACTCAAAATTCAAAGACCAGGGAGCGTCACAGCATGAAACGAACCGCCTTGTCGGTAGCCGCCGCCATTGCGCTGATGGGGGCCGGCGCAGCCAATGCCGCCACCACCGCGCAACTCGAACAGAAACTCGATGCCATGGCCGCACAGATCGAAGCGCTCAAGGCCGAGCTGAAGGAAGTGAAGGCGCAGAACGCGACGCTGGCCACGCAGCAGCAGACACAGGCGACAGCCCAGGCGCAGCAGACCGCTGCCCTGCAGGATGTGCAGCAGACCGTGCAGACGGCACAGCTCGCATCGACCCGGCCGTCGCCGCTCGACAACCTCACGCTGTGGGGCTATGGCGAGGTCAACTACAGCCGCCCGACGCGCCGCTCCGAAGACACCAAGATGGACCTTGCGCGCGCGGTGTTCGGCATCGGCTACAAGTTCAACGACAAGACCCGCTTCAACTCGGAGTTTGAAGTCGAGCATGCCATCGCCTCGTCGTCCGACTCGGGTGAGTTCGAGGTCGAGCAGTTCTACATCGACCACAAGCTGACCGACAAGGTTGGCCTGAATGCGGGCCTGTTTCTGATCCCGACAGGCTTTATCAACCGCAACCACGAGCCGACCAACTACTACGGCGTGCATCGCAATTTTGTCGAGACGCTGATCATTCCGAGCACGTGGCGCGAGGGCGGTCTCTCGCTGTATGGCGATACCGATTTTGGCCTGAACTGGAATGTGGGCCTGACCACTGGGCTGAACCTGGCCAAGTGGAATTTCAACCCAGAAAACCCACTGTTCAACTCCGCCCTGGAGATGCAGAACAACGGCGCGGGCCCGCTGCAGCAGACGCACCAAGAACTGGGGCTGGCGAGCGCGAAGAACCTGTCGCAGTACGTGGCGCTCAACTACTCGGGCATTCCGGGCGTGACGCTGGGCGGCTCGGTCTTTACAGGCAAGAGCAGCCGTTCGAGCAGCGATGCGCCGCTGCCGGAGCAGCGCGCCACGCTGTATGAGGCGCACGCGCGCTGGACGCCGGGCAAGTGGGATCTGTCGGCGCTGTACGCACGCGGCACGCTCAGCAACGCCGACATGGCCAACCAAATGAATCCGGGCGCGGCCAACCCGATGCCCTCGGCGTTCTACGGCTGGTTCGTGCAAGCCGCCTATAACATCTGGCAGAAGGGCGACTATCGTGTCGCACCGTTCGTCCGCTACGAGCGCTACAACATGGCTGAGAAGGTCGAGGGCCTGGCACCGGGCTTTGCATCGCCGTCGGGCTGGCCGTTGCTGGCGGACACGGTGTACACCATTGGCGCGAACTTTTACCTGAACCCGAACGTGGTCTTCAAGATCGACTACCAGCGCTTCAAGCAGAACCGCGATTTCTCGCGCGTCGACCTGGGCCTGGGCGTCTCGTTCTAAGCCACCGCGATCCAACGAACCGAAGGAGGCGCAAGCCATGCGTTACCAGCCAGTGCCCATCGTTCTCGTGTGTGCCGCCGCCGTGGGCGCACCGGGTGTCGTCATCACCCAGGCCTTTGCAGCGGATTACATGACCGCGGCCGAGGCGCAGAAGGCGATGTTTCCCGATGCCACCAGCTTTGAGCCGGTATTGCTCACGTTGTCGGCCGATCAGCTCAAGCAACTGGCCGACCGCGCCGGTGGCCCGGCCAAGCCCGGCGCCTGGCGCGCGTGGCAGGCCAAGCAAGGTGACAAGACGCTCGGCTACTTCGTGACCGATGCCGTCATCGGCAAGTTCGAGCTGATCAACTACGCCGTGGGTTTGAATGCCGCAGGCGAGATCAGCGGCGTCGAGATCCTCACCTACCGCGAGAGCCACGGCTACGAGGTCCGCAACAAACCGTGGCGCGCCCAGTTTCTCGGCAAGTCGGCCAAGTCGGCGTTACGCATTGGCGACGACATCAACAACATCAGCGGCGCAACGCTGTCGTGCACGCACCTGACCGACGGCATCCGGCGTATTGCGGTGATGGCGCAACTCGCGCTGGTCAAGCGCTGAGGCACGTGGTGGACGCGGTGATTTGCAGGCGCGCGCGTCCGCTGCTCGGCACGCTTGTCGATATCCAGGCTGAGGGGCCGGATGCGGATGCCGCTGTGGCGGCAGCCTTTGACGAGATTGCCGCCGTGCATGCGTTGCTGAGCTTTCATGCGCACGACAGCGAATTGCAGGTGATCAACCGTGCGGCGCTCGGTGCGCGGCAGCATGTCGATCCCCGGACACGGGCGGTGCTGCACTTGGCGGCTGCGTTGTATGAGACGTCAGCGCGCGCATTCGATTGCCGTGTCGACGCGCCAGCGGATGCGCGCTTTCCCGTTGCCTTCGATGGCGATGTCGTCATCAAACAGACTGACGCACCGATGGACCTCGGTGGCATCGCCAAAGGCCATGCCGTGGACTGTGCGATCGCGGTGCTGCGCACATTCGCCATCGAACGCGCCGTCGTGAATGCGGGCGGGGATGTGCGCCACTACGGCGTGCGGCCGATGACGGTGCAGGTGCGTGATCCGCGCAATGCAGCGCGGGTTGCGGCGTCGGTATCGCTCGACAATGCGGCACTTGCCAGCTCAACGGCAGGGGGGCTGGGCGCACAGGCCGAAGGCGCGTCGCGCATCCACGACGCCCGGCGTAAGCTTGTACCCGCGCTCGCGGGGGCGACGGTGCAGGCGCCTGCCTGCATGTTGGCCGATGCGTTGACCAAGATCGTGCTCGCCACGGGCGATGTCGCGCATCCGCTGCTGGCGGAATACGGCGCGGCGGTGGTCGTATACTCGCCGGGTTAACCGGTTGCCCGCCCGTCATGTCTGCTACCCCCCGTTTTTCTCATCATCTGCGTGAAAGCGCTTTCCGCCTGAGCCGCCGCCGGCGCTGGACGGTGTATGGCGTATTCGCAGTGCTGCTGCTGACGGGGCTGGTCTGGCTGGCGCTCCATTTTCTGGATGACGGCAGCGAGGGGGGCATGCTCGCGCTGGCATGGAGCATGAAGCTGCATGGCGCGGCGGCCATGGCGGGTTTGTATCTGCTGGGCATGCTGTGGGGCCCGCATATTCGCAATGCTTGGGTGCGTCGGCGTAACCGCGCGGCAGGTGCCGTGTTTGGCTCGCTGACCGCAGTACTGGTCGTGACGGGCTATGCGCTGTACTACGTCAACGGCGAACTGCCGCGCCAGGGGGCGGAGATCCTGCATTGGGTGGCGGGTATTGTCGTCTGCATTGCGCTGTGGGTGCACATCGTGATCGGGCGCCGCAAGCGCAAGGCCGTGTCGGCGTTCCAGATGTGAGCGTCAGGTGGGCTGCTCAAGCTCACCCTGCAGCAACGGTGTGGCCGCCGCGAAGGCCGCGAGATGTTCGAGCAGCGTGCGCACCTTGCGCGGCAACTGCTGCTGCGGCCAAACCGCATAGATGGGGCGCTGCGGCATGCGCCACGTCGGCAACAGGCGAACCAATCGACCAGCCTGCAGTGCTGCGTGGCAGAGCGTGTGCGGGCAATACAGCAATCCGAGGCCTGCTTCAGCCAGGGTCACCGCCAGCTCGATGTCGTTCAAATCGCACCGACCCTGCGGCTGCAGCTCGACGGTCTCTGCGCCGTCGGGCGAGGTGAAGCGCCACGTCGAAAGCGGTGACGACACCAGCAGCCGGTGCGCCTCCAGTTCACGCGGGTGCGCTGGCGCACCATGCTCGGCCACGTAGGCGGGGGAGGCGACCAACACCATCTCGATCACACCCAGCCGGCGCTGCCGCAGCTTGGGGTCATCCTGCTGCCCGACGCGGATGGCGAGATCGGCGCCGTGCCGCCACACGTCTTCATTGCGATTGCTGAGCGACAACTCCAGCCGGATCTCCGGCCACATCGCCATGAAGCTCGCAAACGCCGGTGCAAAGAGCCCGCGCGACAGGTTGAGCGGCGCCAATACGCGCAGGGTGCCTTTGACTTGGTTGAGGTCGTCATCGAGCGTGGCGGTGGTTTGCGCAAGCGCGATCAGCAGCGGGCGGCATTGCTCGTAATACTGCTGGCCTTCCGGCGTGGGCTTCAGGCTGCGGGCGCTACGCAGCAGGAGCTGGCAGCCGAGCGTGGCTTCGAGCTTTTGCAGGCGCCGCGTGAGCGTGGCCGGGGGCAGGTCGGCATGGCGGGCGGCAGCTTGCAGGCTGCCGTGGTCCACGATGGAAACGAAGAGGGCCAGATCGTCGAGTACGTCGAGCATGATTCCATTTTCGGAATTTAAGTTTCAATAAACGTCTATAGTTTCTTGAAACGCGGTTGTCTAGCATACCGTTCATCACATTCGATGACGTTGCAGGAGAACCACCATGTCCACACTCGTTTCGACACCCACGCGCCTTCGTGTCACGTTTGCGTGGTTGATGTCCGGCCTGATGTCGCTGTTGATGACGGCCTGGATTGGCTGGATCAGCGCCGGCTTGAGCGCCGACTTTCTGGCCCGCTGGGCACACGCCTTTGGGCTGGCGTGGCCGGCCGCATTCACCATCGTGCTGATCGCCGCGCCCGCCGTGCAGCGCCTGACGCAGCGCCTGGTGACGCCCTGACGCGCCGACACCCAAAGAAAAGGCCCGCCAGGAGGGCCGGCGGGCCGGAAGGTTGACAGCAGGAAAGACCGATCAAAATCGGTGCGATACCAAGCTGGCGGCGCGCAGAAGTCCCGTTCGCGACGTCGCCAACCCTATCGCGCATGGCAATACCGGCACGGCAAGCTTCCAACGAGCCCGTGGCGCGGATTCCCCAATCACGTCCCAAGCCCATGCTTGCCGTGCGCTATCGCCAGGCGCGTCTACCTGACACCCGACCGACTCCGCCTTGTCGTGCACAGAGATCAATTCGCCAAGCAGCGAGTGCACTGTATGGCCTCCTGGCTTTCGCCAAACTTTCGCGGCCGATCAGGGCTTACCCGCACGCAACGGCGTCGTGAGTGGCCCGCCGGCCCACTGGCAAAATGGCGTTTCCCCAACGCAACGCAACACTACGCCGCCGCCATGTCCACGCCTGCCGAACTGCAGATCCGCCCCATCCGCCAAGCCGACTTTGCCGCCTGGAAACCGCTCTGGGACGGCTACAACGCCTTCTACGGCCGCGCCGGCGAAACCGCCTTGCCCGAGATCGTCACGCAGACGACGTGGCAGCGCTTCTTTGACGAGGCCGAGCCCGTCTACGCGCTGGTCGCCGAGCGGGAGGGTGCGTTGCTCGGCATCGTGCATTTTCTCTACCATCGCAGCACCACGCAGATCGGCATGAGCTGCTATCTGCAGGACCTGTTCACCGCGCAGGCCGCGCGCGGGCAGGGGGTGGGGCGGGCATTGATCGAGGCGGTCTATCGTCGCGCGCAGGCCGACGGCTTGCCACGCGTTTACTGGCAGACGCACGAAACCAACACGACAGCCATGCGCTTGTACGACGCGGTGGCGGACAAGTCAGGCTTCGTGGTCTATCGCAAGTTGTTCTAAGCCGTTGCAGTTGATCGTGCGCTTCGGCAAAGCGCCGTGCGATCTCGATATCGCGATGTGGGGCAGGTCGGCAGACTGAATGCATGCCGTCTTGCCGTTATGCGGGCGGCCAACTGAGCCCACAGGAGCCACCCATGTCTGCCAACGAAGCCCAATCGACACGTCCCCCGGTCCCGCCGTTCACGCTGGAATCCGCCACCGAGAAAGTCCGCTTGGCTGAAGACGGCTGGAACAGCCGCAACCCCGAGAAGGTCGCGCTGGCCTACACACCTGACAGCCAGTGGCGCAACCGTGCTGAGTTTGTGACCGGCCGCGAGCAGATCGTCGGCTTTCTCACGCGCAAGTGGCAGAAGGAACTCGACTATCGCCTCATCAAAGAGCTGTGGGCCTTTGGCGGCAATCGGATCGGCGTGCGCTTTGCCTATGAGTGGCACGACGATTCCGGCAACTGGTATCGCTCATACGGCAACGAGAACTGGGAGTTCGACGCGCACGGTGTGATGCAGCGCCGTTATGCCTGCATCAACGACGCGCCGATCCAGGCGCATGAGCGCAAGTTCTTCTGGCCGCTGGGCCGCCGTCCGGATGATCACCCGGGCCTGTCGGACCTTGGCTTGTGATGCAGCAACGCCCGGTCATGCGCCGGGCGTTGTCTAAGCGCCGCTAACAAAACCGCCCTGGCGTCGTTGCGCCTCCCGCAGTGCCGAACATTCGGTACGACTTGTACTGTCTGCGTCGGCATGCCTAGCCAGGACAGTTTTGTTAGCGGCGCTAAGTGGTGTCAGCCATGCAGCGCGTCGAGCACGCGGCGCCGCCAGCTTGACGGGCTGGCGCCGGCCAGCCGCTTGAAGGGGTCGCCTCAGAAAACGGATCGCAAAGTACGTTAGGCCAGTGCTTCCACGAACCGGCAGACCTTGTCAGTTGTATTGGTGGCCCCAAGCCGCTGAGCGACTTCTTGGCACTTCTTTCGAACACTCTCCGAGTTCAAGAGAGCGTATAGCCGCTGCCCCACCAAGGGGTTCTTATACAAGTTCGGCGCCACTGAGTCGCTGACACCAAGCGCTTTGGCTCGCGCTGCGTTATCGAACTGATCGTAGGCCATTGGCATGATGAGTTGTGGCACTCCCGCTCGCAACGCCTGGGCGCAAGTCCCGATGCCGCCGTGGTGCACCAGGCCGGCGGTTCGCCGCAAGAGCTGGCCGAACGGAACGTAGGCGAAATGTCGCACCGATGACGGAAGGATGGTCGGTATCTGCTCACGGAACTGGGTCAGGAAAATCGCTCGGTATCCCCGTGCGACACAGGCATCCAGCGATGTCTGGAAAAATTCCTGCGCGTGTCGCATCGCCGAACCAGGCATGAAGACCACAGGCCGATCACCCTCGACCAGGAACGCTTCAAGCTCAGGCGGAAGTTCATGGGTCGACGCACTATCGAACAGAGGGAAGGTACCCACTTTGAGATTTTCGGGCCAATCAGGTTGGCGCTCTGCAAACCACTCGGGAAACAGCGTGATCGAGAGATCTGCCTTCCGATACCAGTCATCGAATACGCGCCGCACAGGGTCAAGACCCAACTCACGCCGATACTCGTTCAGTGAAGGGCAAACCAAGGGGTCAAGGATGCGCCGATCAATTTGGCGCCACAGCATTCGACGGCACCATTGAGGCACCCACGCAGGGATTATTGAGCCCGCAATCCGAAGAGCGCCATGACACGTCCGAATGTTTTGGGGAGCGAGGTAGCCGGTGATCAACCGAACGCCAAGCGTTTCGTGCGCGAGTCTGGCACCGAAAGCCATGGGCGAAGCCAGCACTATGCACGTCGCAGATGCTGCTTTGCACCGGATGAATTCGTATGTGGGCCGCACCGCCGGCTCGCAAACGCCTCGCCAGAGTACCTCCACTCCTTTCTTGGCGTCCCAAAGGGCAGGGTCATCGACAGCCCTGGCGTAGGCATCGGGATCGCCCACTGGATGGAACCGAAGACCTGCGCTCAGCACTGACCGCTCGAAACTGGCATTAGCCAAGACCGTGACGGCATGGCCGCGCTGCTGGAGTTGGATCGCGACCCCCATGAATGGGTGCACGTCCCCGGCGCTTCCGATTGCGACGACGACAATTTCCATTTGCCCTGATTCCTCATCTGTTGTGAAAATAGGCTATACCCTAACCGGATGTCAGGCGACCATACGCTAGCGCGTCAGTTTAGAGTTCGCTTGCTGATTATCTGACAAGCACCGACGAGGGTCATAGATTTCAACTGGACAAGAGATCGCCATGAAGGGCCAGCGAGTGGGGTACGTGCGCGTAAGCACCCTTGAACAGAATACCGACCGGCAGCTCGAAGGCATCGAACTGGATCGCTGCTTCACCGACCGCGCTTCGGGCAAGGACGTGGCGCGGCCTGAGCTGATCGCGCTAAAGCGCTTCGTGCGCGAGGGCGACATCGTGGTGGTGCACAGCATGGACCGCCTGGCGCGCAACCTGGACGACCTGCGTCAGACCGTCAAGGAGCTGACGGCGCGCGGCGTGTGCATCGAGTTCGTCAAGGAAGGGTTGAAATTCACCGGCGAGGATTCACCGATGGCGCAACTGATGCTGTCGGTAATGGGGGCGTTTGCCGAGTTCGAGCGGGCCTTGCTGCGCGAGCGACAGCGCGAGGGAATCACGCTCGCCAAGCAGCGCGGTGTGTACCGAGGCCGCAAGCCGTCGCTGGATGCACAAGGAGTGGCTGAACTGATGCGCCGGGTCGCCGAAGGTGAGCGCAAGAGCGACATCGCGCGCGACCTGGGCATCTGCCGCGAGACCTTGTATTGCTACTTGCGTAAGCCGAGCCCGAAGGCAACCCGATCATCCGCCGCAGCGCCGGCGAAGTAAACGATGCCGCGCCGCGCCATTCTTTCGGCCACCGAACGCGATGGCTTGGTGGCAATTCCCGAGGCCCGCGACGAACTGATTCGGCTGTACACGTTCAGCGATGCCGACCTGGCGCTCATCGGCCAGCGGCGGGGGCCGGCGAACCGGCTGGGCTTTGCGGTGCAGCTTTGCTACCTGCGGTTTCCGGGGGTGATGCTGGCAGCCGATGCGCCGCCGTTCGCGCCGCTGCTGCGCATGGTGGCTGGGCAGCTCAAGGTGTCGGTGGACGCCTGGAGCCAGTACGGTGAGCGTGCCGAGACGCGGCGCGAGCACCTATCGGAATTGCAAACGGCCTTTGGCTTCCAAACTTTCACTATGAGCCACTACCGCCCGGCCGTTCACGACCTGGACGAACTGGCGTGGCAAACCGACAAGGGCATTGTGCTGGCCACGGCTTTGGTGGATAGCCTGCGCCGAAAGAGCGTGCTTCTTCCAACACCCGGCGTCATCGAGCGCATCTGCGCCGAGGCGATCACCCGTGCCAACCGTCGCATCTACGACACCTTGGTCGAACCGCTGTTGGACTCGCATCGCCACCGCCTCGACGACCTGCTCAAGCGCCGCAACAACGGCAAAACGACCTGGCTGGCCTGGCTGCGCCAGTCACCGGCCAAGCCGAATTCGCGGCACATGCTGGAACACATCGAACGCCTCAAGGCATGGCAGGCGCTCAACCTGCCCGCCGGCATCGAGCGCCTGGTGCATCAGAATCGGCTGCTCAAGATCGCCCGCGAGGGTGGCCAGATGACGCCCGCCGACCTGGCCAAGTTCGAGCCGCAACGCCGCTACGCCACGCTTGTGGCGCTGGCCATCGAAGGCATGGCCACCGTCACCGATGAAATCATCGACCTGCATGACCGCATTCTCGGCAAGCTGTTCAATGATGCCAAGAAGAAGCATCAGCAGCAGTTCCAGGCATCTGGCAAGGCGATCAACGCCAAGGTGCGCCTGTTCGGCCGCATCGGGCAGGCGCTGATCGAAGCCAAGCAAGCTGGCCGCGATCCATTCGCCGCCATCGAGGCGGTCATGTCCTGGGATGCCTTCGCCGAGAGCGTCACCGAGGCCCAGAAGCTCGCGCAACCCGAAGACTTCGATTTCCTGCACCGCATCGGCGAGAGCTACGCCACGCTGCGCCGCTACGCCCCGGAATTCCTCAACGTGCTCAAGCTGCGAGCCGCGTCTGCCGCCAAGGACGTGCTCGACGCCATCGAAGTGCTGCGCTCCATGAACAGCGACAACGCCCGCAAGGTTCCCGCCGATGCGCCGACCGCCTTCATCAAGCCGCGCTGGCAGAAGCTGGTGATGACCGACACCGGCATCGACCGGCGCTACTACGAGCTGTGCGCGCTGTCGGAGATGAAGAACGCGCTGCGCTCCGGCGACATCTGGGTACAAGGCTCGCGCCAGTTCAAGGACTTCGAGGACTACCTGGTTCCGCCCGCGAAGTTCGCCAGCCTCAAGCAGGCCAGCGAATTGCCGCTGGCCGTGACCACCGACTGCGACCAGTACCTGCACGAGCGGCTGACGCTGCTGGAAACGCAGCTCGCCATGGTCAACCGTATGGCGCTGGCCAACGCGCTGCCGGACGCCATCATCACCGAGTCTGGCCTGAAGATAACGCCGCTTGACGCGGCTGTGCCCGACACCGCGCAGGCACTGGTTGACCAGGCAGCGATGATTCTGCCGCACGTCAAGATCACCGAACTGCTGCTGGAGGTTGACGAATGGACGGGTTTCACCCGCCACTTCACGCATCTGAAGTCGGGCGATCCGACCAAGGACAAGAACCTGCTGCTGACCACGATCCTGGCCGACGCCATCAATCTGGGCCTGACGAAGATGGCGGAATCGTGCCCTGGCACGACCTACGCCAAACTGGCTTGGCTGCAAGCCTGGCACATCCGTGACGAAACCTACTCGACGGCGCTGGCCGAGTTGGTCAACGCGCAATTCCGCCATCCCTTCACCGAGCATTGGGGCGACGGCACCACCTCATCGTCGGATGGCCAGAACTTCCGCACCGGCAGCAAGGCCGAAAGCACCGGCCACATCAACCCCAAATACGGCAGCACCCCAGGGCGAACGTTCTACACCCACATCTCTGACCAGTACGCGCCGTTCCACACCAAGGTTGTCAACGTCGGCGTGCGCGACTCGACCTACGTGCTCGATGGCCTGCTGTACCACGAATCCGACCTGCGTATTGAGGAACACTACACTGACACGGCTGGCTTCACCGATCACGTCTTCGCCTTGATGCACCTGTTGGGCTTCCGCTTCGCGCCACGCATCCGCGATCTGGGCGACACCAAGCTCTACATCCCGAAGGGCGCCACCGCCTATGACGGGCTGAAACCGATGATTGGCGGCACGCTCAACATCAAGCACGTGCGCGCCCATTGGGACGAAATCCTGCGGCTGGCCACTTCGATCAAGCAGGGCACGGTGACGGCCTCGCTGATGCTCCGCAAGCTCGGCAGTTATCCACGCCAGAACGGCCTGGCCATTGCCCTGCGCGAGCTGGGGCGCATCGAGCGCACGCTGTTCATCCTCGACTGGCTGCAAAGCGTCGAGCTGCGCCGCCGCGTGCATGCCGGGCTGAACAAGGGCGAGGCCCGCAACGCGCTGGCCCGCGCCGTGTTCTTCAACCGGCTGGGCGAGATCCGTGACCGTGGTTTCGAGCAGCAGCGCTACCGGGCCAGCGGCCTCAACCTGCTCACCGCGGCCATTGTGCTGTGGAACACAGTCTATCTGGAGCGGGCTGCAAACGCCTTGTGCGGTCACGGCCACGCCGTTGATGCCGCGCTATTGCAGTACCTGTCGCCGCTGGGCTGGGAGCACATCAACCTGACCGGCGATTACCTCTGGCGTGGCAGCGCCAAGATCGGCGCGGGTAAGTTCAGGCCGCTAAGACCGCTGCAACCGGCTTAACGTACTTTGCGATCCGTTTTCTGAGACGCCCCCTTGAACACCGTCGAGAAGTGCGCCTGATTCTGAAAGCCGACCTCCAGCGCGACGTCCGCCAGAAGGGCCTCCGCGTGCATCAACAACGTCTTGGCCCGTTCGACGCGGCGGTGTAGCAGGTAGTCGTGCGGGCGCACGCCGGTGGCCGCGCGGAACTGCGCAGCAAAGTGCATCCGCGTGAGGCCCGCGGCGCGCGCTACGTCTTCCAATCGCACCGTCTGCCCCAGATTGGCTTCGATATACGCGGTGGCCAGTTTCAGCCGCCATAGCGGCAGCGGCGAAAGCGCGGGCCGTGTACGCGCCAATACGGCGGGGCGGCAATTGTTGAAGGCGGCGGGTGCAAGGCTTGGCACAGAGGGCGATCCCGAGATTTTCATGAGACAGGTCTGTCTACATCGTTGAGTAGACAGGTCTGTCTGTCAAGACCATACTGCGCTAATCCCACGCAAGCACAAGGCACATCGACATGGCCAAGGCAGCAGCCGACACCCTCTCCGCCCGCGAACGAATCATGGAAACGGCCGAGCGCCTATTCCTGCAGGAGGGCTTTCGGGCCACGGGCATCGACCGGATCATCGCCGAGTCGGGGGTGGCAAAGATGTCGCTGTACCGGCATTTCCCGTCGAAGACCGACTTGATCACGGCCTTTCTGGATGCCCGGCATGAAACCTGGATGGCGTGGTTCCGGGAAGAAGCCGAAGCCCGCACCGCCAAGCGCGCGAATCTGGATGTGTTGGCCGACGTGCTGGCGGCATGGTTTGCCACCGAGACCTACCGCGGCTGTGCCTTCATCAACCTGGTGGCCGAGTCCGGCACTGAAACCGGTGATGAGCAGTTGATTGAGAAGGCCGTGGCACACAAGGCCGACCTGGGCGTCTATCTGGCTGAACTGGCGAAGCGCCTCGGCTACGCGCGCCCGAAGGCGATTGCCGAGGAGGCGCTGCTCTGCGTGGAGGGGATGATCGTCCGCTTTCAGATGACCGGCGAGCGCTCCGCTGTGGACGCCGGGCGACGTCTGCTCGCGCGGTTGAAATAAGGGTAGCGCGAAGACCCGCGCCGGGCGCGCCATCCGCCGGATCGGACGGTTTCAGGCGCACCATTTTTCACAAAACCATAGGGTAATCCCGCATCTTCGATTTTGAAGACGCGGTCTATAGTTGCACCTGTGTTCCAGATATTAACAGACGTTTCATAGGTAAAACAACTGAAACGTGATGGAGTCGACAGAAATGCAGCCGCAATACAACCCCGACCTCGCTCCGTGGGAGCCGATTTCTCCGAACAACGTTGCTGGCAAGGGCCGAGTTGAGCGCCCGGGCCAAGTGGCCAATCTGGTGTGGCAGACGCGCGCAGCCGAGCCGACCCCGTATGAGAACCAACTGGGCGATTCGCTTGAAGCCGCGTTTCTCGGTGGCGCTAAGACGCCTGCGGACATCGTCGCCGTGCTGAACGAACGCGGCCCGCGCAACCCGGCCGGCGGGGAGGCTTGGACGGAAGACGCGTTCCTTGCCGAGATGCGCCGCCTGGGCGCCTGATCACCGCACACGATTCGACGCCGAACCGCCCGCAGAGGTGATCCGGCGCAACCCCATCAAGCGAGGTAAGCAATGGAAGGCAACAAGGAAGCGCAGAAGGAAGCGCGTATCAACACCGGTCTGCGCAACTACTGGTATCCGGTGGCGGCGTCGTGGAATGTGAAGAACGCCCCGGTGGGGATCACCCGCCTGAGCCAGAACATCGTGCTGTGGCGCGACACCGAAGGCCAGGTGCATGCGCTGGAAGACCGTTGCCCGCACCGCGGCGCGCGCCTGTCGATGGGCTGGAACCTGGGCGACAAGGTGGCTTGCTGGTACCACGGCGTTGAGGTGAATGGCGCAGGCACCGTCACCAGCGTGCCGGCAGTCGATAGCTGCCCGATGGAGGGCAAGACCTGCGTGCGCAGCTACCCGGTGCAAGAGCGTGCCGGCGCGATCTTCCTGTGGTTTGGCGACAAGGCCCCGTCTGAATACGACGCCGCCGTTAGCACGCTGCGCCTGCCCGAAGAGCTGACCAGCGACGAGCACAGCCACTTCCTCTGCTTCGCGCACTGGAACGTCAACTACCGCTACGCCATCGACAACGTCATGGACCCGATGCACGGCGCGTATCTGCACGCGGTGTCGCACTCGATGGCCAGCGGCGAGAAAAAGGCCGTGATGGAAGTGCTCGAAACCGAGCACGGCATCATGTTCCAGAAGACCGGCCAGCGCGGCGTGAACTTCGATTGGACCGAGTTTGGCGAGACCGGCACGATGTGGCTGCGCCTGTCGATTCCGTATCAGCCGAAGGTGGGCCCGGGCGGCCCATTCACCATCATCGGTATTACCACGCCGGTGGATGAAGAGCATTGCATCGTCTATTTCTGGCGCACGCGCCACGTGCAGGGCTGGGAGCGCGATGTGTGGCGCTTCCTGTATCGCAACCGTCTGGAAGGCCTGCACTGGGATGTGCTCGAGCAAGACCGCGTGGTGCTTGAATCGCTGGCGCCCGAAGCACGCGATCACGAAACGCTGTATCAGCACGACATCGGTATCACGCGCATCCGGCGCATTCTTGCGCGCCGCGCTGCCGCCGAACTGGCGGATGCACCGGTCGCGATGCTCAAGCCCGTTGCCGTGGAAGCCCAACATGCCTGAGCGCAATCCAACCACCGGGCTGCTGGCCGGCCGCAAGGTGCTCGTCACGGGCGCCGCACGCGGGCTGGGTCTGGCGTTCGCCAAGTCCATCGCTGAAGCCGGTGGTGCGGTTGCCCTGGCTGACATTCTGGGCGAGCGCGTGCAGGAAGAAGCTGCAGCGCTGCGTGCAGCCGGTTTCCTGGCTCATGGCTTCACGCTGGATCTCGGTGACCCGGCTTCCATCCAGGCTTGCGCTGCTGCGGCTGCGCAGGCACTGGGCGGGCTCGACGGCCTCGTCAACAACGCGGCCATCACCAACTCGGGTGGGCGCGATGCATCGTCCATCGACGTCGACACCTGGGACCGCGTGATGAACGTCAACGTGCGCGGCACCTGGTTGATGACGACGGCCTGCCTGCCGGCGCTCAAGGCATCAGGCCACGGCGCCATCGTCAACTTGGCGTCGGACACGCCGCTGTGGGGCGCGCCGAACCTGCTGGCCTATGTGGCCAGCAAGAGCGCCATCATCGGCATGACCAAGTCATTGGCGCGCGAGTGCGGCGCGGACGGCATCACCGTCAACGCCATCGCGCCGGGACTGACGCTGGTGGAAGCCACCGAATACGTGCCGGCGCATCGGCATGCGCTGTACCGCGACCAGCGCGCCATCTCGCGCGACCAAGTGCCCGACGACGTGTGCGGCGCCGTGCTGTTCGCGCTGTCCGATCTCTCCCGATTCGTGACGGGCCAGACGCTGGCCGTCAACGGCGGTTTTGTCATGCAGTAACGCCCCCATCCTGCAACCACACATCATTCAGAAGAGGTATTTCGATGAGCGATCTCTCCGAACAACAGCAAATCCAACGTACGTGGGACCGCCCGGAAGGCGCGTCGTTTGAAGACTGGATGAACAGCCGCGTGGCGCGTTTCGCCACCCGCCGTTACGACTGGGATGCCCTCAAGTTCCAGGCTGACTACGACCCGAAGTACCGCCGCGCGCAAATGCGCTACCTGGGCACGGGCGGCACGGGCGTGGCGGCTGACACCAACACGGTGCCGTCTGAGCACTTCACGTTTTCGACCATGGTGATTCCGGCGGGTCACGAAGGCCCGTCGCACCTCCACACCGATGTGGAAGAGGTGTTCTTCGTCATCCGCGGCAAGCTCAAGCTGGTGTTGGAAAAGGACGGCGAACGCTTTGAGACCATCCTGACCGACCGCGATCTCGTCTCGGTGCCGCCCGGCGTGTACCGCGAAGAAATCAACATCGGCGACGAAGACGCGCTGATGTGCGTGATGCTCGGTGCCAAGAAGCCGATCACGCCCACGTATCCGCCCGAGCATCCGCTCGCCAAGATCAAGCGTTGATGTCATGAGCGCGCAGGCTGTCATGTCTTCTCATCCATTTCGCGTTGCCGATGCGCTGGCGTTGCTGGGCGCTGAGTTTGCCGAACGCACCGCTGTGATCAGCGAGCGCGGCGATCGCGTCGGTTATCGACAATGGGGCGATCGCGGGCCGGTGGTGGTGCTGTTGCACGGCATCAGCTCCAGCGCGGCGTCATGGCTGCTTTGCGCGCAGTTGCTTTCGCAAAGCACGCGTGTGCTTGCATGGGATGCACCGGGCTACGGCAACTCCACGCCCCTGGAGCGGCACGAGCCGCGCGCGGCTGACTATGCAGCGCGGCTGCGCGCCTGGCTCGCCGCGCTGCACGTCAAGCCGGACGTGCTTGTCGGGCATTCCCTCGGCGCATTGATGGCATCCGCCTACGTGGCCGACGCCCCGCTGGCGATGCAGCCGAAGCACCTGTTGCTGTTGAACCCTGCACAGGGTTACGGCCAGCGGGGGCAGGAAGCCAAGTCCCGCAGTGTGCAAGCGCAGCGCCTGGCCACGCTTGACCAACTGGGTATCGAGGGGATGGCCGAATCGCGCCACGCGCACCTGCTGCGCCCCGATGCCACCAGCGAAGAATGTGCATGGGTGCGCTGGAACATGGCACGCCTGAACGATGGCGGCTATCGCCAGGCCGTGGCGATGCTCAGCGGCGACGACATTGGCGCCTATCTGCGCAAGCGGCCCGCATCGACACTTGCGCAAATCGTCTGTGGCGATGCGGATGGCATTACGCCGCCGCAAGGCTGCCGGGCACTGGCCGATGCGTTTGGCCTGCCCTTTGCGCTGGTGCCCGCCGCTGGCCATGCCTCCTATATCGATGCGCCCGACGCGGTTGCCGGCTGGATCGAACACGCTGCGCTCTCTCAACTCCAAAACGCCTAAGCGCGAAGACGTATGAGCAACGACCTCATCTCAGAAGACGTGCAGGAAAAATACATCGTGCCCGGGCTCGAACGCGGCCTGCGCCTGCTGTGCGAGTTCAGCCATAAAGACCGCGTGCTGTCGGCGCCCGAGCTGGCCCGCCGGTTGAAAGTGCCCCGCTCGACAGTGTTCCGCCTGTTGACCACGCTTGAAGTGATGGGCTTTGTCGAGCGCGTGGACGGCGGCCGCGATTTCCGCCTCGGCATGGCGGTGCTGCGGTTGGGCTTTGAATACCTTGCCTCGCTGGAGTTGACCGAGCTGGGCCGCCCGCTGCTCGATCGCCTGCGTGACGACATTCACTACCCGTGCAACCTTGTCGTGCGTGATGGCCGCTCGATCGTCTATGTGGCGAAGTCCGTGGCGCCCACGCCGTTCACGAGCTCGGTGAATGTCGGCACGCGTCTGCCCGCACATGCCACGGTGCTGGGTCGCGTGCTGCTGGCGGACCTGTCGCTGGCCGAGTTGCGCCAGCTCTATCCCGAGCCGCAGTTGGAGGTGTTCTCAAACAACACGCCGCGCACGGTGGAAGACCTGTTCGAGATGGTGCAGCGTGACCGCGAACACGGTTACGTGCTGGAAGAGGGTTTCTTCGAGGCCAACATCTCGACCATTGCCGCGCCGGTACTCGACCGCGCCGGCAAGGTGGTAGCCGCGCTTGGCACGACGATCCCATCCCCGCGTATCGACCCCGCGCAACTGGACCCGATGATCGAGAAGGTGCGCGCCGCTGCTGGCGAGCTGTCGTACCTGCTCGACTACCGCCCGGCTGCCGGCAAAGTCGTCAACCTGTTCCGGGAATAGTCATGCCGATGATCGACCTGACCGGCAAGGTGGCCGTGGTGACGGGGGGCTCCTCCGGCATCGGCTTGGCCACCGTGGAATTGCTGCTGGACGCGGGTGCAGCCGTGGCGCTGTGCGGCCGCAATGCCGAGCGTTTGGCGGCCGCAGAACAAGGACTGCGTCATCGCTTTCCCGACGGCAAACTGTTCGCTGCCACGTGCGACGTGCTCGATGCCGCGCAGATGAACGCATTTGGCGCTGCGGTGGAGCAGGCGCTCGGCCCCGTCGACATGCTGGTGAACAACGCCGGCCAGGGCCGCGTGTCGACCTTCGCCAATACCGAAGATGCGGCTTGGACGGATGAACTGCATCTCAAATTCTTCTCGGTCATTCACCCAACGCGGGCGTTTTTGCCGCAGCTGGAACGTTCGGAACACGGCGCCATCGTCTGCGTGAACTCACTGCTGGCGCAGCAGCCCGAGCCACACATGGTCGCCACGTCGGCGGCGCGTGCCGGTGTGCTGAACCTCGTGCGCTCGATGGCGACCGAGTTTGCGCCGAAGGGCGTCCGTGTGAACGGCATCCTGATCGGGCTGGTGGAGTCCGGCCAGTGGCGGCGCCGCTTTGAAGCGCGCCCCGAAGAAGATCGCCATCTCGACTGGGCCGCGTGGACGCGCCGCCTTGCCGCGCAAAAGCATATTCCCCTCGGCCGCCTGGGCCTGCCCGAAGAGGCGGCCCGCGCCATTCTGTTCCTTGCCTCGCCGTTGTCTTCGTACACCACGGGCAGCCATATCGATATCTCCGGAGGACACTCCCGTCATGCTTAAACGACAACAACAGGCACCACAACTGGTCACGGTAGGCCACGCGATTGCGGCCTTCCTGGAGGCCTGCGAGGTCAAGGCCGCTTTTGGTGTGATTTCGATCCACAACATGCCCATCCTGGATGCGATGGGCGAGCGCGACAAGATCCGCTTCATCATGGCGCGCGGCGAAGCGGGCGGCACGAACATGGCAGATGCCTACGCCCGTACCACTGGCAGCCTGGGTGTCTGCTTCACCAGCACGGGCACGGCTGCGGGCAATGCTGCGGGCGCGATGGTTGAAGCGCTGACCGCTGGCACGCCGCTGCTGCACATCACCGGGCAGATCGAAACGCCATATCTCGACCAGAGCCTGGCCTACATCCACGAAGCGCCGGACCAGCTCACCATGCTCAAGGCCGTGTCCAAGGCCGCCTTCCGCGTGCGCAGCGCCGACACCGCCATCAGCACGATGAAGCTGGCCGTGCAGACCGCGCTCACGGCCCCCACCGGCCCGGTGAGCGTGGAGATTCCGATCGACATTCAGGCCGCGCTGATCCCGATGCCGGATGATCTGCGCCCGCTGCAGGTGCCGCAGCATGTGCCCTCGGCACACGCGCTGGATGAACTGGCCGAGCGCCTGTCGCGCGCGCGCCGTCCGATGCTGTGGCTGGGCGGTGGTGCCCGCCATGCTGCCGAACAGGTCAAGCGCCTGATGGACCTTGGCTTTGGCGTGGTCACCAGCACGCAGGGCCGCGGCATCGTGCCGGAAGACGACCCGCGCTCGCTGGGCGCATTCAACCTGCACAAGCCGGTGGAAGCGTTCTATCAGACGTGCGATGCCATGCTCGTGGTCGGCTCCCGCCTGCGCGGCAACGAAACGCTCAAGTACGAACTGAAGCTGCCGCGCCCGCTGTACCGCATTGATGCAGACGCCTCTGCGGAAGGCCGCTGCTACGCCAGCGACTATTTCGTCTGCGGCGACTCGGCCCTCGCGCTGGATGGCCTGGCTGATCGTCTGGAAAAGAAACTGCAGATCGACGCAGCATTTGCGGGCGATCTGCGCGCGGCGCATGACAAGGCCGTCGGCGGTCTGGTGGACGGTCTTGGGCCCTACGCGGCGCTGGTGGAATCACTGCAAGCAGCCGTGGGCCGCGCGTTCAACTGGGTGCGCGACGTGACCGTGTCGAACAGCACCTGGGGCAATCGCCAACTCCGTATCTTTGATTCCCGCGCTGGCGTGCACGCGCTGGGCGGCGGTATCGGGCAGGGCTTGGCGATGGGGATTGGCGCAGCCATCGGCGCAGCCGCGACGGAGTCGGGCAAGAAGACCTTCTGCCTGGCTGGCGACGGCGGTTTCATCCTGAACCTGGGCGAACTGGCCACTGCGGTGCAGGAACGCGCCGACCTCGTCATCGTGCTGATGAACGACAAGGGCTACGGCGTCATCAAGAACATCCAGGACGCGCAATACGGTGGCCGCCGCCACTACGTCGACCTGCATACGCCGGATTACGCGGCGCTCTCGCAGTCGTTGCAATTGCGTCACCGCCGTGTGTCGAATCTGGCTGATATCGGTCAGGCGCTGAACGAAGCGAACTCTGGCGAAGGCCCGTTCCTGCTGGAGATCGACATGCTCTCCATCGGCAGCTTCAAGACCATCTTCGCGGGGCCGCCGGTCAACCAGCAGGCCCCGGCAAGCCAGACCGAAACCGCCACGGTGGCGGCGTGAGCGCGCAACCGTACCGAACCCAGGAGCCGGACATGCTGCATGTTTCGATGGTCGGTTGTGGCGCGATCGGGCAGGGCGTGCTGGAACTGCTCAAGAGCGATCCCGACGTCTGCTTTGACACGGTGATCGTGCCCGAGCAAGCCATGGACAAGGCGCGCGAAGCCATCGCACCGCTTGCCCCGAATGCGCGTGTGGCGACACATCTGTCTGCCGATGCACACCCCGACTTGCTCGTGGAGTGCGCTGGCCACGCTGCCCTAGAAGAGCACGTGGTGCCCGCCTTGGAGCAGGGCATTGATTGCCTGGTGGTGTCGGTCGGTGCGCTGTCAGAGCCCGGCCTGGCTGAGCGGCTGGAAGCGGCCGCACGGCGCGGCAATGCGCAGGTGCAATTGCTGTCGGGCGCCATCGGTGCCATTGACGCGCTGGCCGCAGCGCGCGTCGGTGGGCTGGATGCCGTGGTCTACACCGGCCGCAAACCGCCGCGTGCCTGGAAAGACACGCCAGCCGAAGCGCAGTTCGACCTCGACGCGTTGCGCGAGCCGACCGTGATCTTTGAGGGCAACGCCCGCGAAGCCGCGCACCTGTTCCCCAAGAACGCCAACGTGGCAGCCACGCTGTCGTTGGCAGGGCTGGGGCTGGAGCAGACGCAGGTGAAGCTGCTGGCCGACCCGACGGTCGACGAGAACGTCCACCACGTGGAAGCGCGCGGCGCGTTCGGCGGCTTCGAGTTGACGATGCGCGGCAAGCCGTTGGCTGCCAATCCCAAGACTTCTGCGCTGACGGTGTTCAGCGTGGTGCGTGCGCTGGGCAACCGCGCGCATGCCGTTTCGATTTAAGCGAGATCCCTGCGCCATGACGCATCCCACCATGCACGCAACCGCAACCTCCTTGCTGCCTATCTGCATTGCCGGCGAATGGCGGCTCGGCACCGGCGAGCGCTATGCCACGCGCTACCCCGCCACGGGCGAGGTCGTAGCCGAACTCAATGCCGCCAGCGTGGCCGACGTGGAAGAAGCGGTTGCGGGCGCCTACCGCGCCTTTCTCTCCAGCGGCTGGGCCCAACGCAAACTGCATGAGCGAGCAGCGGTGCTGTACCGGGTGGCGGAGTTGATCCGCTCCCGCAGCGAAGCGCTGGCCCAGCGCCAGCGCCTGGACAACGGCAAGCCCATCAACGAAACACGCGCCCTGGTGGCGAGTGCCGCTGCTACGTTCCAGTTCTTTGGCGCCGCGTGCGAGACGCTGGAGGAAAGCCTCACCCCGCAGCGTGGCGACTGCCTGACGATGAGCGTGTACGAGCCCATGGGCGTGGTGGCGGCTATCACGCCGTGGAATTCACCCATCGCCAGTGAAGCGCAGAAGATGGCGCCTGCGCTGGCGGCCGGCAACGCCGTCGTCGTCAAGCCCGCTGAAGTCACGCCGCTGATGGCGCTGGAGCTGGCCGCCATCTGCGAAGAGGCGGGCGTGCCCAAGGGCCTGATCAGCGTGTTGCCGGGCAAAGGCTCGATCATTGGCGATGCGATTACGAAGCACCCGCTGGTGCGCCGCGTGTCGTTCACGGGTGGCACGACCACGGGCAAACATATCGCTCACATCGCGGCCGACAAGATGATGCCGGTGTCGCTGGAGTTGGGCGGGAAGTCGCCCACCATGGTGTTTGAGGATGCCGATCTCGACCATGCGGTGAATGGCGTGCTGTACGGCATCTTCAGTTCGTCGGGCGAGTCGTGCATTGCGGGGTCGCGCTTGTTTGTGGCGCGCGCGCTCTATGAGGCGTTTATGGATCGCCTGGCTGCTCGCGCCGCACGCCTGCGCGTTGGCAACCCAGCCGATGAGGCTACGCAGATGGGCCCGCTGATTACCGATCGCCACCGCGAGTCCATCGAGCGCTACGTGGCCATGGGTGTGGAAGACGGCGGACACCTGCGTACGGGCGGTTTGCGCCCTCACATCGCTGGCTGCGAGTCGGGCTACTTCTACACGCCCACCATCATTGAAGGCCTCAACAACAGCGCGCGCATCTGTCAGGAAGAAATTTTCGGCCCCGTGCTCGTCGCCATGCCGTTCGATGATGAAGACGAGCTGATCGAGCAAGCCAACGACAGCGTCTACGCCTTGGCCGCTGGCATCTGGACTCGCGATTACAAACGCGCCTGGCGCGTTGGCCGCGCCGTGCAGGCCGGCAACGTGTGGATCAACACGTACAAGCAGTTCTCGATCTCGACGCCGTTTGGCGGCTGGCGCGACAGCGGCTTGGGCCGCGAGAAGGGCCGCCTGGGCATCCTGCAATACATGGAACAGAAGAGCCTCTACTGGGGCCTGAACGAACAACCGCTGGCCTGGGCGAACTGACGCGACAGAGCAGAGTGGAGGAGACAACATGAATACAAAAGCGCAACGCTGGCTGGGCGTGATCACGCTGTTTTTGGTGGTCGCCATTTCGTACGTCGATCGCATCAACATCGCCGTACTGATTACGCAGCACGATTTTCTTCAGCACGTGGGTCTGGCGGCTACCGATCGTAGTGGCCAGGGCCTGCTGGCCACGGCGTTCATGGCCGGCTACGGGTTGTCGGCGATTGTGTTCACGCCGTTCTGTGCCGCGCTGTTTGGGGTGCGCCGCAGCCTCATCTACGGGCTCGCGCTGTGGGGTGTGATTACCATGGCTTCGCCCTGGTTCAACAGCTACGTTGAACTGTTGGCGTCCCGCTTCATCCTGGGCTTTGCCGAAGGGCCGTTGTTTTCGCTGGGCGCCTCATACATCAAGGCGCACTTCGATAGCCGGGAAAGCGGCAAGCCGAATGCCATCTTCAACATGGGCACGGGCGTTGGCTTGGCGGTGGGCTATCCGCTGGTCGGGTATGCCATTGCCAGTGTCGACTGGGAGGCGTCTTTCCACCTGTTGGGACTACTCAACCTGCTGCTCGGTATTCCGCTGGTGCTGGCGTTCGTGCGCATGCCGGCGCGCTATGCGGCGATTCCCCGGCCGGACTCCTTCGGGGCTGCGCTGGGCACGGTGGGCGGGATGTTCCGCGGCGCTTTCCATACGCGCCACATCCTGACCATGACGGTGTTGACGGCCGCGTTCCTCTCTTACCTGTGGGGCAGCAGCAACTGGCTGCCGACGTATCTGAAGGAGGCGCGCGGCTTCTCTCTGCGCGAGATGGGCTGGATGGCATCCATGCCGCAGTACGCAGCGGTGGCAGGCGTGTTCCTGGGCGGGTTGCTGCTGGACATTCTGCCGCGCCGCCGTATCCCGTTGATCTTTGTGTTGGGCAGCATTGGCGTGGCCGTGGCGGTGTTGCTGGCCATCAATAGCACGGACCGTTATGCCGCCGCGTACTGGCTGACCGCTGCCAGCTTGTGCTGGGGCCTGCAGAGCCCGGCGATCCCCAGCACGGTGCAGTACCACGCCGCACCGGAACACGTAGCGTGCGCCTTTGGCGTGACCAATGGCGTGGGCGCCCTGGTGGCGGGGTTCATGCCGGCCCTGATGGGTGTCGTGATCGCAATGGGCAGTGGTGGTGGCCTGGCGGCAGGTTTTGGCAGCCTGGTTGGCACGCAGGTCGTGGTGCTGTTGTGCGGGCTGGCCTTGTTGCGCAACGGCGCGCAAGCCTCGCAGAACGTGCCCCACGGTGCGCAGCCGGTCGCGCACAAGTAACCCACCGCACGCGCAGCAACGAATCAAAGCGACCGCCGGCCACGTGGGCCATGCGGCGTAAAGCAGGAGAGGAAGATGAACACCATTCGGGGCATCGACGAGATCGTCTACGGTGCCGATGACCTGGCGGCATGCAAGCAGTTCTTTCTGGATTGGGGCCTCGCGCTGCAGTCAGAAGACGAAGGCGGCCTGCTGTTCGAAACGCTCAACGGTTGCCGTGTACGCGTCAAGCGCGCGGATGACGCCACGTTGCCACCGGCCATGGAAGCCGGCCCCACGCTGCGCGAGGTGATCTGGGGTGCGGATTCGCAAGCCGTGCTCGACCGCTTGGCGGACAAGCTGGCTGATCAACCCGGCTACCTCAATGCCGATGGTCGCGTCGGCTGCACCGACCCGAACGGCCTGGCCGTGCGCGTGCAATTGACGGCCAAGCGCGACATCGACGTGCAATGCGCGGCCATGAACACCTGGACCGACAAGCCGCGTCTGAACCAGCCAAGCCCCATCTACGAACGCGCTACGCCGATTGAAGTCGGGCACGTGGTGTTCTTCGTGAAGGACGTGGTGGCCACCGAGCGCTTCTACGTCGAAAAACTCGGCTTCGTGCCATCCGACCACTACCCAGGGCGCGGTGCGTTCCTGCGCTGCGAGCCGGAAGGTGGCCACCATGACTTGTTCCTGCTGCAAACGCCGCAGGCCAAGAGCGGGCTGAACCATGTCGCGTTCACCGTGCGCGATATCCACGAAGTGTTTGGCGGCGGCATGCATGTGTCGCGTTGCGGTTGGGATACGCAACTGGGCCCGGGACGCCACCCGATTTCGTCGGCGTACTTCTGGTACTTCAAGAACCCCGCCGGCGGGCTGATCGAGTACTACGCCGACGAGGACCAGCTCAACGGCGAATGGCAGCCGCGCGACTTTGAGCCCGGCCCCACCGTGTTTGCCGAATGGGCCATCGAAGGCGGAATCGACGGCAATACGCGCCGCCAGAAGAACGTTGGTGGCCCGGAAGGCAAGTTCCTGACCGAGAAGCGCTGAACCGTTGCAGAGAGACGTGCCATGAGTACCAATCCCCCCCTCAACTTGCGCGTGCAGGCCATGCGCTACGAAGCCCAGGGCATCGTCAGCGTGGAGCTGCGCGATGTGGCCGGCAACACGCTGCCTGAGTACACGCCCGGCGCGCATATCGAACTGCATTTGGGCAATGGTCTGACACGCAGCTATTCGCTGTGCGGCGCGCCGGAAGTGCGAGACCGTTATGTCGTTGGTGTGCTGCTCGATCGCAACAGCCGCGGCGGCTCACGCTATGTCCATGAGCAACTGCGCGTGGGTTCGACGCTCAAGATTGGCGGCCCGCGCAATCACTTTGCGCTGGATGAGGAAGCCCCACGCACGGTGCTCGTCGCTGGCGGTATCGGCGTCACGCCGATCGTCTGCATGGCGCGGCGGCTGGCGGAACGCGGTAAGGCGTTCTCGATGCTGTACTGCGCGCGCTCGCGTGAGGAAGCGGCCTTTGCCGATGAACTGGCCGCGCATGGCGATGCGGTGCGATTCCATTTTGATGCCGAAGCTGGTGGCCCACCCGATCTGAAGGACTTGCTGGCTGGACACCCCGCAGACACGCATTTCTACTGCTGTGGCCCGGGCCCGATGTTGCGCGCTTTCGAGGCGGCGTGCGAGGCGCACGGCTACACCAACGTCCACATCGAACGCTTTGCGGCGGACGCCACAGTGGCGTCGGTGCAGGAGGGCGAATACACCGTCAAGCTCGCGCGCACGGGTTCCGAGCTGTGCGTGCCGGCGGGCAAGTCGCTGCTCGACGCGCTGCTGGAAGTGGGCGTGGAGGTGGAGCACAGCTGCAAGGAGGGCGTATGCGGCTCGTGCGAAACGCGCGTGCTGGAAGGCGAACCGGAGCACCGCGACAGCGTGCTCTCCAAGAGCGAGCGCGCATCCAACCAGACCATGATGGTCTGCGTATCGGGCTGCAAGGGTAAGCGCCTGGTCATTGATCTTTAAGCCTGAGCGCGCGTGCCTGACCAGCCGCGCGTTCTTTTTTGTCTGTGGTTCTTTTATCAAACAACGTTTCGTATACGAAACGAATAACCAAGAGTCCGCCCCCAAAGGGCGGCGATAACAACCGGCAGGGGGCTCAAACCAACCCCCAGCCACCGGAGGAATGACATGAGGAAGACACTGCTCGCCATGGCGGCGATGGGCTTGGCTGGCACGGCCGCTGCGCAAAGCAGCGTGACGCTGTACGGCAGCATCGACCAGGGGTTGGCCTACATCAACAACATCAAGAACGGCACAACCAGCGGTTCGGCCGTGCGCATGGACCCTGGCACCATGCAGCCGGACCGCTTCGGCTTGCGGGGCTCGGAAAACCTGGGGCAGGGCACGCAGGCAATCTTTCAGCTGGAATCGGGCTTCTTTGGTGACACCGGTGCCAGCATCGTGCCGGGCAAGCTGTTCAACCGGACAGCGTGGGTTGGCCTGTCCAACGAGACCTTCGGCAACCTGCAGCTCGGTCACCAGGCGGACTTCATGTTCGACTACCTCGGGCGGCTGAGTAACGGCTTCCAGCTCACCAACTTCTACCTGTTCCATCCGGGCAACTTCGACAACCTGGCCAACCAGTTCCAGATCGACAACGCCGTGCGCTACGTCTCGCCCATCTTCGGTGGGCTGCAACTGGGCGGTATGTATGGCTTTGGCGAGGTGCCGGGCTCCCCGTCCAAGAGCCGCAGCTATAGCCTGGGCGCGTATTACACCAACGGCGGTTTCCGTGCGGCGGCGGCGTACACCGCATCGAATGATCGGCCGCTCGACATAGCAGGCCGATTGGGCATTACCAATACGCTGGGCACAACGCTGGTGCCCGGTATGCGATCGATGGATTCGGTCAAATCATTCGGGGCTGGGGCGCTGTATCAGTTCACGGGGCTGCCGGTGCAGATCAACGCGGTCTATACGCAAACGCGCATCACCCTGGGCGGTGCCGATGCGCGTGCGCAGAACGTCGATCTGGGCACCGCATGGCACTACAGCGCGGCCAACACGCTCAATGTTGGCTACACCTTCAGCAAGTACGAAAGCGCGCGCTGGAACCAGTTCAGCGTCGGCAACGTGTATGCGTTCTCCAAGCGCACGCAGGTGTATGTGCAGGGGACGTATCAGCGGGCGTCTGGCGATGCGCCATCCGCGTCGATCAACGGTGTGGGCGTATCCGCCAACCGCAGTCAGCTTGTGGTGAGCACGGGCGTGCATCACTCGTTCTGATGGGTTGATCCGCTGAGGGAGCGCGCGCCGGGTGTGATTTGCTATTCATTCCGGCGCGCGCGAGTAGCGGTGGTTACGGCATGCAAGCGGCGCGTTGTGCCCACCCGAAAGCCAGGGCTGCGAATAAGCGCCAAGAAGCGTCATTGCTCACGCAATGGTTTGGCGCACCCCTCTCATAGACTGAAAACGTGCCGATAACACAGCTATCGGACAGGCAAGGATGGGAGGGGATATGTCTACCAACGCAGCCAACTGGATCGTCGTTCTGACATGCGCGTACATGGAGTACAGCACGTGGCGGGGCATGAATGTCTATCGCCGTACCGTCGGTTATGAAAGTGTGGTCTGGTGCTGATTAGCGCGCCGGTTTGGGTAACAACCGCCGGATCAGATCATCATGTGCCGCATAGCTCGCCAGCAGTGCCTGACCGTCCGCCAGTTCGAATTCGCTGAACTCGAACCCGGGTGCAACCGTACAGCCAACCAACGTATACCCATGCTCGCCCGGCACACGCTCCGCCGCAAACCAGCGGCCAGCCGGCACCACCGCCTGGTACACCGCCACCGCATCCTCGGCCGCATGGCCCAGACGATGCGTGCGCACCGTACCGTTGTCTTCCAACACATGCACATTGAGTGAGTCGCCCGCATGGAAGTGCCACACCTCATCCGATTGGATCCGATGCCAGGCGGAATATGCATCATCGGCCAACAAGTAGTAGATGGCGGTGGCAGCCGCACGTTCGACGGGCGGGATGCCTCGCTGGACGCGTTCCTCACTGCGATAGGTTTCGCGATAGAAGCCGCCTTCCGGGTGCGGTTCGAGACCGAGGCGGCTGATGAGGCGCTGTGCAGCGGGCGTGATGGACATGGTGAGAAACCTTCGACTCAGCTCTGCTGACGACGGAACGGAAAGCGCTGCTGGTTGACGAAGCCGTCGGGCATGTAGTCACCCACCACGCCGTACTTCTCCGGAAACGCCTTCTTCGATTTCACGGCCGTACCGAACAGGTAATCGATAAAGGCAAAGTGCGCGGCGTAGTTCTTATCGATGGCCTCGTCTTCCGACGAATGGTGCCAGTGGTGGAAATCCGGCGTGACGAAGATGTATTTCAGCGGCCCCCACGGCAGGTGCACGTTGGCGTGATTGAACACCGCCTGGAAGCCCACGATGATGATGTAGATATCCACCACGGCTTTGTCGAAACCGAGCACGAACAGCGGTCCCAGCACCGCCACGCGCGTCACGATCAACTCAAGAATGTGCTGGCGCGAACCGGCCAGCCAGTCCATCGTCTTCACGCTGTGGTGCACGGCATGGAAGCGCCACAGGAACGGCACCTCGTGATACGCGCGGTGCGTGACATATTCCATCAGATCGGCCACCAGCATGCACAGCAGCAACTGCGGGATGAACCAGATGTGCGCCACCATCTGCTGGAAATCCGCGTGCACCATCCACCCGAACACGCGGTGGATGAGGAAGTTCACCACCAGCAGCACCAGCCCGACGATGAAGTGGTTCACCGCAAAGTGCACCATGTCGGTCTGCCATTCAGCGCGGAACACCGGCTGCTTTTTGTAGAGCGGGAAGAGCTTTTCCAGCAGCACGAAGATCGCCGTGGAGCCGAGCAGATCGAGAATGAACCAATCCATGCCGATATACGGCGTGTGATCCGGAAAGTCGCCCACCGGCACGCGCGAGCCGCCCAGAGCCACAGCCGCCACCACAAACAAAAACGCCAGCCCGTTCAGGCGGCGGCGGTTATCCAGCACGATATTCGCCAGCGATAACCCGCCCGAAATCAGCAGCGAGACAAACAGGATTTGCCGCAGCACATCCACCGAATAGGCGTGGCGCAATTCCGGCGTCGTCAGGTACTGCGGAAAATGAAAGGCCAGCACGCCCATCAGGCTCAGAAAACCCAGCACCAGCGCCAGGATCGTCGCGATCATGCCCTTGCCGAATTGAAGCCCGCCGCTGGCGTGCAGCAGCGTATTGGCATCGCGGATCGTGGCATCGGCCACGCGAACGATGACGGGAGAACGCCCCGCCTCGGGTGAGATTGATGGCTTATTTTCGGTATCCATTTGCTGGTTCGCGCGTATTGTTTTCTTTTATTAACAATGCGACTGCCGATTGATTGAACATCAGCCCCCGTTCGCATCGCCGCGCGATTATACGGTTGCGTGAGTGCGGGGTTAAAGCCGAGGCAGTGAATGCACGGCGGTTTCTTTGTCGCCTGGGCAATTCTGGCCGGGCGAACTGGCTGCGCGCCGGGGCGTTGCGTTTCCCGGCAAGTGCATGCATTGTGAGGCCCGCGCCGAGCGGGAACTCAGGCGCAGGACCACAAGATCAAACGGGGAACAACATGTCTGAAGGATTCCACGTGCACGGGGCGCACGACCACGTGCTCGAACACGCCGCAGAAAGCGGCCACGCCGACAGCTTTGCCGGCCGCATCGCCGTTATGACGGCCATTCTGTCGACGGCCGGCGCCATCTTCGGCTACCAGGGCGGCGCCACACAGAACGCCGCGCTGCTCGCCAAGAACGAAGCCGCCATCCACAAGACTGAGGCCGCCAACCGCTGGGCCTACTACCAGGCCAAGGGGCAGAAGCAAGCGATTGCCGAGTTGACCGCGCAACTGCCCGGTACCGACCAGGCCGCCGCCAAACGCGACGCGCAACGCTACGCCGCCGAGAAAGAAGACATCCGCCGCCAGGCCGAAGACCAGGAGCGCCAGGCCAAGGAAGCCGACGAAGCCAGCGAACTTGCCGTACACCATCACCACCGGTGGGCGCAGGCGGTGGTGGCCATTCAGGTGTCGATTGCGCTGGCGGCCATCACGCTGCTGTCGCGGCGCCGCTGGCTGCAGGGGTTGTCGTATGGCGTGGGGGCTGTGGGCGGCGTGCTGGCTGTGCTGGCCATGCTGCATATCTGAGTTCATCGCATTGAGGTTGCGCGGCGCCAAGCGCAACCGCCAGAATGGCGCCCACACAATCTGGAGCAAAGACGATGACACTCGGCATGCGCATGCGGCGCGCATTGATGGTTCTGGGCTTTTCAGCGAGCACGCTGGCCATGGCGGCTGGCCCAACGCCGGCGGTCGAGCCTGGCGAGTACGTCTACGTTGAAGGCGGCAGCGCCCACGGCGTACTGAGCATCAAGGGCAACAGCTTCAACATCGAAACCATGGGTGGGAACTGCCATTCGTGTTCGGTGGATGGCACGCTCAAGGGCCGCACTGGCGTAGCCGACGCCTGCCACATCGCCATCTCGAGCGTATCGAACGACGGCACGCTCAAGATCGACACCTCGGCCACAGAAGACGCCTGCCGTGGGTTCTGCGGCATGCGCGCCATGTTCGACGGTGAATACCGCCGCGCGCCGGCCGCCTGTACCGATCGCCAGCGCACGGCGCGCATCGGGCAGGCACACAAGCAATACGCCGCCAAGAACTACGACGCCGCCCGCACGACGCTGCGCGCGTTGCTCTCCGAATGCGACCCCTTCATGGATTGGATTGAACGCGACAAGGCCCGCAGCGACCTCGCCGTTACGGAATACCACCGCGGCGATAGCGCGCAATGCCTGGCGGCGTTATCCGATACCGTGGCCGTGCGCTCGCAGGGCGATAGCTCCAGCTTCCTACCCCCGTGCGATGCCGACAACTACGCATCGACCAGCAAGGCGATCCTGTACAACCAGGCGTTGTGCAAAGCGCCGGCCAAGCGCTGACGGGCAATCCATAGAAAAAAGGCCTCTCCGACTGAGGTTGGAGCGGCCTTTTTTGCCTTGCGGGCGCGGTGGTTGTCAGTCCATCAACCGGACCCTGACCTTCTTGCCCTTGACCGTGCCCCCGTTGAGCTTGCGCAGCGCATCGCGTGCAATGCTGCGCTCCACCGCGACATAGGTCGAAAACTCAGTCACGTTGATCTTGCCGATCTGGTCACCGCGAAAACCTGCGTCGCCGGTCAGCGCACCGAGCACATCGCCGGGGCGGATCTTCTCCTTGCGCCCGCCGAGAATCTGCAGCGTTTCCATGGGCGGCAGCAGCGGCGCGTCGTTGCCGGTATCGAGCTCATCGAGCTTGTGCCATTCGACCTCGCGCCCGAGCATCTCTTCGATGTTGCCGACACGCCCCATCTCGTCCATGCTCGCCAGGCTCAGTGCCCAGCCGTCCTGATCGGCACGCCCCGTGCGGCCGATCCGGTGCACGTGCACCTCGGGGTCAGGCGTCACGTCAACGTTGATCACCGCTTCGAGCTGCGCGATGTCGAGCCCGCGGGCGGCAACGTCGGTCGCCACGAGCACCGAGCAGCTCCGGTTCGCAAACTGGATCAACACCTGATCGCGCTCGCGCTGCTCAAGTTCGCCATGCAGCGCGAGCGCGTGAATGCCCTGCGCACGCAGCACGTCGAGCAGGTCGCGGCATTGCTGCTTCGTATTGCAGAACGCCAGCGTGCTGACCGGCCGATAGTGCTTGAGCAACAGTCCGACCGCATGCAGCCGCTGGCTATCGGTCACCTCGTAGAAGCGCTGACGAATCTTGCTGTCATCGTGGCGTTCTTCGAGTTTCACTTCCTTCGGATTGCGCAGGATGCGCTGGCTCAGCTTCGCGATCCCGTCCGGGTAGGTCGCCGAAAACAGCAGCGTCTGCCGGTCGGTCGGGCACTGGCGCACAACCGTCGCGATATCGTCGAAGAAGCCCATGTCGAGCATCCGGTCAGCTTCGTCCAGCACCAGCGTCTTCAGCGCGCCGAGCGTGAGGTTGCCGCGTTCGAGATGGTCCATGATGCGCCCCGGCGTGCCGACGACGATATGCGCGCCGTGCTCGAGGCTCTCCGCCTGCGGACGCATCGGCGTGCCGCCGCAGAGCGTCAGCACCTTGACGTTTTCTTCGGCGCGCGCGAGACGGCGGATTTCCTGCGTGACCTGATCGGCGAGTTCGCGCGTCGGGCAGAGCACCATCGCTTGCACATCAAAGCGGCGTGCGTCGAGCCGTGCGAGCAAGGCAAGCGCGAACGCCGCAGTCTTACCGCTGCCGGTCTTCGCCTGCGCGATCAGGTCGTGGCCTGCGAGCGCAATCGGCAGGCTCGCCGCCTGGATCGGCGTCATGTCGGTGTAGCCAAGCTGCGCGAGATTCGCGAGCACGGCGGGGGCGAGCGCAAGGGTGCTAAAGGGCGTGGCGGTCGGTTCGATGGTCATGTTATTGCGTTGGATCACTTGAGCGGCTTGCCTTCGGTTTGCTTGTAGATGACCCGGCCGTCTTTGGTCTCGACGCGTTTGACATAGTTGCGCGCGCCGCATAGCGCGCAGCGGAACAGTGGCCCCTGGCTCTCATCCTTGATGACGACGTCGGACGGCTCCCACTGCGCGCGGCAGCTTTGGTTGATGCAAGTGAACACGGTTTTCTCTAAATGGATTCGGTGGCACCCCGGTGACGAGGTGGCTGGGGCGGGAACGCGCCCGGCAATGTTAAACAGGGTAACGCTGGTCCGGTTTCACTGGTGGGTCTGTCAGAAAGAAGACGCACGAGGATGCTTTAGAAACAGGGCAACATAGGGCAGAAGTTGTGATACTGTATATCCATACAGTATTCGCGGCTTGCCCTTGCGCTTTCCATGTTTGCGTCGTCCCCGTCTCTTTTTCCCGCTGAAGGTGAAGCGGATCGCCTCGTCGCCCCTGGGCCGGCGGTGGACGGGCCGCGCCAGACTACGCAAAGAGCCCGGATAGTACCAGCGCCCGAAACGCTGCACCCGGCGCTGTGGCGTGCCGGCAGCTTGGCGCGGGCCAGCGGACGGGTCCTGGCTACGGGTTATGACGCACTGAATACCGAGTTGCCCGGTGGCGGCTGGCCCCTCGGCGGATTGACGGAGCTGCTGTGCCCGCAACCCGGCATTGGCGAATGCCGGCTGCTGCGTCCGGCGTTATCCACGTTGTGCGAAAGCGCCGGGCGCATAGCTTTGGTCGGCCCGCCGTATCTGCCGAATGCCGTACGACTGGTCGGCTGGGATTTCTCTCCTGAACAGATCGTCTGGGTGCGCGCCGACAAACCGGCTGACCTGCTATGGGCCGCCGAGCAGATCGTGCGCAGCCAAGCCTTCGGCGGCGTATTGATCTGGTTGAACCAGGTGCGCCCCGGGGCGTTGCGCCGGCTGCAGGTGCTGGCCCAAGCCGGCGAGAGCGCGATCTGGGTGTTCCGGCCGGAGCAGGCGCTGCGCGAGTCGTCGCCGGCCGTGCTGCGCCTGGGGCTGGAGCCGGCAGGGGGCGATGCGCTGTCTATCCGCGTCCACAAGCGGCGTGGGCCGTTGCGTGAAACACCGTTGCTGCTGCCGCTGGCCGATCCGCTGCGGGCTGGCCGCGCCTCCGTGCGTCCGTTGCCCGTGCTGCCCGCCGAGACCTTCACCATGGACCCGGCCACGGCGGCGTTGCTGGCTGCACTTTCGTCTCCTTCGTCTTTTGCTGCGCTCGATGCCGTATCGGGCGCTGCCGATCAGGACACCTTCGATCATGCCGTTCTGGATCGCGGTGCATCTGCCCCGTCTGCCCCTCGACGCACTTCGTCCCCAGTGGTCTGACCCCGCTGCGTTGCCTCTGCCGGTGGTGGTGCTGGAGCAGGAGCGCGTGGTGGCGGCCAACCGCTTGGCGATGCGCGAAGGCGTGCACGCTGGCTTGCGGAGGGCGGGCGCGCAGGCGCTGGTGCCGCATGCCGTTCAGTTGGAGCGCGATCCGGCCGCCGAGGCGAGGCTGATGCAGTCGCTGGCGTTGGCGCTGCTGGCCTTCACGCCGCATGTCACCTTGGATGTGGTGGATGAGGCGACCGTGCTGTTGGAGGTCGAAGCCAGTCTGCGGCTGTTTGGCGGACATCGCGCGTTGTGCCGGGCGGTGAAATATTGCGCGATTCGGCTGGGCGCCATGCCGCAGCTTGGCGCGGGGCCGACGGCACGTGGCGCGGCATGGTTGGCCAGTGCACGGCCGGTGCCAAGTCGGGGACGTCGTCGTGCGGCACGCCAGGGTTGCGTGCGGCGCGCCGTGCGGCAGGAGCGCCTGTCTTCGTTGCTGGATCAGTTGTCGGCCGATGCCGTAGCTCGTCTCACGCGCCCCGATTGGCTCGAAGGTCTGGGTTGCCGCACGTTGGCGGATTTGCGTGATTTGCCACGCGCGGGCCTGCGCCGTCGCTGCGGGGCGCTGCTGGTCGATACGCTGGATGCGGCCTATGGAAATGGGGGCAACGGGCACGAGAGCTTCACGTGGTTTGCCGCGCCCCTGCGCTTTGATGTGCCGCTGGAACTGCCCGGCCGCATCGACAGCGCGGAAGGGGTACTGGCGGCATCGGAGCAACTGTTGCTGCAATTGGTCGGCTGGTTATCGGCGCATCAGCTGGGTGCCAAGACGTATCGGCTCACGCTGGAGCACGAACGTCGGCGCGGCCGGAGCAGTGAAGATGCCGCATCCTCCACGCCGGTGGAGATCGCGCTGGCCCAGCCGGTCCGCACGCTGGCGCATCTATCCCGTGTGCTGCACGAACGCGTGCATCGTCTCGCGCTGATCGCGCCGGTGGTTGAACTGCGTTTGACGGTGACTGACGCCACGCCGCTGAGCCCGCCCACGGAGTCGCTGTTTCCCGAGCCAGGCGGCCGCGCTGAAGATGCCGCCCGGCTGATCGACACGCTCATCGCCCGCCTGGGTGCCGGCAACGTACGGCACCCGCAACCGTGCGCCGACCACCGCCCCGAGCGTGCCAACCACTGGGTCGACGTGAACGCCGCCACGACAGCCCAGAGCCGCGCCGCCGCGCGCCAGGCGCTTGCGCAATGGCACGCACAGCAGCCCGAGCGCCCGCTGTGGCTGCTGGAGAAACCGATCCCGCTGCTGACGCGCCAGCACTATCCGTATTACCGCGGGCCGCTGCGGCTGGTGTCGATGCCCGAGCGCATTGAATCGGGCTGGTGGGATGACGAGCTCATCAAGCGCGACTACTTCATCGCAGAAGGCGAGGGCGGCGTGCGCTACTGGCTCTACCGCGAGCGCGTTTCTGCCGTTACCCAGACCAGCGACGAAGACGGTCGCTGGTATCTGCACGGCCTGTTTGGGTAGGCACATCATGGCTGCGACCACGCCAACGTCCATCCTCCTGCCCGAGTATGCGGAGCTGCATTGCATCAGCAACTTCACGTTCCTGACCGGCGCGTCGCATCCGCAGGAGTTGGTGGAGCGTGCCAAGCTGTACGGCTACCAAGCGCTGGCGCTGACGGACGAATGCTCCGTGGCCGGTACTGCACGCGCGCTCGTGGCGGCCAGGGATGAGGACGTGAAGCTCATCATCGGCAGCCGCTTCACCGTGCGTGATGCGCAAGGCGAACCGTGGCTGCGACTGGTGCTGTTGGCACAAGATATCGAAGGCTACGGCAACCTGAGCGAGGTCATCACACACGCCCGGCTGGCTGCGCCCAAGGGCGAATACCGCCTGCTGGCTGACGATCTAGCCGCACCGAAAGGCGAGCTCACCCACCTGTGCGGCGTCCCCCGCTGTCTGGCGATCCTGCTACCCGATTACGACCCCGATCCACAGCACCTGCTGGCTCAGACACTGTGGTGCCAGCACGTGTTTGGCGACCGGCTATCGATTGCGCTGGAGATGCCGCTGCGCCATGCGGACGACCGCCATCGCGGCACGGTGGCCGCGGTATCGGAGCAGACCGACGTGCCCATGGTTGCCACCGGCGGCGTGCAGATGCACACGCGTCAGCGCAAGCCGCTGCACGACGTGCTGACGGCCATCCGCTTGTCCAAGCCGCTGACCGAATGCGGTCTGGAACTCGCTCCCAGCGCCGAGCAAGCCATGCGCACGCGCATGCAACTCGCATTCTTCTATCGGGGCAAACGCGGTGAGCAGGCGTTGCTGCGCTCGGTGGAGCTGGCGCGCCTGTGCACGTTCGAACTTGACCAGATCGAATACGAATACCCGAGCGAAGTCGTGCCCGAGGGCATGACGCCAGCGCAATACCTGCGGGCCGAAGTGGAGGCGGGCGCTGCTCTGCGCTTTCCGAAGGGTATCCCCAGCAGGGTGCGTGAACAGATTGAAGAAGAGCTCGGGCTGATCTCGGAACTGCGTTACGAGCCGTTCTTCCTCACCGTCTATGACGTGGTCAAGTTTGCCCGCAGCCAAGACATTCTTTGCCAGGGGCGCGGCTCGGCGGCCAACTCGGCGGTGTGCTACTGCCTGGGTATTACCGAAGTCAACCCGGAAAGCGGTAACACGTTGTTTGCGCGTTTTCTCTCGCGCGCACGAAACGAGCCGCCCGACATCGATGTCGATTTCGAGCACCAGCGCCGTGAAGAAGTCATCCAGTACATCTACAACAAATACGGCGTGACGCGCACCGCGCTGGCGGCCGCACTTATCACCTACCGCACGCGCAGCGCGTTGCGCGATGTTGGACGTGCGCTCGGCATTGATTTGGGCATCATCGAGCAGGTGGCCAAGGGACAAGCGTGGTGGGACAGCCGCAAGGAGTTCGCTCAGCGCGCCGGGCAGCAGGGGCTGGACCCGGAATCGCCACTGGTCTTGCGCTGGGCGCAACTGGTGGACCAACTGCGTGGTTTCCCGCGCCATCTGTCGCAGCACGTGGGTGGGTTCGTGATTGCACAGGGCAAGCTGTCACGCCTGGTGCCGATCGAGAACGCGGCCATGGAAAACCGCCGCGTCATCCAGTGGGACAAGGACGATCTTGAATCGCTGCGCTTGTTGAAAGTCGACGTGCTGGCGCTTGGCATGCTCACCGCCATCCGCCGCACGCTGGATATGGTCGATGCGCTGCCAGGGCGTCACGAGCACTACAAGGCCTCCGGCAAGATCGCCATGCAGAACCTGCCCGATGGCGATCAGAAAACCTACGAGATGATCTGCCGCGCCGACACCATCGGCGTGTTCCAGATCGAATCGCGCGCGCAACAGTCGATGCTGCCGCGCTTGCGGCCCGAAACGTACTACGACCTGGTAATCCAGGTCGCCATCGTGCGCCCGGGGCCGATCCAGGGCGGCATGGTGCATCCGTATCTGCAGCGGCGCGAAGCCATGCGCAACGGGCAAACCGATTGCGTGACGTATCCCGGCAAGGAGGTGGAGGGCGTGCTCAAGCGCACGCTCGGCGTGCCGATCTTCCAGGAGCAGGTCATGCAGATCGCCATTGACGCTGCAGACTTCACCCCCGATGAGGCCGATCGCCTGCGCCGCGACATGGCCGCCTGGAAGCGCAAGGGCAATCTCACGCAACATCAGGAGCGGTTGCTCAGGGTGATGGTGGAAGAAAAGGGCTATGACCCCGCGTTCGTCAAAGCGCTGTGCGATCAGATGGAAGGCTTTGCCGAATATGGCTTTCCCGAAAGCCACGCTGCTGGCTTTGCCAAGCTGGCCTATATCAGCAGCTACTTGAAATGCCACGAGCCAGCGGCGTTTTTTGCGGCCCTGCTCAATAGCCAGCCGATGGGGTTTTATTCGCCGTCGCAACTGGTGCAGGAGGCGCGGCGCAGCCACGTGCGGGTGCTACCTGTCGATGTCACCGCCAGCATGTGGGACAGCACGCTGCACCCTCGCGCCGACGACGACGGTACCGGGCAACCCGATATCCGCCTGGGTTTCAACCGCATCCGAGGCATGCGTCAGCCGGCCGCCGAGCGTATCGAAGCAGCCCGTGCCCAAGCGCCGTTCACCAGCGTCGACGACCTCGCACACCGTGCTGACCTCGATCGCCATGACCTGAACGTGCTCGCCGCCGCCAACGCGCTCAAACCGCTGGCCGGCAACCGTCGGCAGGCGCTATGGCAAACGCTCGCCCTGCAAGAACCCGGTCACGACCACGCCTTGCTGCGCCAAGCCCGCCCGGTGGAGGCGCCGCTCGTGTTGTCCGCACCGCCCATCGGCGAAGAAGTGATGGCCGATTACGGCAGCCTGGGCTTGTCGCTGCAAAGCCATCCGGTGAGCCTGCTGCGGGATCGGCTCTCGCGCATGCGCTTTGCCACGGCTGCTACGCTGGGAGGCTACCGCAACGGCCAACTGGCGCGCGCCTGCGGTCTGGTCACCGTGCGGCAGCGGCCGGGCACGGCCAACGGTACGATTTTCGTCTCCATTGAAGACGAAACCGGCGCCATCAACATCATCCTCTGGCCGCACCTGATCGAGCGCCAGCGCCGGGAAGTGCTGCACGCCCAATTGCTGGGCGTCTACGGCAAATGGCAGTGCGAGCGCGAGACCCGTCACCTCGTCGCCCAACACCTGGTCGATCTGACCCCACTTCTGGGCCGTCTGGCGACCTCCAGCCGCGACTTCCATTGAGCTTTTTGCCCCGCCGCCAACTGGCCGCCGCGTCACGTCCCGGCACGGCATTTGCGTGACGGAAACCGCGCGCAGTACCCCGTCCGTGACGTAGGAGACGCCGGTGGTCCTCTCTCGCCGCGCTCTCCTCCGATTGACGGATAGGGCAAGCGCGGATCGACGGATCAGGGTGCAGGTGCCAGGATTTGCGCTTGATGCATCACAAAAACGGTGCATCAAGCGCAGAAAGCGGCATTTGCGAGGGAACCGACAGCCCGTCTGGCGTGTCACCAAGAGGAGGCGTGGCGGGATGCGCTTTCATCACGCGTCAATGTTGGGTGCAGTCGAAATTACGTCTACTCTGTAGAAAACACATCACGGAGGCCGCCACCCAAAACGTGTGCAACGGTGTGCAATCGGCAACGTAACTGTTCCGAAGGCGCCGCTGCCGCGCTTGTGTATGACCGCGGACAAGGTGCAGCCCACCCGATATCCGCATATTTTCAGCCCATCGCACGGGTCTCCCCGGCCCGGCGGTGTTTCCCATCTCAGGTGCAGGAGCGAACAGATGGAACAGCCCTTCAAGCAGTTGCACAGTCTGCGCAAGTCGCGCAAGCTCAAACAGGAAGATGTGGCCAAGATGGCTGGCATCTCCCGCGAGGCGTATTTGCGCGCGGAATCCGGTCGTGCTGACCCGCGCCTGTCGACGCTGATGGCCGTGGCCGGCGCGCTGGGCCTGGAAGTGGTGCTGGCCCCGCGCGAGGCGGTTGCCGAGATCGAACGCGTGATCGCCAGTCACCCGACCCAGCCGCTGTCCGGCAGCACCGGTAGCTCGGACGTCAGCCAAGCGGGTTCGATGGGTGGGTCGACCGGC
>JGI24740J21852_10000035_pt1 | contig 44922 bp, 34 predicted proteins | sample KBSCornC6_FD_21852 | JGI IMG/M metagenome (IMG submission 21852) | reverse complement strand
TCGGCCACGCATTTCCCTGACGGGCAAGCCGCGGACGAGGCGCTGGAAGCTATCGACGCCGCGATGGACGATGGGCTTGCGGATGCGACCCCGGTAATGAAGCCCAGCCAGGGGGGCGAGCGCGCCACGAGCGCCGCGCTCGACAAGCGCATCACGCAGCTCAGCCAGTGCTTCAGTGCCGAGCATTGGGCCGCGCAAGGGCAAGATGCCCCAGATGCGCCGGCCACCAACGCCGCTGCCCCCGATCACCCCAGCGACGCGCCAGAACTCTGGCTGCCGCCGCCTCCCATGGTTCTGACGCACGGCCTGCGTGTTGCACGTGTCCGTGTTGCACTTCCGCCATTCCTGGCTGGCCCCACGCCGGCCCCGATGCTGCGTCCTCCCGCACGTGCCTGATCTCCGGCATTCGCCGGAAACCATCCCCTTGAGTTGTTAGCGCAGTGCCAACCGGCGTTTTGACCGGTTGGACGCTCGCGCTTGCCTGTTCTTCTTTTTCAGGATGATTTCGGATGTTGTCCAATCAGGATGCGGCCGACCCGCGCCCCGCAACGGGTGCGCGCGCGTCGCGACGCTTTGTTGTTTTCGCCGTGCTGGCCGTGATGGCGGTTCCCGCCCACGCAGCACCTCCTGCGTCTTCCCCGCCTACCGTCACAGCGGCCGTCCAGCCGCAGCGCGACGAGGTGCTACCTCAACCGCGCTACACCCTGCCGCAGTTGCTGGAACTGGCCCGCGCCAATCACCCCGCGCTGGCGGCTTCACAGGCCCAGGTGCAAGCCGCGCAGGCGGGTATCACCACCGCACGTGCCTGGCCGAACCCCGAGGTGGAAGCCATGGCCGGCCGACAGCGTGCCCGCATGCCGGGCGCGGTAGAAGGTCGCACCAATAGCATGTCGATCACGCAGAAGCTCGATCTGCCGTGGCAGCGGGCTGCCCGCACACGGGCCGCCGATGCTGCGTACGAAGGTTCACAGGCCGTCGCACAATCCAGCGCACGCGATGTGGAGGCGACGCTCAAGCTGCGCTTTTTCGATGTCGTACGCCGCGAAGCCGAGCAGCGTAATGCACGCGAAGACGTAACGCTGGTCGAGCAGATCCGCCGCCGCGTAGCCGTGCGCGTGGAAACCGGCGAAGCACCGCGCTACGAACTGATCCGCGGCGATGCTGAATTGCTCAACGCCCAACGCACCGAGCAGGCCGCCGCGCTGCGCGTGCAGCAGGCGTTGGCGGAACTGCGCCGGGCCGTCGGTGCCGATCTGCCGCTGACCTTTGATGTGGATGCGGGCGCCGACACGCCTTCCGTCGCGCATCTGCCGCCGCTGGCCGATCTCCTCAGTCAGGTGGTCGCGACGCATCCTGATCTGGAAGCCGACCGCGCCGCCGTACGCGAAGCCGAGGCACGCCTCGCGCATGAGCGCAGCCAGCGCTGGCCGTCGATCGCGCTGCGCGGCTCAGTGGATCGCCAGCCCGATTTGCAAGACAGCCGCGTTGGCCTGGTGATGTCGATTCCGCTGTTTGACCGCCGCGAAGGGCCGGTTGGCGAGGCCGTGGCGGCGCTCGAACGCGCCCGCGCCTTGCTGCGCGATCGTGAGCTGCGCACACGGCAGGCCGTTGAATCCGCCTATCGCCAATACGAGATCGCCGAGTCGCAAGTGAGTGCGCTGGAGTCGGGCGTGGTCAAGCAGGCCGAGTCCGCCCTGCGTGTGGCCGAAGCCGCGTACCGCCACGGCGAGCGCGGCATCTTGGATTACCTCGATGCCCAGCGCGTTTTCCGCCAGGCACGCAACGACCTCATTGCCGCGCGCGCTGATTTGCGCACCGCTGCTGTTGAACTCGACCGCCTGCGCCCGGAGGCCCCATGACACGCCCGTGCCATCGCGCCGCTTCCCGAACTCACGAATCCAGTCTGATCATGAACACACCGTCTTCTTTCTCTTCTTCGATCCGGCTGGCCGGCGTTGCCCTGGCGGCGATGCTGTTGCTCGGCGCTTGCGGCAAAGACGCCCCAGCCGACGCCAAGGCCGCACAACAAGCCACTGACCCAAACCTCGTCGTCGCGCAACCCACGCTGGTGCAGCGTTTGAAAGTGGCACCGGTCGGCAAGCAGCCGATTGCCGAGCGTCTGCACGTGCCAGGGCAAATTGCCTTCGATGAACAACGTGTCGCGCGTATTGGTGCCACGGTCACGGGGCGTGTGACGGAGCTGATTGCCACGCCGGGGCAGAGCGTGAAAGCGGGCGACATCCTCGCGCAACTGCATAGCACGGAGCTCGGCGCCGCGCAGCTCGCGTATCAGAAGGCCGCCGCGCAGCGTGATTTGCAGGCGCGTGCGTTGGAACGCGCCAAGTTGCTGCTGGCCGCTGATGTGATCGGTTCGGCCGAGTTGCAGAAGCGCCAGAGCGAATTGGCGATGGCCGATGCGGAAGTGCGCGCGGCGGTCGACCAACTGCGCGTGATGGGCGTGTCGGCCGGCACGCTTTCCAAGAGGCGTGCCGGCGGTATGTCGTCGATCTCGCCCGTGGTGGCGAGCATCAGCGGCACGGTGGTGGAGCGCAAGGTCACGCGCGGCCAGGTGGTGCAGCCGGCCGATGAACTGTTCACCGTGGCGGACCTGTCGCGCGTGTGGGTGGTGGGTGAGGTGCCGGAGAACGCCGCAGCTGGCGTGCGCGCAGGGCAGGCTGTGGAGATCGACACCGGCGCGGGCGAACGCATGGTCGGCAAGCTGATCTGGGTATCCGACATCGTTGACCCGCAAACGAGGACGGTGACGGTGCGCACCGAAGTCGACAACGCCGAGCGCACGCTCAAGCCGTCGATGCTAGCCACGCTGCTGATCCAGTCGCGCCCGGAAGAAAAGCTGGTGGTGCCGACCTCAGCCGTGGTGCGAGAAGACAACCGCGACTACGTGTTCGTGCGCGCCAGCGACACCAACTTCCGTCTCACGCCGGTCAAGCTGGGCGACGAGTCGAATGGCGTGCGCCCAGTGGTCTCCGGCGTGCAGGCCGGTCAACCCATCGTCGTGGAAGGCGGCTTCCATCTAAACAACGAGCGCAAGCGCGCCGAGATGGAGGGCGCATGATTGACGCATTGATTCGCGGCGCACTCAAGCAGCGGCTCGTGGTGGCCGTCGTGGCTGCCGTGCTGCTGTTCTTTGGGCTGGATGCCGCGCGCAAGTTGTCGTTGGACGCGTTCCCGGACGTGACCAACGTGCAGGTGCAGATTGCCACCGAGGCACCGGGCCGCTCGCCGGAAGAGGTCGAGCGCTTCGTGACTGTGCCGGTGGAGATGGCCATGACCGGCTTGCCGGCGTTGACCGAGATGCGCTCGCTCAACAAACCTGGCTTGTCGCTCATCACGCTCGTCTTTACGGATGAGACCGATGTGTACTTTGCGCGCCAGCTCGTGATGGAGCGGCTGATCGAAGTGCAGTCGCGCATGCCCGCAGGCGTGACACCGGTGCTCGGCCCCGTATCGACGGGCTTGGGCGAGGTGTATCAGTACACGCTCGACCGGCCGGACGATGGGGACAAGGAACTCTCGGTTGAAGAGCTCACCCAGCGCCGCATTGCGCAGGATTGGGTCGTACGCCCGCTGCTGCGCTCGATTCCGGGCGTGGCGGAAATCAACTCGCAGGGCGGCTACGAGAAGCAGTACCAGGTGCTCGTCAATCCGGAGCGCCTGCGCCATCACAACGTGACGGTCAAGCAAGTGTTCGAGGCGCTGGCGGCCAACAATGCCAACTCGGGCGGTGGCGTGCTGCCGCACTTCGCCGAGCAATACTTGATTCGCGGCGTGGGCCTGGTGCGTGACACGAATGACATTGGCGCCATCGTGCTCAAGGAGGTCAACGGCACGCCGCTTACCCTCCGCGATGTGGCCGAGGTGAAGATCGGTACAGCGGTGCGCGCGGGTGCGGTGGTCAAGAACGGCGTGACGGAATCCGTTGGCGGTGTGGTCATGATGATGCGTGGCGGCAACGCCAAGGAAGTCGTCGCGCGCATCCAGGACCGCGTCAAGGCCATCAACAACGATGGCATGCTGCCCGACGGCCTGAAGATCGTGCCGTACTACGAGCGTTCCGACCTTGTGGACTCGGCCCTGCAGACCGTCATCAAGGTGCTGGCCGAAGGCGTGGTGCTGGTGGTGATCGTGCTGCTGCTGTTCTTGGGTGATATCCGCTCGTCGCTCATCGTGGTCGGTACGTTGATTCTCACGCCGCTGCTGACCTTCATCGCGATGAACAAGCTCGGTATCTCGGCCAATTTGATGTCGTTGGGCGGGCTGGCGATTGCGATTGGCTTGATGGTGGATGGCTCCGTGGTGGTAGTGGAAAACGCGTTCGCGCATTTGGCGAAACCACGTGACCCGAACGAAAGCCGCGTCCGCATCATCCTGCATGCCGTAACGGAGGTGGCGACGCCCGTGATCTTCGGCGTGGGCATCATCATCCTGGTGTTTCTGCCGTTGATGACGCTGCAAGGCATGGAAGGCAAGATGTTTGCGCCGCTGGCCTTCACGATTGCGATTGCGCTGTTCTTCTCGCTGGTGCTGTCGCTCACGCTGACGCCGGTGCTGTCTTCGTATCTGCTCAAGCCCAAGGCGCACAAACATGTGGCGGGTGTGCACAGCGATGACCCGCATGCGGAGCACGACGCGCACGATACGTGGCTGATCCGCAAGATGAAGAAGCCGTATCTGCGCATGCTGGAGTGGAGCCTGAACAACGGCCGCAAGACGGTCATCGTGGCGGTGGCAGTGTTCCTCGCGACCGGCGCGCTGTTGCCGTTCCTGGGCACGGCGTTCATCCCCGAGATGAAGGAGGGCTCGGTGGTGCCCGGTATCAACCGCGCGCCGAACATCTCGCTGGAAGAATCGATCCGCATGGAGATGGAAGCCATGCGCCTAGTGATGCAGGTGCCGGGCGTGAAGTCGGCGGTTTCCGGTGTGGGCCGAGGTGAGTCTCCGGCCGACCCGCAGGGCCAGAATGAATCGACGCCGATTGTCTCACTCAAGCCGCGTGACGAGTGGCCCAAGGGCTGGAACCAGGACGACATAGCCGAGGCGATGCGCAAGGCGCTGCAGGTACTGCCCGGCGTGCAGATCGTTATGGCCCAGCCGATTTCCGACCGCGTGGACGAGATGGTGACCGGCGTGCGTTCGGACGTGGCCATCAAGGTGTTTGGCGACGATCTGAACACGCTGCGCGAGAAGGCTGAAGCGATTGCCAAGGTGGCGCAGGGCATTCAGGGCGCGCAGGACATGCGCGTGGAGCGCATCACGGGTCAGCAGTATCTGCAGATCGCCATTGACCGCCAGGCCATCGCACGTCATGGGCTGAACGCGGCGGATGTGCACAACGTCATCGAAACCGCTATCGGCGGCAAGGAGGCCACGGAAATCTTCGAGGGCGAACGCCGCTTCAGCGCGGTGGTGCGATTGCCCGAGGCGTATCGCGGCAGCGTTGAGGCCATTCGCAATCTGATTGTGGCAGCGCCCAACGGTGCGCAGGTGCCGATGGAAAGCATCGCGCGCATTGAGGTGACCGATGGCCCCGCGCAGATCAGCCGTGAACTCGGCAAGCGCCGCGTGGTGGTGGGCGTGAACGTGCGTGACCGTGACTTGGGCGGCTTCGTGGCCGAGCTGCAATCGGCCGTGGCGCAAAAGGTGAAGTTGCCCGAAGGCTATTACCTGGAGTGGGGTGGCCAGTTTCAGAACATGGAACGCGCCATGGGCCACCTCAAGGTGATCGTGCCGATTACGGTGGCGGCCATCTTCTTCCTGCTGTTCCTGTTGTTCAACTCGGTGCGCTACGCCACGTTGATCATTCTCGTGCTGCCGTTCGCATCGGTGGGCGGGATCATCGGGTTGTTCGTCACCGGGGAATACCTGTCCGTGCCGGCATCGGTGGGCTTCGTGGCGCTATGGGGTATCGCGGTGCTTAACGGCGTGGTGCTGGTCAGCACGATCCGCAGCTTGCGGGAGCAGGGCATGTCGGTGGAAGAGTCCGTACGACTGGGCTCGCGCATGCGTTTCCGCCCCGTGATGATGACGGCCACCGTGGCTATGCTGGGCTTGATCCCCTTCCTGTTTGCCACGGGGCCGGGTTCGGAGGTGCAGCGGCCGCTGGCCATCGTGGTGATCGGCGGTCTGCTGACTTGTACGCTGCTCACGCTGGTGATGCTGCCCACGCTGTACAAATGGTTTGATGAGGAGGCCAAGGCATGAAGGAAATCCGTATCGTAGTGCGCCCTCAGTTGCTCGATCGCGTGCATGAGGCGCTGCGCGGTTGTCCGGGGTTTCCGGGCATGACGGTGGGCGAAGTCAACGGCTATCCGCCGGCGGCCTCGCAAGCGGGCGCGCATTCCATCAAGGACGATCTGACGGAGTTCGTGCCGCGTGTGCGCATTGAGATCGTTGCCTCCGATGCACTGGCCGGTGTGCTGTTCGAGACTGCAGTGAAGGTGCTCGAGCACGGTCAGACCGGCGAGAGCGCGATCTGGATGACGGACGTGATCCAGGCCGCCTTCCTGCACCGCACGGGGTGATGTCGCAATGAAAAACGGCGGACTCTGTCCGCCAGAAATCAGGAGCCAACGTTGCAGCGGGCCACTTCACCAGAAGCGGCCCGCTTGCTTTGAGGCTTAGCGCTTGATGTCGGTCAGATGCTTCATCAGACCTTCGTAGCGGAAGCTGTGGATCGGGCGATCCATCGACTGCATCTGCTGCTGCTGCACCGCCTGCGGACGCAGCGAACCGGTCGGCGTGACGCCCTGAGCGCGCAGTGTTGCGACGGTCGGCTGGAAGTTCTGGATGCCGACGATCTGGTCATACAGCGCCTTGTCGATGATCTGCGCGTTGTACAACTGCGTCGCATCGCCCGCGATGTTGGTCGTGGCAGCCTTGTTGGTGATGGACCCAGCCTGCGCCAGCAGCGCGCTCCACAGCGTCGGGCTGTAGTTGGTCACGTAGTAGTCCAGGCCCGTCGGGTTGGCCAGCACGGCCGAGCACGTCGGCAATGTCACCTGCGCTGTCTGCTGATCCAGCACCACCGTCTGCGTTTGCGCCAGGCCGTCACCGTAGGCGATCGTGAGCGGAATATTCCACTGATAGCCGGAATAGACGTTCTTGTTCGGGAACGCCTTCTGCGTGATTGTCAGCACGTTCTGGTTGGTGGCCGGGTTGCACTGCGCGTCGATGGTGACGAGCGGCACGCCGGTCTGGCGCACGAAGCTGTCGCCTACCTTGCCAACGGGTTTGCCGCTGGCGGCTTCCAGTTCTGCCCACAGGCGCGGCGGCGTGCCGTTGCCGAACTTGTATTTGTTCAGGTAGTTCTGCAGGCCACGGCGCATTGCATCCTTGCCGACGTAGTTCTCGATCATCTGCAGAACATGGCCGCCCTTGTTGTAGGCAAAGCGGTCCAGGAAGTCCATCGAACCGGCATCGCTCAGGTTGTGCTGCACCGGCACGGAGGTCGGCTGCAGGTCGAGCGTGTAGACGCGCTGCTTGACCGCTGCATAGCCATCCCACGTGTTGCCCGGGAACTCGGGGTGCAGCGTGATCTTGGTGACGTTCTCGAACCAGTTGGCGAAGGATTCGTTGAGCCAGATGTCGTCCCACCAGTCGAGCGTGACGAGGTCGCCAAACCACTGGTGCGCCAGTTCATGCGACACCACCACGAACGAGCGCGCCTTGCCCATCGTGTGGACCGACGTTGGCGCACCATCGGGCGGCACCAGCACCTGGTCGGCAAACTCGAAGATGGCGCCCCAGTTCTCCATGCCGCCAAAGCCGGCATTCTTGTTGTTGTAGCTGTCGTTGGCGGCGATGGTGTCCATCTTGTCGAACGGCAACGGGATCTGGAAGTAGTTGTAGTAGTGGTTCAACGCTTCCTTCGTAAACTGCATGCCCGCCGTTGCCGAGTGTGCCTCGCCAGGCGGCACCCACCAGCGCAGGCGCATGCTGCTGCCGTCCAGCGGGTTGGTGAACGTGTCTTCAGCAATGTCGAACTTGCCGGCGCCGAAGAACAGCAGGTACGCCGGCATCGACGGCGTCTTGGCAAACGTCACCTGCTGATAGCCATCCGGCAGCTTGGTCGCGCCGGTCTGCTTGCCATTGGCGACGGCCTTCCAGTCACCCGGAATCTCGGCCGTCACCTCAAACGTGTTGCGGAAGGCAGGTTCGTCCCAGCTCGGGAACCATTCGCGCGCAAAGTTGGATTCGCCCTGCGTGACGATGGCATCCGAGCTTTCACCCGTGGCCGCCTGCAGGCCCAGCTTGAAGATGCCCTCGGCCTTGGTGAAGTTGATCGTGCCCGTCCATTCCATATGGAGCACGTAGTTGCCGGGCTTGATGTCGCCGGTCGGGTCGCGCAGGTCATAGAAGGCACCTTGCGATTGCGGAATCGGCACCAGCACGCGCGACGGACCGCCCGACGTGGGCGTGAGCGTCAGACGCGAGGCATCGAACTTCAGGTCGCGCACGGCCAGCGAAACGGCGCCGGTCTGCTTGGTGACCTTGATCTCGACATCTGCGCGGCCCGAGAAGCTGTTGAGATCGGCGCTGGGGCGGAACCACAGCTTGTAATTGATCGGCTTGATGTAGTCCGGCAGCTCCACCGGTGGCACCGATGCATCAACGGCCGGTGCCTGCGCGTTGCCATTGCCGTTGTTGGTATTGCCTTGCTGCTGCGAGCCGTTGTTGTCGAGCTTGCCGCCGGCCGGGGTGAGTGCGTCGTCGCCGCCGCCGCCGCAGGCCGCCAGAATCAGCGCTGCCGCAGCCTGCGCGACCAATGCCAGTTTGAACGTACGTGTCGTGGCCGCACGACGGTGGGTTGTCGAATCCCGCATTGCATTTCTCCTGAGATGGAAACGAATCGGCGGCCCAGAGCTCAGAAAGAAAAGGGGGGCTGGCCGCTGAATCGGCACAAGGAATTTCCCGCGTCTTGCGCGGTGTAAATCACAACCCGCGCACGGGATGCACGGATTCTGGAGGAAAAGTTCTCTGAATCGAGACGAAGTTTTTTAAGTCGGGAAAATCAATTTGCGGCCGGGCTTTTTGTAGTTTTTGGCTTGGAATGGCGCGGCACGGGCCAGCATGACGATAGGAGCGTGTGAGTTCTTCAAGCGGCGTTGAAAATTGGAAAGGTTAAATGCAGCCCTTGAATACTCCGCCAACAAAGATGGCGCATTATTACAAGCGCAGATAAAGCAAAACTGTACGCGCCGCACCGGTCGATTATGCGGCGCTAAAAATCACTGGATATATCCTGACGATTTGCTGATGCCTGTCGCCAGCGCGGCGCAAAGCGGGGGTAGTTCTTCCGGACGAGGCCAGCACGCAGCGCGGCGTTGCACAAAACCGGTACGCTCATGCGGTTGATGAAATGTTTCCCATAGAGCGATTCATGCAATCCGCGTCTGATAGCGTACTTGGCAAGGCCGTTGACAAACCGTCCCACGCCGCGCGTACCGGTGGCGACGAGTTTGCCGTGCTCATGCCCGGCGCGGATGCGCATGCAGGCCAGACGCTCATGGAAAGCCTGCGCACGCTGGTCGAGCTCAACAACCAGTTCTACTCCGGCCCGGTGCTGGGCTTCTCGATGGGCTGCGCCACCTGCGATGACGGCGGGCGGCTGGAAGACGCCCTGCGCGATGCCGATGTCGCCATGTATGAAGACAAACGCATCCAGCATGAAGGCAGGCGCTTGGCATAGCGACTGCCAGCGTCTTTCTAACCGGCGAGCTTCATGCGGGGCTCGCCATGCCGGCGCATTCGCGTGTCGTGCGAGCTCAATTGCGTCGATATCTCGGCGCAAACACAAATCCCGTGGTGCCATCGACTGGCATTGCCGGTGTTGTTGAAAATTTGTTCATGTTTTGCACAGATCCTGTGGTCCACCGGATATGGTGTGGAACGGGTGCAGTTCCTACACTCCTTTCCGAACCTCTTCCAAGGACGCAAACATGTCGAAGCAAACTCTCCGTAGCATCCTCGGCGCGACCGCTCCCAAGGCACTGCCGACCAGCACCGCGCTGATCGCCATCGATTTCCAGTACGAGTACTACACCGGCTCGCTGCCGATCCCGAACGGCGCAGAAGCGCTGCGTCAGGCAAACAAACTGATCAACCACGCCGATGAAAAGGGCTGGAAGGTTATCCACGTGCAGCACGTGGCCCCGAAGGAATCGCCGCTGTTTGCGGTTGAGGGCCCATACGTTGGCATTCATGCCGACGTCGTGCAGAAGCCCACGCACCGCGTGTTCCAGAAGCCGAATGTCAGCGTGTTTGCCGGCACCGACTTCGCCGAGCAACTCAAGCAGAACGGCATCACGCACCTGGTGATCTGCGGCCTGATGACGCACGCCTGCGTGGCCGGCGCCGCGCGCGATGGCGCAGCCGCCGGTTTCGAAATCATCGTGGTTGATGACGCCAGCGCAACGCGTGATATCGCCGTCAGCGAATCACTGCGTGTGTCGCACGACGTTCTGCATCAAGCCGCACTGATCGAGGTGTCCGACACGTTCGGCTCGGTGATGAACACCGCTGACGTGCTGGCGTTGAACGCCGCTTAATAATCCGCCAATTCATTGGAGTTCATGATGAAGTTCCGTATTTCCAACCTCCTGAAGGGTGCCGCCATTGCTGTCACGATGGCCGCCGCCTCTATCACAACCGCAACGGCAGCCACGCCCAATGCGCACCCGACCATCCGCGCGATGGCTGGCGCAAACCAAGTGGACCATCTGGATCCGAAGACGACCGCCCTGGTGGTGATCGACTTCCAGAAGGAATACTTCCCCGGCGGCCGCATGCCGATTCCGGATGGCGCCAAGGCCATGGAAAACGCCAAGAAGCTGATCGCGTTCGCAGACAAGAACAAGATGCCGGTGTTCCAGGTCCAGCACGTCACGCCGGCAGGTTCGGCGGTGTTTGCGGAAGATGGCGAGACCGTCAAGTTCCAGCCGGGCATGGAGCCACGCGCGCACGACATCTTGGTGAAGAAAAACACCGTGAGCGTGTTCCCGAGCACCAACCTGGACAAGCAACTGAAGGACAAGGGCATCAAGACCATCGTGATCGCCGGCCTGATGACGCACGCTTGCGTCGCTGGTGCCGCGCGTGACGCCGTGCCGCTGGGCTTTGACGTCGTGGTAGCATCCGACGCCACCGCAACGCGCGATATCACGCGTGCCAACGGTGCGAAGGTTGACCATAAGGCGCTCCACAATGCGTCGCTGGCTGAAGTGGAAGACACTTTCGGCTCTGTCATGACCACCTCGGAGATCACGAAGCTGCCGCTGCGTTGATGCTTCGTCGGAAGTTCCGGAGCGGGCGTTAAGCCCGCTTTTTTGCGTTGTTGACATCTTGTCATCGGGCCATGGACCAACTGCAAGCAATGCGCGTGTTCTGCTGCATCGTCGAGGCCGGCGGGTTTTCCGCTGCGGCGGATCGACTCGACAGCACGCACTCGTCGGTGTCGCGGCAACTGAAGAATCTCGAAACCGCGCTTGGCGTGCAGTTGCTCAACCGCACGACGCGGCGGTTTGCGCTGACGGCGGCTGGCGAGCGTTATTACGCCTCCTGCGTCGACATCCTTGGGCGAGTCGAAGCCGCATCGCACGCCATGGCCAACGAGCGCGAGCACGTTTCGGGCACATTGCGCGTGAGCGTGCCACTGGCCATCGGTACGCTTGAACTTGCCGACTGGTTGCCGGCGTTTCAGCAGCGCTATCCCGACATTCAACTGGACCTCTCATGCAGCGACCAGATGGTCGACCTCGTTGCAGACGGGTTTGACGTTGCGCTGCGGATCAGCGGCCCGCTGGGCGATAGCAGCCTGATGGCGAAGAAGCTGGTCGAGTCCGACATCGTGCTGGTGGCGTCGCCTACCTACATTGCACGACGCGGGCTGCCCGCTGTTCCGCATGATCTGCAAGCGCACGAGTTGCTGAGCTTTTCCAGCGCTGCCGGCAGTGCTGAATGGCGGGTTGAGTCTGATCAGGGTGAGCCGGTGCGCATTGCTCTGGCGGGCCGGCTGACAACCGATGCCATTACCGCCACCTACTCGGCCGCCGTGGCCGGCATGGGCATTGCCGCGTTCACTTGGAACACCGTGCAGCCCGGCGTGGCACGTGGTCATCTCGTGCGTGTGCTTCCTAACTGTACGGTCGGGAAGCGCATCTACTACGCGCTGTATCCGCAAACACGCCACGTTGCACCCAAAGTGCGAGCGTTCGTCGACTACATGTGCGAGCACTATCGCGCACAGTAGCCGGCCGCGACGCTAAGTCTCAGGTCGATTCAGACCGTTCCGATACGCCGTCCATCCACGCGCCGGTACATTCGACTCGTGCCGAATTGTGACGCGGGCCTCGGGTCTGCTCCCGGCACGATCCGATTTCCTGCTTCTGAATTTTTCCAGCGAGTGATGACGCCATGCGGTTTGACCTGCCTTCCCGTCTCGCACGCGAACAAGGTCGACCCGTGGGCCATGCAGCCGCCAAGCGTCGAGTGCGACGGTCATTGGCGTGCCTGGCCTTGCTGTCCGGGTTCGTGACTGCGGTGGTTCCCGTTGCCGTGTTCGGTGTGATGTCCGCACCCGATACGCCTGCACAAACGCGATCCACTGCGTCAGCAATCGACCTTTTCGGCGTGCCTGCCCAACCATCGCCATCGGGTTCCCGCGCCGGTGCCATCACGACCACATTGCGCAATGCGCTCGCTCAAGCGGATCTGCCGAGCGGTCTTTCGCAGCAGATCCAGCGTCTGCTGCGCGATTCAGTCGACGTGTCGGCGCAAGCCTCGCCGGGCGATTACTTTCGCGTGATCTACGAACCGGTAGACGGCAGCTGTTGCGGCCAGGACGTTCGCATGACCGCGCTCGAAGTGCAGTTCCGCGGGGGCAATCACAGCGGCGTCTGGTTCGCGACGGCCGAGCGGCCACGCGGCGACTACTACCGGTTTGACGGCACGCTCATGGGCGGACTGCGCTTTACGTTTCCGGTGGTGGCAACGCGGGTCAGCTCAACTTTTGGCGGACGTGTGCACCCGGTCTCCGGGGCGCAGCACGTGCATTCTGGTGTCGACCTCGCAGCGCCGATGGGCAGGGCGGTGCATGCATCCGCCGATGGCGTTGTCTCGCACATCGGCAACGACCCACGTGGCTACGGAAAATACGTGGTGATCCGGCATGCGAACGGCTACGCGTCGTACTACGCGCATTTGTCCAAGATTGAACGCAGCTTGCGTCGTGGCATGCACATTGCCCGTGCACAACGTGTCGGCGCAGTCGGCAGTACCGGGACTGCGACTGGGCCGCATTTGCATTTCGAAGTCAAACGCGGCAACGCCCCGATCGATCCGCTCGCCCTGATCCGCAAGACGAACCCACCTGCGCTGCAAGGCGCGCAGCTCGCGGCTTTCCAGCGCGTGGTCGGTGCGGCGCGATTGCAGCTGGCTGCTGCCGATGCCGAATCCCTGCGCGCGGCGGCCAAGGCACCGGGCGAGGTCTGCTGATCCCGAGGATACCCATGAAGATGTCCGCCCGCGTCATCCTGCCATTGGCGTGGCTAGTCCTGAGTCTGGCAGGCACGGCGTTGATCGTCTCGCGTTCTGTTTCGGACGCGTACAACCGCTTCTTCCAGGATTCGAGTATCGCCATCCGGCAACTCAGCCAAAAGGCTGCGCAACACGAGGCCATCCTGACAACGCTCGGCGCGACGCCGCTTTCCGCGCTGCCGAGCGACATGCTCAGCGGCTTGCGTGAGCGCATGCCGCAAGTGACGGCCATCGCCTTCTGGAAGCCCGGTGCCGGCTGGCAAGGTGCGGGCGAGGCCCTACCAACCGCAGCGCTGGCCCGTGCCGACAACGGAAAGTTCGCCCTTGAGTTTGACGGAGCGCAAGCGTATTGGCTTGTTGCTGACAGCGGGTGGGCTGTCCGGGTCGATCCGTTGCAGATGCTCGATGCGGGGGATTGGCCAGAATCGGTATCGTCCGCCACCTTGCGCTTGCGGGACCACGCTTTCGGGTTGCTGCGGCGTACCGAGTCCACCACGCAGCTGAGCTGGACCTTCCATCTCGCGAAGCACCTCCCGGTGCAACCACAAGCCTTCGTGCTGGACACGACCCGCACCCTGACACCGGCCGATCTGCCCTGGCTGCCGATTGCCCTGTGGAATGCCGTCGTCATCCTCATCGTTCTGGGCACATCGGGCGTGTGGCGGTTGCGCGAGGCGCATCGCCGCGAGCACACGCGTGCGCGCATTGATCGTTTCAGCCGGCTCGACACCTTTGGCGAGATGGCGGCCGGTCTTGCGCACGAGCTCAACCAACCGCTGACCGCCATCATCATGCACACGCGCGCCGCTGAACGGATGCTCGACATGCAGAGTGAACAAGACAGCATCCGCCGTGCCCTGCAGACCAGCGTCGTGCAAGCCAAGCGTGCTGCTGCCATCCTCGATCGGCTGCGGGCGGCCGTCACCTCCACGCAAGCGGGCAAACGCAGCGCACTCGACCCTGACGCGCTGATGGGCACATTGTTGTTCCTGCTGCGTGATGAGCTGGCGCGAGACAACATCGACCTGGCCTGGAGCAACGCGGCTCCGCGCGCGCAGCCGCTGGGCGAGCAGGTGGCCGTGGAGCAGATTCTGTACAACCTGATCCGCAATGCGCGAGATGCACTCGCGGCCATGCATCGCAGCACCCGTGGCGAGATCCGTGTCAGTGGCGAACGGGTCGGCCGGCGCTATCGCCTACGCGTCGTCGACAACGGCCCGGGCGTGCCCGCCGATGTACTGCCGCACCTGTTCGAGCCGTTCTTCACGACACGCGCAGGTGGGCTGGGCCTTGGCCTGCCGCTGTGCGACACGCTGGCCCAGCGTCTGGATGGTGCGCTGACGCTACAGAACCTGCCATCCGGCGGTGCCGAGGCCGTGCTGATGCTCCCGCTTGTAGAGGAACCCGCATGAACGCAAACCTGGACTCGCATACAACCACCTCCATCGTCGCGATCGTCGACGACGACGAAGCCGTGCGTGACGGCCTCGCACTGCTGCTGCGTACGGTCGGCTTGCAGGCACGCTGTTACGCGGACGCGAGCGCTTTTCTTGCCGATGCCGACGATAGCGCGCTCGGTTGCGCACTCCTTGACGTCCGGATGCCCGGCATGAGTGGTCTGGACTTGCTGGATCGCCTGGGCAACCGCCCCGATTTGCCGATCATCATCATGACGGGTCATGGCAACGTCGATGCCTGCCGGCGGGCATTCAAGGGCGGGGCGCTCGATTTCCTGCGCAAGCCCGTGGACGACGACGAGCTGATCGGCGTGGTTCAGCAGGCGATCCGCCGCCACATGCAGTCGCGAGGCCGCAGCAGCGCACAGCAGGAGCACACCGCGCGCATCGCAACACTCAGCACACGTGAACGCGAGGTGCTCAATGGCATCGTTCGAGGCCTGAGCAACAAGGAGATTGCACGCGACCTGGGCGGCCTGTCGCCACGGACCGTGGAGACCTATCGCGCCAATGTGTTCGACAAGCTGCGCACGAGTTCGGTGGTTGAACTTGTGCGCACGTACGCGAGATTGCTAGACAACGCCACCATGGGGCCCAACGCACCGCTGGCATAACGGGCGGCATCGCGGCTTTACCCATGCGCTCCCTATGGCCCGGCTTCGGCGCAAATTCAGCCTAGTCTGATGGTCTCCAGTGCTTGCCGTTCCTAATATGCGCCAACACGCCAAGCCGCGTTCCCGCAGCACCCAGATATCAGACACATCTTATTTATGGCACGGGTTGCCACCGATAAGGTTGTGCCTGTTGGTTGCTGTCTGGGACAGGGCTTGTCGTGGGGCTGTCAACAAAGATCTCATCGCGTTGATGAGTAAACATGTTTATTTATTCAGTAGGGAATCAATCTCATGAAGAGCATCAAGTTTGCTTCCGCCATCGCACTGGCCGCAGGCGTTCTGGTGATGGGTAACGCTCAAGCTCAAGCTGCCAACGGCGGCACGATCCGTATCACCGGTGCCGTGACCGACGCAACCTGCACGATCACCGGCGGTACGGGTACCGACGGTGGCACGGGTAACGTTGGCGTGGCGCTGGAGCCGGTTGCCGCCACGTCCTTGGCCAAGGCTGGCGATACCGCCAACCGTAAGGCATTCAACCTGATCATCGGTGGCCCGGGCCAAGGCTCGTGCGTCAACGGCAAGATCGCCGACCTGCGCTTCAACGTTGCTAGCCCGCGTATCGACGCTTCTACCGGTACGCTGACCAACGCACTCGCGGATCAGGCAACCCACACCAACGTTCAGTTGACGAATGCGACTGGCACGGCGCTGGACCTGGCTAGCCCGGCTACCGTCATTTCGAGCCCGGCGATCGCCAACAACACCGCTACGATCGGCCTGGGCGCGCAGTACTACGCCACGGGCGCAGCGACGCCTGGCCTGGTTGACACCAGCGTGCAGTACGGCGTGACCTACCGCTAAGCCGCGGCTGTAAAGGCACCGGAGCTGCATGCAGCTCCGGTGCTGCTATTAACCAATCGAGGTGCCAAAAATGAACACTGTGTTGCGTAATCTTGTGGCCGGCGTGGCGGTCGTTGCTGGGCTGTTCGCGGCGCGTGCTGACGCTACCGTTGTCATTGGTGGTACACGCGTCGTCTACCCTGCCGATGAAAAGGAAGTCACGGTCAAGCTGAGCAATGAGGCCAAGATCCCCTCACTGGTTCAGGTTTGGCTGGATGACGGCGACGAAAAATCAACACCGGATTCGGCCAAGGTTCCGTTTACGGTGACACCGCCCATCTTCCGCATGGACGGAGGAAAGGGGCAGGCAGTGCGCCTGGTGTACACCGGAGAGCCGCTGCCGACAGACAAAGAATCCCTGTTTTGGGTGAACGTACTGGAAGTTCCGCCCAAGGCGGATAACAAGGACGGCCGCAACAGGCTGCAGTTCGCATTCCGTACGCGCATCAAGTTGTTTTTCCGCCCAACGAATCTTGTTGGTGACGTGGACCACGCCGCAGACAAGCTCAGCTGGAAGCTGATGCCCCCAGAGGCAGGTAAAGACTTGGCGCTGCAAGTGACCAATCCCACGCCATACCATGTCAACTTTGCCCGGGTCGGCATTGATGCCAACGGCAAAACCATGGACGGCGACGGTGGCATGGTGGCCCCCGGGCAGAGCACGACGCTTCCGCTCAAGGGTGTAACGCACACCCCATCCGGTGACATCAAGGCCGATTTCACGGTCATTACCGACTACGGCTCACTGGTCCAGAAGCAAGCACCGCTCACACGCTGATCGTTTCTCCGTAGTCATAGAGGGGGCCGCTTCTGACGAAGCGGTCGCGCCGGCAGCTGCTTCTGCGTGTCGGGCTGCAACAAACGCCGGCGACGCCCCCCACATTTCCCCCAAGTTTGATGGCTCATGCCGCCTCTGGTGAGACGGCGCGGCCGCCTGCTGCTTTTTATCTGGAGAAGGTAAGGATGTTGTCTCGTGACGCCATGACAAAACATGCGCGAGCGTTGGGCCTACCGCGTGGCTATGTGCTGTCTGCGATGATCGCTGCCGCACTGGCACCGAAGGCCTATGCCGAGCCAACAGAGACCGACGCAGCTCCATCGGCCTCGGGCACCGTGACGTTCGACCCGGACTTCTTTCCAAAGGGTACGACGAGCCAGGTCGACATTTCTCGCTTCGAGAAGAGTGGGTACATCACGCCCGGGACCTATCGTGCCGACGTGGTGCTGAACCAGCAGTGGCGTGCCCGTGAAGACGTGACGTTTGTGACGGAGCCAGGCTCGCAGGAGACGCAGCTGTGCCTTGACGCACAATCGCTGTCGCGTTACGGCGTAGACGTCTGGAAAGTCGCAATGGCGGCGGCAGAGGGCAAGGCCGAGCGGCTGCCGGAAGGGCGTTTTTGTGCACCCCTGAGTCGCTACATTCCCGATGCGACCATGCGCTTCGATATGGGCAACCAGGAGCTGACGCTCACGGTTCCCCAGATCTACGAGCAACGCAATGCCCGTGGCTATGTCGACCCATCGCAATGGGATGCCGGCACGACCGCAGCCACTCTCAGCTATAACGCAAACGCCTACACAAATAATGGCGGCACCAACTATTCCAGCGGGTACCTGGGGCTCAATGCCGCCGTGCACAAAGGGTCCTGGCATGTCTATCACCAGGGCGCGCTGAATGTATCGTCTCAAGGTGGGTCAGGCTACCAATCCGCTGCAACTTACCTTCAACACGACCTGCCGGCATGGCGAGAGCAGCTCACGGCTGGGGACTTGTTCACCTCTGGCGAACTGTTTGACAGCGTGCGCGTGCGTGGCGTGCGCCTGGCGACGGAAGATCGCATGCTGCCACAGTCGTTGCGTGGCTTTGCTCCAGTCGTGCGCGGCGTTGCCGAGACCAACGCGCGCGTGGTGGTTCGCCAGAACGGCTATCTGATCTACGAAACCAACGCAGCCCCGGGGCCGTTCGTGATTGATGACCTGTACCCCACCGGGTACGGCGGTGATCTTCACGTGGAAGTGTTCGAGGCCGATGGGCGCGTCAAGCGCTTCGTCGTCCCGTTCTCAACGGTTACTCAATTGCTTCGTCCGGGCATCAGCCGGTGGAGCGCCACCGTAGGGAAAGTCAACGGGCTGAATCTGCAGGACGCGCCCAATATCCTGCAGGGCACGTACCAGCGTGGCCTCACGAACATCCTGACGGCCTACGGTGGTGTCACGCTGGCCTCCGGCTATCGTTCGGTGCTTGCGGGTAGCGCCGTGAACACCGATGTCGGTGCGTTCTCGCTGGACGTCACGCATGCGAATCAATCGGTGTCGGGGCAACCTACGTCCGATGGCGTGTCGGTGCGCGTGGGTTACAACAAGAACATCGTCAATACCGGCACGAACCTGGCAGTCGCGGCCTATCGCTATTCCACGAGCGGATTCGTTGGATTGAGCGATATGGTCGCCGTTCGCGACGCAGCGGCGCGTGGCTTGCCGACGGATACCGTACTGCGCCAGCGCAGCCGCGTCGACTTGAACCTCGCCCAGTCTCTGGGCGAGAAGGCGGGCTCGCTCAACGTGTCGGCCTCCATGCGCAACTACTGGGGGGGCGGCGGCAATCAGTTGGACTACACCATTGGCTATTCAAACCGGTGGCGTAACCTGACCTACAGCATTACCGCGCAACGTACGCGGGAGTCGATTGCCAGCGTGGGGCGTTGGAGCGATTTCAACCAGATTCCCGGCGCGATCGATACACCCACGCCGACGCTCGACTCCCGCTGGGATACGCGGCTCTTCTTTACTGTGAGCATCCCGCTCGGCTCGAAGGCCACCTCGCCAACGCTCTCGGGCACGCATAACCAGTCGCATCGAGACGGCAGCAACAGCCAGGTCAGCCTGTCCGGCAATGCCGGTGAGAACCAGCGTATCGGCTACGGCGTGACGGTGGGCCGCAACGACGGCAGCTCGGCCTTGAGTGCCAATACCCGATACAACGGTGCCTTCGGCCAGGTCGGCGCCAACTACAGTCAGGGCAACGGATATCGCCAGGTTGGCGTGGGCGCATCGGGTGGTCTCGTTGTCCACGGCGGTGGCGTGACATTCGCCCCGACGCTGGGTGACACCATTGGCTTGGTGTATGCCCCCGATGCTGCCGGGGCCCGTGTGCAAAACGGCCAGGGTGCCGTTGTCGATCGCAAGGGCTACGCCGTTGTCTCGAACCTGAATCCGTACGAGCTCAATACGGTCACGCTTGACCCCAAGGGGATGGCGGCTGGCACGGAATTGAAGTCAACCACGGTGAGTGTCGCGCCGCGCGCTGGCTCGGTGGTCAAGCTGACGTATGAGACCAAGGCCGGACGTGCTGTGATTATCGACAGCCAAAAGCCCGACGGACAGCCGCTGCCTTTCGGTGCGGAAGTGGTGGACGATCAAGGTACGAACGTTGGCGTGGTCGGACAGGCCAGTCGCGTCATCGCCACAGGCCTGTTGGCTTCGGGGGCGCTGACGGTGCGCTGGGGCGAAGGGGCGGAAAACAGCTGTCGTATCAACGTGACCCTGCCCGACAAGCCGGCTGCGAGCGGTTTCGAGCGCTTTGACGCGGTTTGCGAGCCTGCTGCACCCGTGGCGCAGCCAGTCAATCTTTCCGACGCTTTCAGTCAGGCACCGCAGCCCCATGGCGCGATGCTGACGAAGGCGCGTGTCTCTTCCATGCGGTTGACGCCGTCACCGCGCACTGAAATGCAGGGCTAACCATGCGACAACGCTATTCGTCGATCCATACGCTGTGGCTCTCATTGGCGGTGTTGGCGCTGTGCGGCGGCGCGTCTTCCGCCGCCTTGGCGCAGTCCGCCGTGAGTGTGACCGGGAGTCTGACGGCGGGAACGTGCCAGTGGGGTGTCGGTGGTTCTGACCACGCAGTCCTCTTGGATCCGATCAACGTTTCTCAGCTCAGGCAAGGGCAAGTGGCTGGGCTCAAGACGTTCAGCCTTTCTCTCACCAATTGCGCCGCAAGGATGGTCAGCGCAACGTTCACCTTTTCAGGAACATCGGATGCCACGGACAAATTGCGCTATCGCAACGTCGGTACGGCAACGGGTGTGGCCGTCGAACTCCAATCGAGCGATGGCAGGACGATCGGTGCTGATGGCACCAACAATCAACGCACAGCCAACGTCACAGGCAATCAGGTCACACTCCCCCTGCAGGCGGGTTATTGGCAGGTTGCGGCACGTGCCTCGGGTGGCTCCGTCGATTCCGGTATCACCTTTACGATCCAGTACAACTAGAAAGGTCGGATAGAGACGCACGCATGTGGGCGATTCGTGTCGCCCCTTCGTGTCGGCGTTTCGGATGCGCTGGCGTTGTCCATCAACGCCAGCGCATTTCTTTTGCGCGCGGCTTGCGCTTCCGATCGTAGCGTGGCCTCCGTAGCGCTACGGAGGCGCAACCCGTAGCCAACCGGGTTCAAAGAAAACGGCGAGCTTCCTACGATGACGGTCTCTCTCCTCTCAAAGACTAAGGACCGTTTCCATGATCAAGACTTTCGCGCTGCCGGGTGCCCTGGCGCTCCTGTTCTCGAATGCGGCGTTTGCCCAAACCGCTGCAGATGCCACGAAGGAAGAAGGCTACTACGGCGCCGCGCGCATCGTTGGCGCCAAGCACAAGGCCAGCAATATGGATCAATCGGCTCGCCCAGGCATTTCTCAGTTTGTCTCGATCGATGACAGCAGTAACCACGTGACGGGTTCGTTGGCGCTCGGTTATGACTACGGCAATGGCTGGCGTGTGGAGGGTGAATACACGCTGCCGAGCCATGATGAGTTCACGAACGGTACGCCGACGGGCCCGTTTGCTGCCAGCCTGAACCACCACAAGATCCGCTCGCAACGCCTGATGGCCAATGTGTATCGCGACTTTGCCGTGGCCAAGAACGTGTCGGTGTACGCCATGGGCGGCCTGGGGCTGGCGATGCTGAAGTCGGAGGGTTGGCAGGGTAACGTGGGCCGTCAATACGAGTCGGCTAGCCAAACCAACCTGGCATGGTCGCTGGGTGCAGGCGTGACGTATTCCCCGATGAAGAAGCTGGCTCTGGACCTGGGCTACCGCTATGTCGACATGGGCAAGGCGGAAAGCGGCTGGAACGCCTTCCCGAACGCTCGTGGCCTGCGTGACGAAAAGATGAGCGCGAACGTTGCGTCGCATGAAATCTACCTGGGCGCGCGTTACAAGTTCTGAAAGCGCATTCACGATCGATGCATCGTCGTCATGTCGGCATGACTGATTGCGCCGGTTTCACCCTCCCGGGGTGTTGATACGGCCCGTGTTCCGCTGACCAGCAACGGGGTCGGCGATGCAAAGAAAAAAAACGGCTCTGTCCGGACGCAATGTCCGGCAGAGCCGTTTTTGTTTACGCCTGACGCTTCGGATTGGGAGGTGCTTCGGGGAATCATGCAATCTAGGTCGATTCAGTCGAGAGTGCAAATCTGGAGCGATTATTGAATACGATGCCGGCCCACCGGCTCGTGCGGTGCGCCAACTATCACCACATACCGCTCTGCAGTATTGAAAAACCAGTCTTGCGATCAATTTCAATCAGGTGATATAACCCATTCCACGTAACAAATTCACACGAGTCTCGGCAAGATCCCCCCGTCAATTGCGAGCGTAAAAATGAAAAGAAATGCGTGGAAGTTGGGTGTTGGAGGCGTCACGATTCTCACAGGCGCACTGCCGGTGGGCGCTTACGCAGCGTGTTCGGCCACCGCGCCGGCCAGCAATACCACCGTGACCTGTTCGGGTGCGGGTATTCCTTCGGTGGTGGCGGCTGGTGGCAGCACCAACGTTACGATCAATATCGATTCGACCGCGACGGGCAGTTATGCGTTGTCGACCAGTCCGACGCCGTTCTCCGTCGATACCTCAAGCGCCATTACCAGTAGCGGTAATTTGTCGATGTCGGGTAATGGCACCGGCGTCGCCAATCGCGGTGCGGTGCTGCTTGGCGTGAACAACGGCAATACGATCACCAACGCCACGGGCGGGGTGATTTCAACCACGGGCGCCTACAACGATGGCGTTGCCGCAAACGGCAACAACAATACGCTCGTCAACAACGGCACCATTACAACGACCGGCAACAATTCCTATGGGATGACGGCCGCTTGGGGGCAAAGCAATACGGGCGCCTCGGGCAACACGATTACCAACACCGGCACGGTGACGACGTCCGGCAACAACGCGCGTGCGGCATCGTTGCTCGGCGGCAGCGGCACGATCACCAACAGCGGTACGTTGACCACCAATGGCCGCGACGCACCTGCCGTCTACATGCAGGGCAACAACGACACGCTCGTCAACAGCGGCACGATCCAGACGACGGGCACCGCCACTAGCGGCGGCAGTGTCGACGCCGTGGTGTCGAACACGCTTGGCAGCTCGTTCAATGCAACGATCACCAACCAGGCCGGCGGCCGGATCATCAGCAACAACGGCATCGGCGTGCGCTCGACCAACGGCGCCACGACCATCACCAACGCCGGCTTGATCCAGGGCGGTGGCGGCACGGCCATCCAGGGCGGCAACGGCAATGTGACGCTGATCCTGCAGACGGGCTCGCAGATCATCGGTACGGCCAACGGTGGCGCCGGCACCAACACGGTCACGCTGCAAGGCACGGGCACCGCGGCGAACGCGTTCACGAACTTCCAGAGCCTGACGATGGCCGGCACCGACTGGACGTGGGCCGGCACCGGCACGTTTTCGACCGCACTGGTGCAAAGCGGCACGCTGAATTTGACCGGTACGCTGGGCACGACCACGGCATCGGTGGTGGCCACGGTCAACAGCGGCGCGACCCTGCAGGCCAATGCGACGAACCTGCCGTTGTCGGTTACGGACAACGGGCTCGTCCGCTTCCAGCAGGACAGCGCGGGCACGTACACGGGGGCGATCAGTGGCAGTGGTGCCGTGGAAAAGACCGGCGCCGGCACATTGACGGTATCCGGTGCCAATACGTATTCGGGCGGCACGACCATTACGCAAGGCGTGCTGTCGGTCGCCGCAGACAACGCGTTGGGTGCATCGTCGGGCAGTCTTGCGCTCAACGGCGGCACGCTGCAGCTTGCCAGCACATTCAACCTGGCAGCCAGCCGCGCGGTGTCGATCACGGCCAACAACGGCACGATCGATACACAGGGCTTCAATTCGACGATGGCGCAAGGCATCACGGGCGCCGGCGCGTTGACCAAGCTCGGCAGCGGCACGCTCACGCTCAACGGTGTCAACACTTACGCGGGTGGCACGAACGTGAATGCCGGCACCGTGGTCGTTGGCGATGGCACGAGCGCATCGGCGGCATTGAGCGGCGGTGGCCCCGTTGCCGTCGCAGCCGGTGCAACGCTTGGCGGCTATGGCAGCGTCACGGGCAACGTGTCGAACAACGGCACGATTGCGGCCGCCAATGCGGTGGCTGGCCTCGCCGGTGGCGCCATCGGCAATTTCCAGATCAACGGCAATCTGACAAACGCCGGGCTCGTGCAGCTCGGTGGCAGTGGTGTCGGCAATACGCTCACGGTCGCCGGCAACTACGTCGGCCAGAGTGGGACGATTGGCCTGAACACGTTCCTGGCTGGCGACGGTGCCGCATCGGACAAACTCATCCTCAGCGGCGGCGCCGCCAGCGGCACAAGCACGCTCAAGGTGACGAACGTTGGCGGCCCGGGCGCGCAAACGATGGCCGACGGCATCCAGGTCGTGCAGGCGACCAACGGTGCGACCACCAGCGCTGGCGCATTCATGCTCTCGGGCGGCACGGTCAACGCCGGCGCGTATTCGTACTACCTGGCGCGGGGCGGCGCGTCGGCAGGGTCGGCCAACAACTGGTACTTGCGCAACACCGTGACGGCGACCACGCCGACGGCACCCGTGGATGCGGCAGTCGGTACGCCAACCGCCATTACCGAAGCCATTGCAGAGGCCACGCCGGGCGCCAATCCCGTGCCCATCTACCGCGACTCTGTACCCCTGTACGCCGAAGCGCCGGCCGTTGCGCGCCAGCTTGGCTTGCTGCAGATCGACACCTTCCACGACCGCCAAGGCGAGCAAGGTCTGTTGACCGAGAACGGATCGCTGCCTGCATCGTGGGCACGCGTGTGGGGCGGCAATACCAAGTTGTCGCAGAAGGGCGATGTGAACCCCTCGTTCGATGGCACGGTGTGGGGCATGCAGGTCGGGCAAGACCTGTACGCGGATACCCAATCGAACGGCCATCGCAATCACTACGGCGTGCTGCTCGGTTTCTCGCGTGCGGTGGGCGATGTGAACGGCTTCGCGCTGGCGCAGCAAGGCCTGGGCGTGGGCTCGCTGCAAGTCAACGCATACGACCTCGGTGGCTACTGGACACACGTTGCCCCGAGCGGCTGGTACACCGATGCCATCCTGATGGGCAGCGCCCTGACGGTGCGCACGAGCGCGAACGACAACGTGCGCGGCTCCGCAAACGGTAAGGCACTGACCGGTTCGGTCGAAGCGGGGCTGCCGATTCCGCTCGCGCAAAACCTGATGCTGGAGCCGCAGGCACAACTCGTGTGGCGATGGACCTCGTTGAACGCATTCAACGATGGCGCTTCCGACGTGAACTGGAACAACGGCAACACGTTCCTGGCCCGCGCGGGCGCGCGCCTGCAATGGTCGTTCACGTCCAGCGGCGTGAACTGGAAGCCGTATCTGCGCCTGAATGTGCTGCGCGCTTTCGGCACGGATGACAAGACCACCTTCGGCAACAGCACCACCATCGGTACGCAGATCGGCCAGACCGCCGGGCAGATCGGCGCGGGCCTCGTCGCGCAGGTGACCAAGCAGGCCAGCGCCTATGCCACGATCAGCTATCTGGCCAACCTGGGCGGCGAGCATCAGCGCACGCTCATGGGCAATGCCGGCGTGCGGTGGGCCTGGTAATGCTGTGACGCTGTCCAAGCCGGTTGCACCGGCGCTTGCAAACAACCCGCTGGCATCTGCGCAGCGGGTTGTTTTGCTTTCGGCTCACGTAAGATGGCGCGCACTATCCCGCGCCGCCAAAGGGTTGCCACACCATGCCTAATGCCCAGTCGTCCACCGTGCTCTCGGCCATGCGCCGCTTTCGGCGTTCCGCGCTGTTTGGCGGCGGCATCGTCCTCACCGTCATGGCGCTGCTCACGTTCGGTATTGCGGTGGCGTCCATTGTTCGCGCGCACGTCGACGGCGAACGACGCAACTTGCAGGTCGAGGGCGAGCGCATGGCCAGCGAGGTCATGAAGGCAGAGGCCATCGTGCGCAGCACAGTCTATCTGGCAGAACTGGTGTGGAACCAGCGTGCGGCTACCTCCACCGATGTGGCCGCACGTTTTCGTGCGGGCGGCGGGCAATTGGTGCAGCAGCACAGTGGTGGGCTGCACTCTGTCTTGTTTGCCAGCAGTACGCCGCAGACGCCCGTGCCCGAGCTTGAACGGCTGATCGCCATGACGGACGGTGTTTCTCGCACACTGGCCGCCACCGCCAGCATTCAAGGCTACCGGCTCAGCACCTACTTCTATACGCCGTCGGCGGACTTCATTGCGGTGTCGCCGTTTCCCTGGCCGGGTCAGGCAACGCTCGACTCGGCAATGGCAAACCGGCAGGCCCTCTTCGGGGCGCTAACGCAAGATGCCGATGGGCCGATCGCACCCGCCACCTTGCACGACCCCGGCACCGACTTGCACACCGTGCGCTGGCTTCCGCCGTATCGCAACCCGCTGACGGGAGTGATGTCGACCCGCATGTCGATCTATGGGTTGGATGCGCAAGGCAAGCCCTTTGCCGTGTTCGTGTGCGAGATCCCGGCCTCTGCCGTACTGGATGGGCTCTCGACGCAGCGGTTCCATGGCACGTTTGTCGTGTTGAGCCGCAACGGCACGCCCATCACGACCAGCGCCGGCGGCGACGCGCGCCCCGATGTCCTGGCTGCGGTGCGCGAGTCCTCTGCCGAGAAGGCGATGACCTTGCAGCGCGCGAGCAACGGCATCTTCATGATCAGCTCGCCGCCCGGTCTGGCCGGCGGGCGGATCGTCTATGCCCTGACCCTGCAGGATGTGTTGACGGGCATCTGGCCAGAGATTCGTGCCACCACCTTGCTGACGGCGGGGTTGATCGCTGCGCTGTGGATTCTGCTGTGGTGGTTCAATCGCCGTGTGTTCGTGCCGATGCTCGAACGCTCCGAACGCATGGTTGAAACCGAGCGCCTGAACCGGATGCTGATTGAGTTGGCGCCCATCGGCCTGGGTGTGATCGACGCCCACACCGGCGAACCCATGCTGAGCAGCCCGGTCATGGACGAGGTGGCCGGCAAGACGATCGCCCACGCACCGTCCCTGTCCGCAGAGATCGCGCAGCGCTATGCCAAACGCGGCGGTGCGGGCGTGGTGCGAGACGGCGTGGTGCGAGACGAGCTGGCCGTCACCACCACAGACGGTGGCCACGTCGACCTGGCCGTCAACCTGGCGCCCGCGCACTATCGCAACACCAACGTGCTGGTCACCGCCTTTACCGACATCACCGACAAGAAGCGCACCGAGCTGGCATTGCGAGAGGCTAAGCAAGCGGCGGACAACGCCAACCACGCCAAGTCCGTCTTCCTTGCCACGATGAGCCACGAGATCCGCACGCCGCTCAACGCGATTCTCGGCAACCTCGAACTCGTGCAGCGCCTGCCGTTGCCGCCCGCCTTGGGCAAGCGCTTGCAGACCGTGTCTTCGTCGTCCAACGCGCTGCTCGGCATCATCAATGACGTGCTCGATTTCTCCAAGATCGAAGCCGGGCAGTTGTCCATCGAATCGATTGCGTTTGATGCAGCAGCCGTCCTGCGCGATGCGGCCGCCATCTTCGCGCCCATCGCGCAAGAGAAGAGGTTGCAGTTCGAATGCACCATCGATGCAGGCGTCGCCGCGCAATACATGGGCGACCCCACGCGCCTGCGGCAGATTGCATCGAACCTGCTGAGCAACGCCATCAAGTTCACCGACCAGGGCAGCGTGCGGGTTGCACTTCACACCGCGGACGCCCCGGACGGCACGATTGTGCTGAGCGTGGCCGACAGCGGCATCGGCATGAGCAAAGAGCAGCAGGCGCACCTGTTCGAGCCCTTCATGCAGGCGGACTCCACCATCACACGCCGCTTTGGGGGCACGGGGCTCGGGCTGGCGCTCTGCCGTCGACTGGTGGGCTTGATGGGGGGCGCGATCACGTTGCACAGCGCACCGGGGGAGGGCAGCGAGTTTGTCGTGACGCTGCCCTTTGCGGTGGCCGATGTTGCGCCCGAGGCCAACGAAGACCCGGCACAAGCACCCGACGCCGGAACCGCGCCCGCCAACATTCGTGTGCTGGCCGCAGACGACCAGGCGGCCAACCGCGAGTTGATCCGCATGCAACTGGAGGCGCTCGGCTACCGCGTCAACATGGCCGAGGATGGCAACGACGCACTGCAGCGCTTCAATGCGCAACCCTACGACCTCGTGCTCACCGATCTCAACATGCCCGGCATGGATGGCTATGCGCTGGCGCGCCGCCTGCGCGACCAGGGCTCACGCGTGCCCATCATCGCCCTGACGGCCAACGCCGAGGTGGACGAACATCGCCGCTGTGTGCAGGAAGGCATTGATGGTGTGCTCGTCAAGCCGGTGCTGCTCAAGACGCTGGATGCCACGCTGCGCCGCATGCTGCGCGCCAAGGCCCCGCCAGTACAGAAACGCGAGGCGCCGGCAGAACCCACACCCCGCGCGAGCATTGGTGAAGGCCGCTTGCCGGACGCCATCCTTGCCGCGCTCACCCGGTCCACGCAAGAGCAGCTTGCCAACTTGCGCGTGGCGTTGTCGACCGACGACCGCAAGGCCGCGTTGCGCGACTTGCACGCCATGAAAGGCACCTTTGCGATGATCTACGAGCAGGCGGTCTCCAACGCCTGCGCCGCAATGGAGCAGCAAACCAAAGAGGGCGAGGACCTTGCCCACCTGCAGCCAGCGCTCGACCAGCTTGCGGCCATGGCGCAAGAGGCGTTGGCGCGGCGTGGCATGTAACCAGGCCCCGCTTCTGCGCTTTTCTCCCTGAAGGGGCGGGCGACCTTACGCGTCGTCCGCTGGTGCATCTGCAGCGTCTGGTGCATCTGGCGCATCTGGCGGCGCATCCCCGTGCTCGGGTTTGACATGGGGGCGGATGGTCGATGGGATCAGCCCCGTCTCGATGCCGTAGTGCACAAGATCCAGGTCACGCTCGAGACCGAGCTTGCGCATGGCTGCCGTCTTTTGCGTGCTGATCGTCTTCTTGCTGCGCTGCACCCGCGCCGCAATCTCGTTCACCGTCAGGCCGGATACAAACAGGCGCACCACCTCCAGTTCGCGCGGGGTCAGCGGCGTTTCATCGCTGCGCTTGCGTCGGGCTGGCGTGGCGGTGCGCAGGATGCGTTCGATGGTGGGCGAGACATAGTGGCCATTGGCGAATGCCGCATGCACCGCCAACGACAGGTGACTCATCAAATCTGCCTTGCTCACGACGCAGCGGACTTCCTGCATGAGCACCTGCAAGATGGCGGGGTTCTCGATCATCGTCAGCACGACAATGCGCACCTGTGGATAGCGCTGCCGAATCAACGACAAGAGCGCCGTGCCGTCGCCATGGCTGCCGCCCGGCATGGCGTAGTCGCACACCAGCACGTCGACGCTGACGCGGTTGAGCAGTGCGATCAGATCAGAGGAATTGCGCGCAAGACCATCGACCGAAATCGACTGGCTGGCGGCAAATTCGTGTTTGATGCCGAAGAGGATGGCCGGATGGTCATCCGCCACCGCAACGCGGATCGGGACAGGGTTCATGGGGCATTTGCTGGACCGCCGCTGCACATGCACCGGTGGGTCTTTCGGACCAAGCCCCGACTCTATGGCCCGGGGGCCGGACACGAACAGCGGAAGCGTCTGAAAACCATGTCAAACGTGGTGCACAAAAAAAGGGCCCCGGTTGCCCGGAGCCCTTCCCTCATTTAAACGCACACCCGCCGCACCAGCCCCTTCTGGAGGAGGAACAGGAACAAGACGTGCGAGCCAGCGCGGTTTCTGTGCGTTCTAGAGCTGGTTGTGCGGCTTACCAGTAGAAGCCACCACCCACCACCGCGCCAACTTCACCGCGGCTGCTGGTGTTCACCGCACCCTTGACAATCCACTTGCCGTCCTTGGTCATGTAAGACGCGCCGATGGCCGTGCCGTACTCACTGCCGTACGTGCTGCCCGAGATCGCCATGAACGTGCGGCCCGGCAGCGTCGACTGCGGCAAGCCTGCCACCGCCATCGCGGCAGCCACGCCACCCATCGCATCCTGACGCGCGCTGTGCACGCTGTTGTTCAGCTGCTGCACGTTCACCGCATCGGTCGGGGCCGTACCGGCCTTCACGTTGGTGATCTGACGCTCGGCACCTGCCGAACCCACCGACACCGAGTCATTACGATCCGTGGTCGAGCCTGCGCCCAGTGCCACCGAGTTGTCGTGCGTTGCGGACGAACCCTGGCCGATGGCCGTGCCGCCCGAACCCGAAGCGCTCGAACCTTGGCCAATGGCCGTGCCGTTCGAACCCGCAGCGCTCGAACCTTGGCCGATAGCCGTGCCGTTCGAACCCGATGCCGCCGAGCCTTGGCCGATAGCCGTGCCGTTCGAGCCCGATGCCGCTGCACCTTGGCCAATGGCCGAGCTGTTGGAGCCCGAGGCATCCGCACCGGCACCCACGACGATCGAGCCGGGGCCGCCCTTGCCCTGTTCGGCACCGCCGCCCGAACCACCGCCAGCGCCGCCGCCAGTACCACCTGCTTCGATGGCACCCACACGGCCATCCAGGCTGGAGTAATAGCCCTCGAGCTTCTGGTCCAGATCGAACAACTGGCCGCCGTTGACCGCTTGCATGCTGTCCTTGGCGATCAGGCCACCCCTGACGTTGTTCAGGTACGTACCGCCGGTGCCGCCAAGCGTCACGCTATCCAAATTGACGCCGTCATACACCACCGCACCCAGCGCGCGGCCGTTGTTCGGGTCGAACAGGCCCATGGCCTTGAGCTGGGCGATCGAAGCCGCATCGTTGTCGGCCGTGCCGTTGGCAACGCCAGTCAGCCTGCGGTCGCCCGCCGTGCCGGCAAAGTTGACCACCGTGCCGGCCGTGCCTGCTGCCACGGTAACGTCGTTGGTGGTCGCGTCTTGCTTGACCAGACCCACCGCGCCGTTGCTGACGTCTTGCTGCAGCTTGGTGATGTTGGTTTCCGCCGTGGTAACGCGGCCGTTGGTTGCATACAGTTGCGCGCCGTTGACAGCATCGGTGCTGTTGTTCGCCAGGTCGCCAGCGGCCACGCCGGTCAGCTTGCGCTCGCCGCTGGTGCCCTTGAAGTCCACCGAAGTCCCAGCCGTGGCGGCTGCCACGGTGATGTTCTTGGAGGTGGCGTCTTGCTGCACCAGGCCCACCGTGCCATCGCCGATCTTGGTTTGAAGATCGGTGATGTTGCCCTCGGCCGTGGTCATGCGGCCCGTGAGCTTGGTCACGTTGTCGTTGGTGGCAAACAGTTGCGAGCCGTTGACGGCATCGGTGCTGTTGTTCGCCAGGTTGCCATCGGCCACGCCGGTCAGCTTGCGTGCGCTGTTGGTGCTGTTGTGGAAGTCCACCGTGGTGCCGTCCGTGCCCGCTGCCACCTTGATGTTGCGCGTGGTGGCGTCTTGCTGCACCAGACCCACCGAGCCATCACCGATGCCCTTTTGTAGATCGCCGATGTCGGTGTGGGCCTTAGTCAAGGAGGTATCCAGCCCAGCGAGTGCGCCACCAACGGTGGTTTGCGTGCCGCCGTTGGCCAGCGTGTAAGTCGGGCCGGTCACAGCGCCCGTGGTCGGGTTGATGGCAGCGCCGCCACCCAGTGCCGCAACAACCGGCGTGAGTTGGCTGACGTTCACGGCGTCGGTGCCGGCCGTGCCAGCAGCCATGTTCACGATCTTGCGTTCGCTGCCGACTGCGCCCACCGAGACGGTGTTGGCGGCGTCTGCGACGGACCCGTAGCCCAAGGCGACGGAGTTTGCACCCGTGGTGGAAGCTCCGCGTCCCAGCGCAGTCGAGTTATCGGCCGTCGCTACGGCCGCTTGACCCAACGCTGTCGTGAAGTCGCCCGAGGCGACCGACTGGTAGCCAATGGAGGTTGCGGATGCGCCCGTAGCTTGCGCAGCACCACCCACGGCCGTGCCGCGATTGACTGCTGTCGTGCCGCTGCCAAGAGCGGTCGCATTGCCTGTTGCAGATGCATTACGACCCAGCGCAATGGCTTGGTACGCAGCGCCCGTGGCGTCCGACTTGGCACCGTCGCCGATTGCAATGCCACTGGCGATGGAGGTTGCGGCAACAGTGCCGTTGACCTTGATGTAGTCGTTGTCCACCTTCGTCGACAGCGCCGTGTTCATCTGGCCGAGGTTGACGGCGTCAGTGTTTTGCGTGCCATTGGCAACGTTGACGATCTGGCGTTGTGCGGTGGCGGTGCCGACGGAGACGGTGTTGGCGCGGTCAGCAACCGAACCATTGCCCAACGCGACGCTGCCCGTGCCAGCAGCCGTTACCGACGTGCTCGCACCCAAGGCCGTTCCGCCCGCTGCCTGCACATTGGCCACATGGCCGATTGCGGTTGCAAGGTCGGCATTGCCTGTCGCGGCATTGCCCAGCACGTTGACGCCCGTGCCAGTTGCGCTGGCACCGCGCCCCACTGCTGTGCTGTTGTTGCCGGTGACGGTGGCGCCGTCGCCCAGAGCGGTCGCGGCTGTACCTGCTGCACTGCTGTTGGCGCCCACAGCCGTTGCAGAGGTACCGTCGGCCTTTGCGGCGTTGCCAATTGCAACCAGCCCACCGTTAGCGCTGCTGGCCGCGTTACCAATCGCTGTCGCATTGGCCGACGCCGCGTTAGCCAGACGGCCCACAGCAACCGCGCCAGAACCGTTGGTCGATGCAGAGTTACCCAGCGCTACGGCAGAAAGCCCTTGCGCATTGGACGAGACGCCAATGGCCACTTGGCTGGTGTTCGTGGCATCACCAGCCACACCGGAGGTTGCGCCGTTGCCGATGGCAATGGAATTGAGGGTGTTGGCTTTTGACCCCGTGGCAGCGGTACCCGCACCGCCAATGGCGATGGAATTGGCGCCAGCCGCCGTGGCAAACGTGCCACCAGCAAATGCGTTAGCACCCGAGGCCGTTGACGATGCGCCAATCACGGTGGAGCGCGCAGCCGAGGCCAGGGAATCCGTACCCACTGCTGTTGCGAGCGTGCCCGTGCCGGTTTGGGCATTGGAGCCGAGCGCCACGCCATAGGCAGCCCCGGCCGATGCGGCAGAGCCAAGCGCAACAGCGGCGCTACCGGTGGCGGTGGCGGCTTGGTTGAGGGTGTTCGGATTCACCTTGATGTAGGCGTCATCCAGCGCGGCCGTGGTGCCAATGGCGCTGGTGCCGATCGATTGCGTGCCGATCGAGCCCGCGCCAGCCGTGCCGGTGCTCGGTGCTTGACGCACGCTGACGGTCTGCGAGGTCTTTTCGTCTTCTTCGGTTGCATCCACTTCTGCCGCGAATGCGCCCGTCATGGACGCGCCGCCCAGCACGAGGGCTGCCACGGCGGTGCGCGCAACGCGCGCCGAACCCTTCGAGCGCGACTTGGCCGTTTCGGCTGCCGCTGCCCACGTATTGGTGGTGGTGTTCCAGACGCTGCGATAAACCTTGTTCATATTCCCTGTTCCTTCGAGGTTGGTGTCGGTGACAGGGTCATGCTAGGGAGCGGGCCGCTTGGGCAAAATGAGAAAAGTCCTATTCTTGTGCGAGTGCACATTCGGGCGGCGGGTTTCGCGTCATCCGCAACACCCCAATGGGCGCTGGCCCAAAGCAAAGGCCCTCGCGCTGGGGCGAGGGCCAGGTGGTGCTAATGCGGTGCTAGTGCGGTGCTAATGCGGTGCTAGTGCGGTGCCGGTGCCGTGTTACTGGGCCGCGGCCTCTTCCTTCTTCACCGGCCGGCTGCTGAAGCGCACCGACAGCGCTTTGCGCGCGGTATCCAGCGCTTCACCCTTGCCGGCCACCTTCAGCAGGGCGTAGCCCTCCAGCGCGGCGCTCATCACATCGCTGCCGAGTGCGAGTTGCGAGTCGCGCATCTTTTCGTAGAGCTTTTCCATGCGGACCATGCGCGGGCGCAGCGTATCGAAGCCCGCGAGGTCACGCCGCATTTCTGCCACGTTGAAGGTGGGCGGCAGCACGTTGGGGTTGGCGGCCAGCACTTCCACCGCTTTGCGGCAGAAGGCTTCGGATTTATCGCCCATCTTGACGAGCGCGCCGCGCTGCTCGGTCGACAGGTCGATCAGGCTGATGAGCCTGTCTTCCAGCGTTTTGAGCGCGCCGTCAATGGCGGCGAGGTCTGCGGTGCTGGGCGCAAATGAGATCAGGTTTTGTGACATTGGATTCCTTGGTGAACTGCAAACACGCCATGCCAACCGGCATGACCGCGCGAGAGTGGCGGGCAATGGGGCGTATCGCAAGGCTGGGGGCGGGTTTTGGGCGCATTTTCAGAAAACTCCTATGCGGGTGGCACCCGTGGGTTTGTTGGCGGAGGTCTGAGGTCCGGCGGCGCAGCGCAAAGCTCCGGTGTCGGAGCCCAGAAGGTCCGGCGCTCCACCTAAAAGGTGCGTGCACGCGGGTTTAAGGTCCGGCGTCGGAGGTTAAAGGTCCGATGCCGGAGGTCTGAGGGTCCGCCTTTGCACCTAAAAGGTGCGTGCGTGCAGGTCAGAGGTCCGATGCCGGAGCTAAAAGGTCCGATGGCGGAGGTAGAGAGGTCCGGCGCCGGAGGTCAAAGGTCCGGCGGAGGCGGTGTTTAGCACGCCATTGGCCTGTGTCGCTGGGCCATCGGGGCGCAAAGATCCGCCGTCGGCGAGGGGCCGTGCGGGTCTGGCCCGCCCTAGGTAGCGCCTGCCTTTTCTGCCGCGATTTGCTCTGCGGTTTCCTTGCCCAGCAGGATGGCGGCGCTCAGCGCCATCCCTTCCGTCACGAAGCCTTCTGGCGACGACGCAGAAGTCCACTCCGACGGTGGGCCTTGGCGGGGCACATAGCGGAATTCGCTGGCCCATCGGTGGTTGTTTCCTTGCTTGGTCTGTATTTCGAGATGGCCATGCTTGGCTTTTACGATCGTTTCCATCGAAGCCTCCGCATTGCGCTCCCCCCGCAAGCTCGGCGCCGTCTGTGCGCGGCATGCTCAACTGAGAATACCGTATGAACGCCGGAGCGTTTTGTCTAGAGACGCGAGGGATACATCGGCCAAGTGCCGCGCCCGGTCTTTGTTTTCCGATGATGGCCTTAGCGGAGCAGCCCAAGAATCGGAATCCAAGCCCGATTCGCGTCGCTATAATTGCCCCCGCTGCCGCACCAACGGCAGCCGGGTGTAGCAGCCCGTCTCTTTTTCTCACAGGCCGGATAGCCGCTGCCACGCGGCTTTTTTCATCCGGAGCTTGTGCACGCCTATCGTTTTTATGGCGGGCCGGGCAGGGAGACCTTCGGGTCTGCCGGTGTCCTGTGAGACCGGTCTGCTACCCCTGCCGTCAGGCCCGCCACCCTCGTGTAGCAGCGAATGGCAGGGCCTCTGTTATCTCACAGGAGGTTCTATGTCTGGAGTCGCAAGCGGGCACCGCCCCGCGTCTTACCCATCCCCACCCCAACGCCGCCCCGATCCTCGCCGGTCAGGAGGCGCGCAATGACCCCCACCCAACGCCGCACCTACCTGACCGGTGCCCTGGCCGCGCGGGACTACCTCTGCCGCACGCAGGCAGACCTGCGCATACATCGCCAATTCCGGCCCGACGCGCTGCGCTGGGCACTGGCCCACGCCAGCTCTCGCCCGCCGGAATATCGGGCGGGGTTTCTGGACGGCATCGGCGCGTTTGTGTCGATGGTGCTGGAAGGGTGTCAGGTCAACCCTGAAACGTGGGAAGTGCTGACCGCCGTAGAGCGGGCTGGCGAAAGCCAGTAACAATATCGATAGCAAGACGGTTCCCCGAGACGGGCGGGGATGCCTCCAAGCGGGCGCAATGCCTCGCTCTCAGTCAAATATTGACGACTGTGCCTTCAAATTTAGGAGCAGTCTCATAACGCTTTCGCCCACCAGTCTCCAGAATCAGGCCTGCAATTTCCGGTCTGTCCATTGGCTCCGCCGCCAGCGCGGCTGAGCGCCCGCAGAGGTTCCCCCTGCCGCAAGAGATTGCACGCCTGCGTGCCGCACGCGTGCGCGCTGGCCAGACCACCTTGATCCCGACTCCAACCATGAGGTGACGTATGTCCGTCCGCCGTTTCATGGCCGCTTGCCTCTTGGTGATGGGGTGCGGCGCCAGCGCAGTGCAAGCCAGTGTGGTGATCGGCGGAACGCGCGTGATCTATCCCTCCAATGAGAAGGAGGTGACGGTCCCCTTGGAGAACCAGGGCAAGCAGCCTGTGCTGGTGCAGGTGTGGGTGGACACCGGAGACCCGCTGGAAACCCCCGATGCGATCAAGTCGCCATTCTTCATCCGGCCACCCATGTTTCGTATGGAGCCGGGCAGCGGCCACGCAGCGCGGTTGACCTACACAGGCGACCCGCTGCCGGACAACCAGGAAACCATGTACTGGCTGAACGTGCTGGAGGTGCCGCCCAAAGCAGCGAATGCAGCGGGCAGCAATCACGTTCAGTTTGCGGTGCGCACGCGCATCAAGCTGATCTTTCGGCCGTCGGGCTTGCAGGGCAATGCCACCGAGGCATTCAAGCAGCTCCGTTGGAAATGGGTGACGGGCGAGGGCGGCAAGGGTTTCGCCCTGGAGGTCACCAACCCCACGCCGTACTACGTCAACTTTGCGGATGTCGGGCTGAAAGTCGACGGCGTGCTCAAGCGCAATGACGACGGCGGCATGGTGGCACCCGGCGCCACGACCACGTTTTCGCTCGCACCGCTCAAGCTGACGAGCCGCCCCAGTGGCGACGTCCGGGCCAGTTTTGAGGTGATTGACGATTCCGGCGGATCCAGCGCGCAGGAAGCGCCGCTTGTGCCTTAACCCGATGTTCTGCAGATGCGCTTGCACTGCACAGTTTTAACCGTAACCGGCGCCATTGCCGAACCTTCCCCTCACAGAGTTTTTCATGAAGATTGCGAACCACAAGCGTTACCTGCCCCATGCACTGGCTGCCCTGCTGCTGATGGCCGGCGGCGCTACCGAGGCTTTTGCTCAAGTGTCCACCGTGAACGTGACGGGCAACATCACCGGTGAGTGTCGGATTACGGGGGGCACGTCGCTCACGATCCCGCTTGGCGACGTTCCCGTCAGCTCGTTCGCGGGGGTTGGCACCCCCTCTACTACGGCAGGGATGCAAAACATCACGCTCACGTGTACCGCGAGCCCCGGTATCCGGATGACGATGAGCGGTACGCAAAATGCCGACCTGCCAACGAACACGACCTTGCTGGCCTTGACCGGTGCGGGCGGGGCAGGTGTTGCAAGAGGCGCGGCCGTGCAACTGCTGTATAGCACCGCCACGACCGGCACCCCTACGACGGTGCTGGTGCGCAACGGCGCTGTCACGATCCCCACTGGCACCACGGTCACGGTGCGCGTTGGTGCGCGCTATGTCCAAACGTTGGCAACGATGGTGGCCGGTACGGCCAATACGACAGCCACGTTGACGTTCACCATCAACTAAGCGCGCAGCGTCGCTAGCGAACGATGGGGCAGCGGCATTCGGCGGTTGCACCCGCATCCATATTCGATTGAATTGAGATTTGATATGCAAAGGCCAATCTTCTTTAAGCGCTATCGCAGGCTATCTACCTGGCTGCTTGGGGTCGTGGCCTTCTTTTGCGCGTCAGGCAGTGCGATGGCGACCTATACCGTATGCCAACCTTGGAGCACGATCGGGCGAAGCGGAGTTTGGACGGCGACATTCAATAATGTCGTAGACAATCCAACCATTCCAGTCGGCAGCGTCTTGTCAACGGCCACCGTTGTTGATTCAGGAACCTATGCGTCTACCTTGGCTTGCACGCTTGTCAATGGCACGCGTGCAAACGGGGGGTCCAATCTTCGGCCAGCCAGCAGCGGAGATGTGCCGAGTATTCATATTAGCGGTGCATCGGTCAGGCTTTTATATAACGGGGCCCCATTGCGCAGCCAGGTTGTCTATAGAACGTATTCGGCCGCGGGCAACTATGATCAGTTTCCTTCGGGTCTCACAGCGCAATTGATCAAGACAAGTGCCAATACCAGTCTCGTTAATGGGTTCTGTTCGTCGCAAACTGGCATAGGTACTTTGTCGGCAAGTGACGGCACGGGCAGTTACTTGGCTACGATCGGTGCCTGCGTGAATGGCTTCACCCGACAGACGCCCACTTGCACCGTCAACACCGGGAGCGTCAACATTCCGCTGGGCAATGTCCCGGGCGGCTCATTCGGTAGTGTTGGTGCGGTCTCCACCACCAGCGCTGCGCAGAACATTGGGCTGACTTGCGCGTATTCGCCGCGCGTCAGAATGACGTTGCAAGGCACGCAAGCCGCTGGTGGCCCCAATACGACGGTGGCCCTGACGGGCGCGGGGGGCGCTGGTGTTGCCCAGGGCATCGGCGTGCAGATTCTTTATGGCGGTAACCCGCTGGTCGTCAACTCTGCGACCCCGACGGTTGTGAGCGCTGCTGCTGGCGCTACGTTGACTGTGCCCGTTGCCGCGCGCTATTACCGCATTGGCAACGTGACGGCAGGCACTGCAAATGCGAGCCCGACACTGCGGTTCGACTACAACTGAGGCTGCTCGGCCACTGGCAAAGAAGAAAGGGCTTGAACCAACGACGGTTCAAGCCCTTTCTGCATGTTGGGTGCGCTCAAGCGCGTGGCGCCATCAAGCCGGTGCAAAAAACCGCTCGTGCAGTTCTTCCAGCCCCAGGGTGCTGATCACTTCTTGCAGCCGCTCAGTCGGGCGCCGACGCGGCAGGTCTTTGTATTGCGCGATGATCAGCTCGTTCTTCATCGAATGCTCCCAGCCGACCAGCTCTGTCACGCTCACCTGATAGCCGTGGGCTTCAAGCTGCAGGCAGCGCAGCACGTTGGTGACCTGGCTGCCGAACTCGCGCGTGTGCAGCGGGTGGCGCCAGATTTCCGTGAGCGCATTGCCGAGCGACTTGCCCTTGTTCTTGCGCAGCACCCCGGCCACCTCGGCCTGGCAGCACGGCACGAGCACGATGTACTGCGCGTGCTTTTCGAGCGCGAAGCGGATCGCATCGTCCGTGGCGGTATTGCACGCATGCAGCGCGGTGACCACGTCGATGGTGGCCGGCAGGCGATCGGATGTAATCGACTCCGCTACTGACAGGTTCAGGAACGACATCCCCTTGAAGCCCAGCCGTGCAGCAAGCTCGGTCGACTTGGTGACCAGCTCTTCACGCGTTTCAATGCCGTAGATGTGTGAGGTGCCATCGCCGGGTTGTTCCTTGCAGAACAGGTCGTACAGGATGAAGCCGAGGTACGACTTGCCCGCGCCATGATCGACGAGCGAGACGTGCCCCTTGGCTTGCTGCACGTCGGCCAGCAGCGGCTCGATGAACTGGAACAGGTGATAGACCTGCTTGAGCTTGCGCCGGCTGTCCTGGTTCATCTTGCCGTCGCGCGTCAGGATGTGCAGTTCCTTGAGCAGCTCGATGGACTGGTTGGGGCGGATTTCGTGGGTGTTGTTGGACATCGTCAGGACAGCTCGGGCGGCATATCGCACGGGCAATGGCAGGTGCGCAGCGCGGAGAAAAACGGGAAAGAGGGCGCCAGTTTACCGAAAAGCGCGTTCGCTCAGGCCCAGAGGGTTGTTCGGGGATCATAAAAAGACTATATTCAGTCCACTTCAAAGGTGCCCGGAACCTCCCATGCGCTACTCATCCCAAGTCAAACCGATCAGCTATCTCAAGGCCAACGCCGCCGAGGTGCTTACGCAACTGGCCGAGCAGCGGGAGCCCTTGGTCATTACCCAGAACGGCGAAGCCAAGGCCGTGCTGCAAGACGTTGCGTCTTATGAAGAGACGCAGGAAACGCTTGCGCTGCTGAAGGTGCTGGCGCTAGGCACACAGGAGGTGGCGGACGGCAAGGTGAAACCCGCTGCCGATGTGCTGGCACGGTTGCGCACCAAGCGTTCGGGTGGCTAATGGCGAGAGCGTCTGCAACGTTTCAGGTGCTGCTGACACAGGGTGCGGAGCAGGATCTGGAGTCGATCTACGACTACATCGCCGAGTTTGATTGCGTTGCCAACGCCAATTACGTGCTCGACCAGCTTCAGGAGGTGGTCGAGAGCTTGGCGATGCACCCCGAGCGCGGCAACTACCCGAAAGAGCTGGCAGCCCTCGGCATCAAGGAATTTCGGCAGACCACGTTCAAGCCGTATCGGGTGATTTATCGCGTCGTGGGCAACCAAGTCATCATTTACCTCATCGTTGATGGCCGGCGCGATATGCAATCCGTGCTGGCGCGCAGGCTGCTTGGTGCTTAAGCGCCGCTAACAACATCCCCCGCATTCCCCTCGTATGTCTGACCCCAAGAACGCTCCCCTCGTTGCCGTCATCGGCGCCGGCCCTGCCGGGCTGATGGCCGCTGAAGTGTTGTCCCGCCATGGCGTGCGGGTGGAGGTGTTTGACGCCATGCCGTCGGCGGGGCGCAAGTTTCTGCTGGCGGGCATCGGCGGGATGAACATCACGCACTCGGAGCCGATGGAGGCGTTTCTGGGCCGCTATCGCGCGCGCCGTGATGTGCTGGCGCCGCTCATCAATCGCTTCAACCCCGATGCACTGCGCGCGTGGATTCACGGGCTGGGCATCGATACGTTTGTCGGCAGCTCGGGCCGTGTGTTTCCGACCGAGATGAAGGCGGCGCCGTTGCTGCGCGCGTGGCTGCATCGGCTGCGCGAAGCGGGCGTGCGGTTGCACATGCGGCATCGCTGGGTCGGGTGGGCGGCGCCGTCGAACCATGCGCACGTGCTGCGTTTTGCAACACCCGATGGTGAACGGCTCGCGCAAGCCGACGCTGTGGTGCTGGCCATGGGCGGCGGCAGCTGGCCGCGCCTGGGCTCCGATGGTGCATGGGTACCGCTGCTGGAAGCGCGCGGCGTGCAGGTGCAGCCGCTCAAGCCTGCCAACTGCGGGTTCGATGCGGATTGGAGCGCGCACTTTCAGGAGCGCTTTGCGGGGCAGCCGGTCAAGTCGGTCGCCATCGGTTTGCCGTCTGGTGAGGGCGGTGCGTTGCAGTTCCGCCAGGGCGAGTTCGTCGTCACGCAGACGGGCATTGAGGGCAGCCTCGTCTATGCGCTATCTGCGCCCATTCGCGATGCGCTGTCGGCAGACGGTGAAGCCACGGTCTGGCTGGACCTGGCGCCCGGCTGGAGTGCGCAACGCGTAGCCGACGAGCTGATGCGCCCGCGCGGCGCGCGCTCCATGTCGAGCCATCTGCAGAGCAAGCTGAACATCACGGGCGTGAAGCTGGGGCTGCTGCGTGAATGCCTGAGCAAAGAGACGTTTGCCGATCTGCCTCAACTCGCCAAGGCCATCAAGGCGCTGCCGCTGCGCCTTACGCGCGCCCGACCCATTGACGAGGCGATCAGCAGTGCTGGCGGCGTGGCGTTTGAAGCGTTGAATGCACAGTTGATGATCGAGCGCTTGCCCGGCGTGTTCTGCGCGGGCGAGATGCTCGATTGGGAAGCGCCGACGGGCGGCTATCTGCTCACGGCGTGCTTTGCGAGCGGCGCCGCTGCGGGGCAGGGCGTGCTCGACTATCTAGCGGCATTGCGCCGCTAGCTTACTGACGCGCCTTCAGGCGCCACAACGACGTCACTTCGGCAACGCGCGCCTTGTACAGCGGGTCGTTCTCGTCGGATGCCTTCGGGTGCTTTGGCTTGATGTCTTCGCGGCCGACAACTTGTAGGCCGGCTGCGTCGATCATCGCCAGCAGGGCTTCACGTGTGCGCAGGCCCAGATGCTCGGCAAAGTCCGACAGGATCAGCCAGCCTTCGCCATTGGGCTCCAGATGTGCGGCCAGGCCGTCGAGGAAGCCGCGCAGCATGCGGCTCTCCGGGTCATAGACGGCACGCTCGATCGGCGAGCTGGGCCGTGCCGGCACCCACGGCGGGTTGCACACGACCAGCGGCGCGCGGCCTTCGGGAAAGAGATCGGCCTCCACAACGTCCACCTGGGTTTGCAGGCCGAGACGCGCCACGTTCTCACGCGCGCAGGCGAGGGCACGCGGGTCCTGGTCGGTGCCGATGACGCGCTTGACGCCGCGCTTGGCGAGCACCGCAGCCAGCACGCCCGTGCCCGTGCCGATGTCGAATGCGAGCGCCTTCGAGGGCAACGGCGCATTGGCCACCAGATCGATGTATTCCCCGCGCACCGGCGAGAACACGCCGTAATGCGGGTGAATGCGCCCGTCGCCCAACGTGCTTAGCGCGGGAATCTCGACACCCTTCTTGCGCCACTCGTGCGCGCCAATCAGACCGAGCAGTTCGCGCAGCGAGACAACGGAGTCAGCATGGCCGGCGCCGTAGGCCTCGGTGCAGGCGTCGCGCACATCGGGGGCACGGCGCAGGGGGATGGCGTAATCGGCATCGAGCGGAATCAGCAGCATGCCGAGCGTGCGGGCCCGCTGCGATTGGGCCAGGCGGTGCTGGTTGAACGCATCGATGGGCGAGGTGGCTTCCTTGCGCGGCTTGCCGGATTTACGGTGGTCGGTGCGGCGGGACAGTGCCTGCAGCAGCTGACGCGCGTTCTGGAAGTCGCCTTGCCAGAGCAGTGCCGTGCCTTCGCAAGCGAGGCGGTAGGCGGTGTCGGCCGAGGTGCGGTCGTCTGCAATGACGACGCGCTTGGGCGGCGGGTTGCCGGCTTCGGAGCGCCAGAGGGCAGTGTGGACGGCGTCGCAGGTGGTTTCAGGACGGTCGTCGGTCCAGCTGAGAGTAGGGTGATCGGTCACGGGTGGTATCGGAAAGCGGCGGGCCGGCGTGGGCCGGGGAAACCGCGACACGATACCGCCCGTTACGCCAACGCACAATGCCGGCGAGGTGCCGGGGCGTGCACGTTGGCGGCTGGCGCGGTGCGGTTTGCGCTCAATATTGGACGAACAGCTTCACGCCGTCGCCCAGCTTGCAGGTGTACGACACCTGGCTTTGCAGCATGTAGGCCGGCATGGCGAAGATGTATGACGCGAAGTGCGCCGTGCCGGTGGCGTCGATGGTGTAGCGCAGGAATTGGGTGATGGGCGTGCCATCCTGGCGCACGGTGACGTGCGTGTCGGCAAAGCTGAGCGTGTGGTCGGGCAGGATGCGATAGGCGCCGACGGTCAGTCCGCCGCGTGTGGTGCCGGCCGGGGTGGTGGGCGTGTCGCCCGTGCAGCGGGTGAGGTCGATGGTGGCGTTCAGTTGCTTGCCGGCGGCCAGGGCTTGCTCGACGGCCACGACGTCTTGCACGGGGATGCGGGGGCCCTGTGCGAGTGCGGGCGAAACCGCCACACAGGCGGCGATGCTGGCGATGGAGCGAATCAACATTTGCGTCATGGTTGGTTTGGGTGAGTCAACGGAAACAGTAGAAACAAAAAGGGACCCGCTGTCGAAGCCGGGCCCCCTTGTGGTTGGCATGCGCGGATGTGTGAGGTCGCGCTTGTTCTTTCTATGAGAAGCAGCGTAGGCGAAGCTCTGCCCGATGTCCGGCTTCAAGTCTCAACTTTGTTCAGCGCCTGCCGCGCGCAGGCAAAAAAGAACCCGCCATGGAGGCGGGTTTGGATCGTCCAAAAACACACAACAGGGAGACAACGCGGCAGCGTTGTCATGGCGCGATCGCTAGATCGTGCAGCGTTGACACATTCGCCTGCACGCCATGCCGGAGACATGGCGGCGGAACCATGGAGGGGCCATGATTCCGCCTTACCCGGCACGGCGCTGGGCCTGCGGTCGTGTCAAGCTGGGCGCGACTTTAGCAGCGCCGCCGTGCTGAATCCATACCGTCCGCGCTGTTCTGAGGATTGATGATTTTTCAGCGTGACCAACGCCCTTGCAGGCCTATCGGCTGAACCGCTCGCGCAGGCTGGCGCTCTGGTTGAGGTTGGTCAGCATGGCATCGAGCCAATGGTCGTCGGGCGGCGCCTGGTGGTCAGCTGTCCGGCTTTCCGTGTGCCGCAGGGTGACGGCGCGCATGGGTTGCGCGGTATCGCGCAGCGGCTGGGCAGCGGGCTCCGGCGCACGTGTGGGGGCCACCGGTGCGCGGGCTCCGAGCTTGCGATTGAGAATGCCTTCCACCGCGCGCGCGTAGACGCCGTTTTCTCCGGGCGATTCCGAGTGGTACGCGCCGATGGCCCGCCAGCTGTTGCCGTGCAACTGCACCTTGCGCGCCAGATGCCACGCGGCCACGTAGGCGCTCACGCAGGGGTCGTACAGTGCCTGGCGGCCGATGCCGTAGCGGGACAACTCGGGCAGGTGAATCGTGTTGATCTGGAACATGCCCAGATCTTCGCTGCCGTTGCGGTTGCGGTTGTGCGCCTGCGGGTTCAGGTGCGATTCCTGATAGCCGATGGCGCGCAGCACTTGCGGGTTCACCCCGTGATAGGCGGCGGCATCGTCAATGCAATCAGCCAGTGCGTGTGTCGGCAGGCACGCCAGCAGCGCGAGCAGGCTGCGCGCCCATGCATTACGCGTTCGCATGCGGCTGGGTGCCGGCGCAGCGGCGTGCGATGGGGTGGCGTTGATGCAGACGTTGTTGCTGCCACGTGTGATGCGTGTCTCGGCGCACGGCCGGTCGCGCAACGTGGGCAATGGCGCGACGTTCGCGCGCGGCCAGGGTGCGGGGCGATGGGGCATGCATGGTGACTCTCGTGCAATGAAGATGCGCCGATCATAGAAACGCGCGCGGCGTGGCAGCCCCACCCGCTGCGAACTCGCCTGCGCTGGAGCGAAGCGGCATCGCCTTGTTGGCCGCACATTGGGTTCGGCGCGAGCGCGAAGGGTTCGTGCCGGCACGCGGTGCGGTGTGTCATGCCCCATACGATGGAGGAACAGGCGGAAAGGGTTGGCGCCGCTAGCAAAACCCTCCTGGCGTCGTTGTGCCGTCTTGCCGTACTTCAGTACTGTCTGCGTCGGCACGCCTAGCCAGGACCGCTGCGCTGGGTTTTTCTAGCGGCGCACACTGCTTTCTGCCGATTGCCACTTCATCTTCTTCAGGCGACATCATGCAATCACATTTCGAGAGTGCCTCTTTGCATCCAGAGCCGGGCGCGTTTGCGGGCCGGCTGTCGCGCGCGTTGCGGCGTGCGCTGCAGCGCGTTGTCCATGGCAAGCCGTCGCCGGTTTCGGCTC
>JGI24740J21852_10000034_pt1 | contig 45131 bp, 43 predicted proteins | sample KBSCornC6_FD_21852 | JGI IMG/M metagenome (IMG submission 21852) | reverse complement strand
ATCGACTTCTGCCAGCACGGCCGCGACCGCGTCATCCAGTACGTGAAAGAGAAGTACGGCAAGGACGCCGTCTCGCAGATCGCCACCTTCGGCACCATGGCCGCCAAGGCCGCGGTGCGCGACGTGGGCCGGGTGCTCGACCTCGGCTACAACTTCGTCGACGGTGTGGCCAAGCTGATCCCGTTCAAGCCGGGCAAGCTCGTCACGCTGGAAGAGGCCAAGAAGGAAGAGCCGCTGCTGGCCGAGCGCGAAGCCAACGAAGAAGAAGTCAAACAGCTCCTGGAACTCGCCCAGCGTGTGGAAGGCATGACGCGTAACGTCGGCATGCACGCGGGCGGTGTGCTGATCGCCCCGGGCAAGCTGACCGATTTCTGCCCGCTGTACACACAAGGTGGGGAAGACGCCGGCGTCGTCAGCCAGTACGACAAGGACGACGTGGAAGCCGTCGGCCTGGTCAAGTTCGACTTCTTGGGACTGACCACGCTGACGATTCTCGATTGGGCCGAGCGCTACATCCGCATGCTGGATCCGTCCAAGGCGGACTGGAACTGCAGCCAGATTCCGCTGACCGACAAGGCGGCGTTCGACATCCTCAAATCGGCCAACACGGTCGCCGTGTTCCAGTTGGAAAGCCGCGGCATGCAGGGCATGCTGAAAGACGCCAAGCCCGACCGCTTCGAGGACATCATCGCCCTGGTGGCGCTCTACCGCCCGGGCCCGATGGACCTGATCCCCAGCTTCTGCGCCCGTAAGCACGGCCGCGAGAAGGTGGAGTACCCCGACCCGCGCGTCGAGCCGGTGCTCAAGGAGACCTACGGCATCATGGTCTACCAGGAGCAGGTGATGCAGATGGCGCAGATCGTGGGCGGCTACTCGCTCGGCGGCGCTGACTTGCTGCGCCGTGCGATGGGTAAGAAGAAAGCCGAAGAAATGGCCGAGCACCGCGCGCTGTTCCGTGCGGGCGCGGCCAAGGATGGTCTGACCACCGAGAAGGCCGACGAGATCTTCGACTTGATGGAGAAGTTCGCGGGCTACGGCTTCAACAAGTCGCACGCGGCCGCGTATGCGCTGCTGGCGTACTACACGGCGTGGCTGAAGGCACATCACCCGGCCGAATTCATGGCAGCCAACATGTCGCTCGCCATGGACGACACCGATAAGGTGAAGATCCTCTATGACGATTGCGTCGGCAAGAACGGCCTGAAGGTGCTGCCGCCCGACATCAACGCGAGCCAGTATCGCTTTGCACCGACGGACGCCAAGACCATCCGCTACGGCCTGGGTGGTATCAAGGGCAGCGGGCAGGGTGCCATCGAAGACATCCTCCGCGCGCGCGAAGACGGTCCGTTCAAGGATCTGTTCGACTTCTGCGAACGCGTGGACCGCCGTCAGGTCAATCGACGCACGATCGAGGCGCTGGTGCGTGCCGGCGCGTTCGACAGCCTCAATGACAACCGCGCGCAGTTGCTCGCCTCGATCGGCCTGGCGATGGAAGCCGCCGAGCAGAAGGCGGCAGCGGCCAACCAGGTGTCGCTCTTCGACCTGATGAGCGGCGACGATGCCGAAGCGCATCGTCCCGAACTCGTCGACGAACCGGCTTGGACCACCAAGCGCAAGCTGCAGGAAGAAAAGCAGGCGCTGGGCTTCTACCTGTCCGGCCACCTGTTCGACGAGTGCCGTGAAGAAGTTCGCCGCTTTGCCCGCACCACGCTGGCCGATCTCGCCCAGGAAGTGACGAGCAAGGGCAGCGGCGGAGGTGGTGGCTACGGTAACCGCGATGCGCGCAACAAGACCGTGGCCGGCGTGATCGTCGGCCAGCGCACGCAGATGACCCAGCGCGGCAAGATGCTGATCGTCATGCTTGACGACGGCTCCGCCAGCGAAGCCACGGAAGTGACGGTCTTCAACGAAGTCTACGAAGCCAACCGTGCGCTGTTCAAGGAAGACGAAGTGCTGATCGTGCAGGGCAGCGCGCGGCATGACATGTTCACCGGCGGGGTGCGCGTCACGGCCGAATCCGTCATGGACATGACGCGGGCCCGTGCCAAATTCGCACGGGGGATTCGTCTGTCCATGAACGGCGATTCGACCGCGGCCAAGCTGCGCGATTTGCTCACGCCGCATGTGGCAGCCGATGGCAATGGCGTCTCCGTGTGCATCAGCTATGTGTGCGAGCAAGCCCGCTGCGAAGCCGTGCTCGGCGATGCGTGGCGCATCGTGCCGAGCGAGGACGCGATTGCAGCGTTGCGCTTGGCGTTGGATGCGCAGAACGTCGCCACGCTTTACGACTGATTTCCCCACCTGAACACAATGAACGGTTTGATGAAGCGACCCGGTATGGTCGACGCCCGGCATGCGCCGTTGGCGGCGTTTTTGCTGCTGTACCCCCTGGTCGCCATTGCCGTGCGCGGCGGTGCGAGTGCATTGCTGATTGTGGCGAGCTTGGTTGCACTGTGGGCCGTGGTGACGTCTCGTTCCGCATCGGCCGGGCTTGCCTTGCCACGAGATATCGATCGGCTCATCCAGGCGACGTGCGTGGCGATGGCGGTGCCGCTCGTTGCCGTCTTGCTGAGCGAGGCTTGGCACGCGCAGATGCGCTGGAGCGCGTTTGATACGCCTTCGCGTTTTCTGGTGGCGGTGCCGCTGCTTCTCGCGCTGCGCAGGGTGCCGTTGCGCTGGATGCGCTGGTGCGATCTGTCGTTTACGGTGGCCGCTTTTGCTGCCCTTGGGGTCGGCCTGTGGAGTGGGCGCGACTGGGGCGGCAATCGCTTGGGCAGCGCGTTTCTCAACCCCATCCACTATGGCGACATGGCGTTGGCATTGGGGGTGCTGTCGGTGCTGTCACTGAACTGGTGGCGCAAAGACTCGCTGGCCGTACGCGTGCTCAAGGTGGCTGGCTTGCTGGCCGGGTTGGCGACGTCATTGCTGAGCGGATCACGCGGTGGATGGGTGGCGATTCCCGCCATTCTGCTGCTGGTGATGATTGTGCGAGGGCAGAACAAGCCTTTGCGTTGGCGCTTGCTGGTGCCAGTGGCTGCGGTGCTGGGCGTGGTGGTGGTCTATCTGGTGTCGGCCTCGATTCAGGTACGCGTTCACGAGGTATGGTCCGACCTGGCGCAATTTGCGCAGGGCCACAAGGACACCTCGATTGGTATCCGCTTGCAGATCTACCACGCGGCGGTGATTCTGACGGAAAGCCATCCGGTGTTCGGGCTCGGGGCAGGCGGCTTTTGCAGCAACCTTCAGACGCTGGTCGATGCCGGACAGATGACGCCAATGGCCCGCGAGCTGGGTTGCGGTGAGGCCCACAACGAATTGTTGGCGTTCACCGCCGCATATGGCTTGTTGGGCGGCTTGGGGATTGTCGCGATCCACCTTCTGCCTGCCATGCTGTGCTGGCGCTGTCTGAAGTCACCCATCGCACCCATGCGCCGTGCTGCGCTGATGGGCTTGGTATTCGCCGCAGCGTTTTTTGTATTCGGGCTGACGGTGGAAATTTTCACGTTGAAGCAGACGGTGTCGTTCTATGCAGCCGTCATGGCGATTCTGGCGGGCATCGCTTCCCATGTCGGCCATCCTTCCGATCGCACGCACCAGCATTGAGCGCCATGTTCAGCATCCTGATCCCCACCTGGAACAATCTGCCTTATCTCAAGCTGTGCATTGAGAGCATTCACCGGCATTCTGCGTTTGCGCACGAAATCATCGTCCACGTGAATGAAGGCAATGACGGCACGCTTGACTGGCTGCGCGAACAGAATCTGCCGCATACCTGGAGCCCAGGCAACGTCGGCGTGTGTCTGGCACTCAACGATGCGGCTCGGCTGGCCTCCCGCGAGTGGATTCTGTTCATGAACGACGACATGGTCGTCACGCCCGGCTGGGACCAGGCGCTCATGTCGGCGGTGGAGGCGGTAGGAGATCAGTTTGCCTATCTGGCTGCGCAACTGACGGAACCGACGGATACCGGCAACGTGCAGGTCAATGTGGCCGACTTCGGCACCGGGCCCGACAACTTTGACGAAGCGGGCTTGCTCGCCCACATGGCGAACCAACCGCCCTCGGCGGACCGCGATGGCGTGGCGCTGCAGCCTATGCTGGTCAGCCGGAGGCTGTGGCATCTCGTGGGTGGCTACAGCATCGAGTTCGGTCCTGGCATGAGCAGCGACGACGATTTCCTGATGAAGCTGTGGCTGGTCGGCTGCCGCATTTTCCGCGTGGTGGGCGCGAGCCGCATTTATCACTTTGGTTGTTCGACCACGCGCCGGGTGCGCCGCAATCGCGGTGGGCGTGAGTTCTTGCTGAAGTGGGGCATTACGCAGCACGCCTTCGCGCGCGGCTATGTGCGTGCCACCGCGCAGGCGGGTGCAGCCGGCGCACTGCCTACCGTGCCCGAATCGGGCCTGAAAGGGCGCTTCAAGCGGGCGCTTTACGCGCTCAAGCTATACCCGACGGGCGACTTGCGCGCCTGGGAACCCAACCTGCCGGCGCAGCTTGTCACCCGCGCGCCCGACGAGAAAATCGGCCGCTGATTTATGCAGCGGTCAGCTCACGCGCGCGCTGGTATTTGCGGTAGCTGACGGACGCGTTCATCCGCGCAATGGCCCAGCCGGCTTTGCCATCCAGAAACCCGCGTCGCAGCAGCAGCGTGCGGATGAAGGCCCAGCCCCCGTGCAGCGCCGGCGAAAGCCACCCGGGCCGCTTGCCGCGTGCGGCAAATTCACGCGCACCGGCTTCCGCATACTGCGCACTCTTGCGCTGCACTTGCTCCATCGACGTGTAGCTGTAGTGCAACAGCGAAGCATGCAGGCGGCCAGTTGTCCCAGTTACCTGCAGGCTTTCGTGGACGAGGTTGTCGGAAAAGCGCGCCTGACCGCGCCGGACCAGGCGTGTCACATAATCGGGCCGCCAGCCGCAGTGGTGCACCCAGGTGCCGCAAAACTGCGACAAACGCGGAATCGCGTAGGCGTTGGTGCCAGTTGCATCCGCTTGGGCGATCGCGGAGCGAATTTCATCAGCCAACTCGGGCGTGACACGCTCGTCCGCATCGATGGAGAGAATCCACTCGCCATTGGCCGCGTCGAGGGCGCGGTTTTTCTGCGGGCCGAAGCCGGGCCAAGGGCCGTCGTCTTCAATGAGGCGCGTGCCGTGTGCACGGGCGATGTCGCGCGTGGCATCGGTGCTGCCGGAATCGAGCACGATGACCTCGTCGGCTAGCCCCGCAAGCGAGGCAATGCAATCACCGATGTTGTGCGCTTCATTGCGCGTGAGGATGGTGGCACTTAGCTGGATGGGCATGGCAAAGGGCGTGCGCCTGCGGTGTTTGGTCGCTGTGTTTGGCGGCAGACTCATCGCGTGTGTCTGAGCCGCTGCACTTTGGCGCGGGTTGGCGGCGGGTATTGTGGCACAGGCCCCGGGATTGCAGGCGGTACAATATGCGACCGCCACAAGCGGGTGGCTGCACTCCGCGGCCATTCCTGATTTCCGCTATGTTCTCCATCCTACTGCCGACCTGGAACAACCTCCCACTGCTCAAGTTGTGCGTGCACAGCATCCGCACGCATTCGGCGTACGACCATCAGATCATCGTGCACGTCAACGATGGTTCTGACGGCACGTTGGAGTGGGTGCGCGAGCAGGGTCTGGATCACACGCATTCCCCGCAGAACGTCGGCATCTGCCTGGCCGTCAATGAGTCGGCCATGCTGGCCAAGCACGATTACATCGTCTTTCTGAATGACGACATGGTCTGCTGCCCTGGTTGGGATACCGCGCTCGTGCGTCGGCTGGAGAAGCTGGATACCGATCTGTTCATGCTGTCGGGCTCCATGATCGAACCGGTCGACACCGGCAACCCGTGTGTGGTCGTGGGTGACTACGGCCGCGATGCCGATACGTTTGACGAAGCCCGCCTGCTGACTGACGCGCCGCGCTTGGTGCGTGGTGATTGGTACGGTGCTACGTGGCCGCCGACTGTGGTGCACCGGCGCTGGTGGTTCAAGCTTGGCGGCTACAGCAGCGAGCTCACGCCCGGCATGAGCAGCGATAACGATTTCTCCATGAAGCTGTGGCACGCCGGCTGCCGCATCTTCCTGGGCGTGGGCGAGTCGCTCGTCTATCACTTCCAGTGCAAGTCGACTGGCAAGGTGAAGAAGAACGATGGCCGGCGCCAGTTCCTCAACAAGTGGGGCCTGTCGCAGTCGACGTTCGACAAGTATTTCTTGCGCCGTGGCACACCGGTCGGCGCCGACTGGCGGCTGCCCGAGCCGGAACTGACCTCCAAACTGCGCTGGGACTTGCGACGCAATGACCTCTCGCGGCGGCTGCGTCCTGGTGTTGACGTTCTCTGAGTTCCTACTGATACGAGGCCCGGATCGTCTCCGGCCGATTTTCCCTTTGATTCCATGGCAGTGACTGATTCTTCGAAGACCGCATCACCGGCGCCCCAGCCCGGCCATTTCAAGCGCCTATGGGGCTATCTGCGCCCTGAGATGACCGCTTTCATCCTCTCCATGGTCGCCATGGGCGTGGTGGCGGCCACGGAGGGGATCATCCCCAAGGTGGTGAAGGACTTGCTGGACCAAGGCTTCGGCGGTGAATACGCCGGCAAGCTGTGGCAGGTGCCGGCCATGCTGGTGGGTATTGCCGTGGTGCGCGGCGTGGCGCAGTTTGCGTCGACGTACCTGCTGAGCCTCGTGTCGAACAAGGTGCTGCTGAACCTGCGCATGAAGATGTTCGAGCGCCTGCTGCAGGCGCCTGCGTCGTTCTACCAGCGCAACACGGCCGCGTCGCTCATCAACGCCGTCATCTTTGAAGTCAACCAGGTGCTGCAGGTGCTGACCGGCGTGTTTATCACGATGGTGCGGGACTCGATGACGGTGCTGGCGCTGCTGGTCTTCCTCTTCTATACCAACTGGCGCCTGACGCTGGTGGTGGCGGTGATTCTGCCGGTCATCGGCCTGCTGATGTCGCGCATCAACCGCCGCTTGCGCTCGCTCAACCGCGAGAGCCAGAATCTGACCAACCAGGCCGCCTACGTGGTGGAAGAGGCGGTGGGGGGTTACAAGGTCGTCAAGCTGCACGGTGGCGAGGCGTATGAATCGCTGCGCTTCAACGCCATGACCAACCGCCTGCGCGGGTACGCCATGCGCGTGGCCGTGGCCGGCGGTTTGAACCAGCCGGTGACGCAGTTCCTGGCGGCGCTGGCGCTGTCCATCATCTTGGCGATTGCCATGCTGCAAGCGCAAGCCAACCAGACCACGGTCGGTGGCTTTACCGGCTTTGTGATGGCGATGCTGCTGCTGATCTCGCCGCTCAAGCACCTGACGGATGTGAACCAGCCGCTGCAGCGTGGCCTGACTGCCGCCGAATTTATCTTCGGCCTGATCGACACGCCCATTGAACCGCAAGATGGCGGCAAGCCGATCGACCGCGCTCGAGGCGACATCCGCTTCGACAACGTCACCTTCCGCTACGGCGAAGATGGCCGTGCTGCGCTGGACAGCATCAACCTGCATGTCAAGCCGGGCGAAATCGTTGCGCTGGTAGGCCCGTCGGGCAGTGGCAAGACCACGCTGGTGAACCTGCTGCCGCGTTTCTTTGATCCGACCTCGGGCACCATCTCGCTCGACGGCGAAGCACTGGCCGATCTGTCGCTGCATGACCTGCGCCGCCAGATCGCCTTTGTGAGCCAGGACGTGGTGCTGTTCAACGACACCATCGCTGCCAACGTGGCCTATGGCGCGCGTGATGCGTCCGAGATCGACATGGCCCGCGTACGCCGTGCGTTGGAAGCCGCCTATCTGACCGATGTGGTGGACAACCTGCCCGAGGGCGTCGACACCAATATCGGCGATAACGGCTCGAAGCTCTCCGGTGGTCAGCGCCAGCGTTTGGCGATTGCTCGCGCCATCTACAAAGACGCGCCGATCCTGATCCTGGACGAGGCGACCTCCGCGCTCGACTCCGAATCCGAGCGCCAAGTGCAGGCTGCACTCGAAGCGCTGATGCAGGGTCGTACGACGCTGGTGATCGCGCACCGCCTGTCCACCATTGAAAACGCCGACCGCATCGTCGTGCTCGAGCACGGCAAGATTGCCGAAGCCGGCACGCACCGCGAGCTCATCGACCGCGATGGGTTGTATGCTGGATTGCATCGCATCCAGTTCGCCACCCAGTAAGCCGTTCACTTGCGGGCGGCGTGCTCGTGATGCTCAAACCAAAGGAGACATCATGACGATCGCCACGCCGCCCATCAGCCGGTTCCCCGTTCCTGAACTGGCGGACATTCCCGAAGACATCCGCGCGCGCATCCTTGAAGTGCAGGAGAAGACCGGCTTCGTGCCGAACGTCTTTCTCGCGCTGTCGCATCGGCCCGACGAGTGCCGCGCTTTCTTCGCCTACCACGATGCACTCATGCTGCGCGAAGGCAGCAGCCTCACCAAGGGTGAGCGCGAAATGATCGTGGTGGCCACGTCGGGGGCCAACCAATGCCTGTATTGCGTGGTCGCGCATGGCGCCATCCTGCGCATCTACGAAAAGAACCCGCTCATCGCCGACCAGGTGGCGGTCAACTATCGCAAGGCCGACATCACGCCACGCCAGCGCGCGATGCTCGATTTTGCGATGAAGGTCTGCACCGCTTCACACACCGTCAACGAAGCCGACTACGAAGCATTGCGCACGCATGGCTTCGATGAGGAAGACGTGTGGGACATCGCCGGCATCACAGCGTTCTTCGGCCTGTCGAACCGCATGGCGAACGTGATTTCGATGCGGCCGAACGAGGAGTTCTTCCTGCTGGGCCGTCTGCCGCGCGAGAAGAAATAAGCGCCTGGGGTCAGGCGCTGTGCGATTACATCAGGATGATGTCGTACTGCTCCTGGCTCGCCGCCGACGATTCCACCTGCAGCGAAATCGGCTTGCCGATGAAATCACCCAGCATCGCCAGGTGCTGGCTTTCTTCTTCCAGGAACAAATCGATTACTGACTGCGAAGCCAGGATACGGAACTCGCGCGGATTGAACTGCCGCGACTCGCGCATGATCTCGCGCAGGATGTCGTAGCACACCGTGCGCGGCGTCTTCACCTGGCCCTTGCCGTGGCACACCGGGCACTGCTCGCACAGCACGTGCGCGAGCGATTCCCGCGTACGTTTGCGCGTCATCTCCACCAGCCCCAGTTGCGAGAAGCTATTGACCGTGATGCGCGTGCGGTCGCGCGAGAGTGCCTTGCGCAGCTCCGCTAGCACCGCATCGCGATGGTCGGCCGACTCCATGTCGATGAAGTCGATAATGATGATGCCGCCCAGGTTGCGCAGCCGCAGTTGCCGCGCGATGGTGTGCGCGGCTTCCAGGTTGGTCTTGAAGATCGTGTCGTCGAAGTTGCGCGCGCCCACGTAGCCGCCCGTGTTGACGTCGATCGTCGTCATCGCCTCGGTCTGGTCGATCATCAGGTAGCCGCCAGACTTCAGATCAACCCGGCGCGACAGCGCGCGCTCGACTTCCGCCTCGATGTTGTACAGATCGAAGATCGGCCGCTCGCCGGTGTAGTGCGTCAGGCGCTCAACCACGGCAGGCGTGTATTCCTGCGCAAATTCGATCAGCTTCTGATGGTTCTCGCGCGAGTCGATCTGGATGCTGCGTGTCTCGTCGGTGACGAAATCGCGCAGTACGCGCTGCGCGAGGTTCAGGTCCTGATACAGGATCGACGGCGCGGGCAGGGTGGTGGCGTTGTGCCGGATGGTCGCCCAGATCTTGCGCAGGTAGGCGACGTCGTTGGCGAGCTCTTCGTCAGTGGCTTCCTCGGCGATCGTCCGCACGATGAAGCCGCCACGCTCCTCGGTCGGCACCATCGCCGTCACACGCGCACGCAGCGCTTCGCGCTCGACCTCGTTACCGATCTTCTGCGAAATGCCGATATGCGGATCTTGCGGCAGATACACCAGCGTGCGCCCGGCAATGCTGACCTGCGTGGACAGCCGCGCGCCCTTGGTGCCGATCGGGTCTTTGATGACCTGCACCATCAGCGCCTGGCCTTCGAACAACGTCTTCTCGATGGCGACCTGCGGTGTGGGCGGCGCATCCTTGGCATCGCGCGGATGCCAGATGTCGGCTACGTGCAGGAAGGCGGCGCGCTCAAGCCCAATATCGATGAAGGCGGACTGCATGCCCGGAAGCACGCGCACGACCTTGCCGAGATAGATGTTGCCGACCAAGCCGCGCGTGAGCGTGCGCTCGATGTGGAGCTCCTGAACGGCAGCTTGCTGGACGATGGCCACGCGCGTTTCTTGCGGCGTGATATTGACGAGGATGTCTTCGGACATGGGGGGTACCAAGAGAGCGGGTTTCAGCACCCGCCTCCGGTTGGTCATGCTCGCCCGAAGCGTGTCTTGAAACCGGCCCTCGCACGCTGCTCGGCGCGTGCTTCAGCGGCCGGTCAGAGAACGATGCTCGCTTGTGCGAGCAGCGCTGCCGTCTCGAACAAGGGTAGGCCCATGATACCCGAATAGCTTCCTGAAATATGGGCGACGAAGGCGGCTGCGCGACCTTGGATACCGTATGCGCCGGCCTTGCCGAAGGGCTCGCCGCTGGCGATGTAGCGGGCGATGTCATTGTCCGTCAGCACGGCAAAGCGCACGTCGGAAATGGACAGCGCGTGCATCGGCGTGCCATCCGCTTTGACGACGGTGACGGCGGTCAGCACGCGGTGCTCGCGGCCGGACATGCTACGCAGCATGCGGTGGGCATCAGCAGCGTCGGTCGGCTTGCCGAGAATTTCGCCGCCCAGGCATACCGTGGTATCGGACGTGAGAATCGGCAGGACAGGGAGGAGGCGCGCGGCACGGCGGCGCACCGCAGCCTGCGCCTTCAATGCGCAGACACGTTGGACGTAGTCATCGGGCGTTTCGCCGGGGAGCACGGCTTCCAGCGCTTCGGCATCCTCGTCACCATCGGCCAGCAGCAGCTCGAAGCGCGCGCCGATCTGGCGCAGTAACTCCTGCCGACGCGGGCTTTGCGAGGCGAGATAGAGGTGCGGTGCGCCCGGTGCATCCATGGTCATACGCGGTGGTATGGATGGTTTTGCGTGATGCTCCACGCGCGATAGAGCTGCTCGGCCAGGAGCACACGCACCATGCCGTGCGGCAGCGTCAGGCTCGACAGGCGGATCAGCGTGCGGGCCTTGGCCTTGAGCGCTGGGTCGAGCCCGTCCGCGCCGCCAATTACGAACGCAATGTCACCGCCTTCCTGCTGCCAACCCGTAAGGGATTCGGCGAGCGCGACTGTGGTGAGGTCCTTGCCGCGCTCATCCAGCGCGATCATGCGGCAGCCCTTGGGCAGCGCGGCTTCAATGCGCGCGGCTTCGAGCTGCATGACGGTGGCGGCGGTGCGGCTGCCCGAGCGCTGCTCGGGCTTGATCTCGCGCAGTTCGATGCGCAATTCGGGCGGCATGCGCTTGGCATATTCGGAGAAGCCGTCCTCGATCCAGGACGGCATCTTGTGCCCGACGGCAACGATCAGCAACTGCATGGCGAGACTGCGCGCTCGACGTTACGCTGCGCGCTTCTTGGCCGGAGCGCGCTTAGCTGCCGTCTTGGTCGCCGTTTTTGCGGCGGTTGTTTTTGCGACCTTCGTGGCGGGCTTGCCAGTGCCGGCTACACGCTTGGTGGCAGGCTTCTTGGCAGCAGTCTTGGCTGGCGCTGCAGCCTTGGTCGGGCGCTCACCGGCCAGCGCCGGCTTGGTGGTGCGACGCTTGGCCGGCGTGACCTCCTCGGCCTCGTCTTCTTCTTCGTCGTAACCTTCGCTGGCCTTGGGCAGGCCGCGCTTGCTGGTACCGCCGAGTTCGATGCGCACCGGCTTGTCGCCCCAGATTTCTTCCAGGTTGTAGTACTGGCGCAGTTGCGGCTGGAAGATGTGGACCACTGCATCGCCGCAGTCGACCAGCACCCATTCGCCCACGTCTTCGCCTTCCACGGCGATGACGTGACCGCCGGCTTCCTTGACGGCGTCACGCACCGATGCGGCGAGCGCCTTGGTCTGACGGTTGGACGTGCCGCTGGCGATGACCGTGCGGTCGAACAGCTCGGTCAGGTGCGTCGTGTTGAAGACCTTGATGTCTTGCGCCTTGACGTCTTCGAGCGCGTCGACGATCACGCGTTGTAGTTTGCGAATATCCATACTGAGTGAGAAGAACGTTTAAAGGGCGAAAGAAAGGTCAAAAAGCGCGCGAGTGAAGTCAGTCACGCGGTCAAACACTCACCGTGCCATTGGCACGGCGATACAGCGAATGCGATTGGATCAGGTCGGCCACGCCGGCGGGCAGGTCGGCGTCGCAGCGCTCGCCGGCGGCAAGCTGCTGGCGCAGGCGGGTGGACGACAGGTCGACGGCCAGGGTCTGATCGATCCACATGTGGCCGGCGGGTGCGCATTGTATCAATGCCGTGTCGCCCCGTCGCACATCCAGTTCACGTTGCACGGGCGCATGCAGCGCCTGCAAGTCGAAACCGGGGCGCGTGGCGACACACAGATGCACGTATTCGAACAGGTCTTGCCAGCCGTGCCAGGTGTCGAGGCCGACGAGCTGGTCGGCGCCCATCAGCCACGCCATGGAGGTGTCCGGGCCGTAGACGCCGCGCAGTTCCCGCACGGTGTCGATGGTGTAGCTGGGCCCTTGGCGGTCGACTTCCATGCTGGTCACATGGACCTTGGCGCGGCCACCGCGTACCGCTTTAGCGGCTAGTTCGGTCATGGCAAAGCGCAGCGGGGCGGGCGTGATGTCGGCGGCTTTCTGCCACGACACACCGGTCGGAATCCACAGCAGTTCATCCAGATCGAGCCGGGTGATGCACAGTTCGGCCAGGGCGATGTGGCCGACGTGCGGCGGGTCGAACGTGCCGCCCAGCAAGCCGAGGCGATAGGGGCGGCCAAGATCGGGGCGGGCGAAAACGGGAAGCGTCATACCCAGTCGCGCGCCGGCAGGAAATTGGTGTAGAGCGCAGCTTCGGGCGAACCCGGCTCCGGCTGCCAGTCGTAGCGCCAGTTGGCGACCGGTGGCATCGACATCAGGATCGATTCCGTGCGGCCGCCGCTTTGCAGGCCGAACAGCGTACCGCGGTCGAATACGAGGTTGAATTCGACATAGCGGCCACGGCGGTAGGCCTGGAAGTCACGTTCGGTGTCGCCATAAGGGGTGGTGTGGCGTCGCTCGGCAATGGGCAGCCAGGCGGGCAGGAACGCGTCACCGACGGAGCGCATCATCTCGAAGCTGCGTTCGAAGCCGAGCTCAGCAAAGTCGTCGAAGAAGATGCCGCCGATGCCGCGCGCTTCCTTGCGGTGCTTCAGATAGAAATAGTCGTCGCACCATTGCTTGAAGCGCGGGTAGAGCTCGTCGCCGTAGGGGGCGAGGGCGCCTTGGCAGGTCCGGTGGAAGTGCGAGGCGTCTTCGGTGAAGCCGTAGTAGGGTGTCAGGTCCATGCCGCCGCCGAACCACCAGACAGGCTCGGCATCGGGCCGCACGGCGACGAAGCAGCGCACGTTCATGTGCACCGTCGGCACGTACGGGTTGCGCGGGTGGAAGACCAGCGACACGCCCATCGCCTCGAAACCGCGGCCGGCCAGTTCGGGCCGGTTGGCGGTGGCCGAGGGGGGCAGGGTGTCGCCCATCACGTGTGAGAAGCCGACGCCGCCGCGCTCCAGCACCGCGCCGCCTTCCAGAATGCGGGTGCGGCCGTTGCCACGCAGGCGTTCGGTGGGTGGTTTTTCCCACGTGTCGGTGACGAAGCTGCCGCCGTCGAGCGCGCTCGCGGCAGTGGTGATGCGGTCCTGCAGATCCAGCAGGTAGGCGCGGACGGCTTGGGTATCCATCAGATCAGGAAGGGCCGCGGCTGCGGCCGAGTCATGCGGTTGTCACCATTGTAGCGGTCGGGCCGCTCGCGGCTTGGTGGGGATCACCCGGGGTGACGGATGCCGCGCCCGCCCTATTTTGGGGCATCAGCGCGGCGGGGAATCGCTTAGTGGCGGATGGCGCGGTGGCCAATGTCCTTGCGGTACTGGGCGCCATCAAAGTGGATCTGTTCGATGGCGTTGTACGCGGCACGCTGGGCAGCCTTGACCGTGTCAGCCAAGCCGACGACGCACAGCACGCGGCCACCGCTGGTGGTCAGCACGCCATCCTGAAGGGTGGTGCCGGCGTGGAAGGTGACGCTGTCTTCCGTTTCCTTCGGAATACCGGTGATCACGTCGCCCTTGCGCGGCGTATCCGGGTAGTTGTGCGCAGCCATCACCACGCCCAGTGCGGTACGGCGGTCCCAGTCCAACTCCATGCCGTCGAGCTTGCCGTCGATGGCGCGGTCGAGCACGTCGAAGAGGTCGGTCTTCATGCGCGCCATGATGGGCTGCGTTTCCGGATCGCCCATGCGGCAGTTGAATTCGAGTGTCTTGGGGTTGCCGTCGGCGTCGATCATCAGGCCGGCGTAGAGGAAGCCGGTGTAGGGGATACCGTCTTTCTCCATGCCGCGAATAGTCGGCATGATGATTTCGCGCAGCGCGCGGGCATGCAGCGTGGGCGTGACCACCGGTGCCGGCGAGTACGCACCCATGCCGCCCGTGTTCGGGCCGGCGTCCCCGTCGAGCAGGCGCTTGTGGTCCTGGCTGGTGGCCAGCGCCACGACGTTCTTGCCGTCGCACACGACGATGAAGCTGGCTTCTTCGCCGGCCAGGAATTCTTCGATGACCACGCGCGCGCCAGCATCGCCCAGGCGGTTGTCGGCCAGCATCATGTCGATGGCGCTGTGCGCTTCTTCGGCCGTCATCGCTACAACCACGCCCTTGCCGGCAGCCAGACCATCGGCCTTGATGACGATCGGGGCGCCTTCCTGGTCAATGTAGGCATGTGCTTGTGCCGCATCGCTGAAGGTCTGGTATTTGGCGGTCGGAATGCCGTGGCGATGCATGAACGCCTTGGCGAAATCCTTCGACGATTCCAGCTGTGCAGCCGCCTTGGTCGGCCCGAAGATGCGCAGACCCTTGGCGCGGAACAGGTCGACGATGCCGGCAGCCAGCGGGGCTTCCGGGCCGACGACCGTGAAATGGATGCCTTCGCGCTCGGCAAACGCGGCCAGCACTTCCGGGTCCGTGATCGGCAGGTTCTGCAGGCGTTTGTCGAGCGCCGTGCCGCCGTTGCCCGGTGCCACATACACCACCTGCACCTTGGGCGAGCGTGCCAGCTTCCATGCCAGGGCGTGTTCCCGTCCGCCCGAACCGACCACCATCACTTTCATGCTGTACCTACTCAAAGAATTCGAAATCTGAAAAACAAAAACGGCGATCGGTTGGGTCGATCGCCGTTATGCGCGCGTCCGGGGCTTATTCCCCGATGACCGCGTTGGTGAAGACCTCCTGCACGTCGTCCAGGTTTTCCAGGACGTCGAGCAGCTTCTGCATCTTGACCGCATCTTCGCCGGTGAACTCGACTTCGGTCTGCGGCTTCATGATGACTTCGGCCAGTTCCGCCTTGAAGCCGGCGGCTTCCAGTGCGGCCTTGACCTTGGAGAAATCGTGCGGCGGGCAGATGACTTCGAGCGCGCCGTCATCGTGGGTGACGACGTCGTCCGCACCCGCTTCGAGCGCGGCGTCCATCAGCTTGTCTTCCGGCGTGCCCGGGGCATAGATGAACTGCCCGACGTGGTCAAACAGGAAGGCCACCGAGCCGGCGACGCCCATGTTGCCGCCGTACTTGTCAAAGCCATGGCGGACTTCGGCCACGGTGCGCGTGCGGTTATCGGTCAGGCAGTCGACGATGATGGCCGCGCCATTGATGCCGTAGCCTTCGTAGCGGATTTCTTCGTAGTTCGCGCCTTCCAGGCCACCCACGCCGCGCTGGATGGCGCGTTGGATGTTGTCCTTGGGCATGTTGGCGTCGGTCGCCTTGTCCATGGCCAGGCGCAGGCGCGGGTTGGAATCGGCATCGCCGCCGCCCAAGCGGGCCGCCACGGTGATTTCCTTGATCAGGCGCGTCCAAATCTTGCCGCGCTTGGCGTCGGCAGCGGCTTTTTTATGCTTGATGTTGGCCCATTTGGAATGACCGGCCATGAAACTCTCCGAGCGGAATGCAGTGGAATCTGGCGCCCAGATGGCGGTCTGACGCCACCTGCACGCTCTATAATCGGTCGCAGATTTTAGCATGCTGCGCACGCCCGCCGACCCGTCCATCCGGTCGAGCGATAGGCGCCCGCCCCCAAAGATTGATCCCCGTCTAAATGCCATGACAGATCCCATCCTCGTTGCCAAGAACACGAAAACTGAGCTGCTGCTGCTGCCCCAACTCGCCAACCGGCATGGCCTGATTACCGGCGCCACTGGCACCGGCAAGACTGTCACCCTGCAAACGATCGCGCAGGGCCTGTCGAAGATCGGCGTGCCGGTCTTCCTGGCCGACGTGAAAGGCGACCTGACCGGCATTTCGCAGCCCGGCCAGTCGAACGACAAGCTCAAGGCGCGCCTGCAGGAGCGCGGCCTGGAAGAACCGCAATGGGCCGGCTGCCCCGTCACCCTCTGGGATGTGTACGGCGAGAAGGGTCACCCCGTGCGCGCGACCGTGTCCGACATGGGCCCGCTGATGCTCTCGCGCATGCTGGAGCTGAACGATATCCAGACTGGCGTGCTGAACCTCGTCTTCAAGATTGCGGACGACTCGGGCCTCGCGCTGCTCGACATGAAAGACCTGCGCGCGATGCTGCAGCACGTGGGCGAGCATTCGTCGGAGTACACCAACAAGTACGGCAACATTTCGTCGGCCAGCATCGGGGCCATCCAGCGCAACCTGATCGCGCTGGAAGAGCAGGGCGCTGATCAGTTTTTCGGCGAGCCAATGCTCGACGTCAATGATCTGATGCAGACCGTGCGTGGGCAGGGCGTGATCAACATCCTCGCCGCGGACAAGCTGCTCAACGCGCCGAAGCTGTACGCGACATTCCTGCTGTGGATGCTCTCGGAGCTGTTCGAGCATCTGCCGGAAGTGGGCGATCTGGACAAGCCCAAGCTGGCGTTCTTCTTCGACGAGGCGCACCTGCTGTTCAACGATGCGCCGCCGTCGCTGCTGCAGAAGGTGGAGCAGGTCGTGCGGCTGATCCGCTCGAAGGGTGTGGGCGTGTACTTTGTCACGCAGAATCCGTCGGACGTGCCTGATACGGTGCTCGGCCAGCTTGGCAACCGCGTGCAGCACGCGCTGCGTGCCTTCACGCCGCGCGATCAGAAGGCCGTGAAGGCGGCCGCGACCACGATGCGTGCGAATCCGGAATTCAGCATCGAACAGGCCATCGGCGAACTGGCGGTGGGCGAGGCGCTGATCTCCATGCTGGATGAAGGCGGCCGCCCGGAGATCACGGAGCGCGCGTTTGTCGTGCCGCCGGCATCGCGCATTGGGCCGATCTCGGATGACGAGCGCCGCGCGCTGATCGCCAACTCGCTGGTGGCGGGCCGCTATGACACGGCGGTCGATCGTGAATCGGCGTATGAAATCCTGACCGGTCGCGTGGCAGGCGGTGGGGCGGCACCCGCGCCGACGCCGGGGTCGATCGGCACCGATTTCGGCGCGTCGTCAGGTTCTGCGTCTGCACCGGTTCCGGCACCCGCGTCAGCGCAGCAACAGGGCGGCGGCTGGCTGGGCGAAGTGGGCTCGATCCTGACCAAGGGTACGGGCCGCACGGGCCGTGGCGATTCGATTGTCGAAACGCTGGCTAAATCGGCAACACGTACGATCGGTTCGACCATTGGGCGCGAGATCGTGCGCGGCGTGCTGGGCAGCATCCTGGGCGGGTCGAAGCGGCGCTAAGCGTTTCTGGCGCTACCCAAAGAAAACAGCCGGCAATGCCGGCTGTTTTTGTTTGCGCAAAACGAGCGTAATCAGTTCTTCGTGCCGAACAGGCGGTCGCCCGCGTCGCCCAGGCCGGGGATGATGTAGGCGTTTTCGTCCAGGTGCGAGTCGAGCGAGGCCACGAACAGCTTCACGCCGGGATGCGCCTTCTGGAACACCTCCACGCCTTCGGGTGCGGCCACCAAGGCCAGGAACAGGATGTTCTCATCCGGCACGCCGCGTTTTTTCATCACGTCGATGGCGTGCACAGCCGAGTAGCCGGTGGCGACCATTGGATCGCACAGGATGAAGGTGCGGTCTTCCAGATCGGGCAGCCGCACGAGGTATTCCACCGGACGGTGTTGCTCGTCGCGGTACACCCCGATGTGGCCGATGCGCGCCGACGGAATCAGCTCCACCAGCCCGTCGCTCATGCCGACACCCGCGCGCAGCACGGGCACCACGGCCAGCTTGCGGCCCGCGATGACGGGCGCTTCCATCGGACCCATCGGCGTGTCGATGTGGCGGCTGGTCAGCGGCAGGTTGCGGGTGATCTCGTAGCCCATCAGCAGCGTGATCTCGCGCAGCAGCTCGCGGAACGTGCGCGTGGACGTGTCCTTGTCGCGCATGTGCGTCAGCTTGTGCTGGATCAGCGGGTGATTGAGGATGAACAGGTTCGGAAAGCGCGGATCTTGTTTCATGGCGAGAAGTGTGCGGTGGTAAGGCGCATTGTACGGCGCGCGCCATATGAAAAATCGAACGGCTTATCGGCGGTTTGGCTCATCGGGGCACCCGCGATTGTACGGCGGCAGGCCCGCTGACCAGCACCATCCACGCCACGTGCAGCGCACCCGCCACCAGAACGTTTTGTTGAATTCCCATACAATCGACGACGCTCTCCAATAGGCCTTCGTTCCGCCGTGCCCACTGCGTCTTCCGCGTCTTCCACCCCCACACGCACCGACACTGGCGGCTTGCTGCTTGCCTCTGTGGGTGCGGTGCTGTTTTCGGCCAAGGCCATCGTCGCCAAGCTGATGTATCGCTACCAAGTGGATGCGGTCATGGTGATCACGCTGCGCATGCTGCTCGCCGCGCCGTTGTTCATGGCGATGGGGTGGTGGCAATCCCGTCGCGCGCAGCCGCTGGCGCCATCAGACCGCTGGCGCATCGTCGGGCTCGGCATCATCGGCTACTACCTCTCCAGCTTCCTGGATTTTCTCGGCCTGCAATACATCACGGCGGGGCTGGAGCGGCTAATTCTGTTTCTCACGCCATCGTTTGTGCTGCTGATCACGGCGACCGTGTTCAAGCGGCGCATCACGGGTCTGCAGTGGGTGTCTCTCACGCTGGCGTACGCCGGCATCGTGCTGGTGTTTGCGCACGATCTCAACCTCGGCGGCAACAACGTGTGGCTGGGTGGCGGATTGGTGCTCGCCAGCGCCATCAGCTACGGTATCTATCTGCTGGCCAGCGGCGAGCTGGTTAAACGCGTAGGCTCGATGCGACTAGTGGCGTATGCCATGTGCGTGTCGACGGTGGCCTGCATCATCCAGTTTCTGGTACTGCGGCCGGTGCATGCGCTGGTGTTGCCGTGGCAGGTGTATGGGCTGTCGGCCATCAATTCGGTGTTCTGCACCGTGGCACCCGTCACGATGACGATGATGGCAGTGGCGCGTGTGGGTGCGCCGGTGGCGTCGCAAGCGGGCATGATCGGGCCGGTATCGACGTTGCTGCTGGGCTGGTGGCTGCTCGGCGAGCCCATCACGCTGTGGCAGATCGCGGGCAGTGCGCTGGTGCTGGCTGGCATGGCGCTGCTGTCTCGGCGCGGTGGTGCCAACAAATAAAGGAGGCTGTGGGATGGACTTGGGTTTGAAAGGCAAGCGCGCACTGGTGTGCGGCGCGAGCAAGGGATTGGGCTTCGCCTGTGCCGATGCACTGGCAGCGGAAGGCGTGGATGTGGTGATCGTCGCGCGTGGCGCGGAAGCGTTGCTTGCCGCGGCCGATCGCATTCGTAGCGCACACGGCGTGCGCGTGGAGGCCGTCGCCACCGACATCACCACGCCGGAGGGCCGCGCCGAGGCGCTGCTCGCGTGCGAGCGCCTGGGCGGCTCGCCGGACATCCTCGTCAATAACGCGGGCGGCCCGCCACCGGGCAACTTTCGCGACTGGGATCGCGATGCGTGGAACGCCGCCCTTAACGCCAACATGCTCACGCCGATCGACCTCATCAAGGCGACCGTCGACAAGATGATCGAGCGCCGTTGGGGCCGCATCGTCAATATCACCAGTGGTGCGGTGAAGGCGCCGATCGATGTGCTGGGATTGTCCAATGGCGCACGCTCGGGCCTGACGGGCTTTGTAGCGGGCCTCGCACGCGAGGTGGCCAAGCATGGGGTGACCGTCAACAACCTGCTGCCTGGCCAGTTCGAGACCGACCGCCTGAGCAAGACCCTGGAAGCGGGTGCCAAAGCCGCCGGCATCAGCGCGGAAGAAAACTTCGACCGCAAGCGCCAGGGCAACCCGGCCCGGCGCTTTGGCCAACCGGCCGAATTTGGCGCCGTGTGCGCCTTCCTGTGCAGCCAGCACGCTGGCTATCTCAACGCGCAGAACATCCTGCTGGATGGCGGCGCATACCCTGGCACCTTCTGACCCAACCACGATGACGACCCTTACGCCTGAGAGCGCTCCCCAGAAACGCCGCCGCATCGCCCTGATCGCGCACGACCACAAGAAAGATGACATGGTCGCATTCGCGCAGACGCATCAGGCCTTTCTCTCGCAATGCGACCTGCTGGCCACGGGCACCACCGGCGGCCGGCTGGAGAAGGAAGTCGGCCTGACCGTGCAGCGCATGTTGTCCGGCCCGTGGGGCGGCGACTTGCAGATCGGCGCGCAGCTTGCTGAAGGCCGCGTCGATGCCGTCATCTTTTTACGTGACCCGATGACGCCGCAGCCGCACGAACCCGACATCAACGCGCTGGTGCGCGCGTGCGACGTGCACAACATTCCCTGCGCCACCAATCTGTCGACCGCCGACCTGGTGATGACCGCCCTGCAACTGGTGCAGCCCGAACCAAAGGAGATTCACGCATGACCCAAGCCAAAGCCATCCGCATCTTTGAAACCGGCGGCCCGGAAGTGATGCAGCTCGTTGATGTGGACGTACCCGCGCCCGGCCCCGGCGAGGCGACCATCAAGCAGCACGCCATCGGCCTGAACTACATCGACGTGTATTTCCGCACGGGGCTGTATCCGCAGCCGCTGCCGGGCGGTATCGGCATGGAAGCCTCGGGTGTGGTGGAAGCCGTGGGCGAGGGCGTCACGCACGTCAAACCTGGCGACCGCGTGGCCTATGCCGGCCGCCCGACCGGCGCTTACGCAGCGATGCGCACCATGCCGGCCGATATTCTGGTCCGTCTGCCGGATGCCATCGACTTCGAAACCGGCGCGGCGATGATGCTGCAAGGCATGACCGCGCAATACCTCATCCGCGACAGCTACCGCGTGCAGCCCGGCGATACGGTGCTGTTTCATGCAGCAGCCGGCGGCGTGGGCCTGATCGCGTGCCAGTGGCTGAAGGCGCTTGGCGCTACGGTGATCGGCACGGTGGGCAGCGATGCCAAGGCGGAACTCGCCCGCGCGCATGGTTGCGACCACACCATCGTCTACACGCGCGAGAACTTCACTGAGCGTGTGCGCGACATCACCGGCGGCAAGGGTGTGCCGGTGGTCTACGACGGAATCGGTAAGGACACGTTTACCGGCTCGCTGGATTGCCTGGCGCCGCGCGGCTGGATGGTCTGCTATGGCAACGCATCGGGCCCCGTGCCGCCGTTCGACATCAGCGTGTTGAGCGCGAAAGGCTCGCTCAAGCTCACGCGCCCGACGCTGATGACCTACACGGCGCGCCGCGATCTGCTCGAACCGATGGCGGCCGACTTGTTCAATGTGGTGGGCAGCGGCAAGGTCAAGATCGAGATCCACCAGCGTTACGCGCTGGCGGATGCAGCACAGGCGCACCGCGATCTCGAGTCGCGCAAGACGACTGGTTCGACGATCCTCTTGCCGTAAGGCAGGGGCTTACCGCCCGCTCGGCGTCACTCGTCGAGCGGCGGCAAAGCGCGCATCTTCGCGCACGCGTGGAGGCAGGGCGCGCAGCAGCATGTGCAGCGCAAACGGGACGAGCACGATGTCGTCCACCCAGCCGATCACCGGAATGACATCCGGAATCAGATCGATCGGCGAAACCACATAGCCGACCAGTAGCACCGCGGCGGGCGCGAGCCACCATGGCTTGTCGGGATGGCGCAGTGCAAACCACAGCAGGCGCACGTCGTTGCGCACCACGCTCCACAGGCGGAAGAGTCGTCCGAACATGAGGGGCTCCTGGATGAAAAGCCGGCGTCACATGGCGGGGTTTGGCCGGCGAACCATCGTATCAGCTTGGGGAATTGGCCTGGTTTTCAAGATTCGAGCGCCCATGAAAAAGCCGGCACCTCGTAAGAGGGCCGGCTTTTCTACTGAATCGGACGCAGCTTAGCCCGGGATCTTGCCTTCCACACCTTCCACGTAGAACTTGATGCCGTGCAGGAAGCCGTCGTCGGCGACCTTGTCGGCGGGCAGGACTTCCTTACCGGTGTTGTCCTTCAGCGGACCCTTCCAGATCGGTGCCGAGCCGTCGATGATGCCCTTCTTCTTGGTCTCGACCAGTGCCTTGACGTCTTCCGGCACCACGGCGTTGTAGGCGCCCAGGTCGATCATGCCTTCCTTCAGGCCCCACCAGATGGTCTCGGGCTTCCACTTGTTCTCGAGCACGTCGCCGACAACCTTGGTGTAGTACACGCCCCACTTGTTCATCGAGGCGGCCAGGTGGGCCTTCTCGCCAAACTTGGTCATGTCGCTGTCCCAGCCGATGGCGTAGACGCCTTTCTCTTGCGCGGTCTGCACCACGGCAGCGGAGTCGGTGTTCTGCATCAGCACGTCAACGCCCTGGCCGATGAGGGTGGTTGCCGCTTCACGCTCCTTACCCGGATCGAACCACTTGTTCACCCACACCACGCGGGTGGTGGCCTTCGGGTTGACGCTGCGCGCGCCCAGCGTGAACGAGTCGATATTGCGGATCACCTCGGGGATGGGCACCGAACCCACCACGCCCAGCTTGCCCGACTTGCTCATCTTGCCGGCTACCACGCCTGCGAGGTAGGCGCCTTCATACGTGCGCACGTCGTACTGGCCGAGGTTGTCGGCGGTCTTGAAGCCCGTGGCGTGTTCGAACTTCACGTCCGGGAATTCCTTGGCGACCTTGAGCATCGATTCCATGAAACCGAAGCTGGTGCCGAAGATGACCTTGTTGCCTTGCGTTGCCAGATCGCGGAACACGCGTTCTGCGTCGGCTGCGCTTTCGGGCACGTTTTCAACGAAGGACGTCTTCACCTTGTCGCCGTACTTGGCTTCGACCTCCTTGCGGCCGGCGTCGTGGGCGTACGTCCAGCCTGCGTCGCCCACCGGGCCGACGTAGACGAACGCGACCTTCAGCGGCTCGGCGGCCGGTGCGGGTGCGGCAGCCGCGGGGGCCGACGATGCGGCCGGGGCGGCATTGCCTGCGGCGTTGTCATTGGACTTGCCGCAACCCCAGAGGGTGAGGGCAGCGCCCGCGGCCAGGGCGGCCAGCGTGATCCTGCGGGTAACGTTCATCGATTTCTCCTGTTGTGTGGCTCGTTGACTGTCTTGAAGCGAAAGAAACAAAGGTAAGGCGAACAAAGAAAAGCTTAGGCAGAACCCGGGCGGAATGGCTTGCCGAGCGATGCCGGCATGTTCAGGCGAATCCAATCCGGGTTGCGCGAGATAATGGCCAGCACGACGATGGTCGCGGCAAACGGCGCCATCGACAGAATCTGCGACGGGACTGACACGCCCATTCCCTGCAGGTAGAACTGCAGGATCGTCACGCCGCCAAACAGCAGCGCGCCGAACAGGATGCGCAGCGGGCGCCAAGTGGCAAAGGTGGTCAGCGCCAGGGCGATCCAGCCGCGGCCGGCGACCATGTTCTCCACCCACATCGGCGTGTAGACCAGTGACAGATACGCGCCCGCCAGCCCACAGCACGCACCGCCGAACAGCAGCGCGCCAAAGCGGATGGTGCGTACCGGATAGCCCAGTGCGTGGGCCGATTCCGGCGATTCACCAATCGCGCGCAGCGTCAGACCCGCGCGCGTCTTGAACAGGAACCACGCAATCGCGCCGCACAGCAGCAGGCTGAAATAGACCATCCAGTGGTGCGCGAACAGGGCGGGGCCGACAAACGGGATCGATTCCAGCCCTGGAATGCCATGCGCCTGCGCCGGTAGTGACATGCCGACAAAGCGCTGGCCCATGAAGGCCGACAGCCCGGTACCGAAGATCGACAGGGCGAGACCGGTTGCGACTTGGTTGGTGACGAGCACCAGCGCCAGCCAGGCAAAGAGGGCCGCCATCACCATGCCGGCCACCGCACCAGCCACAAAACCCAGCAACGGAATCTGCGTCTGGTAGCCGACCATGAAGCCGACCACGGCAGCCACCAGCATCATGCCCTCGGCGCCCAGGTTCAGGACGCCGGAGCGTTCGTTCATCAGCAGGCCGAGTGCGGCCAGTAGCAGCGGGGTGCCGGCGTTGATCGACGCGGCGATCAGGGGAGCAAGACTTTCCATGTTTCGTTTCTCTCTCGGCCCGATCAGTGGTGCGCGCGCCAGCGCAGGCGGTATTCGATGAGCGTGTCGCAGGCCAGCAGGAAGAACAGCAGCATCCCCTGGAACACCCCGGTAATGGCCGACGGCAGGCCCAAGCGCGATTGCGCCAGTTCACCGCCGATATAGAACAGCGACATCACGATTGCCCCGAGCACGGTGCCCACCGGATTCAGCCGCCCGACAAACGCCACCACGATGGCAGCAAAACCGTAGCCGGGAGAGATGGACGGCAGCAGTTGCCCGATCGGGCCTGTCACCTCGAAGGCACCGGCAATGCCGGCTAGCCCGCCCGAGATCAGCAGCGCCGTCCACAGCGCTTTACGCGACGAGAAGCCCGCGTAGCGCGCCGCCTGCGGTGCCAGCCCGCCCACCTGCAACCGGTAGCCCGCAAAGCTGCGGAACACGAACAGCGTCATTGCCGCCGTCATCACCAGCATGAACAGGAAGCCCACGTGCAGCCGCGTGCCGGCCATCAGCGTAGGCAACACGAAGGCGCTGTCGAACACCATCGACTGCGGGAAGTTCATGCCGTTCGGGTCCTTGAGCGGCCCATTGACCATGTACAGCAACAGCAACTGCGCGATGTACGTGAGCATGAGCGAGACCAGGATCTCGTTGGCATGAAAACGATCGCGCAGCAGGGCGGTGATTGCCGCCCATAGCGCACCGCCGATCAAGCCTGCGATGATGGCCAGCACCAGCGCAAAGCCGCCCGGAATGGCGGGTGTCGGCGTGTCGAAGTAAATGATCGTGGCCGCCGCAAAGATGCCGCCCACAATCAACTGCCCCTCCGCACCGATGTTCCACACGTTGGCGCGGTAGCACACCGACAGCCCCAGCGCGCACAGCACCAGTGGCACGGTCTTGAGCAGCACCTCGCCAATCGCACGTTTGCTGACCAGCGGTTCGATCAGGAACACGCGCAGGCCGGCCACCGGATCTTTGCCCAGCAGCGCGAACAGCAACAGGCCGAACACCATCGTCAGCACCAGCGCAATCAGCGGGGAGGCATAGGCCATCGTGCGCGACGGAATCGCGCGCAGCTCCAGCGAGACCGGCAGCGCCAGGCGGCTGCCATGCATGACTTCAGCCATGGGCCACCTCCGCGGATGCGGCTACCGAAGCCGGGGCCTTGTCCCACATGCCGCTCATCCACAGGCCGATCTGTTCGCGGTCGGTGGCGTGCGTGGGGGTGGAGGGGGAGAGGCGCCCGTTGGCGATCACGTGCAGGCGATCGCACAGCGCAAAGAGTTCGTCGAGTTCTTCCGACACGATCAGGATGGCGCAGCCCCCGGCCTTGAGCGCGAGGATTTCGTTGTGGATCTGTGCCGCCGCGCCCACGTCCACGCCCCAGGTGGGTTGCGCGACGATGAGCACGCGCGGCGCGCATTCGATTTCACGGCCGACGATGAATTTCTGCAGGTTGCCGCCCGACAGGCTCTTGGCCAACGCATCCGGGCCGCCGGCCTTCACGCCGAAGCGCTGGATGATCTTGGCCGCCAGCTTGGCGGCGGCGGTCTTGTCGATCAGCCCACCACGCACCTGCGGCGCACGCTGGTGCGTGAGCAGCGTATTGGCCGCCAGCGATAGCGACGGCACCGCGCCGCGCCCCAGGCGTTCTTCCGGCACGAACGACAGTCCGCGCTTGCGACGCGCACGTGGGTCCAGCTTGGCGACCGGCTCGTCGCCGATGCTGATGGTCTGGGCCGAGGCACGTGTGTCTTCGCCGGACAGCGCGGCCAGCAGCTCCTGCTGACCGTTGCCCGACACGCCCGCGATGCCGACGATCTCGCCGCTGCGCAATTGCAGGGCGATGTCGCGCAGCTCCGTCGCAAAGGCGTGCGCCTTGGGCAGCGACAGGCCGGCGACTTCCATGCGTACCTCGCCCGGCGTGGTCTGCGGGCGCAGTTCGCGCGGGGGCTCGCCGCCGATCATCATGCGCGAGAGCGAGGCCGCCGTTTCCTGGCGCGGGTCGCACACGCCCGTGACCTTACCCATGCGCATCACCGTGGCGGTGTGGCATAGGGCCTGAATCTCGTCGAGCTTGTGGCTGATGTAGAGGATGCTGGTGCCTTCGGCGGCCAACTGGCGCAGCGTCACGAAAAGTTTCTCGACGGCTTGTGGCGTCAGCACCGAGGTCGGCTCGTCGAGGATCAACAGGCGCGGCTTGGTGAGCAGTGCGCGGACGATTTCCACGCGCTGGCGCTCGCCCACGGACAGCGTATGCACATGGCGATGCGGCTCCAGCGGCAGGCCGTACTTGTCGCCGGTGGTGCGCACCTGTTCGGCTACGTCGCGCAAATCGGTGCCCGCAGGCAGGCCGAGCAGGATGTTCTCGGCCACCGTGAGCGTGTCGAACAGCGAGAAGTGCTGGAACACCATGGCGATGCCCAACGCGCGCGCCTGGTGCGGGTTGGCGATCTCGACGCGTTGGCCATCGAGCAGCATCTCGCCAGCGTCGGGCTGCACGGCGCCGAAGATGATCTTCATCAGCGTCGATTTGCCGGCGCCGTTTTCACCCAGCACGGCGTGGATCTCGCCCGGCGCGACGGTCAGGCTTACGCCATCGTTGGCGACCACGCTCGGGTAGCGCTTGGTCATGCCTGTCAATGACAGGCGCGGTGGAAGTTGTGTCACAACAGGTTGGCTCGTGGTTTCCTGCCGCTCACCGCGAGCCGCATGTGTCATGCGGGCTGCGGAGGCGGTCTCATTATTTGCGTTGACGACGCTTCTCAGATTGCCGGTCGTTACCCATGCGCGATGCAGATTCGCCGCGACGCATCGCAACAATCATCATGGTCTGGTGATGCTTGCCATCAACGGTAAAGTATATCGTTCGGCACCATGCCGGAACCCGATTTCGGCCCGTCGATGCTTGCCCCATACGAGGGGTGGCGGAGTGCAAATCCCGTGCCGGGCCAATTGGGCCGATTTGCCGTATCTAGCTTGTCATGCTGATGTATGCAGGTGGCACGGCGGGCCCCCGGCTGGGGCGCGCAGGCTGCGTTGCACTTGACCGGTGCGCAGGCGTGGCCTGTCGCTTTGCGCTACAGTCTGAGGTTTGCTCCGGCATGGGTTCACGCCTGCTGTCGCGTCTCGTTTTTTTCCCCTCATGACTGCTCCCACTCCCGCACGGTCCCGCATGCCGGGCCCGATTCCTGGCTGGCTTCTGCTGCTCGGCGCGCTCACGGCGATCGGCCCGCTGTCGGTCGACATGTATCTGCCGAGCCTGCCCACCATTGCGCGCGATCTGAACACGTCGTCGGCTGCGGCGGGGCTGACGCTCACGGTCTTTCTGATCAGCCTGGCGATCGGCCAACTGATCTACGGCCCGGCCAGTGACCGCTTTGGCCGCAAGCCGCCGCTCTATATCGGCCTGGGTTTGTATGTGGCGGCGTCCATCGGTTGCGCCTTTGCGAAGGACGCGACGATGCTGACGGTGCTCCGCGGCGTGCAGGGTTTTGGCGCCTGCGCAGGCATGGTGATCGCCCGTGCCGCCGTGCGTGACCGCATGGACCCGGCCGGCGCCGCGCAAGCCTATTCCACGTTGATGCTGGTGATGGGCGTGGCGCCCATCCTGGCGCCGATGATTGGCGGGGCGGTGCTGCAGGTGGCGTCATGGCGGGTCATCTTTGCGCTGCTGACGGCGTTTGGCGTGGTGTCGCTGGTGGCGGTGCACTATCTGATGCGCGAATCGCTGGCCCCAGAGAATGCGCGCCGGCTGGCCGTCGGCCACGTACTGCAGGACTACTGGGCGCTGCTGCGCGATCGCCATTACGCGGCCTATATGTGGTGCGGCGCGGTGTTCCTGTCGGGCATGTTTGCGTACATCACCGTGTCGTCGTTTGTGCTGATCGATGGCTATGGGCTGTCGCCGGGCCACTACGCCTGGGTGTTCGGCAGCAACGCAGCAGGGATGATCGCGGCCTCGCGCATCAATGTGCGACTGGTGCGCAAGTATTCGCCGGCGCGCGTGCTGCGGCGGGCGTTGTGGATTCCCGTGGTGACCAGCGTGCTGGCGACCGCGGCCGCGATGGCGGGTTGGATGCCGCTGCCGCTCGTCCTGGCGGCGTTGTTTTGCTACGTCGCTGCCATCGGCTGTATCTCGCCCAACACGGGCGCGCTGGCGATGGCCGGGCAGGGCGCCCGTGCCGGCACCGGCTCCGCACTGATGGGGGCCATGCAGTTTGGCTTGGGCATGGTCACCGGCACGGTGGTTGCCGCCATCGGCCAGACCGCTGCACCGTTGCTGGGCATGATGGCAGTCTGCTCCATCCTGGCCCTGTGGCTGGGTTTGCACGCCACGCGCCACGAAGGCCAACAGGCGGCCCGCTGACCGGCCGCACCGGCACAGCATCTTCGCTGTCGTCAGGGTTTCATATGGCGCGTGCATAACACGCTGCCCCTGCCCGGCGAGCACTTTCCTATCATGAGAACGGCGCCTGCCCGCACCACAAGCGGGCGGGATGCCCAATCCGCGAGCTAAGGGTTAGTTCTTATATAGAATTTATCAACGTTTTATTAACGTATCGCTTTCGTTTTCAATCGCGCTTCGTTTTCCGGATTGCCGGCAACCGAGAGCACACCAGACCCCGGGGGTTAAGTTGCAGTGCACGATTCATCGGCTGGGCGAACTGGCGCTGTTGTGCGAAGTGCCGCCGCCAGCGACCTTGAATTGCCAGCAGCGTATCTGGGCCATGGCATCGCGGGCGTCCCATTGGGCGGGCGTGATTGACGTGGTGCCAGGCATGAACAACCTGACGCTCGTGTTCGGGCCCCAGGCAGATGTGCGCGTGCTGGAAACGCGCCTGCGCGAAGCCTGGGAAGAAAGCGAAGCCCTGGTGGCCGACGGCAAGCTCGTCGACATTGAAGTCGCCTACGGCGGTGACGAAGGCCCCGACCTGCGCGAAGTCGCCAAGCACACCGGCCTGACTCCGGCCGAAGTGGTGCGCCGTCACACCGCGCCCGAATACATCGTCTATTTCCTGGGCTTCCAGCCGGGCTTTGCCTATATGGGCGGGCTCGACAAGTCGCTCGCCACGCCGCGCCGCGCGGAGCCGCGTATGGCCGTGCCGGCCGGTTCGGTGGGCATCGGCGGCGAGCAGACGGGCATCTACCCGGCTGCATCCCCCGGCGGCTGGCAACTCCTTGGCCGCACGGACGCGGCGCTCTTCATGCCGCAGCGTAATCCCCCCGCGCTGCTGGCACCCGGAGACCGTATCCGTTTTGTCGCCTCGAAGGTGCGCGCATGAGTGCCAAACCACAACCCATGATCGAGATCGTGCGGGCCGGCGTGCTGGCCTCCGTGCAAGACCTGGGCCGCACGGGCTATCGCCGCTTTGGCGTGTGCACGTCGGGCGCGCTGGATCCGCTGTCGCTATATGTCGGCAACCGCTTGGTCGGCAACCGCAGTGATGCGGCGGGCATCGAATTCACGCTCGGCAACGCCACACTGCGCTTCCACGCCAATGGTTTGATCGCGCTGACCGGTGCCGACTGCCGGGCCACGCTCGATGGCACCCCCGTCCATGCCTGGCGCGTCATCCCCGTGCAGCGCGGCCAGACGCTGACCTTGCGCGTGGCGCAGGGCGGTGTGCGTGCCTATCTGTGCGTGGCCGGTGGCATCGATGTGCCGGAGATGATGGGCTCGCGCAGCACCGACTTGAAGGCCGGCTTCGGCGGCTTCGAAGGGCGTCCGCTAAAGGACGGCGACAAGCTGGCTGTACTGGCCGCTGATACCACCTACGCGCCCGACATCAGCGGGGACGCCGTCGCCGTGAAGGCCGCGCGCTGGACGTTCGACCGTGCGCAGGATGACACGCCCGTCATTCGCGTACTGCCCGGCCCCGAGTACGACGACTTCCTCGCCGAGGCACAAGCCGCGTTCTGGGAATCCGACTGGACGCTCACCCCCAACAGCAACCGCATGGGCTTCCGCCTGCAAGGGCCGGAGCTCAAGCGTAAGAAGCAACGCAGCGGCGATCTGCTGTCGCACGGCGTGGTGCCGGGCGTGATCCAGGTACCGCCTTCGGGCCAGCCGATTGTGCTGATGGCCGACGCACAGACCACGGGCGGCTATCCGAAAATCGGCACCGTCATCCTGGCCGACCAGTGGCGCCTGGCGCAGATTCCGTTGGGCACCCGCGTGCGTTTCCAGCGCGTGACACTGGAAGAGGCCGAAGCCGCCCGTGCTGATGTGGCCCGTTATCTGCAGCAAATCGAAACCGCGCTGGATTGGCAGCGCCAGGGCATTCTCTCCACCGCGCGGCGCGCGGCCAAAACGAGACTGAACGCCTGACGTACCGGAAGACAATCATGACTGCAATTGATTTGAACGCCGATCTTGGCGAAGGCTGCGATACCGATGAAGCGCTGCTCGCGCTGGTGAGTTCAGCCAACATCGCGTGCGGTTGGCACGCCGGCGACGTCAACACGATGCGCCAGACCACCGCCTGGGCGCTACGCCAGGGCGTGTCGATCGGCGCGCATCCGAGCTTCCCCGATCGCGAAAACTTTGGCCGCACCGAGATGCACCTGCCTCCGGAAGAAATTTACGCGGGCGTGCTCTTCCAGATCGGCGGTCTATCGGCTATCGTGCGCGCCCAAGGCGGCAAGCTGGCCCACGTAAAAGCACATGGTGCGCTGTATAACCAAGCCTCGCGAGACCGGCCACTGGCCATGGCCATCGTGCGCGCTATTCGTGATTTCGATCCGTCGCTGGTGGTGTTTGGCTTGGCGGGCGGTGAGCTGGTGAAGGCCGCGCGTGAGTTGGGCCTGCACGCCAAGGAAGAGGTGTTCGCCGATCGCGGTTACAACGCGGACGGCTCACTCGTGAAGCGTGGCACGCCCGGCGCGCTGATCGACGATGAGAACGCGGCACTGGACCAGACGCTGACGATGGTGCGCGAACAGCGCGTGAAGGCCATTGATGGCACGTGGGTTCCGATCCGCGCGGAAACGGTTTGTCTGCACGGCGACGGCGCGCATGCGCTGGCGTTCGCGCGACGCATTCGGGAACGGTTGGGCAGCGAAGGCATCGCTGTCAGCGCCGGCGCCTGAGATACGGGCCCCGCAACTTCCATGCGGGGCTTTTTGATAGCAACTTGGGGGGAAGCACCACATGAGTACGGCAGTCAATCTATGGCCACTGATTGGGGTGGTCATCATCATCGTCGGGTTCGTCCTGCGATTCAATCCACTGCTGGTGGTGACCGTGGCCGGGCTGGCGACGGGGCTGTCCGTCGGCATGGACCTTGGCACGCTGTTGGAAACCTTCGGCGAGAAGTTCATCAACAGCCGGTCGCTGGCCGTGTACGTGCTGATTCTGCCGATCATCGGTCTGCTGGAAAGCTACGGCCTGAAAGAGCGTGCGCAGGACTGGATCTCCAGCATGGCGAGCGCCACCTCCGCCCGCATCCTGATGCTGTATTTCGTGGTGCGCCAAGCGCTGGGTGCACTCGGCCTGACCTATATCGGCGGTCACGCACAAACCGTGCGGCCATTGCTGGCGCCCATGGTGGAAGGCGCTGCAGCCGCACGCCACGGCGATCTGCCACAGCCGATCCGCGACAAACTGCGCGCGCACTGTGCGGCCTGCGACAACATCGCCATCTTCTTCAGTGAAGATATCTTTATCGCCTTCGGCGCCGTGCTGCTGATGGACGCCTTCCTCAAGGAAAACGGCATTGCTGGCGTAGAGCCCCTGCACCTCGGCCTGTGGGCGATCCCCACCGCCATTGCGGCGTTCCTCATCCACATGTTCCGCCTGGTACGGCTGGACGCCAGCATCCAGCGCGATGTCGAGGCCTGGAAACAAGCCAATCCCTCCAAGACGAATGAGGTGACAGCATGAGCACACTGCTGACCATTAATACCGTTTTCTATCTGATCGGCTTCATCGTGATGCTGCTGGTTGGCATGATGCTGCGCGACAAGGGCAACCCGAAACGCCTGACGACGGCATTGTTCTGGTTCCTGTTCGGCTTTGTCTTTCTGTTCAGCGACTTGATGGTTTCAACGCTCGGCAAGCCGATGGCGTATCGCATTGTCGGGGTGATCGTTCTGGCGATCTCGTTGATTGCCGGTGCGGGCTTGCTGTCGATCGGCACGTACAAACAGCGCACCGCTGAACAGCTCCACGCCTCGGCGAACAAGCTGCGCAACAAGCTGTTTGTGCCGGCGCTGCTGATCCCGCTCATCACGGTGCTCTGCACGCTGTTGCTCAAGGGTGTCTCCGTGGGTGGCATGTACATCCTGGATCAGAAGCAACTGACCTTGACCGCGCTCTGCGTGAGCTGTGTGTTTGCCATCCTGGTTGGCTGGGGGCTGACCGGTGGGTCGCCGTTGCACGCGGTGCGTGAGTCGCGGCGTTTGCTGGATTCGATCGGTTGGGCTGCAGTGCTGCCGCAAATGCTGGCGATGCTGGGTGGCGTGTTTGTGGCGGCCCAGACCGGCAAATCGGTGAAGGACATCGTGAGCCTGTTTGCCGATCCGAATAACCGCTTCCTGCTGGTGGTGATCTACTGCGTGGGCATGGCGCTGTTCACCATGATCATGGGCAATGCGTTTGCGGCATTCCCGGTGCTGACGGCCGGTATTGCGCTGCCGCTGCTGGTGGTTGGTCAGCACGCCGATCCTGCGCCGCTGGTGACCATCGGCATGTTGGCCGGCTATTGCGGGACATTGATGACCCCTATGGCCGCCAACTACAACATCGTGCCGGCCGCGTTGTTGGAGTTGAAGGACAAGTATCTCGTCATCAAGACGCAGATCCCGACCGCGCTGGTGCTGCTGAGCGCCAACATTCTGCTCATGTATTTCCTGGTTTTCCGCTAGAAAGACGCCATGCCATTCACCGTCGAACTCACCGTCAAGCAGGCTTCAGATCTGGCAGCACTGCCGCTGCGCTCGCTGTATCACGAGTATCCGAACCACATCATGCATCTGCTGAATGGGGCAGAGGATGTGCGCTCGCCGCGCGACATGCATCCGGTGTTCTACGGCTGCTACGACTGGCATTCGGCGGTGCATGGCTACTGGCTGCTGGCGCGCTGTGCAAGGCTGTATCCGTCTCTGCCGCAGCAGGATGCCATTACGACGCTGTTTGACGAGCACTTCACTGTCGAGAACATGCAGAAGGAGTGCGCGTATTTCCAGGCGCCGGGGCGCACATCGTTTGAGCGCCCATACGGCTTCGCCTGGGTCATGGCATTGGCGCAGGAGCTGGATATCTGGCAGCATCCCAAAGCCAAAACGTGGCTGGCCGCCATGGAGCCGCTGACGGCAGAAATCCGCAGCCGCATCCTCAGCTATTTCACCAAGCTGAGCTATCCGATCCGGGTCGGCACGCATTACAACAGCGCTTTCGCGTTGAAGCTGATTCTGGATTTCGCGCGCCATCGCAGCGATACGGAGTTGGAAGCACTGGTGGTTTCCGCCTCGCGCCGCTATTACGCGGAAGACACCAACTACCCGGCGAACTACGAACCGGGCGGCGACGAGTTCCTGTCAGCCGCGTTGACGGAAGCCTTGCTGATGTCGGATGTGCTGCCGGCCAGCGAGTTTGCTGGCTGGTTTGCTCAGTATCTGCCAGTGCCGGGCCATATCGATCGCCTTCTGGCACCCGCGCATGTCAGCGACCATAGTGACCCCAAGATCGCCCACCTGAACGGTTTGAACCTGAGCCGAGCCTGGTGCATGAAGCGGATTGCCGGGCGCCTTCCGGAAAGCGCGCCCGCCAAGGCTGTGCTGGATCAAGCCGCAAAGCTCCATATTGAGGCTGGGCTGCCGCATGTGATCAGTGGTGAATATGCCGGTGAGCATTGGCTGGCAACTTTCGCTATGTTGGCGCTGGAGCCGGTTCATTGACGTGGCACGCTCGTTGACCGCCTCCAGAGGGCAAGACGCACGCGAAATGTGCCGCTAACGGAGCGGCGGCCAATTTCAGCATCGTGCAAGGCGTTGCTGGATTGGCCCGATAAGCGCACCGAGATCAAAGCGCAACCCCCAACCCGCACTGCTGTTGCATGCAGCCAATATCGTGCGGCTGGACTTCCTGAGGCTGCAGTAATCGTGTCTAATGCGCGACGCGTGCAGCGCGCGCCACGCTGGTCAATCTGATGCCGGCGGGCGCCGCCCACGTGATCGCCACCCGGGCCCAAAGGGGTGTGCGGTCGTTGATCTCGCATCGCGCTCTTCTCCGGGGGGATTCAATGAGCAGCCAGATGACGGGCGGCCGTTCCATGTCGGGACGCCGCTTTTTTTGTGTTCTCGCAACCAGCGCATTGACGCTGTTTTCTGCCGCGCAAGCCGGCGCCGAAACGTTCCGCGTGGCCACGCCGTACCCGGCCGTCAACTTCCATACGCAAAACCTCCAGGCTTTCGCCGGTGCCGTCAACAGCGCCACCAATGGCGGACTCAAGCTTGAGGTGTATCCGAATGGCTCGCTGCTCAAGGCCGCGACCATCTTCGACGGCGTGAAGGACGGCAAGGCGGAAGCGGGCGAAGTGATGCTTTCCACGCTGGCGCAGCGCGACGCGCTATTCGGCGTGGATTCGATCCCGTTCGTGGTGTCGAGCTACAACGACGCGCACCTGCTGTGGGACGCCTCGCGCAGCAAGGTTGAGGCGCTGATGAAGGCCAACGGCCTGCGTCTGCTGTACGCCGTGCCCTGGCCGCCGCAGAACCTATATTCCGAAACGCCGATTGCGCGGTTGTCCGACCTGAAGGGACATCGTTTGCGTACCTACAACGCTGCGCAAAAGCGCATCGCCGAACTCTACGGCGCGCAGCCTGTGCAGGTGGAAGCACCTGACTTGAGCGCGGCGATCGGCGCGGGCCGCATCGACACAATGCTGACTTCGCCGTCCACCGGTCTGGAAACCAAGGCCGGCCAACGCATGACCTATTACTACAAGGTCAATGCGTGGATTCCGAAGAACGCCGTGTTCGTCAACGAAGCGCGCTTTGCCAAGCTGCCGCCGGCCGTGCAGCAGACGGTGCTCAAGCTCGCCAAGGATTACGAGGCGCGCGGTTGGGAGACCAGCCGCCAAACGTACGAGCACGACGAAGCCGAACTCGCCAAGACCGGCGTACGCGTGATCAATCCCGACGTGAACCTGCAGGGCGACATGCGCCGCCTGGGCGAACGCCTGACGCGCGAATGGCTGCACACCGCGGGCACGGAAGAAGTCGACATCCTGTTGAGCTTCGAGAACAAGCGCAGCAAGGCCAAGTAAGGCCCTTGCCGCGCCTGGGCATGATGTGCAGCGGGCATCTATCATCGTTGTTGATGGATGCAGCTGCAGGAGAACGTCATGCCTACCGTCCTCGTCACGGGGTTCGATCCATTCGAGAACGAACCCGTCAATCCGTCGTGGGAAGCCGTGCGCACCCTCGACGGTCAGGGGATCGCGGGTGCCGACATCATGGCGCGCCAGTTGCCGACTGTCTTTGGTGAATCCAACAAGGTGCTCGGCAAGCTGCTGCAGACGCTGCACCCCGATGTGGTGATCGCCGTGGGCCAAGCCGGTGGCCGCGCCGAGATGTCGATCGAGCGCATCGCCATCAACGTCGACGATGCGCGCATTGCCGACAACGCCGGCAAGCAGCCGATCGACGTCGCCATTGAGCACGATGGGCCGGCGGCGTACTTCTCCACGCTGCCGATCAAGGCCATCGTGCGCGACTTGCGCGCAGGCGGCATTCCGGCGGCGGTGTCGCAGACGGCAGGCACGTTCCTCTGCAACCACGTCTTCTATGGGCTGATGCACGCCATCGCCCGTCAAAAGCTGCCGACGCGCGGCGGGTTTCTCCACATCCCCTATCTGCCCTCGCAGGCGGCCAAGCACCCCGGCCAGCCCAGCATGGCGCACGACGTCCTGGTCGCTGGGCTGCGCATCGTCATTGAAACCACACTGCGAAACGCACAAGACATACGCGAAACGGGCGGCCAGTTGCATTAGCAACCGCCGCCCGTTTCGGGTGGTGAGGTACCGCCGGATCAGTCGGTCAGGCGGGTATGGCGTTGCAGCTCGATGCGCACCGGTTCGGTGGGCGCCACGCAGCCGGAGGCGATCGGGAAGGCTTCTGTCATGGCGCGGTAGCTTTCGATCGGTTTGTTCTCTTCATAGGTCGGAGTCGCCGGGCGTGCCGAGGTGACTGGTGCTGCGGTGTGGCGGCTGACCCGTGCAAGCGTACGCGGTTTGTCCACCTTTACCGACGGTTTTGCTGCGGCGGGCGCGGTGAGCGATACCACTGGGCTGTCGGCGGCTGCGGTTGCCGGCGGCGCCGCTGTCGCGGAAGCCGTCGCGCTGGCTTCAGTCCGCGTTGCTACATGTTCATTGCCGACCTCAGTTGGCGCTGCGTCCACGGCTGGCGTCGCCGACGGAACGACTGAGGCCGACGGTTGTGCGATGGCAGCGATGGGCGCCTGATCGAAATGAGGTAGAGGCTGCCGACGCTGCCCCGTATAGGACCCAACTAGGGCTGCGGCCACCGTGCACGTCACGCCGATGGCAATCACCGTCATGCGCCGACGCCAGGGTGCCGGCGCCAGTTGCACGCCTTCCGGATGCGTCCCAAGGGTCGGCTTTCCGGATATGCGAGCCTGGGCAGCCTTGATCGCGCGCACGGCATCGCGCGGCGTGCCAAACGGAGGCGGTACACGCACGAAGCCCGGTATACCCAGGTGTCCGTCGATGGTGAAGTTGAGGGAATCCAAATCCGTCTCCGCAGATGGCCGCAGATGGCGTTCGAGCCGTCTGCGGGAACAACTGAGATGCTAAGAGTCGGGTGGAAAGCGGTCGATCGGACTGGTCCTAAATCTATGGACAAGTGTGCCGATACGGGGTGACCAGGGCTTGCCGCGCGGCAGCAAGCCAGGGGGAGGGGGCACGTAAGAAGTTACGGCGTGGGCGACCAATGTGGGTCGTTGAGCTGTTTTTCCAGCAGGCGGATCTGCTGCTGCAGCGAATCGATCTGGGCCTTGTAGGCGCGGCGCTCGACGTCCAGCGCCTGGGTTTGCTGGCGCATGCTTTGCTGTTCTTCCAGCATCTTCTGGCGCTGCGCTTGCATGATGCGCACTTCCTGGCCGAGCGACGCGGCGCGCTGTTCGGCAGCCTGTGCTTCACGTTCAAGCTGGGCTTTCTGTCCGGCCGCCACGGCGCGGCGCAGATCGTCTTCGGCCCACGTACGGGTCTGGCGCACCAGCGTTTCATACGCGCCTTCCGCCGGTGCCACAGACGCAAACTTGTACACGCGCCACAATTCTTTGCGATATGACAGGGCGACGTAAGCGGTGGTGTCTTCGTTCACGAGCAGCAGGCTCGTGCCGTAATCGCCGTTGTATGTCGTGCGCAACTCCGTCAGGCGCTTTTGTGCCAGCAATTGCTGTAGCTCGGCCACGGTACCGCCCGACGCGGCTGTGGGGGCAGCGGGCGCTTGCGGCGCAGAGGTTTGAGCATGAGCCAACCCAGCAGCCGCAACAGAAGCCGCGGCGACGAGCGTGAGAACGGTTCGGCGGAAGACGAAGGACATTGCAGAAGTCAGAAATCGGAGCCGACGCGACTATATCAGCTTTGCCCCGCAGACTTGCCGGCCTCCGGGCTTGTGGTATCTGCGGAGGCCGCGCCTGATGCCTCACGACGGCCGAAGTAGCGCGCGGGCGATTCGCCAAAGTACTGGCGGAACATGGCGATGAAGTTGCTGGGCGACGCGTAGCCCAGTGCCTCTGCCACGTTGGCCACAGGCTCACCGGCGGCCAATCGCTCCAGCGCATGCACCAGCCGCGCCTGGCGTCGCCATTGTGCAAAGCCGATGCCCGTTTCAGCCAGGAACAGCCGGTTGATGGTGCGCGGCGATACGCCAGCCCACTCCGCCCAGGCTTCCAGTGTTCGCGTGTCGTCGGGCGCGCGGAAGATGCCTTGCGCGATGCGCACGAGACGTCGATCGGTGGGCAGCGGCAAGTGCAGCGGTTCGTGCGGCGCGTGGCGCAGTTCGTCGAGCAGGACGGCCGCCATGCGCGTGCGTTCCGGATTCAGGTGATCGCGTTCGGGCCACGTCACGGCGCGCTCCACGAGCGCGCGCATGACATCGCTGATGCCGACCACGCATGGGCGGTCGGGCAGCGCCATGCATTGCTCGGGCGCAACCAGCACAAACCAGCCGCTCATCACACCGCTGATCGCGGCGCGATGCACTTCGCCTGGTGGGATCCAGCCTGCCCGATGCGGCGGCATCAACCATGAACCGCGATGCGTGCGCACGTGCATCAGCCCGCTTTCCACGCAGAACAGTTGTCCGCGCACATGGCGATGCCAGCCGACCTCGCGGGTGCCCAGTTGCAGCTCGGCGTTGCTGTTGGCGCTGCCCCGTATGGCGATGACTTCCGGGCCGTCGGCGCGGTCGCTGTAGTCCTGCATGACGGCCTGTTGCTCCTCGGCGCGGATGGCGTGGGCATGCATGGTGGCGGGTTTTCAATAGTTTCTGTCGAAATGACGTTATCACGTCTTGTCGTGCACGCGCGATAGTGACCCCACGGCGCACAGGGCGCCGGTTGCCACTTCGTCATCCAAGGGGGAACGCCATGGCAGAAAGGTTGGATGGATTCCGCATCTACGATATTTCGGCGTGGCCGATCGTGATGCTGCGCAGCGGTGCGCGCGTGCCGGGGTACGCGCTGCAGTGGACGCAGGAGATGGATGCACTGCTCGCACGCAAGCAGCCGTTCGCGATGTTGCAGGGCGTGCAAGCCGAAGACGAGGCACCCGAAGACCGTCGTCTGCGCGCGATCTGGCTCAAGGGGAACAAGGCTGCGCTGGCTGAACATTGCAGGGCGCTGGTGCACGTCGAGCCGAATGCGGTGCGGCGCATGGCAATCCAAGCGGAGGTGGCCATCGCCGTGCGGGCGTTCAAGCTGCCGATGGAGATCGTGGCCAGCTTTGAGGAGGCACTCGCCGTCGCCCGGCGCGCACTCAATCATGCTGTTGCACAGGAGCACGCCGATGCATGAACCGCTACACGTCACCATCATTGGCGCGGGTCTGGGCGGTCTATGCCTGGGGCAGGGGCTGCGGCGACGCGGTATCGCTTTCAGTGTGTTCGAGCGCGACCAAGCCATGAGCAGCCGACCGCAGGGCTATCGCATCCGCATCGACGCCGATGGCCAAGACGCTCTCGAGGCCTGTCTACCTCCCGCCCGCTACACGTTGTTCCGAAAGTCCTGCGCGGTGCCGGCGCGCCGTGTGAACGTGTTCGATCCATACCTCCGCCCGACCGACGGTCGTTGGGTGGATGCATGGCGCGATGACGCCGACAGCAACGTCGACAAGGCTCCCGACCTCAACGCACACCGGCTGACATTGCGGGAAGTCCTGCTCGATGGCATCAGCGGGTCTGTGCACTTCGGCCGCGGACATATCCGCCATCAAACGCGCGCGGACGGCCGTATCGAGGTGATGTTGGACGATGGCTCGTCATGCGTGACCGACGTGCTGGTCGGTGCGGACGGCGTGCATTCGAGCGTGCGCGCGCAGCGGCTGCCGCACGCGGCACCGGTGCTGACCGATGCTTCGGTCATCTACGGCAAAACGTATCTGACGCCCGCGGCGCTCGCGCGTATCGACGATCGGTTGCCGGGCAACACCACCGTCGTCTTCGGCGATGGCGTGGCCGTCATCATCGATGCCATGCGTTTTGCGGTGTCTCCTGCGAGTCTGCGTGCGGGATTGAGCGATGTGGCGCCGTATCTGTACTGGGCCGTAATCGGCCAAAACGCGCGATTCGGCACAGAGGGCGCGGCCGATGCGCGACTCGCGTCATTGAGCGCCGGCTGGGCGCACGGATTGCGCGCGCTGTTCGCCCACGGCGACACGGCCTCGACTGTCATGCTGCCGGTGCGCACAGCGCTGCCCGTTGCGCCCTGGTCAAGCAGCCGGGTGACGTTTCTCGGCGATGCCGTCCATGCGATGAGCCCGGCGGGTGGCCTCGGCGCGAATACGGCGCTGGTCGATGCGGCCAAGCTGGCGGCGGCGCTCGGTGAGGTGCAGCAGGGGCGGGTGGGGTTGGACGAGGCGATTGCCCGGTATGAGGTGGTGCTACGGGAGACGGCCGCGCATGCCATCGATGCATCCCGCAAGGGGGCGGATGTGTTGCTTGGGGCGTTGGTTTGATGCGGGGGGAGGGCGGGAAAAGACTGGCGGAAGCGGTGAGATTCGAACTCACGGATGGGTCACCCCATCGGCAGTTTTCAAGACTGCTGCCTTAAACCACTCGGCCACGCTTCCGTGTACTGCAAGACTGCTGGGCTGCTCGTTGCGAGCAAGACCGCTATTGTAACGGCACCCGGTGCAACTTGGCACCGGGTAACCGTCAGTTTTCGTCGTCGGCCAAGAACAATTCCTGCAGGTCGTTCAGGAATCGCTGCCCCAGCTCGGTGGGGCGGATCGCGATGTGGTCACGTGTGAGCAAGCCGCGTTGCTCGGCGGCGTTGAGTTCGCGCTCGATCGTGCGTAGCGGCAGGCCGGTGCGTTCCTGGAATAGCGTGACCGGGAAGCCGTCCGTCAGCCGCAGCGCGTTGAGCATGAATTCGAACGGCAGATCGGCGGCATCGACCTCGCGCTGCTCCTGCACGACCGCTGCGCCACCTGCGCTTTCGGCCTGGCGCAGATACGTGTCCGGATGCTTGTGCCGCATCTCGCGGATGACCCGGTGCGGAAAGCTCAGCTTGCCGTGCGCGCCGGGCCCGATGCCAAGGTAATCGCCGAACTGCCAGTAGTTCAGGTTGTGCTTGCAGCGCTTGCCCGCCTTGGCATAGGCCGAGACTTCGTAGTGCTCGTAGCCGGCTGCGGCCAGGCGCGCGTGGATCCAGTCCTGCATCGCAAACGCCGTGTCGTCATCCGGCAGCGCGGGCGGGTACTTGGCGAAGTACGTGTTCGGCTCGAGCGTCAGGTGGTACAGCGACACGTGGTTGGTATCGAACGACAGCGCGGCTTCCACGTCGGCCTCGCATTCCGCGGGTGTCTGGCCGGGCAGGGCGAACATCAGGTCGAGGTTGATGTTGTCGAAGTGCGTGCGTGCGATGTCGATGGCGGCACGCGCTTCGGCCGCACTGTGGATGCGCCCCAGCGCTTGCAAGTGCGCATCGTTAAAGCTTTGAATGCCGATCGACAGGCGGTTCACCCCGCTGGCGCGGTAGCTGCGAAAGCGCTCGGCTTCGAACGTGCCTGGGTTCGCTTCCATCGTGATTTCGGCATCGGCATCGACGGGCAGCAGCATGCGGATATCCGACAACAGCCGGTCTAGCCCTTGCGCAGACAACAAACTCGGTGTGCCGCCACCGATGAAGATCGTATGTACGTGCCTGCCCCATACCATCGGCAGCGCGGCTTCCAAGTCTTGCCGAACGGCCGCGAGAAAGCGCTCTTCCGGAATGCCCTGTTCTGGTTCCGCGTGCGAGTTGAAATCGCAATACGGGCACTTGCGCACGCACCACGGCACATGCACGTACAGCGACAACGGCGGCGAGGCCGGCAGGCTGATCTTGCCCGGCTGCAGGAAGACGGAGGTGACCTTGTCACCGGTCTCGGCGGTGGGCGTCTTGGCGGCGCCGGCAGGGTAAATCGGAATCATCGAAAGGTCAGGCGTTTTCAAACAGGCGCAGCCGCTCAACCAATTGTGCGAGCGCTTGTGCGCGGTGACTCACGCTGTTTTTCTCGGCCTTGGACAGCTCGGCGGCGGTCTTGCCGAGATTGGGCAGCAGGAAATACGGGTCGTAGCCGAAACCGCCGTCGCCGCGCGGTGTGTCGATCACCTGGCCGAACCAGTTGCCTTCGGCGATGATCGGTTGCGGATCGTCGGCGTGGCGGACGTACACCAGCACGCAAACATAGTGCGCGCCGCGGTCCGCCTTGCCGGCCAACTCCCGCACGAGACGGGCGTTGTTGGCGGCGTCCGATTTTTCTTCGCCAATCAGTTGCGCGTAGCGGGCCGAGTACACACCCGGTGCGCCGTCCAGCGCATGCACGCAGATACCGGAATCGTCCGCCAAGGCGGGTAGGCCAGAGGCGCGGCTCGCGTGGCGGGCCTTGGTGAGCGCGTTTTCAACGAAGGTCGCGTACGGCTCTTCGGCTTCCGGAATACCGAGCGCACCTTGCGGCGTCACATCGAACCCGAGCGACGCCAGCAGCGCATTGAACTCCGTCAGCTTGCCGGCATTGTTGGAGGCCAGAACAATCTTGCGCATTACAGCCCCAGCGCTTGCTTCTGCAGGCCGATCAACTCGCGGATGCCCTGGTCGGCCAGGCCGAGCAGCGCGTCCATTTCAGCGCGCGTGAAGGGCGTGCCTTCTGCGGTGCCTTGCACTTCCACAAAGCCGCCACTGCCGGTCATGACGACGTTCATGTCGGTATCGCAGGCGGAGTCTTCCGGGTAGTCCAGATCGAGCACAGGCACGCCATCGACGACGCCCACCGAGACGGCAGCCACAAAATCGCGAATCGGCTTGGCGTCTACGGCCAGCAGCCCCTTTTCGCGCATGACGGTGATGGCGTCATGGGCCGCGACGAATGCGCCTGTGATGCTGGCCGTGCGTGTGCCGCCATCGGCCTGGAGCACGTCGCAATCCAGATGGATGGTGTATTCGCCCAGCGCCGCCAGATCGAACACCGAGCGCATCGCCCGGCCGATCAGGCGTTGGATTTCCTGCGTGCGGCCAGTCTGCTTGCCCCGTGCGGCTTCGCGGTCGGAGCGCGTGTGCGTGGAGCGCGGCAGCATGCCGTATTCGGCCGTCACCCAGCCTTCGCCGCTGCCCTTCTTGTGCGGCGGTACCTTGGGCAGGACGCTTGCCGTGCAGAGCACTTGCGTGTCGCCAAAGCACACCAGCACGGAGCCTTCCGCATGGCGCGTGAAGTGGCGGGTGAGGGTGACAGGACGGAGTTGGTCGGGCTGACGGCCGCTAGGACGCATGTGGGGCTCGCTTGAGAAAACGGATAACCCGACATGATACCGGCCCGCGCTGCCAGCGTGATGCGGGCAGGGCGGGCCGGTGGTGAGGGACAGCGCGACGACGCTCAGCGCGTCAGATTGCTGGTCTTGTCGATGGCGGCGCGGATTTCCGCGATGGACCGCTCGATTTCCTCTTCGGACATCAGCCCCGATTCGCTTTGCGGTGCGTCCAGGATCGACGTGGTGAACGCGTTCAGCGGCAGGGTATCGGTCTGCACCGAATCCTGCGTGGTGGTCACCGCGTCCAGCTCCCACATCATGGCGATGGCAGTGGTGTTGTCCGCCGTGTCACCCGCATTGCGCAGGGCGCGGGCGATCAACTCGGGAATGGCCTGCGTGACCGAAAAGCTGGTGCAGGTGTCGACCAGTTCGTCTTCCTGCACGCTGCCCCACAGGCCATCGGAGCACAGCATGGCCACGTCGCCCGGCTCCAGGTCGACCGGCCCGCCGATGTCGATCAGCGGCAGGTTGGGCGAGCCCAGGCAGTTGTAGATCTTGTTGCGCTCGGCGTGGTTAGCCACCTGCATCGGCAGCACGCGGTTCTGTTGCAGCAGGTTTTCGATCTTGGAGTGATCGCGCGTGCGCGTCACCAGTTCGCCCTTGCGCATCAAATACATGCGCGAATCGCCCGCGTGGGCCCAGTGCAGCGAGCCACGTTGCGCCAGTGCGCAGACGATCGTGGTGCGCGGTGCATCCGGCAGGCCGTTGGTCTCGGCATAGCGGTGGATGTCGCGGTGCGCGAGCATGATGCTCTCGTGCAGGAAATCACGCGGATTGCGAATCGACGGACGCGCGTGGCGCTGGAACTGGCGCGCCATGGTCTGCAGCGCCTGCTGCGCCGCGACTTCACCCAGCGAGTGGCCCCCCAGGCCGTCGCACAGCACCATCAACATGGCGTCGCGCGTGAAGCAGTACCCCATGCGGTCCTGGTTGACGCGTCGCGCGCCTTTTTTGCTTTCTTGATAAACCGAGAAGCGCATTGCGAAAGAGAATTCGGGAATGGAAAACGGTGTGGCCGCTGGTCCCGTTACCGCGTGCCCACCGCTTGGGAATCATACTCCCCGGCCCGGATGTCAGTTGTCCCGGCGGCGCAACAGGCGACTCATGAAACGCGTCGTCAACGCCTCTTTTTCTTCGGGCACTGGGCCGCCTTGTGTAACGGCGGTCAGCGCCTGCATTTCTGTCAGCGCATTGCTTTCTTCGCGCAGCACCTTTTGCAGGCGGAACACGCTCTGCGGGCGCTCTTCTGGCTTCATCTTCAGGCACCAGCCAACCATGTCGATCAGGCTGCCGGTGTAGGCCTTGCGCAGGCGCTCCAGGCTTTCTTCCAGCTTGTCTTCCTTCTCGCGCTGGGTGGCCTCTTGCGGCGGGGTGCCGGCCATGCAGGCATAGATCGTGGCGCCGATGCTGTAGATGTCCGTCCACGGGCCCAGTTCGTTGTGCTTGCGATACAACTCCGGCGCGGCAAAGCCCGGCGTGTACATCGGCTGGAAGCGCGAGGCCTCGGCGGTGAGCGTCTGCCGTGCGGCGCCAAAGTCGAGCAGGATCGGC
>JGI24740J21852_10000032_pt1 | contig 46815 bp, 44 predicted proteins | sample KBSCornC6_FD_21852 | JGI IMG/M metagenome (IMG submission 21852) | reverse complement strand
GAGACCACGCCAAGAGCGGAAACCGAAGCTGTCTACAATCTGGGTGCAGCCACTGCCGACAGCGACGAGCTGATTATCGACGTGGTGGGCGCCATTGCGGAGGAACGGGGCGTCGAACGGTCAATGATTGCGCTTGCCTGGCTGCGTCGCAATCCCGTAGTGGCAGCTTCGATCATTGGTGCACTGAAAGCGAAACATATCGATGACGCTGTGGCTTCCCTGTCGATCAACCTCACCGACGACGAGGCAGCAAGACTGGAGGCGCCATATACGCCGCGGCTCGACCATCAGGGAGTGTCAGACCCGGCCATCCTGCGGCGCGCAGCCGAAGCAGCCACAGGACACAGCATCAGCCGTCTCCCGGTCCGGGCATCGCTCGCCAACTGACGTCAGCTCTCGAGCACGCCTTAGCCAAGATCGGACTGTCTCCTTCCCACGAATCCTGGACATGTCCATATCAGTCTTGCAATGGCGGCTCGGGCCATCAGCGGTCACGACTGAGAAATGTGGAACCGTAAAATTTTGCCGATTCCACATTTACGCTAGCGGCTGGCGCGCTTGCTACTCTTTTTTAGTCTGATAAGTGGCAGCTCAGGTGAGGCCACCGATGTGGAAGGCCTTTGTTTCCAGATATTCCTCAATGCCGAGCTGCGAACCTTCGCGTCCGATGCCCGATTGCTTGACGCCGCCGAACGGCGCGACCTCCGTGGAGATCAAGCCGGTATTGAGGCCGACCATGCCGAATTCGAGCGCTTCGCCCACCCGCCAGGCACGCTTCAGGCTCTCGGTATAGAAATAGGCCGCAAGCCCATAGGGCGTGCCGTTGGCAATAGTGATCGCCTCTTCTTCCGTCTCGAAGCGAAAGAGCGGTGCGACCGGTCCGAAGGTCTCCTCGGCGGCGAGCTGCATGGCGGTGGTGGCCCCGGTCAGGACGATCGGCGCGGTGTATTGCGGGCCGGCCGGCAGATCTCGCTCGGCTGTCACGATTGTCGCGCCCTTCGAGAGCGCGTCTTCGACATGACGATTGATCTTGGCAATCGCCGCTTCGTTGATCATCGGACCGATCGCAACGCCGGCTTCGGTGCCCGGGCCAACCTTCATGGCATCGACGCGGGTGGCGAGCTTCTTGGCGAAAGCATCATAGACGCCGGCCTGGACCAGGATGCGGTTGGCGCAGACGCAGGTCTGGCCGCCATTACGGAATTTGGAGACGATCGCTCCCTCTACGGCAAGGTCGAGATCGGCGTCGTCGAAGACGATGAAGGGGGCGTTGCCGCCGAGCTCGAGCGAAAGCCGCTTGATGCTGTTGGCTGCCCCGCGCATCAGTAGCGAGCCGATCGGGGTGGAGCCGGTGAAGGAAATCTTGCGCACGGTTGCGTTGGTAAGGATCTCGGCGCCGATCTCGGACGGCATGCCCGTGACGATATTGATGACGCCGGCCGGAATGCCGGCCATTTCTGCAAGCACGCCGAGCGCCAGTGCCGAGTAGGGGGTGAATTCGGAAGGCTTCACCACGACCGTGCAGCCGGCCGCGAGCGCCGGCGCAAGCTTCCGCGTGATCATCGCATTCGGAAAATTCCAGGGTGTGATGATGCCGCAAACGCCGACCGGCTCTTTCAGCACAAGAATGCGGCGGTCGGGCGTCGGCGAGGGAATGGTCTGGCCGCCGATGCGGCGGGCTTCTTCGGCGAACCATTTGACGAAGGAGGCGCCGTAGCGGATTTCGCCACGGGCTTCATCAAGCGGCTTGCCCTGCTCGATCGTCAGGATCAGCGCGAGATCATCGATATGCTCGAGCATCAGATCGTGCCAGGCTTCCAGCCGCACCGCACGCTCGGCATGGGTCCGCTTCTTCCAGGAGCCATAAGCCGCCTCGGCGGCCTCGATCGCTGCCCGGGTTTCATCACCGCCCATATCCGGCACCGTTCCGATGACAGCCTGCGTTGCCGGATCGACGACGGCCACGGTCTTGCCCGAACGGGCGGGAAGCCAGTCGCCGCCGATCAGCGCCTGCTCACGGAACAGGGATGGCATTTTCAGATTTTGCATGTTCGAAACCTCGATAAGACTTCAGATTGCGGCGAGCAGCGCGGCGGTGATCGCGTCGGTCCTGTCTTTGCCCGGAACCGTGCCGATGCCGCTTGCGGTTGTCGCCTCGATCGCCGCCATGACGGCATTTGCCGCGGCCTGCTCGCCCAGATGTTCGAGCATCATGGCGCCGGACCACACCGTTGCGATCGGATTGGCGATGCCGAGATGGGCAATATCGGGCGCAGACCCGTGCACGGGTTCGAACATCGAGGGAGCGTTCCGCTCGGGGTTGATATTGGCCGATGCCGCGAAACCGAGGCCGCCCTGGATTGCTGCGCCGAGATCCGTGAGGATGTCGCCGAAGAGGTTGGATGCGACGACCACGTCGAGGGTTTCCGGCGCCATCACCATGCGGGCCGCCATGGCATCGATGTGATAGCTCGTGACCTCGACATCGGGATAATCCTGCGCGAGCTGCCGGGTAATGTCGTCCCAGAAGACCATCGAATGCTTCTGGGCGTTGGATTTCGTCACCGAGGCGAGCTTGCCGCGGCGGGTCCTTGCTTGCTCGAAGGCGAAACGCAGGATGCGCTCGACGCCCTTGCGGGTGAAGATCGACGTTTCGACCGCGACTTCGTCGAGCGTGCCTTGATGAACGCGGCCGCCGGCGCCGGAATATTCGCCCTCGGTGTTTTCGCGGATGCAGAGAATGTCGAAGGCCGATGCCTTGAGCGGTCCCTGGACACCCGGCAGCAGCCTGTGCGGGCGAATATTGGCATATTGTACGAAGTTCTTGCGGATCGGCAGCAGCAGCCCGTGCAGGGATACCGCATCCGGCACTTCGGCCGGCCAGCCGATGGCTCCGAGCAGGATGGCATCGAAACCGCGTAGCGTTGCAATGCCGTCGGCGGGCATCATGGTGCCGGTTTCCTTGTAGAAGGCGCAGGACCAGGGAAATTCGGTGCCGTCGAGTATAAAGCCGCGGTTGCCAGCTGCCTTTTGCAGAACCGACCAGGCGGCGGCGGTCATGTCGCGACCGATGCCATCACCCGGGATCAATGCGATCTTGTAGGTTTTCATGTTCACTGTCCTTAAAGACTAATCAAAACGCTCTTGCTCTTGCGATTGGCCTGGAATGCCTCGCGGCCTAGATCCTTGCCGATACCGGACTGCTTATAGCCGCCGGTCGGCAGGATGTGGTCAAGTGAGCGGCTATAGCGGTTGACCCAGATGGTACCGGCTTGGAGACGGCGGGTCAGCCGGATGGCGCGGGAGAGGTCGCGGGTGAAGAGGCCTGCCGCGAGCCCGTAGCTTGGATGGTCGGCAAGCTGCAGGGCTTCTTCTTCCTCCTCGAATGTCTGGAGCGTCAGCACCGGACCGAAGATCTCCTCGATGATGGCTGGAGAAGTCTGATCGACTCCGGCCATCAGTGTCGGGGCGTAGAAATAGCCCGGTGCGTCCATGATCGCGCCGCCGGCAAGACATTCTCCGCCGGCCGCGACGGTGGCGGAGACGATCGCATCGATACGCTGTCTCTGCTTTTCCGATATGATGGGGGAGTAGCGGCTTGCGGCATCCCAGGTGGGACCGGGAGCCACGCCCTTCATCCGATTTCGGATGGCGTCGATCAGTTCGGCCGCTATCTTTTTCTCGACGATGAGCCGCGATCCGGCGACGCAGGCCTGACCGGCATTGCCGATGATACTCGCCGCAACCGCAGCGGCCGCCTTATCGAGGTCTGCATCGGCAAAAACGATCTGGGGGCTCTTGCCGCCGAGCTCCAGCGTCATCGGCTTTATTCCCGTGCGGGCAATGTTTTCCATGATCGCCGATCCAGCCCGGCCCGAGCCGGTAAAGCTGATCTTGGCGATGTCGGGATGGCTGGTGATAGCCTGGCCGGTCGTCGCGCCGTCACCCAGTACCACGTTGATTAGGCCGGCGGGAAGGCCGGCACGCACGGCGAGCTCTGCCAGATAGATGGATGAAAACGGCGTCATTTCGGATGGCTTCAGGATGACGGCATTTCCGGCAGCCAGCGCCGGGCCAAGTTTCCAGGCGGCCATGTTGATCGGAAAGTTCCAGGGCGTGATGGCACCCACCACCCCGTAGGGCTCGGTCATGATCATGCCGATATTGCCGTCGTCGGTCGGCACGAGGTCGCTGCCTTCCTTGTCGGCGAATTCGGCGAAGAAGCGGATCTGCTCTGCCGAGATCGCGATATCGCCCTCGACAAGCTGGCCGACGGGGCGCGTCGAAGCGACGGCCTCCAGCCTTGCCAGCGTTTCGGCTTCCTCCTCGATGAGGTTGGCCCAACGGTGCAGGACATTCAGGCGCTCGCGTGGGCGGACGCCGCCCCAATTGCTTTGCTTCAGCGCGGCCTTGGCCGTCTGAACGGCCTGGTCGACAATGGAGGCATCCGCGACCGGGCATCCGGCATAGGCTTTGCCATCGGAAGGGCGGTGCATCGGAATGACACCGTTCGCGGCGCTGAAATGCTCGCCGATGAAATGCCCGACGGGGAGCGAAAGACTATCGGGATCGAAGCTCAGGTCCATAATGATACCTCCGGTCAATTTACAGAGATGCTATAGGATCGGCGAAGTAGCTTGATCCGATCGCGTCGGCTGTCGCGGCGGAAAAAGCCGTTTTGAGAAGGTCCCGCAGTGTATTCTTTGGTCAGGCCAGATGCGGCGCGGGCTCAGAGGCCGCGCCGAGGTAGCAAAGCTCAAGGGGTGACGGTCACGTAGATCTTCCGGACCGTTTCGATCGTCTTCCAGATTCCGACGAAGCCCGGTTTCATGACGAAGCTGTCACCTGCTTTATAGACGACGGGCTCGCCCCCCTCCGGTGTCAATTCGACGACGCCGGAGAGAATATGGCAGAATTCGAAGGTTTCGCCCTTGATCGAACGGCTGACGCCGGGTGTGGCTTCCCATACACCGGTGTGCACAGTCTCGTTGCGCGCAACGTCCTGTGCCCAGGTCTTAAGCTTCGGATCGCCCGAGATCAGTCGCTCCGGCGCGACGACGTTTTCGCGCGGTGCGAAGGAAGGGTTGGGGTCAATCGTCTTGAGGAGGGACATGGAGTTCCTTTCGGGTTGGCGATCAGTAGCCGCGGCGGCGGTCGACGAGGCCGAACGGGTCCAAGCCCGCCCGGATCCGCTTGATGTTGTCGATGACGGTGCGTGCAGCGCTATGGGGCTGGGTGACGCTCGCAATATGCGGTGTCAGCAGGATGCGGTCGTGGTTCCAGAACGGATGTCCGGTCGGCAGCGGTTCGGGATCGGTGACATCGATCACGGCGCCGGCAAGCCGGCCGCTGTCGAGCGCTGCCAGGAGATCTTCCGACACAAGCTGCGGTCCGCGGCCGACATGCACAAGGCTTGCACCCTGCGGCAGTTTTTCGAAGAGATCGACGTTGAGAAAACCGCGAGTTTCGTCGGTCAGCGGCAGGAGGCAGATCACGATATCGGTCGTGGAAAGCATAGCGTGGAGTCCAGCTTCGCCGGCAAAACAGGTAACGCCCTCCAGTTCGCGTTGATTGCGGCTCCAGCCGGAAAGCACAAACCCGAACGGCTTCAGTCTTTCGAGCACAGCCTGACCAAGGTTCCCGAGCCCCAGCATGCCGATGCGGCGTTCGGCGGCCTGAACCTGTGGCAAGGCATTCCAGATCTGACGGTGCTGCTGGCTGAGATAGGAGGGCAGATTGCGGTGGAGTGCGAGGACGCCGAGCGTCACATATTCCTGCATCATGCGCGTAATGCCGTCTTCGACCATACGCACGACTTTTACGTGATCGGGGACATTTGTCGTATCGAACTGATCGATGCCGGCACCGATTGAAAACAGAACTTCGAGATTGCGGTAGCGCGGCAAGTCGTCCGGAACCGTCCAGGTGATCAGATAGCGTACGGCATCCGGGTCGACGGACGTCGGATTCATAGAGAAGGGAAGGTCCGGCAGCTCGCGGGAGAAGGCTTGCTGAAAGATATGGCCGCGGCGGGAATCCGAATTGAAGAGGAACGTCATGGGCTTCTATCCTTCGGTCTTACGGCATCACGCCAGGCAACGACGGCCGAGAGCCTCGATCATGGCCTGGCAGGCGTCGAGTTCGTGCGTGAGGATGAATTCGTTCGGCTTGTGTGCGCGAGCGATATCGCCCGGCCCGCAAATGATCGCCTCAAGGCCGGCACGCTGGTAGAGCCCGGCTTCAGTACCATAGCTGACGGCTGCCAGCGGTTCGATGCCAGTCAGCTCGGCCAGCAGACCGGCAAGATGCGCTGTCCGCGGAAGGGAGAGGGCGGGGTAAGAACTCAGCTCCTCCCATTGCACCTGAAAGCCCCGACGCTCAAGCGCGGCGGCGGCCTCGTGCACCGGTAGGAGCAGTGCTGCCGGGTCCGCGCCGGAAATTGCCCGCGCTTCGACTTCGAGCGTGCAGAGATCTGGAATGATATTGATGGCCTGCCCGCCGTAAATGGTGCCGACCGAGATCGATGAATAAGGCGGCTCGAACTCCGCTTCGAATGGCCCCTGGGCCAGAGAATGCGCGGTCGAAACGGCGGCCTGCAAAACCTCGGCGGCGGCATGGATTGCGTTGAGACCGAGATCGGGCCGCGACGAATGACCGGAGCGTCCCTTCAGGGTGAGGCGGGCGGCTGATTTCCCCTTATGGGCGAGGATGGCCCGCATGTTACTGGGTTCTCCGACAATGATGCCGAGCGGCGTCTCGCAAAGCTCCGGCAGGCGCGCAATGAGATGCGGTACGCCGCGGCAACCTGCTTCCTCGTCATAGGAGAAGGCTAGATGGATCGGCCGCATCAGAGGGCTTGCGGCGAGCATTGGTACGGCCGCCAGAGACGCGGCCAGAAAGCCCTTCATATCGCTGGTGCCGCGGCCATAGAGTCTATCTCCATCGGCCCGCAGCACGAAGGGGTTGCTCGTCCATCCCGTTTCGTTTGCCGGCACGACATCCATGTGACCGGAGAGGACATAACCGCGTATATCACGGGGACCGATCGTGGCAAAAAGGTTCGACCGGTCTCCCTCGGGGCCAGCAAGGATATCAACCGTGGCGCCGAAGGACTTCAGGTAGGCGCCGATCCACTCGACAATCTCGGCATTGGGCGTTCCAACGACGGAATCGAAGCCGACCAGTTTTGCCAGAATGTCCGATGCCTGCATTGGTGTTGCCAATCTCCGATTGCCGTCCTCGTCTGTGCAAGCGACGTCTTGATCAAAGGAAGGTTAAGCCTCAATCAGTAGAATACCTGCCGAAAGTATGGATCATACGGTGAATTCTTGCGCCGCCGTTTGCATAGGCAGTGAAATGTTTCGTTGAGTCTCGGCTAAGCTCGCCAAAGCATGATGCCGGCGTGAGCGAATATGCAGCCGGGAGGATCGGATGGCGTCTGGATCACCAATGGACACAAAAATACCCGAAAAGCTGCATGTCGATGCATTCGAACTGCGCTTTGCCGACATCTCAGAGGTCTCTTTGTCGCAGCTTCAGGCTCTCTCGATGTCGGTCGGGTGGCCGCATCGATCGCAGGACTGGCAGCACCTGCGGGATGTCGGCCGCGGCTTCGTGGCGCTTGACGAAATCGGCAGGGTTTCCGGTTCCACCATGTGGTTCCCGCACGAGGAGAGCTTCGCCACATTCGGAATGCTGATCACCGCACCGCGCCTGCAGACGAACGGTACGGCGGAGTGGCTGGTTAAGCGGATGCTGGAGGAATGCCACCATGAACGGATACGGTTGAATGCGACAAGAGCGGCACGCCGGATGTGTGCAACTTTTGGATTTATGCCGAAACAGACGGTCTTTCAGTGTCAGGGGGAGATTCTATCCGTACCTCAGGCGGGCGATATCAGGCCGGGGCTTGATCTTAGGCGGCTCGAACGCAGCGATCTGGATGCGGTTGCGGCCCTGGACGAGCCTGCTTTCGGTACGCTGCGCTATCAACATCTCAAGCGATTGTTTGAAAGCTCCATCTGCTACGGTCTTTATGATGGCGGCAAGCTAATGGCTTATTCCATGCGGCGTCGGTTTGGCCGCGGTCACGTCGTCGGTCCTGTCGTCGCGTATTGCGAGGAAGACGCGATTGCTGTCGTTCATCCGCATGTCGTAGCGCATGTCGGCAGTTTTTTGCGCCTCGACACCCATTTTGGTGCCGGACTGTTCGCCAGTTTTATCCAGCAAAGCGGAATGTCCGTCTTTGACACCGTGACCACTATGGTTTCCTCTGAGAGGGCCTCCTATGGAGCCCCGAACACAGGTTCTCCGATCGTATTTGCACTTGCGTCGCAGTCTTTCGGATAATTGCAAGGAAGTCCCCTCAGTTATCAATAGCCCTGCCGGTGGAAGCTGAAGCTGCTTCCCCGGTGATGCGAGGTTAAAGGTGGCTGAAGCCCTTGGCTGATAATCGGCAGCCATGATCCAAGCCAGTGTCAGTTATAAGCGTCATCGTTTTCCGCCCGCTGTGATTGGCCATGCAGTCTGGCTATACGCGCGATTTCCGCTGAGCCTGCGGCTGGTGGAAGAGAGGCTGCTGGAGCGCGGCATCGTCGTTTCTTACGAGATGGTTTGATGCTGGGCGAGAAAGTTCGGCCCGGACTATGCCGGCCGTTTCCCGCGGAAATCGCGAAGCGCCAGCGATGTATGGTATCTCGACGAAGTGGCCGTGACGATTGGCGGATTGCAGCGTTTCGTGTCCGTCTTCTCGGCGGTCGGAAATCTCTTCGTTCCGCCTCACTCAAAACGCTCAGCTATCGCCGTCCATTTACATCGCCTAAGCGCCATATCGCATTGGAAGGCCGTTGCTGGCATGGCCAGCTGATCCAAGCGCATCTGTCCAAAATACTCTCCGCAGAATTAACCTGACATCACCCACGAGAATGCTGCCGCTGAATCGCACAGAGTGAGGATGAGCCCGGTTAAATGCAAAACGACATTGGGAAACGGGCGCTCCCGGAGAAATATCTCGTTCTCGTCGAGAAGAATGTCGTCCGCGCGATGCAGCGGCGGCTCTCCGAATTTGCAGCCGCATAATATAGCGGATCGGAAACTCCTGGCGTTGTGTAAAATTGATCTTGGGTGCCTTGCTGGAAGATTGTGAATTCGAGGGAAACCTGCGAACATGAAGGCAGTTTTTCTCCTGATGGTTTCTTTATGAACAAAAAACCGGATGTAATCGACGTTGAGCTTGGATTGCGCATCCGGCTGCGTCGCGAGGAATTGTCAATTACGCAGGATGTATTGGCCGAGAAGCTTCGCATAGGGCCTCAAGAGCTCGAAAAATACGAATGCGGCTTCGAGAAAATCAGCGTCAGTCGCCTTCTGCATGTTTCCGAAATTCTCGATGTCCCAATCATGTTTTTCTTCGAAAGCGAATCGGACGAGGCGCTTCCCTCCAAGGAGGCGCTAGCTGGTTTTCGATTTGCGAAGCATCATAAAGCCGTTCTGCGAACAGCCTTATCGGGGATCGTGGACAAGCGGTTGCGGGCGAAGATCCTCGCCTTTGTGCAATCAAGCGAATCTGGNAGTGAGCGCTGATCTGGTAAAATGACATTTCATTTAACGACCCTCGGAAGCTGTGCCCTTTACGATGAGAAGGGCGATCGTGTGAATGNGCCGAANCAGGCGCTACTCATGCTTGCCTATCTCCGTGATTGCCGGCAATCGATACCACGCAAGGAGTTGGCAGCATTTCTCTGGTCCGGCAATGTTCAAGCGGCCGGCGTCAACTTGAGATCGACCCTGCTGCGTTTGGCGACTGCGACGTCCAAATCCCCCAAGCCGCTGATCAGCGGCGTCGCTGCGAACATCGCTTTGAATTTCGACGCGCTCCGCTGCGATCTGGATACCATCGAAAATACGTCCGGCGTTGCCAAGCTTAGCGCCCTTAGCGATGCGGTTGCCAAGAATTTTCTACCCATTTACGGCAGCGGCTCTACAGCTGTGGCCGTCTGGGTACGCGACGTGCGCGCACGGCTCGCGGGAGAGCTGCGAACCGAATTCTTCAAGGCGCTGAATGCACCCTCGTCGCCTCAATATCGCGGTGAATTGAAGCGTGCAGCCATGCTTCTGTTGGATAGGGATCACTCCGATGATGAGGTCAGGATAGCGCTTGGCGAGAAAATCACCTCTTACATTCAGGTGATCGGCGAAACGAAAGATCCGACTTCAAGCCACCCGGCTGAAGACACGATTCCGCTCTCCGCCGACGGTAGGGTGCCCCGTATCGCCCTGCTTCCTCCCGAGACGCTGGAGGCAGCAGAGCGAGCCGGCTCGGTTGCCAATGCGGTCATCGAAGACCTCACGATCAGCCTTTGCGTCGATCGAAGCGTCTCCGTGGTCGCTCCCTACACGGCTGAGCAGATTCGGTCTTCCAACGACAAGGCGGGGCTTCTCAGGCAACATAACGTGGTCTACGCGCTCGATACGAAGAGGACTGGCGACAGTCTTTTTGCGCAGCTGATTTTCATGCCGCGCGACGAGATTGTTTGGGCAACGCGCGTTCAATTGGATAGCGCGGCCATAACGGAGCATCGCAACGAGATCGCCACTGCGATCCAGCACTCCATCATCGAGCGTGTGGGCGCCTTCCACCACATAGTTTCCGATTTCAGCTGCAAGCCTCAGGCCTATTTTGCTTATCTTGAGGGCGTGCAATGCCTGTCCCGGCTGGGCCTTCAGAATGTCCGCCGTGCGCGCAAGCACTTCAGGGAAGCTCTTGAGCACGAGCGCGGTTTCGCGGCGGCCCTTGCGGGCATCGCCCGAACCTTGACCATGGAATGGGTTTTGACGGCCCGGGGCGACAGCGATCTGTTGAGTCAGGCGGAAAAAATGGCGGCGGATGCGATCCGCGATGACAGTCGGTTTGCCGGAGGTTTCAAGGAAATTGGGGTTGCTCGGCTTTATCGCGGAAATATCGACGGTAGCCTGGAGGCCTTGTCGAATGCCGAGGATCTTAGCCCCCACTACGCGGACGTCATTTGTAGTCATGCCGACAGTCTTACCCATGGCGCCAATCCGAAAGCGGCATTGGCAAAGGTCGCAATGGCTCTCGATCTCAATCCGCTTGCTCCGGACTATTATTACTGGACCGCAGCGGGAGCCAGCTATTTTCTTGGGGAGTATACAGACGCATTGGCTTATCTTGACAAGATGAGAGAGCCAGGACCGGCAAGCAGGCTTGCGGCGGCAAGCTGGGCAATGCTTGGCGATGCTGCCAAGGCCAAGACATATCGGCTGCGCGCCTTACGCGATAATCCGAATTTCGATCTTGAGGCATGGCTGTCCATGATTCCAAACAAGGAAAAGTGGCAGACTGAGCATTACAGGGAAGGCCTGCTGAAGGCCGGGTTTTGAAAGGAAGATATTATGGCAGGCGCAGTGTTGCTTGGAATCAAGGGCCAAGAGGGGCTTTGGCTGGTTGACCTCGAAAAGGGGACTGTCGTCCGATACACGCGGCGGCTGTCGGGTGATCTGGCGAAGGCGGCCTCCTGGCGGGCCAAAGGGGTTAGAGTGGAGAAAGATGTCGATTTCGCTGTGGCGTTAAGGTCGGCAAGCTCCGCGGCCTCAGGCCTTTATGAGGGCTAGGCGCTCGTTCATCCGTGTCGAACAATTTTAGAGCATGCCCCCCTGGGGAAACCTTGTCGAGGGTTTCGCCCTATCTGGAGCGGCTTGGCATAACCCGTGTCGGCCGCCAGACCGAACTCGATCGCATAGGCATTCCCGTTTGGTGTGCCTACGCCCCGAATTCCAGGGCGATCGTCATCGCTCAGGGAAAAGGTCTGGACGACGTTTCCGCGAAGACATCCGCCGTGATGGAAGCGGTCGAGCGATCGGTCGCGACCCAACCTTTCTGTTCAGCATTGATGGCAAGCCAGGATGATCTTGCCGCAAGCGACCAAGCCACGGATTGCCTGGAGGATCTGCTGGCGACCGGCGCGCAACCGGTAGAAGCCGGTGAACAGATCAGATGGTCTCAAGCCCACGATCTGGCAAAGAACGTCTCGATATTCGTACCTTTCGAGGCCGTTCATCTTGACAGGACGCATGTCAGCCCACGCTTTTGGGTATCATCGGACGGATTGGCGTCGGGGAATACCTGGCATGAGGCAGTCCTGCACGGGCTGCTGGAGCGGATAGAGCGGGATGCTTGCGTCCTTTGGAACGTCGACGAGCCGGAGTATCGGTATGCACGCCGGATAGATCCACAAAGCATCGAAGATAACGATATTCGCGAGATGCTGGAGAAGATTTTCTCCGCCGATTTCGATGTCGCCCTTTTCGATGTGACGAGCGATTTGGCCGTTGCCGCCGTCGTCGCGTTGCTACGGCCGAAAGGCGATGACGGTTCGCTCAGATATGTCGACTTGACCATGGGGGCAGGCGCATCCTTGTCCCCCTATGTGGCCGCAGCCCGGGCAATTTCCGAGGCCGTGCAGTCGCGGATGACCTTCATCGCCGGTGCCAGAGATGATCTTGTCCCGGAGTTGTTCTCACGCCGCGCTGATCCAGCCCACCTGCTGTCGTTCCGGGCGCGATATACGACGAACCTCGATGAACTGCCATCGATGCCTATCGGGTCTGCGCAAGATGCGCTCGACCATCTTGTCGAGGCTCTGTCGGAGCGCGGGATCGACCAGCTTTATGCAATCGAGCTCGCACCTGAATGGCTGCCGGCATCGGTCGCAAAGGTTTTCGCGCCACAACTCGAACATCCGGATGGGAACCGCCGAACTCGTTTTGGCAGTCGCGCATTCTCGGCGAGCCTCTTATGAAAGTGATCTTTGTAGGCCCGAGCCTGCCCGATGCCGACGCTTTCGCAGACGACACGATGATTATACGGCCCCCGGCGCGTCAGGGCGACGTCGTCAGAGCCCTTGAGGATGGGGCGACGGCCATCGGCCTTGTCGACGGCCAGTTCGAGTTTGTCGCGCCGGTCTGGCATAAGGAGTTGCTCTTTGCCTTATCCAGAGGTGTCCCGGTGTTCGGGGCAGCCAGTATGGGAGCGCTCCGCGCAGTGGAGTGCCAGGCTTACGGCATGGTCGGCGTTGGCAGGATCTTCGATGACTATGCTTCTGGACGCCGGGTGGATGATGCGGATGTCGCCCTCCTTCATGGCCCGGCGGAACTGGGTTATCCGGCCTTGTCAGTCCCGCTGGTCAATGTTGATGCGACGATCGAAGCCGCAATTGACCAAGGCGTTATCGGTGGAGAAGTCGCTCTACAGCTCTCCCAAGCAGCCCGTCGTGTATTTTTCAAGGACCGGACCTGGAGGCGTGTTGCCGAAACCAGCAATATGGACACAGGGCAGGTTAGGGCTCTCGTCGCAACTGCGTGGAGTGATCGGAAGCGCCAGGATGCGATAGAGCTGATGCGCGCAATAGTGGAGATATCATCATCGGCACCTAAGGCGGGCTGGTCCTTCAATGCAACTCCGCTGTGGCGCGAACTCTTCCCACAATTTTGCCGTATGTAGCGGATTCTCTAATGCAGGCTTTGCGTGTGCAACGCTTTTGCAACGCACCTCACCACTTGAAATATGCCAATCTCGCCTCAGGAAATTTTGTTGGGGGCTTTAAGAGTGATTGATTTTGAAGGTCATGAGCGTCATTGCGAGATCTTGGCGCTTGTCAAAATGATGCAGTATGCCGGTCAGATCGCCAGCGGGCTCGATACACCGCAGGCCGTGTTCCTGATAAAGGAGGCACAAGATGCTCTTCTTTCCGTCTTGAAGACTGAAAGAGCGGCGCTCTCAAATGCGCATCTGGGCGGGCTTGTCAGTGACACGCATGGTCACTGCTAGTAGGTTCGCGTCCTGCAGAAATTACCGATCGATACATTTAGCCGATGCCGGCTTGGTACTTGGAAACTTCAAGAGGTCTAGTTTGCTTCGAAGAATACCAGCCAGGGTGAGCCGGTCCGCGAAAAAAGTAAGCTCCGCTGATACAGGGGACATTGTTCTGGAATTTAAGGACCCTCATGGAAATATGAGGGTCGAATTCGTCCTGCTTGCAGCGATTGTTGTTGCGTGGCTGACGATTGCCTGCACCATCTGCCTGTCGTTGAACTGGCTCTGATTTCTGGCTCGTGGCTTGCAGCGCGGCTGCGATTGTAGATCGGGGGAAACGTCTTAAGCGAAGACGGCGCGTTCGCGCTCGTGTGTGGCGTGGAAATTTCTGGTCCCTCGGTCCAGAGGAAGCGCAGACCATGATTTCGTCCCCGGATCCGGATGACAGACATATGTCTATTCGCCAAGTAAGTTCAGCCCAAAGCTCTTCCCGATAGACTACGCGGTTCGCGCCTCAGCGATTTGCGTCCGGCAGGCCCGTGGCCGCAGTACGCAGTTCGCGATACCGGCTTGAGGTGACGTCGTAGCGCGGTCCTGCATGGAGCCGAAGCGTTGCAAATGTCGCTTTGGCTTGAAGCGTTTCACGATTCATTCTCGCCGCCGGACTGGGTGGTGCGAAACATCCCATATATTTTTAGGGGCATTAATCCTGTTTCAACAAAGCTGGGCTAATTATTCCTTTGATTGGGCAGGGCATGATGCGCCTGTGATCGGGCGGCGCCTCGATGGCTCACGGACTGCTTTTCTTTTAGAAAATTTCACCTCAAGAGCTCCAGAAGTACGTGTTTTGGCGAAGCGGGTTAGCGTTACAGCACCCCGAACGTAGGTGAGCAATTATGATTTTTTCTCTTCGCAATATACTTCTTGGGATTTTCCTTTTTCTCAGCATTGCCCTATGCGTGCTAACGGGATCTTCGACGCTTGATGCCTATCGCGATGCAGGCAAGTATGCCGACGTCTCGAAGTTCACCATGCTAGACCGCGCACTCTTCCAAACACTCGCGAATTTTCGCAACGAGCGAGGTGACGGGTCGTCGCTCGCCAAACTTGAGCTTGGCGCGCAAGATGCAACGCTTACCTTGCTGAAAACGGACAGGGGCATCGTCGACAAATATATGGCTGATGCAAAATCGGTCTTTGCAAACATCGACGACCCGACACTCAAAGCTCCGATTGCCGATGTCATGAACGCCTATGATCGCGTGGTCGCATTCCGCTCAAAGCTCGACAACGAAGTCTCTAAGAAGCTTGCTGATCGTGACCCGACATTGCAGGCCACGACGCTGGACCTCGGTCAGCAGTTCTTGACCGCGTTGGAGACAGGTTCGACCGCCATTGAAAACCGGATTCGCGCGAGCGATCCTTCAATGACGGCCCTTATTCAGATCCGTGCGCTGACATGGTACACGCGCGCAACGGCCGGTGCTGCAAACTTGTTGTACGTCAACACACTCGCCTCTGGAGAGGCGATGAAGCCTGAGGACGTCAGCAAGATCCAACAATTCGATTACGCCGCGAACTTCACCTGGGGGCAGATCGGCACTCTGGTCAATCATCCGTCGACACCACAGGTCGTCAAAGACGCCTATAAAATCAGCAGCACGACCTTTTTCAGCGGTGATTTTGCAGCAAAACACAATGCATTGCTTGCGAAGTTCGCAGCCGGTGAGAAGAAAGCCATGTCTCTCGACGACTGGCGTCCGGTCGGCAATGCCGCCCTTCTGACGATCACGAACACCGCCGCGGCAGCAGCAGATGGCATGGTCGCCAATGCAGCCGCCAGCCAGAGTGATGCATTCGTCAGTTTCATCGCCTACGGGCTCACTTTCCTTGTTGCCGTCGCCCTGAGCATTACGGGCATCTGCGTCATCATCTATCGCGTCACCAAGCCCGTCGGGGTGCTAACTCATTCCATGACCGAACTCGCCCAAGGCAACCTCTCGGTCTCAATCGGTGGCGTCGAACGGCGCGACGAGATCGGCGCCATGGCCCGTTCCGTACAGATTTTCCAACAGGCAGCCTTGCGCAACAAGGCGCTGGAAGCGGAAGCTGCCGAGGCACGCATTACATCGGAGAATGAACGCGTCGAAGTCCAGCGCCGTGCCGAGGCAGAGGCAGAAGAGAGGCTGCTGCAGGCAACGGGTTCGCTTGCGACGGGACTTCGTCATTTGGCATCCGGCAACCTGCGCTGTGAGATCGAAACGCCGCTGGCTGCGCAGTTCGAAGCTCTGCGTCACGACTTCAATTCATCGGTCAGCCAGCTGCGCGCTGCCATGTCCCAGGTCGGCCAGGCCGCGTCGCTGGTAAACAGCGGTAGCTACGAGATCTCGCAGGCTTCCGACAATCTCTCCAAGCGAACGGAGCAGCAGGCCGCCTCGCTGGAAGAGACAGCAGCAGCGCTCGAAGAGGTAACAGCCAATGTTCAGTCGACCTCCAAACGAGCTGGCGATGCACGTGACCTGGTACGTGGTGCCCGATCACGGGCAGAAAACTCCAGCCAGGTCGTCGGCAATGCCGTCAGCGCCATGGGAAGAATTGAGCATTCGTCCAAGCAGATCAGCCAGATCATCAGCGTGATCGACGAGATCGCCTTCCAGACCAACCTGCTTGCGCTTAACGCCGGCGTCGAGGCGGCGCGTGCGGGCGAAGCCGGTAAAGGCTTTGCCGTTGTCGCCCAGGAAGTCCGGGAGCTGGCCCAGCGTTCGGCCAATGCCGCCAAAGAGATCAAGGCCCTGATCGGCAACTCCGAAGTCGCAGTCAGCGAAGGCGTGAAGCTCGTCAACGACACCGGCGAGGGTCTCTCAGCTATCGCCGACCTGGTCCTGCAGATCAATCAGCACATGGATGCGATTGCAACCGCCGCTCAGGAGCAGTCCATGGGTCTTTCCGAGATCAACAGTGCCGTCAATCATATGGACCAGGCGACACAGCAGAATGCCGCCATGGTCGAAGAGATGAATGCGGCCGGCGCAGGTTTGGCCGAAGAGAGCAAGCGTCTTGGCGAGCTTCTGAGCGCATTCCGCACAGGCGAAGCCGAGCGCATGGAGCCGCAGGCGAGGCCCGTGGCCCGGCCTGCCTCCGCCCCGACAACAGGCCGGCTTGCTGCGCGCCCCGCTCCCGCTACGCAGGGCAATGCTGCACTTAAACATCTCCAGCAAGAGTGGTCGGAGTTCTGATTGGTCTGATGTGAAGACGGATGCCGCAATTCTACCGCGGCTCATCAAGCGAAGATTGGCCCGGACACTTTGTGCGGGCCATTTTCGTTAAGCCAATTCGGCGTCTCGCGGCCGCATCACTCGAACTTGACCAGATCCTTAAAGATCAAGTGCCCCCAGCTCTTTCCGTGCGCATGTACAAGCAATCCACCCTCCGAAAGTCTGCCAAGTTGGATGGGCGCGAAACCGAGCCTTTCCGCAAGCGCACCAACCTCCGCTGCGGCGACATCATCGTCGCTCGCCAGGAACACGACTCTCCTGCCGCCCTGCACGGCTGGATCTTGGGCGAGGACGGCGGCAGCCAGATGGTTGAAGCCCTTGACCAACCTTGCGCCAGAGAATGCCTGCCCGACGACCTTGGAAGAAGGCTGTCCTCCCAGTTGCTCAGGGGACACGCCGTAGGCATTGGTCACATCGACGATCGTCTTCCCCTGCCAGGTGAGGAGCGCCTTCGCGACATCTGGATGCTGTTCGAAGCGGACTGCCAAAAAGATGATGTCCGCCTTGACGGCTTCCGCTAATGTTTTTGCAATGACCTTAGGCCCGATCGCGGCCGCATCAGCTGCAAAGCTCTCCGGGTCCCGCGTGGTTGCAACAGATACTTCGATGCCCTTGCGGGCAAAGGCCTTGGCCAGCGCTCGGCCGATATTGCCGAAGCCGATGATTGCATAGCTCATAATGCTTTTCCTATCCTGTGTTGACGTTGGCTCAGACCTGCGCCCAACCGCCATCGACGGCGAGATCTATACCGGTGATGTAGGAGCTTTCATCGGAGGCGAGGAAGGTGAGGGCGGCTGCGATTTCCTCTGGCTTGCCCCTGCGACCCATTGGGATCTGAGACGCAAACTGGGCGACTGCCTCTTCGGCTTGCTCTGCGGTGAGGCCGGTCGTTGTCGCCAAGGCGGGAGTCTCGATCGCGCCAGGGCTCATCGTATTGACGCGGATATTGCGATCCTTCAGCTCCAGGGTCCAGGACCGCGAGAAGCTGCGAACAGCCGCCTTGCTTGCTGCGTAGGCGCTGAACGCTGGCAGCCCCATCACGTTCGAGACCGAAGAGTTCAGGATAATCGATCCGCCGTCCTTGAAGAGAGGAAGGGCCTTTTGTACGGTAAAAAACAGCCCCTTAACATTCACATCAAAGGTCTGGTCAAAATGAGCCTCAGTAGCTGCCGCGAGTGGTGCGACCGTGCCTGCGCCCGCGTTTGCGAAGAGAATGTTGATGTGACCATGTTTCTCCTTCACGATGGCGTAGAGCCGGTCCAGATCTTCCAAGCGCGAGACGTCGCCCACGACCGTCGTCACGTTTTTCCCGATAAGGGCGGCGGCCTCTTGTAAGGCTTTCTCGCGTCGCCCGATAATCACGACCTGCGCACCTTCCTCCACGAAACGCTTGGCTGTGGCCAAGCCGATCCCGCTGCTTCCGCCCGTGATGACTGCGATTTTACCTTCGAGTGCATTCATAATCTTTTGTCCTTCGTTGTGTGTGAGATAGGCACGGAACCGCGCCGGGGTCAGATTTGCGCCAGGCCGCCGTCGGCGGCGACCTCGCTGGCGGTCATGAAGCTGCTGTCTGAGGAAGCGAGAAAGGCAGCCACCGCTCCGATTTCAGCCGGATCGGCCATGCGCTGGAGTGGTGTCATCGCGCCGTAGGCCTTCTGGCCCTCCTCCCCAAGCGCTTCCTTCGCAAGTTCGGTCGCCGTCGCGCCGGGCGACAGCACGTTTACGCGGATACCGGTGCCCTTCAGGTCCTCGGCCCAGGTCCGCGCGAGATTGCGTACCGCTGCCTTGCTCGCGCTGTAGGCGCTGAATGCGGGGGCGCCCGTGGTGCCGGCGCTCGATCCGGTCAGGATGATCGAACCGCCGTTGCTCATCAGCGGTAGCGCCTTCTGGACCGTGAAGATCGTGCCCTTCACATTGGTGTCGAAGGTTTCGTCGATATGCGCGGCGGTGATCTGGCCGAGAGGAAGCGGGCTTCCTGTTCCAGCATTGGCGAACACGATGTCGAGGGTTCCGCGCTCGGCCTTCACCGCCGCATAGAGCCGGTCGAGATCGGCTTCATCGGAAACCGAGCCCTTCACTGCGCGGGCGTTAGGCCCAAGCTCGGCCACAGCCGCATCGAGTGCTTGCTGCCGACGGCCATAAATGAAGACGAAGGCACCCTCTTCGATAAAGCGCCTTGCGGCGGCAAGGCCGATACCGGTGGCGCCGCCAGTGATCACGGCGGTCTTTCCCTCAAGCTTTCCCATGACTTTTCCTTTGTCGCGTCGGAGAGCGCCTGTTGCCATCTGCGCAGACGGACGCTACCTCAGTGGATCATCGATCCGCTTCGTAACCGGATCGCCGATCCACATATATGGATCGGCGATCCATTTAACAAGGTAGTCCATGCGAGCCGACGCAGAAAAAAATCGCAGCCAAATTCTCACCGTCGCGCGTGACGTTGTTGCCGAGCATGGCGTGGACGCGTCGATGCGTGACATTGCCCGCCGGGCCGGCGTCGGGTTGGCCACGCTGCTCCGTCATTTCCCGACGCGAGAGGCGTTGTTCGAAGCGCTGCTGTGTACTCATCTGGACGCACTGACGCAGAGGGCAGCCGAACTCGAACGGTCGACTGCGGCCGACGAAGCGCTTCTCTCCTGGTTTCGAAAATTGGTGGAATTCACCCAAAGCTCTAGGGGCGTTGTCGCCATGATGGCGGCCGCCCACACGAACCCCGACTCCGCTCTTTATGCTTCGTGCGCAGCGGTGCACTCGGCAGGCGCGCGACTATTGCTCCGTGCTCAGGGTGAGGGAACAGCGCGAGTCGATATGAATGGGGACGACCTGTTCGCTCTGATAACGGCTCTTGGCTGGGCGGCCGACCAACCCTCATTCGCGCCACGGGTGGACCATCTTGTCCACCTTATTACAAGCGCCATCCTGACAAGTCGGTCTGGCGATGATGGCAAGAAGGGAATGACTTAAATTAGATCGGTATCCGAGGGCAGCAATGCGTCCCCATTCGGCCGAAAAGCCCGCAATGGCTCTTTCCCAAAAGCCGACGCTACCATGTTAACCGTCGGCGGTATCAATGCGCCGATATTGAGGAAACTCGAGCGGACGGCTTTTGCAACAACAGCGTTGCTGGTCTATTCCCTTCAAGAGCCTTCGAAAACTACTCGGCGTTAGTCACAGGAGCAGAGCCGACACCCGGTGCTTGGCGCTTGGCGAATGCGCGCAAAAAGGTCTTCGTTGCCTCTCTTGCCATACGGTCGACTTCTTCCTCTGGAGTTTGACGGCCGATCTGTTGGTTGATCCGCAGATCTGTTGCGAGCAGCGCCATATACTGGCGCGCGGCAAGTGCCGGATCTTCTATGTCGAGATGACCAGCGAGCGCGAGCTGCGCCAGGCGGGCCGCGATGGCGGGGTATTTCTTGCCCGGTCCGTATTCCTTCCAGGTCTCGAACAATTCGGGAAATCTGCCGCCCTCGGTCTCGACGAGCTTGCGTAGCCAGCGGCCATTCGGATCGCAGACCGCCTTGCGCAGGAGCCGCGCTGAGAATTCCGTCAGCTCCGTTTCCAGATCGATAGGCGCCACGGGAAATGTGTCCAACACCCGAAAGAAGTCGGCGCTCGACTTCTCGGTGATCTCCGCAACCACAACCTTGAACAGATTATCCTTGTCGCCGAGTTGATTGTACACCGTCTGACGGGACACGCCGGCTCGTGCTGCGATGGCATCGATGCTCGCCGCCGCAAACCCGTCCTCGGCAAAAACGTCTGCGGCCGCGTTCAGGATTGCCTGCCGTTTGCTGGTGGCGGGCGGACTCTCTGTCTCGGAAGAAACCGCTGCGGGCGAAGTTTTCATGACACCACCATATAGGACTTGACCAATTGGACAATACTGTCCAAAATATTTTACAGGAATGACGGGCCATGCGTTCCATGCGTTGGAACCATCTCCGTCTTTCCGCTGTCCCATCTATAATCGCCCACTCAATCCCCGTCACATGCTTTTTGTATGAGACTTTGTTTCGTCCGGGGAATGGTGTGCGGGAAAGGTTTCTTCCGTGCAGAGCAAGGATTCCGTTTCATCCCTCGGGGCCGGCGGCTCCCACCATGCCATCGTCCTTGGCATTCTTTCAGCCGTGGGTCTCTTTGCCCTCGACATGTATTTACCTGCGTTGCCGACGATCAGCCTGGATCTTCGCGCCGACACCCATGCAGTTCAGGCAAGCCTGATCTCCTTCTTCGCCGCCATGGCCGTGTCGCAGATCGTCTATGGTCCATTGTCGGATATGTTTGGCCGCAAGCGGCCTCTGTATGTCGGTCTGGTGCTCTATATCATCGGCGCGATCGGCTGCGCGCTCTCCACCGATATTGGCTGGCTGGTCGCCTTCCGTTTCATTCAGGGCACAGGCGCCTGTGCCGGTGTCGTGATTGCCCGCGCCATCGTGCGCGACCTGCATACGGGGGCGGCCGCCGCGCAACTGATGTCGCGGCTTATGCTGGTCTTCAGTATCTCACCCATTCTGGCGCCGCTCGCGGGCAGCATCGTGACAATGTTCGGAAACTGGCGACTGATCTTTTGGGTCATGGTCTTCGCCGGCGTTGTCGGCTTCGTCGCGGGCCGCTTTTTCCTCGAGGAAACCCGGCCGGTTGCGGCTCGCAGTGAAAGCAGCCTCGGCGGGGCATTGAAGGCCTATGGAACACTCCTTAAGGACCCGTACTATCTCGGTCTGGTGCTGATGGCCTCCTTCGGCATGTCGAGCTACATGATCTATGTCGCCAACTCCTCCTTCGTACTCATCGGTCATTATGGGCTCTCTCCGAGCTTTTATAGCGTGGTGTTTTCGGTGAATGCCGTTGGCTTCATCGGCATGTCGCAGATGAACGGCTGGCTCGCCCGCCGGATCGGTCTGCGCAAGGTGATCCGCGGTGCGGTTTCTGGTTATGCGCTGACGATGTTGGCGCTGGCCGTCGTGATGGCCGGTGGCGTCGACCGCCTCGACATTATGGCGGCCTTCCTGTTTGCGGGCTACGCTTTCCTTGGAATGATCGTGCCGAATGCGGCGGTGCTGGCGCTTGAACACCATGGCCGCATCGCTGGCACTGCCTCGGCGATGATGGGGACGGTCCAGTTCATGACATCGGCGCTGGTGGTTGGCATCGGCGGTATGTTTATGGACGGTACGGCGAGACCGATGGTGGTCGTCATCGCTATCTGCTCGGCCATCGTGCTTCTCCTTTCGATCGCAGTGCTGAAGAGCAGGCATGTGGTGGCAGCTGAATAGATCTTGCTGCCATCGATTGCTGCGGCCTATGTAGGCCACTCGCACCAAGGCCTCTTCAGTGCGAGCGAAGAGCGCCTTCGGAGCGGCTCCAAAATCTTCGGACAGCGGCGCTGCAGGTTTACATCTCTTTTTCCCACCAGCCGCGGGTGCTCACGTCAGTGGCGTCAGCGAGAGCCTCCAGCTCCGCAATGTCGGCGTCGGTAAGGGTGATGCTGCCGGCTCGGATCAGACCATCGACATGATGGGGCTTGGTGACGCCGATGATCGGCGTCGTGCCCTTGGCGATGACCCATGCCGTCGCGACATCGGGCGCTGCCGCACCCTGCTTCTCTCCGATCGAAGCGAGCTTGTCCGTCAGCGCCTTCAGCTGAGGCAGCATGCCATTGTAAGCCTCCGCCCGTCTGCTTCCTTTAGGCAGCAGGTTCTCCGGACTGTACTTGCCGGTCAGGGCGCCCTGCTCAAGCACCATGTAGGCGAAGAACGGAATACCTCGATTGCGGCAGTAATCCAGAATGCCAGCTTGCTCGGAGCTGCGGTAAAGAAGACTGTAGTGGTTCTGGATGGCTTCAACCCGGAATCCGGCTTCCCCGAGGATCCGGTTGGCGAGCTCGATTTCGCTCAGGTTGTGATTCGAAACACCGACATGTTTGACCTTTCCACTCTTCAGCAACGGTATCAGGTGCGGGATCCACCGCGCCACATCGGCTGGATTGTGAATCCAGTAGAGGTCGATGTAGTCGGTGCCGAGGCGCGCCAGGCTTTGTTCCAGCATGTCCGCCACCGGATCATCACTGGTCCCTGCCGCTTGCGGGGTGAACTTCGTGGAGAGCTGGTAGTCGCTGCGAGCGTAGCGCTCCAGTATCTTCCCGAGCGTGGTCTCTGAACGGCCCATGCCGTATACCATGGCGGTATCCCACAGCGTAAAGCCGGCCGCATGCGCCTTTTCCGCGACCTCTTCGAGGCTAGCCTGAGTGAGGCGGCTGCCGAAGTAGCCGTCGCCAGCCTCGCCGCTGTCGCCCCAGGCCCAGGTGCCCAGTGCGACCCTGGGGGTCTTCAGATTATCGATTGTCATGTTTGCTCCATACTTGTTCTGCAGCCAGGTTCGCTGTGACTCAGGTGCTACGGACACTATGATGGGTGGCGACGCCGAACCGTTAGCCTGATGCGCCGCATTTACTGCCCAATCCTCCAGAAGCCGCGCCGATCCGCCTTGCCGCCCTCCCGCACGCGTGCGATGGTCAGGTTCATGGAAGCATTGACTGAAATCGCTGCGGTGATTGCCCGGCACGTCTCGAAGGATGGCTTCCACGCCACCGCACTCGAACGTGTGACGCTTGCTCGATCCTCCACGGTGACGATGCCGATGCCGAACGTATACCGGCCGCAACTATGCCTTGTCGCACAAGGGCAAAAGGAGGTTACGCTGGGCGACCGCGTGTTCAGATATGCACCGGGCCGATACGGGGTCGTGACTTACGACCTGCCGGTCACGGGCCAGGTGGTCGAGGCGACGCCTGATAAGCCCTATCTATGCCTGTACCTCGATTTCGATCCGGTCATGTTGGGACAATTGGCGTTGCACGTGCCGCCGTCGCCGGGGGTGCCCTCTCGGCCCATAGGCAAGACGGTGTCCGACGCCGGCGCTAGTCTGCTCGATTCGGTGCTGCGCCTGCTACTGCTGCTCGACGATCCGGCAGCGTTGCCGATACTCGGACCGCTTACTGAGCAGGAAATTCTCTATCGCCTGCTCGCCGGCCCGGACGGCGTGAGGATGCGCCAGATCACCTCCAGCCAGGGACGGGTGGCCCAAGTCGGCCGCGCCATCGCGTGGATCGGGCAGAACTTCCGGGAACGGTTCAGCATCGAGCGGCTTGCTGCGGAAGTCGGCATGAGTCCGTCGAGCCTGCACGAGCATTTTCGCGCCGTGACGGCGATGACGCCGCTGCAATTCCAGAAGCAGCTAAGGCTCCAGGACGCGCGCAGCCTGATGCTGGTCCAGGACCTCGACGCTACGACCACCGCCTTCCGCGTGGGTTACGAAAGCCCGTCGCAGTTCACTCGCGAATATCGCCGCCACTTTGGAGAACCGCCGGCGCGCGACATAGCCCGCTTGCGGGCCTCGCCAGGGCTGTAGGGGTAGCTTGATTTCAGCTTTCCGGCGAGTGTCTCTTCTTCTACTGCCTTGATTTGCTTGTACAATCTAAGATTTATGCGTAGCGCGACCGGCACTTAAATTTATGATGCGACGAGCCACATATAAGCTGCAGCCGTCCAGGAGAAGCCAAGGCCGCCGCAGCCCTCCCCGGTGACCGGGTCGAAATATTCGGCAAAACCCTCCGCCTCGATCGCCGTGATGGTCGACTTGCGAAGCTTCTCGGCATCGTCGACCCGGCCGTTGCGCTTCAGGCCGTCGATCAGCAGCCAGTTGATGATCGCCCAGGCCGGGCCGCGCCAGTAGCGTTTCGGCTCCCAGCTGGCGACGCCGGGCTTTACTGTCGGGAAGGCGACTTTCATCCCCTTGGACCATGCCTTCATTTCATCGACGAGAGCGCCGACGACCGCCTGGTCGAGATCGAGCGACAGAAGCGGGATGAAGCCCGCCTGTGTCGGAGCCTCGATATCCCAGCCCGAAACGAGATCGCGGGATACGAAACGTGACAGATTGGGTCGCCACTGGGCGAGGATCGCGTTACGAGTTTTTTCATTGAGCGCGGCGATTTCGGACGCGTCTTCCATGCGGCCGAATTCGTGGGCGAGCGCTTCGAGGTCTTCGCCAGCCTTGAGCAGGATCGCGGTGGTCTGGATCTCCGCGACCTTGAAGGGGGCCTTCGCCCACTGTCTGGCCGGCTCCCAGTCGCAGGCGGCATAGGTATCAACCAGGTGGATGAAGCGCTGATAGTCCTCGTTGCGGGGGCGCATCAAAGCGTTCACATGGCCGGTATCCTTGCGCACGACCGGCGTGTCGGTAGTGGTGGGAACGCGCGCAAGCGCGAGGTCCCATGCGGGAGAATTGTCGCTGCCGCTTTCCCAGGGATGAAGCAGGGCAACGAGGCCGGTCCCCTCAGGGTCGCGAGCCGCATACCACCAGCGATGCCATTTCAGGGCCGCCTCATAGAGCGGCAGGGTGCGGGTCTTGTCGCCGGTGGCTTCGTGCAGCTTGCGGAGCGCGATGGCGAAAACGGGCGGCTGGGTAATGCCGGAGGTGGGGATCGTATGGCGAGTGCGCCAGACGCTCGGGCCTGGAAAATAGGTATCACTCGGCTGGTGGAAGACGATATGCGGGATCATTCCGTCCGTCCACTGGCCCTCGATCAGCCGCTCCAGTTCGCGATAGGCGCGGTCCGTATCGTAGAGCACGAAGCCCATGGCGACAAAGGCGGAATCCCAGTTCCATTGGAAGGGATAGAGCCGGTCCGTCGGAACCGTATAGCCGCCGCGGTCGTTGGCGACGAGAATACGCTTGGCTTGATCGATATGCAGGTTCATGTCGGTACTCCGGTATCGGGGAGGGACGCCCCCCTAGGCCATCACGGCCGGAAAGGATTTGCCGCTTTCGGGCGAAAGCCAGGTGATGCGCTTGCGATCGAGCTTCAGGCCGATCGTATCGCCGCTCCCAACGGTTTCGGAGGCAGGCAGAATGACGCGCACGGGCTGATCGTGGATCGAGCCGGTCAGGAGCAGGTGCGAGCCCATCGGTTCGGCGACCCGCACTTTCATTTCGAGGCCCTCGGGCAGGCCCGCAAGCTCTACCGCCTCGCCGCGCAGGCCGAGGATGATCTCCTTGCCGGCTCCCTGCGGTGCATTCAGTTGCTCGATACCGGCGGAGACCTGGCCGTTCAGGACGGGTACCTTGATGAAGTTCATCGGCGGATTGCCGATGAACCCGCCGACGAAGCGCGTTGCGGGATGATTGTAGACATCGACCGGCGAGCCGACCTGCTCGACGACCCCTCCGTGCATGACGGCGATGCGGTCGGAAAGGCCCATCGCCTCCGTCTGGTCATGCGTGACGTAGATCGTCGTCGTGCCGGCCGATTGCAGCACCGTCTTGAGTTCGGTACGCATTTCGAGGCGAAGCAGCGCATCGAGGTTGGACAGCGGTTCGTCCATAAGGAGTACCTTGGGCTCGACGGCAAGCGCACGGGCAACGGCGACGCGCTGGCGCTGGCCGCCCGAAAGCTTGTTCGGATAACGGTCGAGATACTGTTCGATATGCAGCAGGCCGGCGGCCTTTTCGATCTGCGCCTTGATGCGCGCGTCGTCTGCCTTCTGCATGCGCAGCCCGAAGGCGACGTTTTCGTAGACCGTCATATGCGGGAAGACCGCGTAGTTTTGGAAGACCATCGCGAGCCCGCGATCCTTGGGAGCGAGCCCGAGGACCGACTTGTCGCCGATGCGGACATCGCCGCCGGATGCGGTTTCGAGACCGGCGATGATGCGCAGGAGCGTGGTCTTCCCGCAGCCGGATGGGCCGAGAAGCGAGACGAATTCACCGTCGTTGATCGTCAGCGAGACCTCTTTCAGGGCCTGGAATGCCCCGAAACTCTTGCGGACACGGTCGATGACAATATTGGCCATGGAATTGGTCCCGTTATTTGGAGGAGATGCCCCAGATCGCGAAAAGGTAGCGCCTGACCGCGAAGATGAAGACAACCGAGGGAAGGATGAGCATCAGGCCGCCGGCGAAGCGATAATGCATCGGGCTTTCGGAAAGCACCGTCAGCAGATAGGCCGTCAGTGTGCGGTTGCGCACCGTCAGCACCGAGGCGGCGAAGACTTCGTTCCACGAGATGACGAACGCAAAGACGGCCGTTGCGACGATGCCCGGCAAGGCGAGCGGCGCAACGACCTTGAAAAAGGCCTGGATGCGGGTGCAGCCGAAAACCCATGCGGCTTCTTCCAGCTCTTTCGGGACGCCGAGGAAAATGCCCTGCGTCACTAGAGCCGCGAAGGGGAGCGCCAGGACCGTATGGATCAGGCCGACGCCGACGATCGTATCGTAAAGGCCGAGCCGGATGAAGGAGACGGTGAGCGGCAGCGCCAGGATCGCCAGCGGGAAGGCGCGCGTCAGCAGGACCAGCAGCCGGTAGCTGTCCTTGCCCGGAAAATTGTAGCGGGCGAGCGCATAGCCCGCGGGCACCCCGAGCAGGATGGAGAGGGCTACCGTGATGCCTGCGGCGCCCAGCGAATTGAGGAAGGAGCGGACGACCCCTTCTGTCTGCAGGAAGAGGATGAAGGGTTCGAGCGAGATGCCGGTCGGCAAGCCGGTCTTCGGCCAGATGTAGACGCCCTGTCGCCCGCCGAGTGCGCCTAGCGCCACGAGATAGATCGGCACCAGAACCCAGGCGCAAAGCGCGGCGATACCGCTCCAGAGCAACCAGCGGCGTGATGATACGAAGCTTGCGGGATTGGCGGTGGCGGCTGCTTCGGAACTTATGGCTTGCATGTTCATGGCAGGCGCTCCGGATCGACCTTGAAGGCCTTGAGATAGACGAGGGTTGCGGCGAGCGAGATAACCATGATCAGAACCGCATAGGCGGCCGCGACGCTGTAATTCTGGTTCTGGTTCTGCCAGTTGTAGGCTTCGCCCACGAGAACCGGAAAATTACGGCCACCCAGTGCATATACGACTGCGAAGACCTCGAAGGCGAGCACGGTGCGCAGGATGAGGGCCGATTGCAGCGCCGGGCGGATCAACGGCAGCGTTATTTTCCTGAAGCGCGTCCAGGGACCGGCCCCGAAGATTTCGGCGGCTTCCTTGAACTCCTTCGGCACCTGGTTGAGGCCGGCGACGATGATGACCATGACGACGATCGCCGTGCCGCGCCAGATCTCCGCCACCGCGATGGCGATGAAAAGCGCAACCGGCGTCTGGTAGGAGAGCCAACTCGCCTGGCGGCTGATCACGCCCAGGCTGAAGAGCAGCGAGTTGAAATAACCGGTATTCTGAAGGATCGACAGCCAGACGAGGCCGGCGGCGAGATCCGAAATGCCGAGCGGGATCGTCCAAATCCACAGAATCGTCTCCCGCCCGCGGCCGATCTTGGCGACCATCGTGCCCATGGCGAGCGCGATGGCGATCTGGACCGGTACGACCACGATCGTCAGCAGGAAAGTGTTGCGCACCGATTGCATGAAATTGATGTCCGACACCATGCGCTGCATGTTTGCAAGCGACGGTGCGCCATCATCCGAGACCGCCAGCCAGATCGTCTGCACCAGCGGCATGATGAAAAGCAGGCCGAGGAAAACGACGGATGGCAGGATCAGCAGATAGGGGATCCAGGGTCGGTTTTGGGTCATGGACTCCCGCCTCGAAAAGCAGGGTTGCAGAAAGAATGTCCGGGCATTCGCGCCCAGGCACTCCAGGGAGGATTATTGAACCGGGCAGGCGCCGTCACTCTTGGCATCCGGTGCCCAGCAGGGAGCCTTGGTATCGGTCATCAGCTTGGCCATGACGGCGCCCTGCTTGGCCAGCACGTCGCCGACGGGCTGGTTTTGCAGCACGATCAGCTGGAAGCTGTCCATATAGACTTTGTTGAACTCGCCGCCTTTGTCGCCGAGGCCGACTGGAAGAAGCGAGATCACGGCATCCTTGGCCGCCTGGGTCTTGGTGACGGCATCGGCGAGAAGTGCGACGCCCTTGTCGAGATCCGGCGGCAGCTGGACGTTCAGCGTCGGGAAGAAGCCGACCTTGGACGCGGTGAGCAGCTGGATCTTCTGGGTCGTCAGTGTCTCGATGATCTTCATCGCGCCCGCCACATCCGGGGCACCCTTCGGGATCGAAAGGCCCGCGAGAACGGGCATGTATCCGCGGCCCTTGGGGCCGGCCGGAGACGGGAATACGACATAGTCGTCCGGCGAGGCGGAAATGGCATTCTTCAGTCGGGCGACATGGTCCCAGGCGACCATGACTTCACCCGCGGCCAGCGGCTCCTGCATGAAGTCGTAATTGGTCGAGTTGGGATTTACATAGGCCCAGAGGGCTTTGAGTTTCTCCCAGCCTGCCGCGGCATCGGCGTTCTTGAAGGTGCGCACTACGCCGCCGGTGAAGGACGGGTAGAAATAACCCTGGAAGTAACGTGCCATCAGGCCCTTGGGACCGGCCGGGAAGCCGATCTGCGGCTGGCCCGTCGCCTGCTGCATGTTCTTGCCCCACTCGATCAGCTGATCGTAGGTGATGGCGTTGATATCGGCGCCCTTCGGCAGGTATTGCAGGGCTTCCTTCTTAGCGGCCATGACATAGGTTGCCTGCATCCACGGAATGTATTGCTGGGTGGATTTGCCGAGCTTGCCGAGATCGAGGAGCGATTGCGGCATGCCGCCGCCGGCGAGCTTCTTAGCGAGGTTATCAAGCGGTTCGAGCTGATCCTTGTCGGCAAGTGGCGAAAGCTCACCGTGCAGCGCGCCGACCAGGCTGACGGTGTGCTTACCGGCCTTGGCCTCTGCTTCCATGCGTACGGCGAACTGCGGCGGTTCTTCGACCACATAATCCACCTTGCCGGCATCCTTCAGCAGGTCCTGCCGCACGACGGTCGCCTCTTCGATCGGGCGAAGCTGGGTGGATACGAAAACCGTCTGGGCAAGCACCGGCGAAGCAAAGGCCAGCACAGTGGAAGCCAGAATTCCGAATGACGTGATGCGTTTCATATTCTCTCCTCCTTCATTGTTTTTATCTGTGATGCACTGTGTCGGATCATGCCGCCTTCATCGGACGGCGATGGCTGTCGCGATCGATGAATTCGATCGCGTGAAGCTCCTGCAGTTCCTCCGCAGGCTCGCCGGCGATTGCCCGCAACAGCAGCGAGGCGAAGCTCGCGCCGAGGTTTTCGCCGGTCATGCGCATGGTCGAGAGGGAAGGGCTGGTGAAAGCGCCCGTCGGCAGGTCGTCGTGACCGACAATGCTGATCGCTTCGCCGCCGTCGATCTCGCGTAGCGCTCTGAGCGCTCCGATCGCCATTTCGTCCGTGGAGCAGACGAGCGCGGTGGGACGCGAAGGCTGCCGGAGCAATTCCAGTGCGGCGAGATAACCGCCCTGTTCCGTGGGCGCGCCTTCGGCGCAGAGATCGGCATCCAGACCTGCCTCGTCCATCGCGGCCTTCCAGCCCGTACAGCGCACATGCGCGAAGTAATAGTCCTGCGGCCCGGCAATATGGCCGATGCGGCGGTGGCCGGCGGCCTGAAAACGGACCGTTGCCGCGTGGAACCCGGCAAAACCGTCGCCGTCGATATAGGGATGCGGCACGAGGCTTTCGGTGCGTCCATTGGTGACGAAGGGGATGCCGCGCGACTGGAGAAATTCGACGCGTTCGTCCTGCCGCCTGGTGCGCACGAGAAGCATGGCATCGACGCGGCGGCCATCAACGAAACGACGGCAGATGTCGAGTTCGCTTTCACCGCGTGGCACAGGCGCGATAACCAGATTGAGGCCGGCACTCGCAAGATGCTCAGCACAGCTGGAGAGCATATCGAGGAAATGCGGCGGACCGATATGGCCGGGGTCGCTCGGCAGCGTGATGGCAACCAGTTCGGCACGTTGCTTTCTCAGTCTGCGCGCCGATGCGTTGGGGCGATAGCCGACTATGTCTGCAGCCTCTCTCACACGCTTCCGGGTTGCTGCAGAGACGTCGTCGTAACCGTCGAGTGCACGGGAAACCGTTGTGATCGACAGTCCGAGCGACTGCGCGAGTTGCTTGAGATTTGCCAAGATCGTCCTCCCGAATGGCACAAAGGATTCTCCAAAACGTTTTGGTAGTCAAGTCAAAACGTTTTGGATTATCCTTCATGCACGGCCGCTATAATCATTCGAGAGCTTAGGACTGCCCGATACATCCGCCGTTGGGAAAAGGAACGGCGCAGGCACCTGGTGTCGCATGAGCAGGCGCCTGAAACGCCTTGGCGCAATCGGCTTCGCCCGGGCGCAATATCGGCAATCCGGGCATATGCCCTAGGATGGTCCGCAAGCAGACGCAGCCAACAGCCTTCCTCGCCGAATACCACGCTCTGCATCTTGATGCCCGGACCGGGCGACATTTCGATTTTGGTCGCATGCCAGCCCATAGCGGCGTCACTACTAGTGATCTCTTAACCACGCAAAGTGAGCAAGACCCCGATTAAATGGCAGACGCCAAGTGTTTCCAGGGGGGGTGGCCGACACGCTGGCAGACGTCGGTCATAGGGACTGACTTCCGAACCGCGCCCTCCGGAACAAAGCTTTCGCAGGGCCGTTCGTTCTTTTGATGAACGGAAAAGGAAAGGCCAAGCCCCAGTGGCAATCAATTCAGGTAGACGGACACACGGGAATGCAAGGCCAATCACATCGCTAATCGACGCTACACCCGAAGCTAAAGGAGGAATAAACTCATGGATCATAGCAACCACATACGACTGACCGAAGAGGAACTCACACAGGCTAATCTGGAAGGCGCATCGATCTATGGTACTGATGACGACAAGGTTGGCACGGTTGACCACGTGCATGGAGCCGGCATCAGCAGCAGCGTCGTGATCGATGTTGGCGGTTTCCTTGGTATCGGCGCAAAGCCGGTGTCCGTTCGAGTGACCGATCTCGATTTCATGCGCGACGAAAGCGGCGAGGTCCATGGGGTGACTTCCTGGACAAAGGACCAGCTGAAGGCAATGCCCGAACATCGCGATTAGGCTTTAGAAAGGAGCTTTCGCATGTGCGACGGGCTCCCGCTTCTAACCGAGATGTCCATACGTGAGAGGTATCGAAGCCCACTGTTGTGGACGCCGGACTGGTTTCGGCGCCCCTCATTACCGTCGACGACACCGGTGCCGGCCGTATCAGGCGCAACGCCTAAGCCGTATCCATCATTTGGTAGATCCCATCTGCAGAGCTTGCAGAAAATTGCGCGTCCCCTTGGGTTGGCGAGACCAGAAAGGTTCCAAACCGTGTCGGGAAATACTTAGAACGGTTCAGCTTTTCGCGGAATCCCTGAACCGCTCTATCTCCTTGTTTTCACGCAATTCCGGACGGAAAACCGCTACGCACTTTTCCTGGAACTCTAGGCATGCAGCCAAGCGTAAAAAAGGTAGGGATGCCGACAATAGCCAGCCGGTGATGACCGGTGGTCGGCTAGTGCTTATTTTGACCTCCGACATTTCGCGCCAGAAAGGAATGGATCTGAGCGATGACGGCCGCACCCTCACCGACGGCGGCGGCGACCCGCTTGGTGGAGCCGGCGCGTACGTCTCCGACGGCAAAAATGCCAGGGCAACTCGTCTCCAGCGGCAGTCGCTCGCCATCACTGATGCGGTCTCCTGTGAGAACGAAGCCCTTTCCATCAGTCGCGACACAGCCATCGAGCCAGCCGGTATAGGGATCGGCGCCGATAAACAGAAAGAGGTGGCGCGAGGCACATTCCTCGGTCTCTCCGGTTCGGACATTACGGAAGGTGGCACCGGTCAGACCTGTCTCTCGATCACCATGCAAGTCCGTAATCTCGATACCCACATGGAGTTCGACATTGGGCAATGCCGCTATCCGGTCAATCAGATATTGGGACATGGTTTGCTCGAGCGGCCGCCGGACCACGAGGTGCAGGCNGCTTACCTGCGGTGCGAGGTAAGCAACGGCCTGGCCGGCTGAGTTTCCGCCGCCGACCAGAGTGATTTCCTCTCCGGCGCAAAGGCGAGCCTCAATCGGGGATGCCCAGTAGGAGACGCCGGCCCCCTCCAGTTCTTCGACATTGGCAATATCGGGCCGACGGTAGCGCGCTCCTGACGCGATCACGATGGAACGCGCCCGTGCAGTATATCCGTTGCTAAGTTCAAGGGAGAATGGAGCCGCCGAATCGGTTCCATGGCAGCAAAGCTTTCCGACGGTCAGCGGGATCGCAAGCTCGGCGCCGAATTTCGCCGCCTGATTAAAGGCCCGACCTGCAAGAGCCTGTCCCGAGATACCGGTCGGAAAGCCAAGATAATTTTCGATCCGGGCGGATGCACCCGCCTGGCCGCCGAAGGCCCGGGAATCGACAACGAGAACAGACAATCCCTCAGATGCCCCATAAACGGCAGTGGCCAGCCCAGCCGGTCCGGCTCCGACAACTGCCACATCATAGACATTCTTCGGATCGAGATCCGGCATAATGCCGAGACAAGACGCCGCATCCGCGTCGCTCGGATTTCTGAGCAGCGTTCCGTTTGGGCAGATCATCAATGGCAGATCTTCCGGTGCGATGCCGAGCCGCTCCACCAGCTCGCGCCCCTCGACCTCGCATGCTGCGATAAGGGCGTGGGGATAGCCATTCCGGGTGAGAAATCCAGATAATCTCACGATGTCGGGAGCATCCCGGCGTCCAACCAGAACCGAACCCGCACCTCCGATCCGCCCTTCTTCAATCAGCGCAACGCGACGGAGTATAAAGGCGCGCATGATTGCTTCACCCACATCCGCCGACCCGATCACCAGTGCACGCAGATGCGGCGCATCGAAAGGTATAGCCAATACGCCCTTATCGCCCGCGACGACCGATGCGAGGGTTGCGTGACCAGACAATTGATTGGTCTCGCCGGTGAACTGGCCGGGACCGTAGGTGCCGATCACGGATGATCTCCCAGTCGCGCCACGCTGAATTGCATCGGCCGAGCCTTCTAGAACTAGCCAGGCAGGGGCGTTGCGAGTGCCGATCTCGTAGAGTACATCACCTGGGCCGAAATGATGCGGCTCACCGCTCGCGAAGCGTCGCGCCGCACCGATTTGAAGAGCTGAAAGTGTTGGGTATGTTTGCTCCCACCGAGCATCGCTGATCGCCATGATGTGAACTCCGTATCGGCCTATACTTGTATGACAACATCCGGAACAGTTCGCCAGTCTACATTGCGCGCGACCAAAGCCAACTCTTTCGAGGGCCTCTGCCAGCCGATATTCTTACGCATTGTTCGAGGAGCCTGCCTCAAATTCTTCGAGCTCAGCAGCCTTGAATAGTCACCTCTTTTTCGAGCTATCCGTAAGAGTCTATGCCGGTATATTATTGTAATTACTGTATAAATTTTCTTCCAGAATATATGTAAAAACATATTCTGCAGAATATACGCATGTTTTGGCGAATTTTAATTCGACAGTATAAAAATATACGCATTTGCAATCATGAATTACAATTGTATTTATTAAAATATTATGATAATATATAAATAATATTGGGAGGGTGCGGTGTTTTGTTTGCGTCACGCCGTGACCGTTGTGTTGAGCGCCATGCTGCTCGCACCATTGTCTTCGCAAGCCGCCGAGAAGGTCGGCCAGGCGGTGCTGATTAAAACCGAAGTTACGGGTGCTGGTGGTCCGCTCGCGGTCGACGATCCCGTTCATCGGGACGAGCAAATTCGCACCTCGATTTCGGGCCTCGGCCAGTTCACATTTCGGGACGGCACGAGACTGGCTGTCGGAGCCGGATCGTCCGTTACCATCGATAAGTTCGTGTTCGATGACTCGGGCGCAGTGAAAAAGCTGACCATAAATGCAGCAAAGGGCAGCTTTCGCTGGATGAGCGGAAATTCGAACCACTCAGCCTATCAGATCGTGACGCCCGCCGGAACGATCGGCGTGCGTGGAACCGCGTTTGATTTTTATGTCGGGGCGAACGGCACGACGGCGGTCGTGCTGTTGAATGGCGCTGCGCAATTCTGCGGTGCTGGCGGCTGCAGGCAACTGAAACAGCAATGTGATTGTGTCGTTGCAAAGCGCAACGGTCAGATCAGCGAACCTCGCCGGGTCAATCGCGACGTCCTCAAAACGCTGGGCAATCAGCGGGCTCTGCCGTTTCTGTCCGGGAGCCAGCAACTTTCAGGGGGAATGGGTTTTGTCGGGGGCGGTGGTTGCGGTCTGTCTACGGCGATGAGGGGCCAGCCTAACGGGATCTCTCCGCGCAGCGCTCCGGAGAATAATCCTGCACCGGCACCGCACGATACGCCGAGCGCACCCAGCCCCCAGGAATCGCCACACGCCGAGGCGCCTGCCGCACCACACGAAACTCCCAGCACGCCGGATGTCTCGAATCCGCCAAGTGCGCCCGACAAGTCAGGCAAACCGCACGAGCATGATGGCGACGAAGGCGAGCATCACGACCATCATGGCAGAGGCGATCACGGACGGGGTGATCATCAAGGAGACGACCAGGATAGCCAGGGCGATGGCGGCAACCATGGCGATCACGGTGGTGGGCATCACCAGCGATAGCGCCGTGGGGTGCGCAGGATGGCTTCCAAATCAGATAGAGCATTTCCGCTTTTCTTCGAATCGCGAAAACGCTCTATCTTCTTGTTTTTACGCAGTTCCGGACGCAAAACCGCTCGGCACTTTTGCTGGAACTACTTTAGATGTCGGCTGCCTTGTCCTCCGCAGTCTCGTCGGCGAAGTGTCCGCCTCGTCGCGAAATGTGGCTGTAAAAGCCCTGCAACAGTCCTGTTGCCGCGGCTTGCGCCTTAAGTTTGGCGGCGCTGATGAGTTTGCGGCTGCTCGCTGACCGAGTTCGCAGGGCATTAACAAGCTGCCTGTGCGTAGCCTGCAATTCGGCAAATCCGGCGGATCTCGCCACGCGTTCGTCGCCGACCACCGCAAAGAGCTTGGTTCGCATACTCTTACCCTTCAGCGTCAGCGCTCCCGCTTCGAGCAGGGCGCAGTCGGGCAGCAAGCCCGCCGTCGGTTCGGATACCAGAATGTCGAAATTGATGTCCTTGCAGGCGGATTCGATGCGCGCGGCAATGTTGACGGCATCGCCAACTGCCGTGTAATTGAAACGGGTCTCGGCCCCCATATTGCCGACGCAGGCGAGCCCCGTATGGATGCCGATCCCTATCCCGACCCGTCGCGCGTCTCCGAAACCGAAGGCATCGTCGCCATTGAGGCGGGCCAGGGTTTCCCGCATGCCGAGAGCCGCTCGCACGGCCTTGCCGGCATGATCGGAGACATCGACGGGGGCATTCCAGAAGGCCATGATCGAGTCTCCGATGAACTTGTCGAGCGTGCCTTCATTGGCGATGACATGGTGGCTGAGCGCATCGAGCAGCGTGTTCAAAAACGCGACGACGGCGCTCGGGCTCATCTCCTCGCTAATCTGGGTAAAGTTTCGCACGTCGACGAACATGACCGTCAGCTCGCGTTCATCTCCCCCGAGGCGCAGGGCATTGCGCGTATGCTCGATGCGATGGAGTAGCGATGGCGAGAGGTAATGCCCGAAAGCCCGCCGCACGTCGCGCCGCTCCCGATCCGTCACGAGAAAGCGGAATGCCGTTGCAGCGAAGTGCGTGATTGATCCCGAGACGATCGGTGCCAGCGGGTCGAAGAGAAGCCCCCCATAAAGAAAGGCAGCCCAGGAGGCCACAAGGGCAAAAAAGGTAATCAGCAGGCCGCAGGCGAGGGCCGTGGCCGGATTGACGAAGGTGGTGACGATCACCAAAAGGCTGCCCAGGACGGCGATGGACAGGATTTCCAGTCCGTCTGCCCAATCCGGTCGGGAAAGGAAGCGGCCTGACAGGATCTGCTCGACGATCTGCGCGTGGATTGAGACACCCGGCACATTCTCGTCAAGGGCCGTCGTGCGGACATCTTGGAGGCCAGAAGCGGAGGTTCCGACGAAAACGATACTGCCTTCGATGGCGGCTCTCATATCGGCGGAGGCGCCTTCGGTCGCGAGTATCTTGCTTGCCGAAATATAGCGCTCCGCGGTATCGCGGCTGACATAGAGCCACAGCTCGCCCGCGGCTGTTATTGGCACGACGAAATTGCCGATCTTGACCCGGGTGAGCGTATTGGGTGTGTGCGGCGCAGCGTCAAGCACGTAGGTGGAGGCTCCCTGTGCGACGCGAAGCGCCTCAAGCGCGAGACTGGGATAAAGCTGCTTGCCGTCGCTGAGAAAAAGCGGAACCGCGCGCACCACCGCCGATGAGGCGCCCGGATTGAGGCTGATATGGCCGAGCCCCGCAGCATTGGTTTCCAATTGCGGCTGCAACGGCGTGGCGGCCTTGATCGCCGGCGGCGCACCGGAGGGATCTTCGCCGGTATAGGCAAATCCTGCCTTGACCGGCGGCAGATAGTTTCCTTCGTTGGAGAGGCCGAAGCCCAGAACCACCGGCCTTCCCGACAGCGATTGGGAAAAAATCTCATCATTATCCGGTAGTTTGCCAAGCAGTGACGGATCGACGCCCATGACATCGCGAACGACGTTGCGCGGCGACAGACGATCCGGCTCGGCGAAGAGGATATCGAAAGCGATGGCGGCCGCGCCCAGATCCGAAAGCCTGTCGACAAGCGCGGCAATCCGGTTTCTTGGCCAGGGCCATTGACCGAACTCCCACAGCGACGCCTCGTCTATGTCGACGACCCGGACAGGCTGGTTTTCGAACGTCCGGGGCACCAGGCGCTGATACTGGTCGAATGTCAAATCGCGGGCGAGCCTTAGCAACGGAGGATCGCTTGCCCGCAGGGTCGTCAATGCCGTGACGAAGGCCAGGCCGATAACGACGCCAATTTGCTGCGCACGCGTCACCATTATGGTGTCAGCCCCTTTGGCCTGCATCTCCGGCAATAAGTAACGGTCCGAAGAAATACAAAAATCTATTGGTCTGCTACACAGGGAATAATACGCTGCTTTGTTCCCGTGCACGATGCAATGATGAAAATATTGAAGAGATGGAGAGAAGAATTTTGCACGGCGATAGTTGAGGCAATGCCGCAGGTTAGCGAAGACTTCGCGAAATCCAGCGCTTCAGCCCAGGCATGGGTCCATTCCCGGGAATCGAACATGGCTGTTCGGGCTGTCGAGACGTTTGTAAGACCGGGTCCAAATCTTAATGTCGAAAGGCAGGACTGTGCATCTTGCCTTTGACGACAAAAGCGCGATGGACCTGGCGTCGACATCGAAGCAGGCCGGCAGGGCGCTCATGGCCGCAGCCTCTTCAGTGCGAGCGAAATGCGCCGTCTAAAAGGTGATGATGCTTGGAAGGAAATGGAGACATTACTGAGGTGTTGTCGCGCGGTTGGTACGAGCGCGACGATTGACTAGACCTGATGAGGCCGGCCCAACTGTTGGGCCTCGTGCCGCCGGACGACGACATTGCCTCCCGATCCTCACATAGTGCTCCGCCGCGGGAAAGCGAGCGGTTGTCTGGCGAAGAACCGCCAGACAACCGCTATCCCTTCCTGTCTTTCTTTTTTGCTTTCGGCGCTGGCACAGGCTCCTGCGCCAAACGAAGCGCGCGAAGCCTGTCCGTCTTCTTCTGTCGAGCGGAGGCCTCATCGGCCAGGATATCCTTGGCAATCGACGTCGTCTGTTCGGACTTGGTCTGCGCTGACAGCTTTTCAGGCTTGAACAGATTGTCTTTCGTCTTTGTCATGCTTCCTCCATTTCAGCAGGCGTTCCAAAAGACGCTGGACGTCAGCGAGCTCGCGCCATGACTTTCTTCTTCGGCGCCGGCAGCAAGCCTTCGCGTTGTGCCTGCTTACGGGCAAGCTTCCGCGCGCGGCGGACCGCCTCGCCCTTTTCGCGAGCGCGCTTTTCGGACGGCTTTTCATAGGCGCTGCGGGCCTTCATTTCCCGAAATACGCCTTCGCGCTGCAATTTCTTTTTCAGAACGCGGAGCGCTTGATCGACGTTGTTGTCTCTGACCAGAACCTGCAAAACTTCTCCTTCTCAGCTCGCGCTGGGTTTATTTCTTGGTGCGGATTGAATTCGAGTTGATCCAGCTCGATTTCGATGTTTGCGATATCTCGGCTTGCGCCGGTGAAAGCGACGATGGTGACGCCCCGGCATCGATATCGTCCTGACGGACGCTCCGCTCGAAACTCTCACTTTGGAAGCGGACGCGATAATGGACAACGCCCTGTGACACAGGCAGCACAGACACGATGCGGCCGGCCGGCTGGGCGTTTCCGAAAATTCCAGGCTTCAGGACGATGCTGTCGCCCGGCCGGTAACGACCATTTGCCATGTCGTTCTCCGTTCGAAATGAAAAACAAAAGGCCGGGACGTATCCCGACCTTCCTCGGTCATGGTTTCAGCGCGCCAGTACATCCGTGGTCGCACAAAGCCGTGACAAACTTATGCGGCCCGAAGATTGTCAGCCGAGCTCTTGCCGGATCTGCGATCCTGCACGATGTCGTAAGTGATCTTCTGACCATCGTTGAGCGAACGCATGCCGGCGCGCTCTACCGCGGAGATATGGACGAAAACGTCCGTGCTGCCATCATCAGGCTGAATGAAGCCGAAGCCCTTGGTGGAGTTAAACCACTTTACTGTACCAGTGTTCATAACGATTTCCTTTCATAGCAATCGTTGTTTGCCCCGCGATACCTTGCGGGATTAGATCGATTATTTGAGAGGAAATCCGGCGAGGGCGCAGAGGCTCCTCGACGATGTCGCAAGCAATGGTCGATAGACCTTATATAGGTTAAATTGGAATATTGGCAACAGAGGCTGCGGAAGAGAAGATTTTCGGCAGGTCGCGATGCTTGTCAAACCGCCGCTGCCATCGGGTCGAAGTGATGCATGATTTCCCGATCATCGGCCGGCGCTGTTGATTTGCGCTGAGAACTGACCTGGGATTGGCTTGTCTTCTCCGCGAAGGCTGCTTCATCGTCACTTTCAAAGGCTCTCTCGAGCCGGGGATACGGACCAACTGGATCGGAAGCCTGGAGCTCGTGGTGACTCGGCGGCCGACTCGATCACCTTGGCAACCTGCGGCTCAATCGGTCCGCGGCCAATCAAGGTGACCGAGTAACGTCCCGATGTCGTTAGCCGCGTAAAGCCGTCGCGACGAGGCTCTGCATCGATGTGGTTGGACGACCGATCAGCCGACCAAGAGCGCCGCCGTCGTCGAACAACGCTCCGTGCGAGGCTGCGGCGTCGGCATCGGCCAGAAGCGCAGCGAGATCGGCCGGCAGGCCGGCGCCCGTTAGCACATCGCGATAGGCGGCCTCGGAAAGATCGTTGTAGACGATCGCCTTGCCCGACTGCCGCGAGACCTCCGCGGCAAGCTCGGCAAGGGTAAAGGCCTGGTCGGCTGCAAGCTCATAGGTCTCCCCGGCATGCCCATCAGTCGCCAACACCACAGCCGCGGCCTCGGCATAGTCCTGCCGGGCCGCGGACGAGAAGCGCCCATCCTTCGCAGCGCCGACGAAGGCGCCGTGCTCAAGCGCTGCCGGTAGCGCCATGAGATGGTTCTCGGCGTACCAGCCATCCAGCTGCAGAACGGGTCAATTGAAGCTTAGATCTCATCGTTGAAAGACTCGACTCGCTCAGATCTTTAACGGGCGCTCCACTGGCGCTTCCGTCACGCCAGCTTGTCGGGCAGGGTTAGACGGTCCGATGCCCTTCAGATAGGCGGCGTCCCGGACGGGTGGCCGGCCGAACAAGCGTCTGTACTCGCGCGTGAACTGCGTCTGGCTGTCATAGCCGACCTCGAAGCCGACTGTTCGGGCACTCGATCCGCCAGTCAGCAAGCGTTTGCGCGCCTCCTGAAGCCTGACATGCGTCCTATATTCAAGCGGCGTCATCAGTGTTGTCGCCTTGAAATGGCGATGAAGTGATGTCTCACTCATGCCTGCGAGGTCGGCAAGTAGGCCGATCGTCATAGGCTTATTGTAATGCTCCTTTATCCACGAGGTGACCCTCCCAATCTGGGCGATCCTCGTGTCCATTGTGGCGTAGTCTCTTAATGTTGCACCATGCTCACTCCGGAGAAGCCGGTAATAGAGTTCAGTCGTTGCTGGCTTGAGAAGCGCGGGCAGATCCTCCGGGTGGTTGAGAAGCAGTATGAGACGATGAAGTGCGCCCAGGATGTCTTCTGTCTGCCGCCCTAGCGACAGACCCTCTCTGTGCGCTGCAGCAGGGCGGATCGCGACATTCGGAAGCAGTTCGGCCAGGTCCTGCCGGTTAAGTTCGAATGAGAGTGCATAATGCGGATGGTCGCTGGAAGCGGCGGTTATCCGGGCCGAAACCGGCAAATTCACTGAAGCGATGAAGTATTGCGTGTCATCAACTTCGAACGCGCGACCGCCCAGCAAAATTTCCTTTCGGCCCTGGATCACAACGCAGAGGCGGGGAGTGTAAATGCTCTCAACAGGAAGGGTCGGCGCTTCGACCTTGAAGATCGAAAGACCAGCGATTGGGGTTTTTTGTTTCGGCGCGGCAGCGTGTCGATCAATGATCGCGACAAGCTCTTCCTTGATACTCAACCTGTTTCTCCACGATCTCCCGGCAGAGCCTCCAATATAGGCAGTGCCAGGAGATTTGGTAGGATCGTACGAAAGATTGGGTGTTTCGCCATAACGCGCCCGTTCTCCGGTTTGTATCTTTCGTCAAAGGCAACCGGTCCTGACACCGGCTCTGCAGCTATGAGCGTTAGCAAATCAGAAGGATGATCGAAAATGACGAATAAACCGGTATGGTTCATTACCGGTGCCTCGAACGGCCTCGGCTTCGAGATCGCAAAACACGTGCTCGGTCTCGGTTACCGGGTGGTCCTGACGGCAAGGAATCCCGCGCAACTGGCCGGGCTCGCCAACCAGTTCAAGGAGCAAGCGCTCGCGCTGAAAGTTGATGTCACCGATCGCTCGACGATCAGGAGCGCTGTTGCCGAAACGCTCTCGACGTTCGGTCAGATCGACGTTCTCGTCAACAATGCCGGCTACGGCTATCTCGCAGCGATCGAAGAGGGAGACGAGGAAGGTGTTCGCAGCCAGTTCGACACCAACCTCTTCGGGCTCATCGATGTTACGAAAGAAGCCTTGCCTGCCATGCGGGCGCGCAGAAGCGGTCATATTGTAAACGTCTCTTCGCTTGGCGGGCTCATGGCATTCGCAGCGACCGGTTACTACCACGCCACAAAATTTGCAGTCGAGGCCGTTTCAGAGTCTCTCGCCCAGGAGGTCGCTCCGCTCGGCATCAAGGTAACCATTGTCGAACCCGGCGCATTTCGCACCAACTGGGCTGGAAGCTCGATGGCGGAATCTCCCATCGTCATTGATGATTATGCCGAGACGGCAGGAAAGCGTCGGATATCGACGAAGGCGGTTTCCGGCAATCAGCCGGGCGATCCCGCTCGCGCCGCAGCGGCTATCCAGATGGCGGTTGAATCGAAAGCGCCTCCCCTGCGGCTCCTCTTGGGAGGCTCTGCTCTGGATCTGGCCTACAAGCGCCTTGAAACACTTCGGAAGAATTTCGACGAGTGGAGCGATGTGACCCGCAGCGCCGATTTTCCTGAGTTTCAAAGATGAGACTCGTGATCACGCGTGCTTGTATTTCGGCAGGAGAAAATGACGTTCGATACCCGCTGCGGCCAGCGACCGCACGGCTGCTAGCTGGAGAGATTGTCGGCCTGTTCGCTGGAAGCGGCGATTGAGCAGGTCACGGCGAATAAGAGGCAGGCTCTGAGGGAAATCAGGATTGCGTCATGATGATAAATAGGGTCGGCGCGTGGATCCGCGCGGACGGCCCTCTCAGAAACCGCCGAGCCCACGAAGAGATTGGAACTATGATGATTTTCCAAGCTTCCTCCTCGGGTACTTCCCTATGCGGACTCCGTCGCTGGTGTGGAGGCGTCCACATCGTCACTCCACTCATGACTTTATAAGATGGAGACTTTTGAGCCAGAGCGTCGTCAGCGAATAGTGCTTACGACGTCCATGAAGCGCTTGACGCGGGCGGGCTCGACCTTGTTCCAGGTATTGCCCTCATATTTGAAATGAGTGCCGATGACGACGCCGCTGGCGCAGGAGAGGATGCCGGTGACATTATCCTTGTTGACGCCCGTATTGGCGAAAACGGGAACATCCGTCACGGCTTCACAGACCTTGCGCAGGCCGGACTGGTCGACCGGCTGGCCGGTCAGCGGGCCGGATACAAGGATGGCATCGGCAAGCGAGGAAAACACGGCGCTCTTTGCGCGGAGCTCGATCGGGCGCTGGTCGAGCGAATGGGCGAATTCCGCATTGATGTTGAACAGCATCTTCATGTCGGTGCGGCCGAGCTTTGCGCGCAGCCGGGCCGGCGTCGCGCAATCCGGCGCCCAGATACCCATGTCGGAGGCGAAGACGCCGGTGAAGATCTCACGCACGAAGCTTGCGCCGGTGGCGGCACCGATGGCAACGCTGGCTGTCGGATCCCAGAGATAGTTGACGCCGAAGGGAATCTTGAGCTCCGCCTTCGCAGCCTGGACGATCGCCGTCATCGCAGCAATACCTTCCGGAGGCGCTTTCAACTCGTAAGGCCGGTCATTCTCGTTGCCAAACATGATGGCATCGACGCCGCCTTCCTGCAGCGCGCGAATGTCTTCCATCACGTCGTCGATGAGCTTCGAGACGCCGCCTTTCGGATCATAATTCGGCGAACCCGGCAGGGCGCCGATATGCGCCATGGCAATGATGACCTTCTTCTTGTCACCAAAAAATTCAAAAACCATCGAAAGCTCCGAAATTGGGCGTTAGAGAAAGCGTGTTTTCACAAACCGGATGTTTCAGGAGGGCGAGCCGGCGACCATCACTTCGACCTTGGCAGCCTCAAGCGCTTCGGCCAGTTCGGGCGGCGGCGATGCATTGGTGATCAGCATGTCGAATTGTGAAAGCGGCGCGATGTGGACGAGCGACATGCAATCGAATTTCGATGCGTCGCAGAGAACGACCTTCTTTGTCGAGCGGCGGAGATAGACGCGCTTCATCTCCGTATCATCGAAGGAATAGTCATAAATACCATCCGACGTCAGTCCGGAAACGCCGACAAAGGCGATGTCGAACCAAAGTGCTTCGAACTGGGAAATCGCCGTCGCATTGGAAATCGACAATTCATCGTTCCTCATGCGCCCACCCGGCAGGTAGACTTCCGCCAAGCCTTCGCCAAGCTGGGTAGCGTTGCGCACGCTGTTGGTGAAGAACTTTACATGCTGCTGGCCGGCGAGCAACCGGGCAAGCAGGAACGTTGTCGTGCCGACATCCAGCGCGATGGTGCGAAGTCCGGAAGCGACCTGCGCTGCCGCTTCCGCGATCAACCGCTTCGGTAATGCGTTCTTGGCAAGACGGGCCTGAAAGGTCGGCTCGTTGAGGCGCGAGGTGGTTGCTGAAAGGCCGGGTTCGACAATTGCGGTAAGATCGGTGCTGACTGCTCCGCCATGGGTGCGGGCAAGCCGTCCTTCCTTTTCCAGTTCGGTCAGGTCGCGCCGCACAGTCATTTCGGACACGCCGAGCTGCGCAGCAATTTCCGTGACGGATACGGCGCCCGTTTCGGCCACCGCATCTAAAATGAAGGCGCGGCGCGTGCGCGCAAGAACTTTCGTCCTTTCGATTGTCTGCGTTTCAGCGTCATGGCCTGCGATCATTGGTCTGTCTTTCATTTAGAAAAGGCGGCTGGGTGATTGCGGCCGCATACACCCGAAGTCCAGTCCTCCCATTACATGATCAGTGCTTAACTCAGAAAGCGAACAAATTCAAACATAAATTTCGATTGATTTGTACGTTTTTGTTGCTATATGATCGACGTGTTCTTTTGGTCGGAGACATGGTTCGTGGGACATCCGAAATTTGCGGAACTCGAGGGTTTAAAGGCCATCGTCACCGGCGGGGGCAGTGGAATAGGCCGCGCAATCGCGCGGGCGCTGGCAAAACAAGGCGTCAAGATCACCATTTGCGACATCAATCTGGACGCGGCGAACACAGTCGCACAGTCGATTTCCGGCCACGCTCTGGAGATCGATGTTCGCTCACGTTCCTCCGTAGAAAAGACATTCGAACAAGCAGCCGATATCATGGGCGGCTACGATATACTGATTGCCAATGCCGGTGTCTCCACCATGCAGCATGCGCTGGAGATCACCGACGAGGAGTGGGATTTCAACTTTGACGTCAATACCCGCGGCATCTTTCTGACGAACCAGATCGCTGCGCGCCGCTTCGTGGCGCAGGGCCAGGGGGCGATTGTCAACACGGCCTCGCTTGCCGCAAAGGTCGGCGCGCCGCTGCTGGCGCATTACTCTGCCAGCAAGTTCGCCGTTCTCGGCTGGACACAGGCGCTTGCCCGCGAATTGGCCTCGAAAGGCATCCGCGTCAATGCCGTCTGCCCGGGTTTCGTCAAGACCGGCATGCAGGAGCGCGAGATCGATTGGGAAGCCAAACTGCGCAGCGTCAGTCCTGAACGTGTCGTTGAAGACTACATCGCCCAGACGCCGCTCGGACGACTGGAGACGCCCGAGGACGTCGCCGATGTCGTCGTTTTCCTCTGCTCGGATTCCGCCCGTTTCATGACCGGCCAGGGCGTCAATGTCACTGGCGGCGTCTATATGACCTGACGGGCAAGCCGGCCGCCCAAGCTGCATCATATCGGAGAGATCATGGCATCCATCGTCTTTGAGGGAGTGGAAAAACGTTATCCGGACGGATATGCGGCAATCCAGCACCTCGATCTCACTATCGAGGATGGTGAGTTTCTGGTTCTAGTCGGCCCGAGCGGCTGCGGTAAGTCGACCGCTCTCCGAATGATTGCGGGTCTTGAGGATATCACCGGCGGTCGCCTGTTGGTTGGCGATACCGTTGCCAACGGCCTTGCACCCCGCGATCGCGATATAGCGATGGTCTTCCAGTCCTACGCGCTTTATCCGCATATGACGGTCGCCGAGAATATCGGCTTCGGCTTGTCCGTGCGCGGCGTCGACAAGACGGAGATCGACCGCAAGGTCAGGGACACGGCCAAGCTTCTCGAACTCGATGCCTATCTCGGCCGCAAGCCAGGGCAGCTTTCAGGCGGTCAGCGACAGCGCGTGGCGATGGGCCGGGCGCTGGTGCGCGCGCCCAAGGCGTTTCTGATGGACGAACCTTTGAGCAATCTCGACGCACGGCTACGCGGCCAGATGCGGGCCGAAATCGCCCGGCTGCAGAAGTTGAGCGGCATTACCACCGTCTACGTCACGCATGACCAGATAGAGGCGATGACCATGGGTGATCGCGTCGCCGTGATGCGCGCCGGCGCTTTGCAGCAGCTAGGCACGCCGCGCGCGCTTTACGACACGCCCGCCAATCTCTTCGTTGCCGGCTTCATCGGCACGCCGTCGATGAACTTCCTGAAAGCGACGCTGGTGGTCGGCGAGGGCGGTCTGGCTGCTGCCGCTGGCGGGTTCACCCTGCCGGTACCCGAGCCCGTCGTTGTCACGCGTCCGGCACTTGTGCGTCATGTCGGCAAGGAGATCATTGTCGGCGTGCGTGCCGAGGCGTTGAGCGCCACAGACGCTGTTGATCCCGATTTCGGGCGCATTGAAGGAACGATCGCCTTCATTGAGGATTTCGGTGCCACGAAACTCGTCCATCTCGATATTGGCGGGGCTGGCAAGCTGGAGGAGGTGACGGCGGAAGCCGACGAGGTTTCGCTTTCCGGGCCTCGATTGCGTGCCTCTGTTCCGGCCACGTATGCGCTTCGCCTCGGCGAGACGCTATCCCTGT
>JGI24740J21852_10000031_pt1 | contig 46967 bp, 37 predicted proteins | sample KBSCornC6_FD_21852 | JGI IMG/M metagenome (IMG submission 21852) | reverse complement strand
AGCCTCCGACATTCCGCCTAACGTCAAACGCCCTGCCCCACCGTGACCACCACCTTCCTCTACAAGTCCGACCCGGTTCGCGGCCAGCAATGGGCCGACGTCTTCCGCCAGCACGCGCCTGAGATCGACTTCCGCATCTGGCCCGACATTGGTGATCCGCTGCGGGTGCGCTTTCTTGCGGCGTGGGAACCGCCGGCGGATATCGCTACACAGTTTCCGCATCTGGAGGTGCTGTTTTCATCGGGCGCCGGCGTCGACCAGTTCAACTTTGCGACGCTGCCGCCCGCGCTGCCCATCGTGCGCATGGTGGAACCGGGCATCGTGCGCGGCATGGTCGAGTACGTCACGCACGCCGTGCTGAGCCTGCACCGCGACATTCCCGCCTACCGGCGTCAGCAGCAGGCAGAGCAATGGCGCCCGCTGCCGGTGCGCCCGGCCGGTGAACGACGCATTGGTGTGCTCGGGCTCGGATCGCTCGGGCAGGCGGTGCTCGCGCAACTGCAAGGTTTTGGTTTCGATTGCGCGGGTTGGAGTCGATCGCGCCACGCGGTGGATGGCGTGCAGTGCTTTGCCGGGCAAGACGAATTGGCGGCATTCCTGGCACGCACCGACATCCTGATCTGCCTGCTGCCGCTGACCGATGCCACGCGCGGCGTGCTAAGCGCTGCCCTGTTCGCGCAATTACCGCAGGGCGCCATGCTGGTGCACGTGGGCCGTGGCCCGCAGCTTGTGAGCGACGACCTGCTCGCCGCGCTCGATAGCGGCCAGCTTAGCGAAGCCATGCTGGACGTGACCGACCCCGAGCCATTGCCCGCTGGCCATGCGCTGTGGAAGCACCCACGCATCCACATCACGCCGCACATTGCCAGCATGACGCAGCCGCGCTCCGCCGCCGTCGTGGTGATCGACAACCTGCGCCGCTTCCATGCCGGCGAGCCGATGGTCGGGCTGGTGGACCGCGCGCGCGGGTATTGAACGCCGACATCCGACCCGCAAGGCGCATCGTCCGAGCGCTGACCACCGATGCCGGGCCTCCAAGCTCCGGCGTCGGGCCTCTGACCTCCGTCAATGCGCCTCGGCGCTCGGCGACCTCGGACCTTTGATGTCCGATGTCGAGACTTTGAGCCTCACCCTCCGACCTTTTTGCTCCGCCGTCGGACCTCTCAAGGTCAGAAAGCGCCCCTTTCCGGTGCAGCGTCGGACCTCTGCCACTCCACCGTCGGACCTTTGAGGTCCGTCAATGCACCTTTGACCTCCGACGTTGGACCTCTGAGGTCCGGCATTGGCTTCCGAACATCCAGTGTTGACGCTCCAACATCCGTCGATGGATACCCGACCTCCGCTGCCGCCCGTCAGAGCACCGCACGATCTGCTGCGACGGCCCACACAACAGCAGCCTGCTTCGTTCCGCACCCGCAAAGCAGCATCACTCCATGCGCGGGTCGGCCTAATCTTGAGTCCATTGATGCACCAGCCATTGCCCTGCACGAATGGACTCCACCATGTCACAGCTCACCGATCTGCCCCAGCTTGCCTCGCTTGATGCCATTGACCGTGCGCACCTGATCCACCCGGTGGCCTCGTGGCGCACGCATGAGCAACGCGGGCCAACGGTGCTCTCATCTGGCCGTGGCGCGTGGCTGACCGATGCGCAAGGGCATGAGTTGCTGGACGCCTTTGCCGGCCTCTGGTGCGTCAACGTCGGCTATGGGCAAGAGAGCGTGGTGCAGGCCGCCGCCGAGCAGATGCGCCGCCTGCCCTACGCCACCGGCTATTTCCATTTCAGCAGCGAGCCCGCCATTCGCCTGGCCGACAAGCTGGTGCAGATCACGCCGCGCTCGCTCAATCACGTGTACCTCACGCTGGGCGGGTCGGAGGCGGTGGATGCGGCGGTGCGTTTCATCGTCCAGTACTTCAACGCCATCGGGAAACCGTCGAAGAAGCATTTCATTTCGCTAGAGCGCGGGTATCACGGCAGTTCGTCGACCGGTGCCGGTCTGACGGCGCTGCCGGCGTTCCATCGTGGCTTTGATCTGCCGCTGCCGACGCAGCACTACAATCCCTCGCCAAATCCATACCGAGCAGCCGACCCGGCCGACGCGCAGGCCATCATCGCGGCCTCGGTGGCGGCGTTGCGCGCCAAGGTGGCGGAGCTGGGCGCAGACAACGTCGCCGCGTTCTTCTGCGAGCCCATCCAGGGTTCCGGCGGCGTGATCGTGCCGCCCAAGGGCTGGCTCAAGGCTATGCGCGAAGCCGCGCGCGAACTCGGCATCCTGTTCGTGGTGGACGAGGTCATCACCGGCTTCGGGCGCACCGGCCCGATGTTTGCCTGCGAGGCCGAAGACGTCGACCCCGACATCATGACCATGGCCAAAGGGCTGACAGCGGGCTACGTGCCCATGGGCGCCACAATGATCTCGGACCAGCTCTACAACGGCATCGCCGACGGCGCCCCCGCAGGCGCCCCCATTGGTCACGGCGCCACCTATTCGGCGCACCCGGTGGGCGCTGCGGTGGCGCTGGAGGTGCTGCGCCTGTATGAGGAAGGCGGCATCCTCGCCAACGGCCAGCGCGGCGCGGCCAGCTTTGCGGCCGGGCTGGACGGCCTGCTCGCACACCCGCTGGTGGGCGACTCGCGCCACCGTGGCCTGCTCGGCGCGCTGGAACTCGTGAGCGACAAGACGACCAAGCGTGGTTTTGATGCGGCACTTGGCCTGCCCAACCTGATTGCCTCGGCTGCGTATCGCAACGGCCTGGTGTTCCGGGCGTTTGGCGACAACATCCTGGGCTTTGCGCCGGCGCTGACCTTTACCGAAGACGAGTTCGCACAGCTGTTCGCGCGGCTGAAGACCACGCTCGACGACGTGCTGGCCATGCCGGCCGTTCGCGCCGCACTGGACTGACGCAACAACCTGACACAAGAGACGCTGGCTGCCGCAGAATCGATCCATCTTCCACGCACGCGCCACCGCCATGACCGAAGCCCTCAAGATCGATCGTCTAGACCTGCGCATCCTCGCCCAACTGCAGAAGAACGGGCGCATGACCAACGTGGACCTGGCCGATGCCGTGGGCCTGTCGCCCAGCCCGTGCCTGATCCGCGTCAAGCGCCTGGAGCAGGCCGGCTACATCTCCGGCTATGGCGCGCACATCCGGATGGAGAAGCTGGGCGACACGCTCACGGTGTTCACCGAGGTCACACTGTCGGACCACCACCGCGAGACCTTCGTGCGCTTTGAAGCCGCCATCCGCGAGGTGGACGAGGTGCTCGAATGCCATCTGCTCTCCGGCGGCTACGACTACCTGCTGCGCTTCATCACGCGGGGCGTCAATCACTACCAGGAAGTGATTGAAGACCTGCTGGAACGCAACATCGGCATTGCCAAGTACTTCAGCTACATCGTCATCAAATCGCCGTTCATCAAAACGCACTGCCCGATCGAACGGTTGTTCCCCAACCAACGCTGACGCCTGTCGAACCCACCCGCATGACAACCGCCCTGATGCTGCACCGCGCCGATGGCGCCCCCCTCTCAACTGCGTTCCGGCAAGCCGCCCTGAGCCCCGATGACCCGTTCGCGCAAGAACGTGAGATTGCCTGGGAAGGGCCGAACGCAATGAGCGCCGGCCGGGCCAGCTTTGCGGGCAAACGGGATGTCGCGCGCTTTCCTCATACAGAGACACTTGCCGTCGTGGAGGGGGAACTCACCCTCACCGCACCGGGCACGGCGCCGCAGGTGATTGGCGTGGGTGCTGGCGCGGTCATCACATCCGGCACGGCCGTGCGCATCGAGGCGGCCGCCGGCGTTCGATTCGTGTTCTGCGCCGCAGCGGGTCATGCGCCCACGACGCCGGAGTTCATCCCCCTGCGTGCGGATGCGGACTTCAAGCCATCGGGCGGCCCGGCTGCGGAGGTGCTGATCGGGCCGGCCCCGCAGTGCCGCAGCGACAACGTCTTCACCGACGAGCCAACGCAATACCGCGCCGGCACGTGGGACTCGACCCCCTACCACCGCATCGTTCGTCCGCATCCGGTCAACGAGTTCATGTACGTGCTGGATGGCGGTGTGCGATTCGCCAGCCCCGATGACCCAGACGGCAGCGCGCTCTCCGTGAACACGGGGGATGCCATCTTCGTGCCGCAAGGCGCCTCCATTGGATGGGAGAGCACGGCGCGCGTCGCCAAGTTCTACGTGGTGCAGAACGCCCAGGCCTGAACGAACGAGGAAAGCGAGTGATGTCTCAACCGTTGCGCCTCATCGAGAGCGCCTCTCCCCTGCCCGCACAAGCCGACGTTGTCGTGATCGGCGGCGGCATCATCGGCGTCTTTGCCGCCTACTACCTGGCCCGGCGCGGCGTTTCGGTGTCTGTGGTCGAAAAGGGCCGCATCGGTGCCGAACAGTCGAGCCGCAATTGGGGCTGGTGCCGCCAGCAAAACCGCGATGCGCGTGAGCTGCCGATGGCGACCAAGAGCCTCGAACTGTGGGAGCAGTTTGCCGCAGATACCGGGGAAGACACGGGCTTCCGTCGGTGCGGCCTGCTCTATCTCAGCAACGACGAAGACGAACTGGCCCGCTGGACGAAGTGGCGCGATTTCGCCAGAACAGCCGGCGTGACCACGCATATGCTGAGCAGCGCTGAAGCCTCTGAGCGCGGCCGGCTTACAGGGCGCGCGTGGAAGGGCGGCGTGTTCTCCCCCAGCGATGGCACGGCGGACCCGGGCAAGGCGGCACCCGCTGTGGCCGCTGCGCTGATGAAACTCGGCGGCACCGTGCACCAGAACTGCGCTGCACGGGGCATTGAACTCGAGGGCGGGCGCGTGGGCGGTGTCGTCACGGAAGCCGGCACCATCAAGACCCGCACCGTGGTGTTTGCGGGCGGCGCCTGGGCATCGTCGTTCTGTCGCCAATTGGGCATCCGTTTTCCGCAGGCGACGGTGCGCCAGTCCATCGTGCGCGTGACCGGGGTGGCCGAGTCGGTGCCTGATGCCTTGCATACCACACACGTGTCCATCACCCGCCGCAGCGATGGCAGCTACAACCTCGCCATCAGCGGGCGCGGACGTGTGGACCCGACGGCGCAGCTGCTGCGCTTCGCGCCGCAGTTTCTGCCGATGTTCGCCAAGCGCTGGCGCAATGTGTTCCCCGGCGGGTTGGAAGGCATGCGCGCCGGCCACGAAACCCTCGCGCGGTGGCGGCTCGACGCCCCCACGCCCATGGAACGCATGCGCATTCTCGACCCCCGGCCCGATGCGGCGGCTGTCAGGCAAACCTACAACCGCGCCGTCGAACTGCTGCCGGTGTTCGGCAAAACTGGCATCGCCAATGCCTGGGCCGGTTTCGTCGACAACACGCCGGACGGTGTGCCCGGCATCGGTGAAGTGCCGGAGATCCCGGGCTTCATCCTCGCCGCTGGCTTCTCGGGCCACGGGTTCGGTATCGGCCCGGGCGCGGGTCATCTGATTGCCGATCTGGTGACGGGCGCAAAGCCGATCTTCGACCCTGCGCCCTATCATCCCGCGCGCTTCAAGCAGTCGGCCTGGGGCAAGGTGGCGGATTTCTAACGGATGAACATGGCTGCCGTTCAAGAACCTGATGGAACGGCGGCCAGCGCGCGGCGTGCAACCTCGCAGAACCAGCGCACGCCGAGTGGCAGCGCGTCGTCGTTAAAGTCGTAACAAGGGTGGTGCAACGGGTATTCGCCATCGGGGCCGGCGTCCGCACGACCTTGGCCGAGCCAGAGATAAGCGCCCGGCTTCTTCTGCAACATGAAAGCGAAATCTTCCGAGGTGAACGCTGCACGAGGCGCCACCTGCGCCTGCAAGCCGATCGCCTGTGCCGCCTCCAACGCGAGCGCGGCTTCGGCTGACGTGTTGATAGTGGCCGGGTAGTAGCGCCGGTAGTCCACCTCCACCTGCGTACCGCTGGCCAGCGCCATGCCATTGGCCGTATCGCGCAACGCCGCTTCAATGCGATCTTGCGATGCGGCATCAAAGCTGCGCACCGTACCGGTGATGCGCACTTCGGCGGGCAGCACGTTGTGGCTGTGTCCGCCTTCGATGCGGGTGACGGACAGGACGGCCGATTCGTTCGGATCAATGCGGCGCGACACGATGGTGTGCAACTGCGCCACAAGCTGGCTGGCCGCGAGGATGGCATCCGGCGTGTGGTGGGGCTGGGCCGCATGCCCGCCACGTCCGCGCACGGTGATGTCGAACCGGTCTGCCGCCGCCATGATCGGGCCCGGTCGCGTTTGTGCCTGCCCTAAAGGCAAGTCCGGCCAGTTGTGTAGCGCGTAGACGCTGTCGCAGGGGAAGCGTTCGAACAGGCCTTCTTCAATCATGCGGCGCGCGCCGGCCTGGCCTTCTTCGGCGGGCTGGAAGATGAATTGGACGGTGCCGTCGACACCCGTGCGCGCCAGTTGGCGCGCGGCGCCGATCAGCATGCTGGTGTGGCCGTCATGCCCACAGCCGTGGTGCTTGCCCTGCATGCGGCTGGCATGCGGCGCACGGCCCAACTCCACCATCGGCAGGGCATCCATATCGGCGCGCAGTGCAACGCTGCGGATACCATCACCGCCGCGCAACGTGCCCACCACGCCGGTACCACCAACGCCCTCTTCTACCTCCAGCCCCAGCACACGCAGCGATTGCGCCACGATGCCTGCCGTGCGGTGCTCTTCGTAGGCCAACTCCGGGTTGGCATGTAGGTCCCGACGCAGCGCGATGAGATCGGGCAGCAGATCGGCCACCGGCTCGACAATGGCGTCCGACTTCATTTGCCGGCCTCCACTGCATCAGCCAGTTGCGCCAGCGTATGGAAGTGGTAGTCGGGCACGGTGTGCTCGGATTCGATCGTGCCGCCGGAGCCCGGCATGCCGTGCCGGCGTTCGATCCAGCAGGTGGTGATGCCCAGCCGCTTGGCGATGCCGATGTCGTGATACTGGCTCTGCGCCACGTGCAGGTTGTCGGCTTGCTTGAAGCCCCACGCGCCTTCGTAGCGGCCGCGTGCGTAGGCGAAGTAGCGCGCATCGGGCTTCTCGCACAGGGCGTCGTCGCAGCTGAGCAGCAGGTCGAACGGCGCGCCCAGCGTCCGCTGGAAATGTTCGAGTGCCCAGGACTGCGCATTGGTCATGGTGACGAGCTTGAAGTGCTTGCGCAGCCGCTGCAGCGCCTCGACCGAATCGGGAAACGCCGGCCATTCGGTCACCGAATCGCGAAAGCCGCGCGCCAGTGCATCGCTATCAGGCAGGCCCAACTGCTGCGCGACGATGTGCCAGCACGGCACGAGATCGTCGGGGTACCACGCGGTCTGGCCGCGCTTGCGTGCTGCCCGGTAGGCCCCGAGAAAGTCCTCGTCCGTAACCTTGCTGTCGGGCACGGCACGGCGAAGGTAGGCGAGCATGCCGCTCTCGAAGTCGATCAACGTCCCGACGACGTCGAAGGTCAGTACTTTGAAATCGCGAAGGGCCATGCGCCTGCTCCTGAGTGGTTGGATGCCAAAACGAACGCGTGTGGCAAGCCACCCGCTGCATGGCATCAAGCTTAGAAGCAGCGGCGCAGACGATGTTACCGTTCACGCCGCACTGCACGGTAGTGAATTGCGTTTTGGCCGGTCAATCGGCGCGATTGTTGGCAAGGCCGCCCATGTTAGGGAAATGGCGAAATAGCGGGCGCGACAAGGAAATCGCCCTAGCACTGGACGTTGCCGAAAGCACCGTCAAGATCACGTGCAGAACGGCTAATCCTGTAGCCTGCGCTCATGGCTGGGCGCGTAACCAAACTGCGCCCGATACGCCTTGCTGAAATGGCATTGCGAATGAAAGCCGCAGACCGCCGTCACACGGGCAATGGACGCGTTCGTGGTCCGCAACAGATCGCGTGCGCGCTTGAGCCGCAGCGTCAGGTAGTAATGCGTGGGCGACACGTTCAGATAGCACTTGAACATCCGCTGCAGGTGCCGCTGCGATAGATTCACGAGCCGCGTCAGCTCTTCGAGCGAGAGCGGTTCTTCAATGTTCGCCTCCATCAACCGCAGCACTTCGATCAGCTCGGTCCGCAGGGCACCCACGCGCATGTCCACCGGAATCGGCTGCACGTCGGTGGTACCACGGATGCGCTCCAGCACGAACTGCTCCGCCACCTGCGCGGCCATCCGCTGGCCAAAGCGCATGCCGACGAGATTCAGCATCATGTCGATCGGCGCTGTGCCGCCCGTGCACGTCAGTCGATCGCGGTCCACCACAAACAGCTCATCGGCAAACTGCACGTGCGGAAACGCCTCTTGCAGCGCCGTGCGGTTCTCCCAATGGACGGAGCAGCGATATCCGTCCAGCAGTTGCGCCTGCATCAACGCATAGGCACCCGTGCAGATACCGCCCAGCGGTATGCCGCGCTGCGCGGTCGCGGCCAACGTGTCGCACAACTCGGCATCCACCACGTCGCGGATGCGAGTACCACCGCAAACGATCATCACGTCGGGCAGCTGTGTCGCATCTACAGGGCGCGTCGGGTGGACTTCAATGCCGTTGCTCGCCTGCACCGTCGTACCGGTGGGCGAATAGATCGACCACGTGTAATGCTCTGCACGGCCCACGTAGTTGGCCATGCGCAGCACTTCCACCGCGCTGGAGAACGCGATCATCGAGAAATGCGGCAGGGTCAAAAAGCCGAAATGCGCGAGGGTCGGCATCGACCGTGAAGCGCTGGCGCGCGGGGCCTCCAACGCAGCAACAGCAGACGACATATCGGTCTCCTGACAAGCGAAAGCGATGCGCGCGGCATCACCACAGCCGCTGCGGGCAACAGCAAGACGTTGGGGAAGGCCGCCGCCGCAACTTGGGGCGGCGGCGCAACGGATCAGGTCTGCACAGGCTGGGCCTTGGCGCTGAACAGTTGCTTCAGCCCAGAGAACATCGCCGCTTTCGCCGCACCGGGCGCACGACCGAAGCTCTCGGTGATGCGGTCCAGCATGATCGCCAGCAGCACCACGGAAAGACCGCTTTCAAATCCGAGGCCGATATCCAGCCGCTGGATACTCGCGAGCACCTCGTTGCCCAGGCCGCCGGCACCCACCATCGACGCGATGATCACCATCGACAGCGCCATCATGATGGTCTGGTTGACCCCCTGCATGATCGACGGCAGCGCATTGGGAATCTGCACCTTGTACAGCAGCTGTCGCGGCGTGCAGCCAAAGGCCAATCCAGCTTCAACCAACTCCATGTTGACCTGACGGATGCCGAGGCTCGTCAACCGCACGGCCGGCGGCATGGCAAAGATCACGGTCGACAGAATGCCGGGCACGCGCCCAAGGCCAAACAGCATCGCAGCGGGAATCAGATAGACGAAGGCGGGCATCGTCTGCATGAGGTCCAGGATGGGGCGAACAATGGCCGCGACCGCACGGTTGCGTGCCGCCCAGATCCCCAGCGGCACACCGAGCGCCAGGCTGATGATGGTGGACGACAGCGTCAGGCCCAGCGTGATGACGGTCTGCCCCCAAAAACCTGTCGCCGAGATGAGGAATAGCGACGCCGCGGTAAACAGTGCAAACCGCCAGCCGACACGCCAAAGCCCGATGCCGATGAAGAACGCCATCATGGCCCACATCGGTACGGCCTGAAGACCGTGTTCGATCCATTCGGCAAGACCCTCAATGGCGCGGCCGACCGCGTCGAACGCTGCCGCGTCGTGGTCCAACAGGTAGTGAACGGCCCGGTCAACCCAATGACCGATGGGGAGCATGTCAGACATGATGGCCTCGCGAGCGCGTAATGGCTTTCAGGATGAGGGCACGGCTGACCGAGCCACGGTAGCAGCCGTCGTGATCGACCACCGGCAATGCGTTGGGATTCTCGACCACCCGTTCGACCACGTGCTCGAGCGACGCATCGTGGCGGATGCTCTCCACCGGCTGCAGGTTCGGTGCGGCGGCACGCGTGACGCAACCACGAACGCGGCGTTGCGTATCGAGCACGAAGGCATAGTCGGCGCCGCCATCCAGCGTGGCGCCAATACTGGCCGCATCGAGCCCGGACACGACCGGCACGGCGTCCGTCTGCATCAGGTCACCCGCGGTGAGGTATCGGCTGGTGTCGATGCCGTCGAAGAACGTGCGAACGTAGTCGTTGGCAGGGTTGCAGATGATCTCTTGCGGGGTGCCCACCTGCACAAGACGCCCGCCCTCCATGATGGCGATCCGGCTGCCGATACGCAGCGCTTCTTCCAGATCGTGGGACACGAACATGATCGTGCGCTGGTGATCCTTCTGCAGTTGCAGCAGCACATTCTGCATTTCCTTGCGCTTGAGCGGGTCCAGCGCGGAAAACGCCTCGTCCATGATCATCAGCGACGGGTTGACGGTGAGCGCACGCGCCAGGCCTACACGCTGCTGCATGCCGCCTGACAGTTCGCGCGGCAGCTTCTGCGCGAAGGCGGCCAGACCCACCTGCTCCAGCACAACCATGGCGCGGCGCTCGCGCTCAGCCCGACCCACGCCGGCCACTTCCAGCCCGAACGCCGCATTCGACAGTACGGTGCGCTGGGGCATCAGCGCAAACGACTGGAACACCATGCTCATATCCGTGCGGCGCAGCGCGATCAGCTCAGAACGGCTCATGACGGCCACGTCTTGACCACCAATCAGGATCTTGCCGGCCGTCGGCTCAACCAGACGGTTGACCAGCCGGATCAGTGTGGACTTGCCGGAGCCAGACAAGCCCATCAGCACGAAAATCTCGCCTTCCTGCACGTCAAACGACACGTCATGCACGCCGACGACCTGACCAGTCCGGCGGAACACTTCGTCTTTCGTTGACCCGGCAGCGAGCATGTCAAACGCCTGACGCGGGTTGCTGCCAAATACCTTGCTCAGACCTTCGACTACCACCTTGGGACTATTCATCGAAACCCTCTCTTGGTACTGCTGGAGCCACACGTCACATGGCGTGCCGCCGGAATCAAACCAACTCGTCCGATTCCCCTACATGGTTGCCAAAAGCCGCCATCGCCTGCCGACGATTTCCGACAACTGCTTGTTCAAATGCGACAGCCGAAACGCCCTTTAACAATAGCGGACATCCGCTTGGTCGCGAGCGACACAGGCCCTACAAAAACGGCAGGCAAGTCCCGCCGATTGCCCTGCGCTGAGGTTGGCGGCTCAATACCAGCCCAGTGGCGATTCGGTTCTATCGTTGCCGCCGCCCACCCTGCTTTACTGCGCGCATGGCCGGCGCTTGTCAACCGTGCAGCGCCGGCGTTCAAACCGAAAAAGGAACCGCATGGACGCGCCATCCCGATCGCCCGCCTTCATCCTGACGCTGACCTGCCAGAGCGGCCCCGGTCAGGTGGCTGCCGTTGTCGGCCTGCTCGAACGCCACCGCTGTTACATCGACGAGCTGACCGTCTTTGACGACGACCTCAGCCAGCGCTTCTTCGTCCGCTGCGTGTTCCACCCGACCGGCGCCGAAAGCCTCCACATCGACATGCTGCGCCGCGAGTTCACGCCCATTGCAGCATCCTTCGGTATGCAATGGTCCATCCACGATGCCCAGGCCCGACCGAAGGTGCTGATCATGGTGTCGAAGCTGGAACATTGCCTGGCCAATCTGCTGTTCCGTTGGCGGATGGGTGAGCTGAAAATGGACATTGTCGGTATTGCATCCAACCACGCCGACCTTGAGCCGCTCGCTCGCCAGCATGGTTTGCCGTTCCGCCATTTCCCCATCACCCCGGAGACCAAAGCGCAGCAGGAAGCGCAGTGGCTCGACCTGTTCGAGTCCAGTGGTGCAGAACTGGTGATCCTCGCGCGGTACATGCAAGTGCTCTCGCCGGAAACCAGTGCCAAGCTGGTCAACCGCGCCATCAACATCCACCACTCGTTCCTACCGGGGTTCAAAGGTGCCAAGCCCTATCACCAGGCCCATGCGCGCGGCGTCAAGCTGATCGGCGCCACGGCGCATTTCGTCACGGATGACCTTGATGAGGGTCCGATCATCGAGCAGGTCGTGGAGCGCGTCGACCACTCCTATCGGCCGGAACAACTGCTGGCGGTCGGCCGTGATGTGGAATGCCTGACGCTGTCGCGCGCAGTGAAGGCATTCATCGAGCGCAAGGTGTTCCTCAACGGCGACCGGACTGTCGTGTTCCAGTAAGCATCACGCCAAACGCAAACCGGCCACGATCGCGGTGCGAACGTGGCCGGTTTCTTCTTTGGCGCGTGGGGTTATTGCGATTGCGCACCCTCAAGCCAGCCGTTCACACGGTCGGCATGCGCGGCAATCCACGCATCAGCTGCTGCGTCGGGCTTCGTACCGTTTTGGATGGCCAACATCACGCTGTCGATCTCGCCCGGCTTCCACTGGAATTTCTTGAGGAACGCCACCACGGGTTTCGCCTTGGTTTCCAAGCCCGGATTCACCACGTTGTCGACGTGTTCGGCATCGCCAAACACCTTCTTCGGATCGTCCAGGAAACGCAGCTTCCACTTGGCGAACATCCAGTGCGGTGCCCAGCCCGTGACGATCACCGGCTTTTTCGCGTTCATTGAGCGCGCCAACTCCGCCGTCATTGCGCTACCAGAACTCGGCATCAGCGAATAGGTCAGCCCATAGGCTTTGATCGCGTCGTCCGTCTTGCGCATCACACCCGCCCCGGCATCGATGCCGACGATCCGTCCCTCGAACGCAGCCTTGTTTGCATTCAGGTCGTCAATACTCTTCGCGCTGACAGCATCCGGAACGATCAAGCCAATACGCGCATCGGTAAAGTTGGGGCCGAGGTCGACCACTTTGGTCTTGAACTGATCCCAATAGGCACCTTGCGTAACCGGTAGCCACGCCGACAGCGTCGCATCCAGATCACCCCGCGCAACGCCCTGCCACATCACCCCAGCCGCCACCGGCACGAGCTGCACCGGATACCCCAGCTTCTTTTCAATGATGCGGGCCGCCACGTTGGTGGTGGCAACACTGTCGTCCCATCCTTCGACATAACCGATCTTCAAGGCAGGTTTTGTTGCTCCGATGGCCAATGCGCTCCACGTCAACATCACCGAAGCGGCACTGGCAAAAACCAGCTTTTCGAGAAACTTCATGGTGCTTCCTCCTATATTCCGCATTTGAGCGCGGTTGTTTACTGACGACCCACAGTCGCAATCCGTGGCCGGCGTTCGGCACCCACGCGGGGATACCGATGCCGGCTTCTATTTGTCAATCACCAGATCCGACAACGGTTTGCTGCAACACAGCAACACCATCCCCTGGTCGATTTCACGCTGGCGGATGCCGCCGTTGTGCTTCATATCGACCTGGCCAGACACGAGCTTGACCTTGCAGGTACCGCACATCCCCTGCGTGCAAGACGCCGGCAGCCGCACGCCAGCCTGGCGCGCCGCCTCCAACACATGCTGGCTGGAACCGCAGGCGATCTCGCGGCCGCTCTTTGCAAAGCTGATGCTGAACTGCGGCGCGGTGGCGTCCGCGTCCATCGCTGCTGCGACGTCCGGAGCCGGCACATCGGCGGCAGCCTCGGCCATCAGGGATTCAAACGAGAAGCTTTCTTCGTGATAGTGCGCGCGGTCGAACCCAGCTTCATCCAACAAGCCGCGCACGGCTTTCATATAGGGAGCGGGGCCGCAGGTAAAGATCTCGCGCTCCATGAAATCCGGCGCGATCAGCTTCAACAGCGGCAACGACAAGAAACCGGTGATGCCCGGCCAATTGGTGCGTGTGCCGACGCGCTCCACAACGAACGATGCACGGAAGTTCGTGTGGTTTGCCGCGATGAGATCCAGCTCGCGCGCGAAGATGATGTCATCCGGCGTGCGGGCGCTGTGCACGAACACGATGTCGCGATCCTCAGCAAGATCGTGGTGGGCGCGGCTCATTGACATGAGCGGCGTGACACCCGATCCCGCCGAGAGAAACAGGTACTTGCGTGCCGGATGCCGGGCACACGTGAATTCGCCCGCCGGGCCCAGCACGCGAATCGCCATGCCGGGCTGGAGGTTGTCATGCAGCCAGTTCGACACCTTGCCGCCCAGCACACGCTTGACGGTGATGGACAGCGTGTGCGGCCGCGCCGGCGACGACGAGATCGTGTAGCACCGGTTGATCGTCTCGCCGTCGATCTCCAGCTCGAGCGTGATGAACTGGCCCGGCTCGAACGAGAATGCGTGGCCACGCGGTGAACGGAAGAAGAAGCTCTTCACATCGTGCGTTTCCTGCCGGACGTGGCAGCACACCAGGGTTTCTTCAACATCGCTCGTCCAGCGTTCCGGCAGCGCTGCCCAGAACGCCGGCCGTGTCACGCGGCTGTCCATGAGCTCGAGTTGGGCCGCATCTCGCATCATGTCGTGCTCCTGTTGTCAGGCTGGTTGCGAGGCTTCGATCTGCTCGGCCAGCCGGGCGATATACCAAGCGGAGAACTTTTCGACGAGACCTTCGGTGTACGGCGAATACGGGCCCGGCTCGTACGCGCTGCTTTCCGAGCCGCGCTGCGAATACTCCACCAACGCGCGGTCCTGGTCATTCGTCGCGTTCCATACGGCGGTGAGGTTCTTCACGTCATAGTCGACACCTTCCACCGCATCCTTGTGCACCAGCCACTTCGTGCGCACCAACGTCTCGCCCGCCGAGAGTGGAATCACCGAAAACGCCACGATGTGGTCGCTCATGAAGTGGTTCCAAGAATTCGGCTGCGTCCAGAACGACAGGCCGCCGAGGTCAGCCTGCTTGAAGCCGCCGAGCAATTTCTTTGACGCGACCCTGGCGTCCAGCGTCTGCGATTCGCCGCTGCGGTCCAGCGGCAGGCGTTGCGTGCGGAAGCCAGTGACCTCGAGCAGCCGCTCGATCTCTTCCGACGGCAGGCCCATCTCGGCCCACTGCTTGCCACGGGTGATGCACGTCTGCACAAAGGCGTCCATGCCTTCGGCGTTGGCGTCGGAGCGTTGATAGCCGAAACCGTACTCGTACAGCGACACCGTCAACTCTGGATGGTTGGCCACGCAGTGATAGCACTCGCGGTTGTTCTCCAGCGTCAGCTTCCAGTTGCCCTTTTCGATGATGTCGACCTGCGCGGCAATCTTCGTGTTCGGCAAGTCGTGCGGCAGCAGATAGGGCTCCATCGCCTCGCGCATCGCCGAAAAATCAGGCGGGTTGTCCGCCAGGCAAATGAAGATCAGACCCGCCAGGTTCTGCACGTGTACCGGCTTGAGGCTGTGCTTGCACCGGTCGAACTTCTCGCCCATGTGCTCGGCAAACATCAGTTGGCCGGTCAGGTTGTACGTCCAGCTGTGATATGGGCAGACGATGTTGCCCACCGTGCCCTTGTCGGCATTGCACAGGCGTGCGCCCCGATGCCGGCAGACGTTGTGGAAGGCGCGGATGGCCATATCGTCGTCGCGCACGATGAGGATGGAGTCACTGCCTAGCTCCACCGTCACATAGTCGCCCGGCTCGGGCACATCGGGTTCCACCGCAACCTGGATCCAGTGCTGGCGGAAAATCGCCTCCATATCGAGCGCGAAGATCGCTTCGCTATGGTAGAAGGGCGCCTCAAGGCTGTAACCGGCTTTGCGCCGTTCAATCAACGCACGAATGTCTGCCGATACTTTCATTGTCTGCTCCGGATTCCTTGCATCCTTGGTTCTTGCGACAGGCGCTTATCAGTAATCGATGAGTTGATGCTCGCGCAAATAGGCGAGGATCACTTGTGCTTTTTCGACGGAAGTTCCTTCAATTACGACGTTGCCTCCGCGGCTTTCGGTGGTGGTGGCCGACAGCATCCGGGCATGCCCTGAACGCTTCTCTGCGGCGGCAAGCTTGACGGGTTTGCGTTCGACGGGGCCGATCTTCCATGCGGCCGCCTGTGAATCTGCGCCAGGGGCGACCCGCGTTGGACGGACCACACCCGCTCGCAGCCGAGCGTAGGCGTAACGCGGCTGCGCGTTCGCCAGTGGGTGCACGGCCACCACGGCTGGCAACGTCGTCTCCACACGCCGGCGTACCCCCTTGGGCAGAAACTGGCGAACCGCTACCCGGCCGTCGTCAATCGAGACGTCCACAGCGGCCCCGACCAGCGGATACCCAAGTGCCTCGGCCACGCGATAAGGGAGCATCCCCGTGTCGAACGCGCCTTCCGCACGTGTGCCGGTCAGCACGAGGTCGTAGCCCTGCAGGTGCCCGGCGAGTGCTGCGACAGCATCGTCGCCCTCGTCGCAAGCCAGGAGAACGATCTCCTTTGCACCAAGTGCCAAGTATTCGGCCAGCGCCGGATTGCCCGGTTCGCCCGCGTGGATGACATCCAATTGCGCCAGATGCCGTTCGGCCAGTCGACGCCCAATTTCCAGCGCGACTGCGTCATTGCGGCTATAGCGCGCCGTGCCGCTGACTGGATGCCGCCCCACCGACACCAGCACGGCAAAGCGTTTGAGTTTTCGGGGCGCGTTCATGCTGCCATCTCCTCTGCTTCACGGCGCTCCGACGCCGCCGAGGGCTGTCCGCGCTTGGCACGTGCGGCCTGCACCTGTTCGATGAGTGCGGCGATGGTCGCCTGCGCATCTGCCACCACGGTCAGGTCTGCACGCTTGGCAATCGGCGCGCTGCCATCGAGGTTCACCGCGATCACATGCCGGCAGTCTTTGATGCCCTGCAAATGCTGTACGGCGCCGGAGATGCCGAACGCAATGTAGACGCTCGCCTCCACCGTCTTGCCCGTCGCTCCGACCTGCTTGTCTCGCGTAAAGTGGCCGTTATCGACTGCCACGCGGCTTGCGGCAATTGCCGCGCCGAACGCACTTGCGAGCCGCTCAAACGCACCGATATCCGACACGCCGTTGCCCGCCGACACGATGAAGTCCGCTTCTTCAAGGGCGACCTGTGCGGCATCGACTTCCTCTAGATCGAGGTCTCGCATGCGTTGCGCGGCGCCGGCGGCCGGGGCGACAAAGTCGGCTGCAACCCGCTCCCCCGCTCCCACGAAGGGCAGCTTCGCCTCGACCGTATTCGGCGCCAGCAGGATGACTTCAGGAAGCGTTCGGGTAGCAAAAGCACGTTTCGCCTGGGCATATGCGCCAACGTGCTGCGCGTCAATCTCGACCACGTGCGTGGCCACACTTGCGCCGGAAGATGCCGCATAGCGACGGCCGAGGTCTCCGTCGCCGGTTGCGTTGTCGGGTAGAAAAACGTGCTTGGGTGCAAAGGCCGCCACGCACGCCTGCACAACGTGGAGTTCCTGCTCCGGTGCGAACACGCGGCGGTCGAACTCCGGCAGCACAACAACTTTGTCGGCGCCCAGCGCAGCCGCATCATCCTTCAATTCGCCAAACACGAGCAGTACCACTTCGGTCTGCGCGTCTGCCAACAACGCTGCGGCTGCCACGGCTTGGCGGGCGTGGTCATCCAGCGCGCCGCGATCGGTATGTGCGACCACGAGCAGCGCGTTTGCTGGCGCATTCAATGCGCGGCGCGGCTTGGCAGTTGTGCCATGTGCACGGGCTGGCCAATGATCGGCACCGGCGCCCGCACTGCCCACCTCACCCAGGGTGATGCGCTTGAGGCCGGCGGCCGTGATGATGAACGGCCGGCGCGGATCGATTCGTTTGATCGTATGCATCGATTCACTCCAGCGAAGCAGCAACGAGTTCAGCCACATCCAGCACATCGGGCCGCGGACCGACGACGCCCTCCAGCATGGCCGTGCAGTTCGGGCATGCCACGGCAACCACCTCGGCATTGATCGCCCGTGCATCGGCGATACGGATGTCGGGAATGCGCTGCTTGCCGGGAATGTCCGTCAACGGCGCCCCGCCACCGCCGCCGCAGCAGCGGCCGCGCAGCCCGCTGCGCTCCATTTCCATGACTTGAATGCCGATCGACTTCAACAGCTTGCGGGGTGCCTCTGTCTCGCCGTTATAGCGGCCGAGGTAGCAGGGGTCGTGATACGTGGTGCGTTTTTCGCGCAAGGCATCGACAGCCTTAGGCGCAATCTTTCCGCTTGCGGCGAGTTCCGCCAGATACGTAGTGTGATGCTTGACCGTGACACGCAACCCAAGCGCGCGGTACTCGTTGCGCAGGCTGTGCATGACGTGCGGGTCAGCCGTCACGATCTGCTGATACGAGAGCGTATTCAGCGCGCCGATAAGCCGCTTCGCCATCTGCTGAAACGTCGCCTCATCGCCCAGCCGACGGGCTACGTCACCGGTATCGGTTTCGGCGCCACCCATCACGGCGTAGTTGACGCCGGCCTTGTTCAACACTTTCACAAAAGCGCGCAACGTCCGCTGATAGCGCATATCGAAGGCACCCTCGCCCGCCACAAACAGCACGTCGACTGGCTTGCCAGCCTGCGCGATCGGGGCATTCAGGTCAACCGCCCAGTCGTAGCGCGCAGCGGTGTCATAGCCGCCCATCGTGCCGGTTTCGCGCAGATTGGCCAGCACTTCTGGGCCCTTGCCCGGCACCGTGCCGTGTACCAGCGTCTGGTTGCGGCGCATGTCGACAATTGCGTCGACGTGCTCGATCAGCATCGGGCATTCCTGCACGCAGGCGCGGCACGTCGTGCATGACCACAGCGTTTGCGCCTCGATCAGGCCGGAGACGATTGCGCCGTTCGGCTCGCCGCGATGCTGGCCGACCGCGATGCCCGGCGTTGGGCTCCCGGTATAGGCCGCATCTGTCCCCCCCGCCATGCCAACGACCAGATCCTGGATCAGTTTCTTGGGGTTCAACGGCTGGCCCGAGGCAAACGCCGGACACGCGGCCTCGCACTTACCGCACTGCACGCATGCGTCGAAGCTCAGCAGCTGGTTCCAACGGAATTCGACGGGCTTGGCCACGCCATACTCTTGCCGCTCAATCTCGGGCAGCTTCAGTGCCGTCGGCGGCGTGGCCGTACCGCTGCCGGTGTACGACGCCGGCGAACCCGCAAAGCGCTCCTGACGCGGGTGGAACGCCAAATGCATCAGCCCCGCAATCGCGTGCTTCATCGGCCCGCCACTGGCGGCACCGAACGTCATCGCAAACGCACCCACGCCAATCAGCGCGGCGCAGAGCACGGCAAACGCGCCCGACATTGCGCTGGTCGGCACCACCATGTACAGGGCCAGCCCCAGCGCAAACGCGCCGAGCAGCCACGGCAACGTATTCCAGGGCCCGCGAGACAACCGTGCCGGCACATCTTTCGCCGCGCGGCGGCGCCACACAAACACCACGCCGATCAACATGGCCAGCGCCGCCAGCAAGATCAGCCGATCCAACCATGGCGAATAGATCGCAAACCCATAGTTGACGAACACGAGTGCCAGTGCAGCAATCGCCCCGCCAGCCGTTGCAACGTGGGTCTTGGCGATGTACGGGTCGCGTGCAACAACGTGATGCAGGTCCACGAAATAGCGCTTGGGAATGGCGAAAAGGTTCGCCACGCTGAACGCGCCGGGGACCGTGGACCGCCCGAGCCGCCAGTAGGACGCCCGCTTGGCCGCCGCAAACGCGAGCCCCGCCACCGACAGCCACAGCAATACGGTAATCAGGAAGGACGGATTCATGGCGTCAGAAATCCTTCGTCAAGCGCAGCGCGTCGTAAATCGCGCCGTGGATGTTGTGCATGGAGATGCAGTCGCCAACGCGGAACAGCAGGAAGCGCCCGTTACCGAGTTCTTCCGACAGCCAGGGTTGCGGCTCGGCGGCAAACAGCTTGTGCACGTCGACCTGGCCGAGGTTCAGCGACTCGGGCTTGAGCTTCCAGTACAAGTCATCGTTGGGCGTGATGCCGTTCTCGATGACGACCTGGTCGACGGCGCGCTCCTCCTGCTCTTCCGTGTACTCATTGCGCAGTACGGCGATGGTCTTGCCATCTTCCTGGTACACGCGGTCGAGCCAGTAGTTCGGCGTCTGGATCACGCCCTGCGCATACAGGCGGCGGTAGAAGATGGGGAACGTCGTGCCGCCGCAGTCGTCGGCCACCTTCACGTCGGGCGTGACGATTTCGACTTTCGAGCCGCGGCTGGCAATGAAATCCGCCACGCCAGATCCGGCATGCGTGCTGACGCCGTCGTACACGAGTACGTTCTGTTTCGGCTCCACCTTGCCGGATAGGATGTCCCACGAGCTGACGGCCAGCCCCTCTGCAACACCCCACGCCGGCACCTGGCCGGTAAAGCTCGATCCGCCCGTCGCCAGCACGATGATGTCCGGCTTTTCCGCCATGATCATCTTCGTATCGGCCGCGACGCCCAGCCGACGGTCCACACCAAGCCGTTTCGTTTCCATGTCGAACCAGCGCACGATGCCGGCCATCTGCTCACGCTGCGGCGCCTTGGCCGCAAGCAGGATCTGGCCGCCTACCTCATGCTGTTTCTCAAACAGCACCACATCGTGCCCGCGCGACCGCGCCACGCGCGCGGCTTCCAACCCGGCCGGGCCCGCGCCGACCACCACCACCTTGCGCTTTGGCCCGCGCGATTTCTCGATGACGTGCGGCATCGTTTCTTCACGCGAAGTGGCCGCGTTCTGGATGCACAGCACGTCTAGCCCGTTGTACTGGCGATCGATGCAGTAATTGGCGCCCACGCATTGCTTGATCTCGTCTTCACGGCCATCGCGAATCTTGATCACCATGTGCGGATCGGCCATCTGCGCGCGCGTCATGCCAACAAGGTCGATCATGCCGGTGGCCAGCAGCCGCTCGGCCTGACCCGCATCGCGAATGCTCTGTGCGTGCATGATGGGCAGCTTGACCACCGACTTGATACCAGCCGCAAGATGCACGAACGGCTCGGGCGGCAGCGCCATCGGCGGCATGCAGTTCGCCAGGGTGTTGTGGGTGTCCGCGCCGGAGCCGATCACGCCGAGATAGTCGATCAAGCCCGTCTCGGCCATCGCCTGGGCAATCTCCTTCAACTGCGTGTGGTCCAGGCCGTCTTCGTGGAACTCGTCGCCGCACATCCGCAGGCCAACGCAGAAATCCTTGCCGACCGCTTCGCGCACGGCTTTCAGCACTTCAACGCCGAAGCGCAGGCGGTTCTCAAGGGTGCCGCCCCATTCGTCCGTGCGATGGTTGGTGCGCGGGCTCCAGAACTGGTCAATCAGGTGCTGGTGCGCGGCCGAAATTTCGATACCGTCCATGCCCGCCGCTTTCACGCGCTTGGCCGCCGCTGCAAAGTCATTGATGATCCGGCGGATTTCTTCCACCTCGATGATCTTGGCGTTGCCACGGTGTACCGGCTCACGCACGCCTGAGGGTGACATCAGATGCGGCCAGTGCTCGCCGTGGAATGCCGAACGCCGACCCATATGTGTGGCTTGGATCATGATCTTCGCGCCATGGCGATGCATGGCTTCGGCAAGCCGCGCCAGCGGGTCGATCACTTTGTCGGTCGCCAGGTTCACGGATTTCCACCAGCCTTGCGGGCTGTCGATCGATACCGGGCTCGAACCGCCACAGACGGCCAGGCCAACACCGCCCTTCGCCTTTTCCTCGTAGTAGCGGATATAGCGCTCGCCCGGCAGGCCGCCTGGTTCTGCATACACCTCCGCATGCGCGGTACTGACGATCCGGTTGCGCAGCGTCAGCTGGTTGAGCTGCATGGGCTTGAACAAGTGGGGATAGCGCATCGCTGGCGACCTCTGGTATGCGTGAATCTGGTAGTGCGGATGGGGACGGAGCCGCTGCGTCAGTGCGCGATTGGTGAGACCTCGAAGATGCAGTGGTCATGCCCCTCGGCAGCGCACTGCACCTCCTTCGACTGCGCACGGGGCGCGCCCTGACCTTGCGGGGTGTTGTCGTTCACCCAGTCCATGGCTCCAGCAAACCAGCCGGCAAACATGTAGCAAAGCTTGCCTTCCTTGCCGGGTTGCGCGAGCACGAACGACGAGTGACATAGCTCGATCCGGGCATGCGCACGGGCGGGGTCGGCTTCCAAAATCGAGAACAGCCCCCAACCGCGTTGCGACAGCCGCTTCAGGTAGTGCTCGAACACCGCCATCCCCTGCATGCCGTGCAGCTTGGCTTCCTTGTCGCACCAGTGGTAGGCGGATTTGTAGCCGGCCTTGTAGAGGATCTCGGCATAGGTGTCGCGGCCCAGCGCGTCTTCCACAGCCGTGTGGTTGTTCGTGAAGAAATGGCGCGGCACGTACAGCATCGGCAACGCATCGGTGGTCCAAACGCCGGTGTTCGGGTCAACGTTGATGGGCAGTTGAGGTTGCATGTGTGGCTCCGTGAGGAAGAATGTCGGCACACCGCCTGATCGCAGGCGCGGCCTCGCCCGCGCACCCACGCAGCTTGCGCGGGTACGTCCGGTTTCTTGTTAGTGAAATCGCTTGTTCTGGCCGGGCTTATGCGCCCCACACGTCCTTGAACACGCGCACCCAGTTCTCGCCCATGATCTTGCGGATGCGCGTTTCCTTCCAACCGTGTCGCTCCATCGCGGCGGTCAGGTTCGGAAATTCACCGATCGTGCGGATGCCTTCCGGGTTGATGATCTTGCCGAAGTTCGTGAGCTGGCGATAACGCCCCTTGTCATGCGTCAGCATGTCAAAGAATTCCTTCGCGAAATCCTGCGTGAAATCCGTGCCGATGCCGACCGCGTCTTCGCCGATCAGGTTCACGACATAGCCGATGGCCTCGATGTAGTCGTCGATGTTCGCTTCGATGCCGCGCTTAAGGAACGGCGCGAACATCGTCACACCGACAAAGCCACCCGCATCGGCAATTTCCTTGAGCTGGGCGTCGCTCTTGTTGCGCGGATGCTCCTTCAGGCCCGACGGCAAGCAGTGCGAGTAGCACACCGGCTTTTTCGAAAACGCGATCGCTTCCGACGACGTGTTGCCGCCCACATGCGACAGGTCAACCATGATGCCGACGCGGTTCATCTCGGTGATCACTTCGCGGCCGAAATCCGACAGCCCGCCATCGCGCTCATAGCAGCCGGTGCCGACCAGGTTCTGCGTGTTGTAGCAAAGCTGGACGACACGCACGCCCATGTCGGCAAACGCTTCGATGTAGCCGAGGTTGTCCTCAAACGCATGCGCGTTCTGGAAGCCCAGAATGATCCCGGTTTTGCCGTCCTTCTTCGCGTGGAAGATGTCGTCCGTCGTACGCACGAGCGTCAGCAGTTCGCTGTTCTCGCGGATCTTCTGCTTCATCACGCCGATGTTGTCGACGGTCTTGGTGAAGTTCTCCCACACCGACACGGTGCAGTTGGCGGCGGTAATGCCGCCCTTTCGCATGTCTTCAAAGACTGGCCGCTCGAATTTCGAGATGTTCAGACCGTCGATGATGATGCTGTCTTGGTGCAGCGTTTCCATGGTGGCTCCAGCGCGTTCGGTCATCAGGTCAGTAGATCGGGAAGCGGTCGCACAGCGCGAAGATCTCGCGGCGCACACGCTGCTCGGTGGCTTGGTCGCCCTCCGGGTTAGCGCGCAACGCTTCGAACACTTGCAGGATCAGCCGGCCGACCAGCTCGAATTCCGGAACACCAAAGCCGCGCGTGGTGGCCGCGGGTGCGCCAAGGCGAATCCCCGACGTAATGGTGGGCTTCTCGGTATCGAACGGAATGCCGTTCTTGTTGCAGGTGATGCCCGCGCGCTCCAGCGCCTGTTCCACCTGCGTGCCCTTGAGCCCCTTGGGCCGCAGATCAACCAGCAGCAGATGGTTGTCGGTGCCGCCCGTCACCAAGTCCACACCGCCGGCCTTCAGCACCTCACCGAGCGCCTTGGCGTTGGCCAGCACGTTGTCGATGTAGGTTTTGAACTCGGGCCGAAGTGCCTCGCCAAACGCAACCGCCTTACCTGCAATCACGTGCATCAGCGGGCCGCCCTGCAAGCCTGGGAACACGGCCGAGTTGATCTTCTTGGCGATGTCTTCATCGTTCGTCAGCACAAAGCCGCCACGCGGGCCCCGCAGCGTCTTGTGCGTAGTGGAGGTAACGACGTGAGCGTGATCAACCGGGTTCTCATGACGCCCTGCGGCAATCACGCCGGCAATGTGCGGCATATCGACCATCAGCTTGGCGCCCACGCTATCGGCAATCGCGCGGAAGCGTGCAAAGTCGAGCCTGCGCGGGTAGGCCGAGAAGCCGGCGATGATGAGGGTGGGCTTATGCTCGCGCGCCAACGTTTCGACCTGGTCGTAGTCGATCAGCATCGTGTCGCGGCTCACACCGTACTGCACCGCGTTGAACCACTTTCCGGAGAGCGCAGGCTTTGCACCATGTGTGAGGTGGCCACCGGCGTCGAGCGACATGCCGAGCACCGTATCACCCGGCTTGGTCAGCGCCAGCATCACCGCGCCATTTGCCTGCGCTCCGGAGTGTGGTTGCACGTTGGCGAAACCGGCATTGAACAGCTGCTTCACACGGTCAATGGCCAGCGTCTCAACCTCGTCGGCATATTCGCACCCGCCGTAGTAACGCTTGCCCGGATAGCCCTCTGCATACTTGTTGGTAAAGACGGAGCCCTGCGCCTCCAACACCGCACGCGAGACGATGTTTTCCGAGGCAATCAATTCCACCTGCGACTGCTGTCGTTCGAGTTCCTTCAGGAGGGTGCTGCGCACCGGCGCGTCGCGCTCGGCAAGGGGCTGCGAGAAGAAAGACGGCGTGTTCGACATGGGGCGTCCGTGAGGGGTTGGGGGCTGCCTGAAGGCTTGCAGAACCGGCTTGCAAAAACCGACGGTGCCGAGCGTTCCTGTCTGGTCGGCGCTGCGTGGTTGACGGCTCTATTCTTGACGCCCGGATTCATCGTCGATTGATGAATTCAGACGTGTTCTTTCCCTTTTCCGCCATTCGCGTCCGATTTGTACAAATTCGGAATCTGCTGACATAGCAGGCCCGAACTGTTCCACACGCATGTCGCATCGCAGCAAGCGCGCACCACGAACGTGCCGATCGCGCGCGTCACAGGTGCGGCTCCTCACACATCGGGTGCAACGTGTTGTCGCTACAGCGCGTTGCACCCCGTTGAGTAGGGTTTCGCCGTATGGCCCGATAGTTGCAATCCCACTATCAATAAGCGACAGAGCCTAAGCTGGTACCAGGGATTACCTGGACCCAACGGCCAATCGAAATCAAGGAACGCCCCCATGTCCTCCGACCGAACTGCGTCGTTGCAGCACTTCGCGTTCATGCCGCTGCCCAACTTCACAATGATCGCGTTCACCAATGCGATCGAAGTCCTGCGCATGGCGAATTATCTGAGCGGTCAGGAGCTTTACCGCTGGTCCATCGTCAGCCCCGAGGGCGGGCCGGTCGCAGCCAGCAACGGGCTAGCGATCGATACCAAGCCGGCGGACAGCGTCGGCCGGCCCGATATCGTTTTTGTCTGCGGCGGCATCGACGTGCAACGCGCGACCACTGCCGCGCATCTCTCGACACTGCGGCGTGCGGCGCGTGAGGGCATCCTCCTGGGCAGCCTGTGCACCGGCACGTATGCGCTGGCCAAGTCAGGCCTGTTGGCCGGCTATGCCTGCGCCATCCATTGGGAAAACATGTCGGCGCTGAAAGAGGAATTTCCCGACACGCGTTTCCTGAAGGAACTGTTCGTCGTCGACCGCGACCGCGTCACGTGCACCGGCGGTGTGGCACCGCTCGACATGATGCTGAACCTGATTGCCAAGCGGATCGGCACAGCACGTGTCACGCAGATCGCCGAGCAGTTCATCGTCGAGCACGTCCGAGACACGGGCGCACAGCAGAAGATGCCGCTGGTGGCGCGCTTGGGTTCAGCCAACAAGTCGCTGTTCGAGGTGATCTCGCTGATGGAGAACAACATTGAAGAGCCGCTGTCGCGCGAGGAGCTTGCGCGCCTGGCCAGCATGTCACAGCGCCAGTTGCAGCGCCTGTTTCGCGACCACCTTGGGATGACGCCGACGCATTACTACCTGACACTGCGCCTGCGCCGCGCACGGGAGCTTCTGCTGCAGACAGACATGTCGATCATGCACATCACGATGGCGTGCGGCTTTCAGTCGGCCTGCCATTTCAGCAAGAGCTACCGGGATGCGTTTGGCGTGGCGCCCACGCGCGAACGCCGGGCGCAAGCCGCCCCGTTGGCACGCGCCTCTGTGCCCACCGTGTCGCCGTCGTATTCCGCACAGGTGATGTACGCCGGCTGACCCGAGGCACCTGGGCACCGATGAAAAAAGGGCAGCCGATACGGGCTGCCCTTTTTCGCTTCCGGTGACCAATCAGGCTGCCAGCAACCCATGCGGGTCGATGACGAATTTGCGCGGCGCGCCGCCATCAAACTGGCGGTAGCCTTCTGGCGCATTGTCGAGCGAGATCACCGTCACGTTGACGATCTCCGCAATTGGCAGGCGGTTGTGCAAGATCGCCTGCATCAGGTTGCGGTTGTATTTCAGCACCGGTGTCTGCCCAGTATGGAACGAATGCGACTTCGCCCAGCCAAGGCCGAAGCGGATGCTCAGTCCGCCATGCTTTGCGGCGACATCCTTCGCGCCGGGGTCATCCGTTACGTACAACCCAGGGATGCCGATGGCGCCGGCCGGACGCGTGATCTCCATCAGCGAATTCAGCACCGTGGCGGGCGCTTCTTCCGCGTGATCGGAACCGTGGCCGTGCGCCTCGAAGCCGACGCAATCGACTGCGCAATCCACCTCGGGCGTGCCGAGAATGGCGGCAATCTGCTCGCCAAGCGTCGCGTCCTTCGATAGATCGACCACTTCAAAGCCCATCGCCTTGGCGTGCGCCAGACGCGCCGGATTCATGTCGCCGACAATCGTGCAGGCCGCGCCCAGCAAGCGCGCCGACGCGGCCGCTGCCATGCCGACCGGACCGGCCCCGGCAATGTAGACCGTAGAGCCGGGCTTGACGCCAGCAGTCACGGCGCCGTGATAACCCGTCGGCAGGATGTCCGACAGGCAGGTCAGATCGCGGATCTTGGCCATCGCCTGATCGCGGTCGGGGAACTTCAGCAGGTTGAAGTCGGCATACGGCACCAGTACGTATTCCGCCTGTCCGCCAATCCAGCCGCCCATGTCGACGTAACCGTACGCACCGCCCGCGCGTGCCGGGTTGACGCTCAGGCACACACCGGTGTGTTGCTCCTTGCACATCGCGCAGCGCCCGCAGGCAACGTTGAATGGCACCGACACCAGATCGCCAATCTTCAGCGTCTCGACATCGCGGCCGACCTCGACCACTTCACCGGTGATCTCGTGACCGAGCACCAGCCCCACCGGCGCAGTCGTGCGCCCACGCACCATGTGCTGATCCGACCCGCAGATGTTCGTGCTCACCACCTTGAGGATCACCCCATGGCCGATCGAGCGGCCACTGGGGTCGACCATTTTCGGATAGTCGATGTTCTGCACCTCGACCTTGCCTGGGCCAAGATAGACGACGCCTCGGTTGTTGCTCATAGCCTTGTCTCCATGTCTTGTAGATTCGCGCGGCTGCCACATAGGCCAAGTAGACCAGCACGGCAGCGTCTTTGAGCGTAGCCGTGAGCCCCAGGGTGCCGATGTGCAAAACACGACGCGCGCTTGGCCGGCACCGACATCGCAACGAGATGCCACAAGCGGCATAGCGGACGCCATGTCGTAATTACGCAGACCCGCGACGGTTTTGCTCCAGAGCGGCAGTGTCCAACCGCGTCTACTGGTGATCCAACCCCTTCACTCAAGGATGAGGACGCCATGCCTACCACGTTTCCAGATGCTGCCCACGCGAGCGCCGGCGCGCGGCTCGAACGCCTGCCGTTTTCCGGTTATCACAAGCTGATCTTCGTCATCATCGCCATCGCCTTCTTCTTTGATTCGGTCGACCTGGCGACGATGACGTTCGTGCTCGGCTCGATCAAGAAGGAGTTCGGGCTATCCACCGCCACGGCCGGCCTGGTCGCTAGTTCCAGCTTCTTCGGCATGGTGATCGGCGCGGCGGTTGCCGGTCTGCTGGCAGACCGCTTTGGGCGCCGGCCGGTGTTCCAGTGGAGCATGGTGTTGTGGGGCGTGGCGTCGTACCTGTGTTCAACCGCCCAAAACGTGGAGGCGCTGATCGTGTGGCGCGTGCTGCTGGGTATTGGGATGGGGATGGAGTTTCCGGTGGCGCAAACGCTGCTGTCGGAATTCGTGCCCGCCGCAAACCGGGGCCGTCTGATTGCATTGATGGATGGCTTCTGGCCGCTAGGCTTCATCACGGCCGGCATCGTTTCGTACTTCGTGCTGCCTCAGTTTGGCTGGCGCGCGGTGTTTGCGTTGCTGGCGGTGCCTGCGTTCTTTGTGCTGATCGTGCGTCGCGCAGTACCGGAATCGCCGCGCTGGCTGGAACACGCCGGCCGGCATGCCGAAGCGGATACCGTCATGCGCAATATCGAAGCCAAGGTGATGCGATCGACCGGCCTATCTGCGCTGCCCACCCCAGCACCGCACCGGGCCGCCACGCCGGCACAGGGGCATAGCGCCTTGCGCGAAATCTGGAGCGAGCCCTATCGCCGCCGCACAACAATGGTCTGGCTGTTGTGGTTCTTCGCATTGCTCGGCTTCTATGGACTGACGTCGTGGCTGGGTGCGCTACTGCAGCAGGCGGGTTTCGCGGTCACGCAGTCGGTGTACTACACGGTATTGATCTCATTGGGCGGTGTGCCGGGTTTTCTGTGCGCAGCGTGGTTGGTAGAACGCTGGGGGCGTAAGCCGACCTGTATTGCGTCCTTGCTGGGTGGTGGCGCCATGGCGTATCTGTACGGCCAGAGTGCGCTGCACGGTGGCAGCGTCACGCTGCTCATCTGCACCGGTTTAGCCATGCAGTTCTTCCTGTTCGGCATGTGGGCGGTGCTGTACACGTACACGCCTGAGCAATATGGCACCGGCGCGCGCGCGACCGGGTCGGGCTTCGCATCGGCCATCGGCCGCGTCGGCTCGCTGATTGGCCCTTACGTAGTGGGGGTGGTGTTGCCGGTCTTCGGCCAAGGCGGTGTGTTCACCCTGGGCGCGCTGTCATTTACGGTGGCGGCAGCAGCGGTATGGGCGCTCGGCATCGAAACCCGTGGCGTTGCCTTGGAGGCATTGGCATCGGACGAAACGGCTGGTCAAACTGCGCCCTACTCAGCCGCGGCGGACAATCTCTCGTAGAAAAAAAACCGGCCCCCGCGTCATGCGGAGGGCCGGGCAATTTCCCAATCTATCTGCCTGTCTACCTAGGGTCCGTTTACATATGGAACGTACGCCCGCAAGGGGCATTTGGGTTGGCCCCGGATCTCGCAAATTCGGGGACAACGGGCGCACGTTGCATAGGTAAACAGACCCTGGAGACAGGCAGCGCAACATCAGAACTTGTGGCGGAGCGCGATGCGGGCCTGGAACTGATTCGCCGTCGACGAAGCATTTGCCGCTCCGGGCAGATCAGCCAAATCCAATGCTGTACCCGTCTTGCCGCCGGCAACGTGCAGATAGGCGCCCTGGAAGTAGATGTCCGTGCGCTTGGAGAAGTTGTAGTCTGCCATCACCCCGAAGGCATGCACTTTCGGCGTGGCATCACCGGACGACCCATGGAAGTTCTCCAAGGTAAGCGTATACAGCGCACCGGCATAGAACGCGGGGGTGAACTGGTATTTGAAGTTCGCCTCAAGGTTCTGGAAGCGCAGTGAATTCAATGTCCCGCCGGCTGGCACGATCGACCCGGAAATGTACTCGGTCGACTGCGGCTGGTTCAGATTCGTATTGGAGTACGCGAAACCTACCGTCGCTGCGCCGAACGTGTAATTGATGCCAGCACCAAAGATGCGCAGACGGTTGGCGAGAAAGTTCTGGTCGCCGCCATTGTTGATGGCGCCGCCCGCCGTAGACGATGGGTTGTCTGCCTGTAGATACCCGGCTGCCAGCAACAGCCCGCCATTCGTGTATTGCATCCCCGCGCTGTACTGGCGGTTCTTTGCGAAGCTCGTATCGTTGCTGAAGCCGTAGGTGCCGCCAAACTGGAATCCCGACCAGACCGGGCTCGTGTACTTGACGCTGTGGTTGACGCGGAACGAGTAGATGAAGTTGTCGTTGTCGTAAGGGTGGCCGAACATGGTGCCGCCCCAGTTTCCGGCAGCCGTGGTCTGCGACAGATAGTCGATCACCGAGTCGTACTGGCGCCCGAACGTAACGGTGCCGAACCGATTGTCGGAAAGCCCAACGTATGCCTGGCGCCCGAAGAGCAAGCCGCCTTGGCCCGCCCTGCCGGTGTCGGCATTGAAGCCGCTTTCGAGCTGGAACAGCGCCTTGGTGCCGCCGCCGAGGTCTTCGGAGCCCTTCAGCCCCCAGCGGCTGCCTTGCGCAAAACCGCTGGCCATTTCGACCAGGCTCTTTCCGCCGACGTTGTTCGTGTAGTTGATGCCTTGGTCGATCACGCCGTAGAGCGTGACGCTGCTTTGTGCAAAAGCGGGCGCGGACAGCATCAGCGCGATGCTCGAGCCAAGCGCCGAGCCCAGTGCGACTTTTTTCATTGGATTTCCTCCTCGTATTGTCGAATCGCGCCGCTGCCCAGCCCGTCAGCAAGACAGCGGCGACACTACGAGAGTAGTCTCCAGAACCCCAATATTTGATGCTAAAACCGACACGCGCTTGAACGCCGACGCCATCGGCGCGAGGGCTGATCAGGCAGCCTTTCCACTGCGCCGAAGGTAGTCGGCACGCGTCCATTCCAGCGCAACGCCCACGCGCTGCGTGCCCGGCCGGATCTTCGGCTTATGCACCGCCAAACTCAGGGTGCCGAGCGCCGGCCATTCTCGGAACGAGAACGCTGCCAACTCCGCCACCAGCGTCTCCAGCAAGCGCGTATGCGCTTTTTCTGCGAGGAACGCAGTGATGCCCGCGCAATAGCGCTCGTAGTCGATCCAGTCGGATTCCTCGCGCGGCTCGCAGGCGTAGCCGAGGCGCGCGTCAATCACGATGGGCTGCGGCGCATTGTGTTCGTGCGGATGAATGCCAATGCGCACCGGCACAGTGAGCGCGTCGACAAACACGCTCCAGCCGCGCCCGGGCAGCAACGGCATATCGAGCGCGGGGAGCGAAGCATGGAACGCGGTTTCGATCGGCTTCATGTCGTCAGCGGCGTGGCCGCATCGAGCATGATGCGGATGAAGTAATCAGCAAAGCTGCGACGCACGACGATCTCGTATGCGTCATCCCCAGTCGGGATCAACACGATCGATGCCTTGAAGTAGTGCGATTGCGCACACTGCCCCGGCTTGAAGATGCGCGGATGCAAGTCGAGCGGGCACCCGCGCGCCAGCACATCGCGCGTGCAATTGCCGCTGATCTCGACCACCGCGTAGCCACTGCCCACGTCCACAGCTGCCGCATACGAGCCCTGCACGGCTTCGGCCAGCTTCGCCTCCAGCACCCCGGTCTGCACCGGCACCGCCGAGCGCACGAGCCATTCGTCAGGGCCGAGCCACAGCACGTCGTAGTCGGTACTGCGCGCAACGGTGTTGGGTGTAACCGGTGGGCGACAACCCACCACGCGTTCAAAGGCGGACACAAACGCCGGGTCGTTCAACTCGCCGCGCACGTTGACGAGGTCAAGAAACGGCCGCTCGCGCAGCATGAACTTTTCTGGCGCCCGGGCCTGCCGCGACTTCAGCAGGTCAGCTGCACCAACGAAGGGCGACTCAAGACGGACGCTGCTCATGCTCGCCACCTGCGCTTCGGCTCTCGATTCATTCCACATGTTGGCGCACCCCTTCCGTATCGTAGAAAACCGGGCTTGAGATCGTCGCAGTGACGCGCTTGCCATTGGCCAGCGGAATCACCACGCTCTCGCCCATCTTGCTCAAACCGCCCTTCACCACCGCCAGCGCAATCGAGCGTTTCAGGATCGGGCTGTAGTAGCTCGAAGTGACATGGCCCAGCATCGGCACGGGGGCCGGCGTCCACTCGACGGTCCCCACCTGCGTGTCCTTCGCCACAATCTGCGCGCCTTCCGGCAGCACGAACTGGTCATCTTCGGTGAGCAGGCCGACGAACTGCTTGCGGCCTTCCTTGGCCGTGTCCGAACGCGTGAGCGAACGCTTACCGAGGAAATCCTTCGATTTGGCGACCAGGCCACCCATGCCCAGGTCATACGGCGTGACCGAACCGTCCGTGTCCTGGCCGACGATGATGTAGCCCTTCTCCGCGCGCAGCACGTGCATGGTTTCGGTGCCGTACGGCGTAATGTCGAACTCGGCACCGGCCGCCATCAGCGCTTCCCACACGGCGCGGCCCGCGTTGGCCGGCACGTTCACCTCGTAGGCCAGTTCACCCGAGAAGCTGATGCGCATCACGCGCGCCTTCGCACCGGCCACCGTGCCGTTGCGGTAGCTCATGAACGGGAATGCCTCGTTGGCGAAGTCGATGTCCTGACACACCTTCTGCACGACCTTGCGGCTCTTGGGGCCCACCACAGCAAACGTCGCCCAGTGGTCCGTCACCGACGACAGCCGCACCTTCATGTCCGGCCACTCGGTTTGCAGCCAGCGCTCCAGCCACGTAAGCACGCGCGCGGCGCCACCCGTGGTGGTCGTCATCATGAAATGCTGGTCGGCCAGGCGCACGGTCACGCCATCGTCGAACACCATGCCGTTCTCGTCGAGCATCAGCCCATAGCGGCACTTGCCGACTTCCAGCTTGCCCCACGGGTTGGTGTACATCCAGTTCAGCAGCTTGACCGCATCCGGGCCCTGGATGTCGATCTTGCCGAGCGTGGAAGCATCCAGAATGCCGACGCTGTTGCGCACCGCCAGGCATTCGCGCTTCACGGCGGCGTGCAGGTCTTCCCCCTTCTTCGGGAAATACCACGGGCGCTTCCAGTTGCCGACGTCTTCAAACAACGCGCCATGCTCGACGTGCCATTCGTGCACGCAAGTCTTGCGTACCGGGTCGAGGAAGTTGCCCAACTCACGCCCGGCAAACGTGCCGAACGACACCGGCGTGTAGTTGGGGCGGAACGTGGTCGTACCCGTCTCCGGAATCGACTTGCCCAACGCCTGCGCCAGAATCGCCATGCCGTTGATGTTGCCGAGCTTGCCCTGATCGGTGCCGAAGCCCATGGCGGTATAGCGCTTGACGTGCTCCACCGACTCAAAGCCCTCGCGCGCGGCAAGCAGGATGTCCGTCACCGCCACGTCGTTCTGGAAGTCGACAAACTGCTTCGGCCCGCGCGTGGCGGCTTCGGGTGTGCCGATCAGCCAGAGCGGCTGCAAGACGCCCTCGGCCACCTCCGTAACCCTAGGTGCTGCAGGAGACTGCACAGCGGGCAAACCCGCAGCTTGCGCTGCCTGAACGCCGGCATCCATCGCCTGTTGCAACGCGGCCGCAAAGCTGAATTCACCCGCCGCAGCGCCAATGCTCTGCTCCGCCTGCAGGCTCTTGCCCGGTACAAAGCAAACCTTGCTGTCGCTCCACTGCGCTTTGCCGCCCGATTGCGCAAACAAGTGCAATACCGGGCTGAAGCCGCCCGACGTGGCAACCAGATCGCACGGCAGCGTCGCCAGCTTGGCACCGAGCTTGCCATTTGCGTACGAGGCGACTTCCACCGACGACACGCGCAACTTGCCGGCCGCCGTCGTCACCACCGCCCCGCTCATCACCGTCACGCCCTGATGTTTTGCAGCGGCAGGCAGTGCGCCATTACTGGCAGCACGCGAATCCACCAGCGTCACCTTCGCGCCGCAAGCCTTCAGATCGAGCGCAGCCTGGTAGCCGTGGTCGTTGTTCGTGAACACGACCGTCTCGCGCCCGGGCAGCACGCCGTAGCGATGGATATACGCCGAGACCGCGCCCGCGAGCATCACCCCCGGCAGGTCGTTGTTGCCGAACACGATAGGCCGCTCTTGCGCGCCCGTGGCCAGAATCACGCGCTTCGCACGTACCTTCCACAGCAGCTCGCGCGTGCCCTTGCGCATCGAGATCGGCAGATGATCCGTCAGGCGCTGCGTAACGGTGACCAAGTTGTGATCCTGATAACCGAATGCCGTGCTACGCGAGAGGATGGTCACATCGGGCAGCTTGCGCAGTTGCGCCTCGATCTTCTCGACCCACTGCAGCGCGGGCTTGCCGTCGATCTCCGCGCGGCTCGACAGCAGGCTGCCGCCAAGCTCGCGCTGGTCGTCGACGAGGATGACCCGTGCGCCCGATACCGCCGCAGCATGCGCCGCCGCGAGCCCCGTCGGTCCACCGCCCACGACGAGCACGTCGCAGTGTGCGTAGCACTTGTCGTAGCGTTCGGCGTCGCGCATGTCGGGGGCCTTGCCCAAGCCGGCGGCTTCGCGAATCTTTGCTTCGTATTTCGGCCACATCTTGCGCGGCCACATGAACGTCTTGTAGTAGAAGCCCGCCGGCAGGAAACGCGCGAACTTCTGGTTGATCGCATAGCGATCATTCTCCAGCGACGGCTCGGCGTTCACGCTCGTGGCCACCAGCCCCTGATACAGCTCGATCTCGGTCGCGCGGGCATTCGGCACCGTGTACGGCCCGGTTTCCAACTGCACCACCGCATTCGGCTCGGCGACGTCGGCCGTCATGATGCCGCGTGGGCGGTGGTACTTGAAGCTGCGCGCGACAAAGTGCACGCCGTTCGCCAGCAGCGCGGACGCCAGCGTGTCGCCCTGGAACCCCTGATACGTACGGCCGTTGAACGTGAACGTCAGCGGAATCGCACGGTTGATACGGCCACCTGTACCGAGACGGTCTTTCTGGCTCATTTGCTCGCCCCTTCTTGCTTAGCGTTGGCATCGGCTTGGCCGGCATTGGCGCCGCCGCCGAATCGTTCGTAGCCCTTGATGTCGTAGGTAACCGTATCGCGCGTGACCTTGAACCAGCGGCGGCAGCCTTGCGCGTGCAACCATTGCTCCTTGTGCAGCCCGCGCTTGTTCTCACGCATGAACACGTACTCGCCCCATTCGCGGTCGGACATGGTCTCGTTGTCCACGGGGCGCACGATGTCGGCTTCCCCGCCGCAAGAGAATTCAGATTCGGCGCGCGGCCCGCACCACGGACATTCGATCAGCAACATATTGGGTTCTCCTCGTGGTGGTGCATCAGTGCGCGACGGCGGCGGCACCGTGCTCGTCGATCAGGTGGCCGGTGTAGAAGCGGTCGAGCGAGAACGGCGCGTTCAGCGGGTGCGGTTCGTCACGCGCGATGGTGTGTGCGAACACCCAGCCTGAGCCCGGCGTCGCCTTGAAGCCGCCGGTCCCCCAGCCGCAGTTGAAATAGAGACCTTTCACGTCGGTCTTGCTGATGATCGGGCAGGCGTCCGGCGACACGTCCACAATGCCGCCCCACTGGCGGTTCATCCGCACGCGCGAGAACACCGGGAACATCTCGACAATCGCCTGCAGCGTGCCTTCGATGATGTGGAAGCTGCCGCGCTGGCCAAAGCCCGTGTACTGGTCGATGCCCGCGCCGATCACGAGGTCGCCCTTGTCGGACTGGCTGATGTACGCGTGCACCGCGTTGGACATGATCACCGAGTTGACCACCGGCTTGATCGGCTCGGACACCAACGCCTGCAGCGGGTGGCTTTCGATCGGCAAACGGATGCCGGCCATGTCGGCCAGCGTGGTTGTGTTGCCGGCGGCCACCACCGCCACCTTCTTCGCCTTGATAAAGCCCTTGACCGTATCCACGCCGACCACCGCACCGCCTTCGCGGCGAATGCCTGTGACCTGGCAGTTCTGGATGATGTCGACACCCGCACGGTCTGCCCCGCGCGCAAAGCCCCAGGCCACCGCGTCATGGCGGGCAACGCCCGCACGGCGCTGGATCGACGCACCGAGCACCGGGTAGCGGCTGTTCAGGTTGATGGTCGGCTCGATCTCCTTGATCTGCGCGGGTGTCAGGAATTCAGCATCGACGCCGTTCAGCCGGTTCGCATTCACGCGGCGCTCGGTGTCGCGCACGTCCTGCAGCGTATGGGCTAGGTTCAACACGCCGCGCTGGCTGAACATCACGTTGTAGTTCAGGTCTTGCGACAGCCCTTCCCACAGCTTCATGGCCTTCTCATACAGCGCGGCCGACTCGTCCCACAGATAGTTCGAGCGCACGATCGTCGTATTGCGTGCGGTGTTGCCCCCGCCGATCCAGCCCTTCTCCAGGATCGCCACGTTCGTGATGCCGTGCTCCTTGGCCAGGTAGTACGCCGTGGCCAGGCCATGCCCGCCGCCGCCGACGATCACGACGTCGTATTCCTGCTTCGGCTCCGGGCTCTTCCACTGCTTTTCCCAGTTCTCGTGATACGAGAGGCCGTTGCGGAACAGGCTGAATATCGAGTAGCGGCTCATTGTGGTTGCCCCTTCATTAGCATTCGATGACGTTCACGGCCAATCCGCCGCGCGACGTTTCCTTGTATTTCGTTTTCATATCGGCGCCGGTTTCGCGCATCGTCTTGATGACGGAATCGAGCGACACGTAGTGGGTGCCGTCGCCCTTGAGCGCCATGCGCGACGCGTTCAGCGCCTTGATCGCACCCATCGCATTGCGCTCGATGCACGGAATCTGCACCAGGCCGCCTACCGGGTCGCAAGTCATGCCGAGGTTGTGTTCCATGCCGATCTCGGCGGCGTTTTCGACCTGGTCTGGCGTGCCGCCCATCACAGCAGCCAGCGCGGCAGCGGCCATCGAGCACGCAACGCCCACTTCGCCCTGACAGCCGACTTCTGCGCCCGAGATCGAAGCGGTTTCCTTGTAGATGATCCCGATGGCCGCTGCGGTGAGCAGGAATTCAACGATGCCGGCATCGTTCGAGCCCGGCACAAACTTCACGTAGTAATGCAGCACGGCAGGGATCACGCCGGCCGCGCCATTCGTGGGCGCGGTCACAACGCGGCCGCCCGCAGCGTTCTCTTCGTTGACGGCCATCGCATACAGGTTGACCCAGTCGAGCATCGACAGCGGATCGCGCAGCGATTCTTCCGAGCGGGCGCGCAGGCGGGCGTTCAGTTCGGCCGCGCGGCGCTTTACGCGCATCGGGCCGGGCAACTCGCCTTCGGCCTTGCAGCCGCGCTCCACGCAGGCGGCCATCGTGCGCCAGATCGTGAGCAGGCCTTCGCGCACGGCTGGCTCGGGGCGCAGCGCACATTCGTTGCGCAGCATCAGCTCAGCAATCGACAGCCCGTGCTCGCGGCACTGCCGCATCAAGTCGTCGCCCGTGCGGAACGGATACGGCACTTCGGCCGCCGCGCGCACGCCGTTCACACGATCGCCTTCGCGGTTGACGACGAAGCCGCCGCCGACCGAGTAATACTCCTTCTCGACCAGCAGTTGCCCGTGCTCGTCAAACGCCTGGAAGCGCATGCCGTTCGGGTGCACGATGCCCGTGCCGCTCATCAGCTTGCGGTAGAAGCCGATCTGCTCCTTTTCTTCAAAGCGGATCGCCTGCTTGCCAAGCAGCAGCAGCGACTTGTCTGTACGGATGGCCGCGAGGCGTGGCGCGATCAGGTCGGGGTCGATGGTGTCAGGCAGATGGCCTTCCAGGCCGAGTAGCACGGCCTTATCAGTGCCATGCCCCTTGCCCGTGGCGCCCAGCGATCCGTACAACTCCACTCGCACGCGGCGCACGAAGCCCAGCAGGTTGGCGTCTTCGATATGCGAGGCGAAGCGGCAAGCGGCAATCATCGGGCCGACCGTGTGCGAGCTGGACGGGCCGATGCCGATCTTGAACAGGTCGAACGCGCTGACGTTCATCTGGCAGCCTTTGCGTGGGGACGCGTTGAATGACGTTGGCCGCCAGTACACCAAAGCCTAAAATTGGCAGATAGAACAAAAACGGCATCGGCGTGGGATAGCGCCGCCAAGCCCCCGCAGGCCCACCGCCGTGGACGTATTGGCGATGATTTGCGGCGGAAAACCACAAGTCCGCGCACAACCAATCGGCGACGCTGACAGCACCGTGCGGGCGCAGATTGCCGGTTTTACCCAATACACAGACGCTGCCCGCCGGGCACCCAAGACTGGCCGCAATGACACCCGACGCACCCGATGTACGCGCCTTAGCCGCTTCAGCCGCCTCCGAATCCGTGCCTGCCGCGGCCTCCAAGCGCATCCGCTTTGGCATCGTGCTGCTGCCGAACTTCACGCTGACCGCGTTCTCGGGGTTCGTCGACATGCTGCGGCTGTCTGCCGACGACGGCGACTACAGCAAACCCGTACGGTGCGCGTGGAGTGTGATTGGCGAGACACTCGCTCCGGTGCGCGCCAGTTGCGGTATCCAGATCACGCCGTGGGAAACCTTTGACGAGGCCCAACCGTTCGATTACGTGGTGGTCGTGGGCGGGCTGCTGCACTCGGGCCCGCAGGCGGGGCCGGAAACGCTGGAGTTCATCCGCCGCACGGCCGCCGCGGGTGCAACCATCGTGGGCATCTGCACCGGCGTGTTCACACTGATGCGCGCGGGCGTATTGGAGGGTCATCGCGCGTGCGTGAGCTGGTTCCACTACTGGGATTTCCTCGAACGCTTTCCCGCTGCCAACCCGGATCTGCTGATCGCCGATCGTCTGTTCGTAATCGACCGGCGCCGCATCACCTGTTCGGGCGGGCGGGCATCGATTGATGTGGCGGCGGCGATCCTCCTGCGCCATTTCGATCATGCAACCGTGCAGAAGGCGCTGCGCATCCTGCTCGTCGGAGAAATGCAGAAGGGCAACGCGCCACAGCCGCATCCTCCGGGGTTGGAGCCAGCCACGCACCCGAAGGTCAAACGCGCGATTCTGTTGATGGAGCAGCACGTTGGGCGTGCGCTGCCGCTGGAGGAGCTGGCCTACAAGCTCGACATGTCCACCCGGCAACTCGAGCGCCTGTTCAAGGCCGAAACCGGCAAGAGCCCACAGGCGTTTGCGAAGCAGGTGCGCCTGCGCACGGCCGCGTGGCTGCTGACCAGCTCCGACCGCACGGTGGCCGACATCGCCCTGGGTTGCGGCTTTGCCGATGCATCCCACCTGGGCCGCGAGTTCCGCAAGCAGTTTGGCGTGCCGCCCGCCGCCTACCGGGAAAAGGGTGCACCGGCCCACCCTCCCGGGCTGCCGGAAAGCGACGACACGGCATTGCCGGAAGACGAGCCGATACCACTCGAGTAAGTTTCTGCGTGCCCAGGCAGGCAACACAACAGGCCCCAAAAGGGCTCAAAACCCGCCGAATGCCGATTCAAGAATGAAACAGAATCGGCAAGTTTCCGTCGTCGCCGCCACACGCTGTTTCAGAAAGCCAAGCAAATTCAAACCCCTGCGGCGGGTGGCATGATCTTCGCTCGCTTTTGAAATCCACACCGCGCCTCATGGATACGGCCAACGGCAATGGCGTGAACCCGCGACGGTTCTGCCGCTGACGTGGCCGCATGGAGGCCGCCCATGCTAACCACCGCACGCGTCTTCGGCACTTACCGGCACCCCATGCAAGGGCGCCCGGCATGCGGCTGTGCACCACCATCCAAAAACGAAACAGAATCCGCCCACGTCAGCCAGAGGGCGCGAGCGCGCACGATGCCGTCCGCACCATGGAGGCCCAAGCCACGTCACTAGAACGGTAGTACGCACACTTTTCAGGGGGACACCGCGCCAGATAGCCCACGCGCCTATCTGCCGTCGGGAAACTGGGACAGGCACGCCGCAGCGGAGTGCGCGCGGCGTTCGGCTTTGTTGTTTTGGCAAAGGAGACACAGCATGACGACCAAACAACGATTGCTGGCATTGGCATGGGCCAGTTTGCTGGCGGCAGGTAGCGGTATGGCGGTGGCCGCCGGGCCGACCGGCACGGGCGCCGGCGGTGCCCCACCCCAACCCAATTCCCACATGAAAGACGGCAAGGTGGTTCCCCCGCCGCAACCCACGGTGCCGACGATGGTCCTGCCCGGCATGCCACGTTCCTTGATGCGCGAAGCCGAGCACGGGCACAGCCGGGGCGGCGCCATGGCAGCGCCCGACGCAGTGCAGCGCCAGAACGGCAATGTGTGGGTGAACTAGGGGCCGATCATGAAAAAACTGCTATTGACTGGCCTGCTGGCGCTCTGCCTGCTGGTGGCAATGACGCGCCCGTCGACGGTGCCGTCTGCGCAAGCCGCAACACCCATCAATGTGCTCGTGCTGTACGACGCGCCGCCTAACACGCCCTATACCAACCTGGGTTTTGCGTACGCGATCATGCTGCGCAACCTGCTGGGCCACTGGAACACCAACGTCAACCTGATGCCGGTGCAGAACTACACGGCCGGGATGGCGCAGGCCAATCAGGTCACGTTCTATATGGGCAGCTACTACAACAACCCCATTCCACCGGCGTTTCTGCACGACGTCATGACCACCACCACCTCCGTGGTGTGGTTCAAGTACAACCTGTGGGAACTCGCCTGGGACACGACCGACTACGCCAACCCAACCTTTACGCAAAAGTTCGGGGTGCAGTTCAACCAGCTCTATGGCTTCAACGGCAATGTCTACCCATCGTCGAGCAATCCAAACCCCGGGTTCTACGACACCGTGACGTACAAGGGCATGTCGATGGTGAAGTACTACGCCTTCAATGCCACCACCGGCGCGGTCAGTGCCGACCCCGACATCGGCATCACGCAGGTGACGGACGCCACCAAGGCCAAGGTGCTGGTCAACATCACCGACAGCCAGACCAGTGCCGTGGCGCCCTACGTGGTGCAGGCCGGCAACTTCTGGTATGTCGCCGACATTCCGTTTTCCTACATCGGGCCCCGTGACCGCTACCTGGCGTTCTGCGACTTGCTGCACGACATCATGGGCGACAGCCCATCTACGGTGTATACGCACCGGGCCATGGTGCGCTTTGAAGACCTGAACGCCTACACCACCACCAGCTCGATGAAGAAGCTGACGGACTATCTGTACTCGGTGCACGTTCCGTTTTCGATGGCGACCATCCCCGTGTACACCGACCCAAACGGCTACTACAACGGCGGCGTGCCGGAAACCATCCCGCTGGCCAATGCAACGGGGCTGCGATCGGCGCTGAACTATGCACTCAAACATGGCGGCAAGGTGGTGATGCACGGCTACACCCACCAGTACGAGAACGTGGCCAACATCGACAACGCCGTCAGCGGCAATGACTTCGAGTTCTGGTATGCGGTCAACAACACGCCCACTGACGACGACTCCGTGCAATGGGCGGGTGGACGGCTCGATGCGGGCCTGCAGCAGTTCACCAGCAACGGCTACACCCCCTTTGCATGGGAGGCGCCGCACTATGAGTCCTCGCCGCTGTCGATCCAGGCGGTGCCGCCGCGCTTTACGTCGACGTACCAGCGCGTCGTGTACTTCGCGTGCACCAACAACACCTACAACAGCGTCACGAAGCTCTACAACACCTGCAGCAATTCGGATCTGTACACGCTCAATTCCACGGCTAACAACCATGCGTTTGCGGTGGGGCAGTTCTTCCCCTACGTGATCAATGCCGACTACTACGGGCAACGCATCATTCCGGAGAACCTGGGCAATATCGAATACAACATCTGCAGCGTCGATCCGTTCTCGTGTCTGACCTACACATGGCAAGACCTCTATCTGAACGCGCAGTACGCATGGGTGGTGCGTGATGGTTTTGCATCGTTTTTCTTCCATCCGTTCTGGATCGATTCGGACATGCAGGGTACGGCCGCATCCAATGCGTTCCACGATTTTCAAAGCCTGGTGAACGGCATTACCAAGCTTGGCTACCAGTGGGTGGACGCGAGCACGGTCAAGTAAACACCGCCGACGGGCCGGAACAGGGCCGGCCCCGGTGGGAGGGGACGAGAATTGTTGAGCTTTTCAGCTGGCGGGCGGCCGCACAATCGACGCAGCGTCCCGCCTGGCGGCGTGGGCGCGATATGTTGCTGCCCCACCTGAACCGCGATGATCGATCCAAACGAGCTTGAGGCGTTGAACGCCTCGATCAACACCAACCTCGCCAATGTCTCAAAACTCGGTGCACGCGTTGTCGTACTGAGCCGCTTCATTGCCGCAGTCTTTCCGCACGTGCCCGCCAGCGAATGCGCCGCCATCGAGCAAGCCTTCCGGCGCGAGATCAACAACGCCATGTTGATGACCAGCGACGAACCCGTGCCGGGCATCTACGAAGAAGCGCTGCTCGACGAAGTCAACCTGCTGATTGCCGCGCTCAAGCAGCGCTCGCAGATGCTGCAATAGGCAGCGGCAACCCAGCTCCCACCACCGCACTCAATCGGCGGGGCGGGCACCAAACCGCTGCCTGATTAGCGTCGACGGGTAACGATAGTTCCAACGCAGTTCGGTGCCGGCCGCCACAGGCTCGGTAGTAAAGAACGCGCGGATGGAAAAGCGCCGCCCGCAGCGTGACGCAGCCAGGAACACGGCGGCCTCCATGTTGTAGCCCACCTCGGCCTGCCGATCCGGTTCGTTGCCGGTGTAGGCAAACACGGTGTTGGCCATCGCCAGGATGTTCTCGCCGTCCACCCACGATTCGATACCGTCTGCCGTAGTGGACAGCACGAACGAATCCTCAGTGCACGTGTAGTAGGTGGCGGGCGTCATCAGCCGGCCTCCGTACACACCCAGGCATTCGCCCGCCGCAATATCCCGCACCGCAAACACGCCGCGTTCGCCGACGAGGGCGTGTTCGCGCGCGTCGCGCAGGTCTTCAAAGCGCATGGGCCGGCACAGCAGCTTGCGGTGGTACAGCGCGCCGCGCGCGTCGGGCGCGGCCTCGGCCTGCAGATAGGGCCAGACCGCATCGGCCGGGTAGCTTCGCGAGGTCCCCGCCGGGTGACCGGCTTCGGACAGCGTATGGATGATGATCGGCTCAGCCGCTGCGTCCCGAAACGGATAGCGCGTATCCAGCTCGGGCGAGTACGGCAACCGCGCAACCGGGTGCATCTGCTTGAACGCGGCAACCTGCTCGTGCAGCGCCTGTACGCAGCGCATGACAGCCTCGTCGTCCGGCTCTTTGGACGCGAATTCCAGAATCTCGGACTTGAGCGTCTGCGCGACCGCGTAGAGCGCCTCATGCCGGGCCACGAGTTCGGCGGCCTCGGCTGCCTGGCGGATGCATCGATCAATGCGCGCAATCAGCGCGTCTGCAGAAGGCAATGCGGACGAATACATGGGGCAATCGTGGCGAAAGTCGACAGGCGGGCGACGGGCGCCAAATGCGCCAAGTCCAACCGTACAGCAGCCACCATAGCGGCTAGGCCTCGAGCCACACAGCACAGAGGCGAAGCCAGCCATCACGGGGCGAAGGACAACGCCGCCCGCCTGCCCGCTTTCTCAAAAAAGCTCACCAAATCTGCCGTTTCTTTGACGCAAGCGACGCACGGCGTCAGGACACGCTGTAGTACGTGGCACCCCTCGCCCTGGGGGTATATGGCATGGTTCGTGCGGATTTGCGTGAAGTTTGACCACAACCGATCTTCACGAGACCTCCTCAGCGATGAAAGCCACACCCTTCCTGGCCCTACTGACAACCCTGGCAAGCGCCACCGCCGCCCATGCAGCCGGCGCCCCCGTCTCCACACAATGGGGCACCGTGAGCGAACCAAGCCTGCCCACCGCCGTGTGCGGCACGCCGCTTGTCGCGACCATCACGCCGGTCAACGGCTCGGTGGATGCGGTGGACGGCAACGCCTCCAACTCGCAGCCGGATACCAAACGCATCCAGGCCGCCATCAACGCGTGCCCCGCTGGGCAAGCCGTCAAACTCGTGACGGGCGCCGCCGGGCAAACGGGCTTTCTCTCCGGCCCGCTGACCATCAAATCCGGCGTGACGCTGTGGATCGACAAAGGCGTCACGCTATTCGCCTCGCGCAACCCGGCCGATTACGACAACGGCCTGGGCACCTGCGGCACCGCCACCGTGGCCAACGACAAATCGTGCAACTCGCTCATCACCGCGCGCGACACCGTGGGCAGCGGCATCGTGGGTGACGGCACCATCGACGGGCGCGGCGGCAGCCTCGTCACCAGCGGCCCGAACGCCAACCGCCTCACGTGGTGGGACATCGCCTACCTGAACAAGACCAAGGGCCTGAACCAGCAGAACCCACGCTTGGTGCAGCTCTTCAACGGCAGCAATTTCACGCTATACCGCGTGACGGTGCAGAACTCGCCCAACTTCCATATCGTGACGACAGGCACGGCGGGCGTCACCGCCTGGGGCATCAAGATCGTGACGCCGAGCCTGGTGTACTCCGTGCCCGGTTACAAGTGCGCGGCCGGCACCACGCCCGACCAGGTCACCCCCGCCACATGCTTCACGCCGGAAACCGTCAAAAACACCGATGGCTTCGACCCCGGGCAGTCCACCAACGTGCTGCTCGCGTATTCGTACATCAGCACGGGCGATGACCACGTAGCCGTCAAGGCCAGCAGCGGCGCCGTCAAGAACCTGACCTTCGCGCACAACCACTTCTACTACGGCCATGGTCTGTCGATCGGCAGTGAAACCAACGCGGGCGTGAGCAACATGCTGGTCACCGACCTCGTCATGGACGGCTACGACAGCTCGGGCGGCGGCGGCCTGCGCATCAAGTCCGACGCATCGCGCGGCGGCCATGTCGACAACGTCGTCTACAACGGCATCTGCATGCGCAACGTCAAGGCACCGTTGGTGTTCGATCCGTTCTACAGCAGCAGCAAAGGCAAGCTGTATCCCAGCTTTACCAACATCGTTGTGAAGAACTTCCACGACACGGGCACCGCCAAGCTCAAGGCGCGCAGCATGACCTTCCTCGGCTACGAGGCCAAGAAGCAGAAGCACCCACTGATGATCACGCTGGACAACGTGGTCTTTGACGGCGCACAGCCGACGTTCGAGGGCGCGCACGACGGCGGCCCCGCCTCTCCGGCTGATGTGCACTTCACGTTTGGCGGCACGGGGCCGGTCGGCTTTGCCAGCGGCATCGTCACGTCGTCGTCCAATGACGTGACCGTGACCGGCGCACCGGGCTCGGCCGCACCCGTCGATTGCAGCAACGTGTTTGTACCGCTGAAGTCGGTGGCGCCCAGTTCGCCGATCTGATGCGTCCGCTTTAAAGCCCGTGCTGCGCCCGGTAGTGGGCTTCCGCACCGGCGTGGTCAGGCATTTCGTTGAAATGGTGTGCGCGGGCGTCTTCATTCTGGTGAATCATCTGCAGCTCCTGCGCGGTCAATTGACGCGGTTGCATACGCGCAGTGTGCGATGTGCGACGCACCGAGCTTGGCCGAGCCACCGGGCGCTGAGCCAGGTGATCGGCGTAAGCCTGCTGGTAGTTCGGCATTTCGTTGTGATAGCGGGCGCGCCCATCTTCAGTGTGGCGAATCTGCGCACGCTCGTGATGGCTCAACACGGGGGCCGCGGCGCTCTGCATGCGGGGCGGGGCCGATGCCGCACGCTGCGGCGCGGGATTGCGGCGCGCCAGGTAGCTTGCGTAGTCCGCATGTGCCTGAGCGTAGTCGGGGCGCACAAAGCCGTCGTATTTCGCCTCCTTTTCCGCATCGCGCTCGAAGTCTTCGAGCGTCAACTCGGGGGCAGCCTGCGTGTGCACGGGTTGCGGCATGGCCGCAGTCGGACGAGCGTACTGGCGACCGTACTGCGGTGCCTGCGCGTGAGCCGCTTGCACGGGCGCACTTTGGCGAGGACGCAGCGCCGCCAATCCCTCAAAGTCCTTGAAGGACAGCTTTGCAGGCTGCGGCTGTTGTCTCTGCATAGCCGGCTGCGGTTGCTGTCTCTGCATGGGCGGCTGTGGCTGCTGTCTCTGCATGGGCGGCTGTGGCTGCTGTCTTTGCATGGCTGGCTGCGGTTGCTGTCTTTGCATAGCCGGCTGTGGCTGCTGCCTGTGCATGGGCGGCTGCAGGCTCGCAGCAAACTGCTGCAGATGGGCGTCACGCGTGCGGGTGTCCTTGATGCTCAGGATCACCTGCATCTGCTGCAACAGCCTGATCGTCTGCGCGGGCGGCAGGTGCGCGACGTGGCGGTCGAGCAGCTCCATGGTCTCGATCGGCTTGCGCCAGGCACGCTTGCCGCCTTCGGTGGGCAGGTGTTCGATCTGGGTCAGCACCCGATCGCGATGATGCTGAATGGCGATCTGGCTGCCCTGCGTGCCGTGTCCCGGCGTGCGCATCGAACGCGGCTTGGCGGAAGTGGCAACGGGTGCTGGCTGCCGCGCGGTCACATTGACCTGCGCTGCTCGCAACGGCGCCCGAGCCGTGCCGCGCGGGCTGGCGTTCAGTTCGGCCAGCGCGCCCTGGCGGGACCGTGCAGCGCGTCCATTCGACGTCTGTTGTGGCGCCACGTTTTCTTTGTCGGCCGTGCTGCGGCGATGCGTCCCGATGGCAGGTTGGAGCCCGATCCGATAGTTACTCATGATGTGTCATTTGATTGAGAACCGCCATTCAGAGCGCTCGGCTGGCACACGGCGTTGTTGGCCATGCTAGCCTTGCCCACGCATGAGGCACGTCGCCACAGCCGAAGAGCGACAGCCTCGGCCGAAGTCATCCGTCGCTCCCAATGCCATGGCCCGGCTGGTGAGGCGAACGTCCACACACAACCCCGCGGCGAGGCTCGGCAACGCATGCCATTCCAGATCGTTTTCGAACATCCGACTGCACGATGCCCGCATTGCCTTCCATGACATCTGTGGCCCTCGCCGTTCGTCGCCGTTCCCGCGTTACCGCCCTGCTCATCGCGCTGTCCATCACGCGGCACGCCTACGGTCTTACCGAAGACGATCCGCACCGGTTTCATATCGAACGCGCATCGCTCGAACACGTGCTGATGGAAATCACGCGCGTGAGCGGGCACACGGTCTCGTTCGCATCCAGTCTGGTCAAGGACCGCGTGGCAGGCCCGATTGAAGGCACCATGACGGCCGCAGAGGCGGCCCGGCGCGCGCTGCAGGACAGCGGGTTGGCACTGGCCGCATTGCCCGACGGCACACTCACCGTGGTCACCACCACGGCGGGCGCAGGCGACACCGAACCAGAGCCCAACATCGGCACGCTGCCGCCATCCGAAGTGCGTGGAACGGCGGGCCAGGGGT
>JGI24740J21852_10000029_pt1 | contig 48171 bp, 33 predicted proteins | sample KBSCornC6_FD_21852 | JGI IMG/M metagenome (IMG submission 21852) | reverse complement strand
CCTTCGGCGGCGAGAAAGAGACCGGTGGCGGGCGTGAATCGGGGTCCGATGCGTGGAAGGGCTACATGCGCCGCGCCACCAACACGATCAACTACAGCAACACGCTGCAGCTTGCGCAGGGCGTGCGGTTTGACGTGTGATGCCGCTGAGGCGATTGAATAGGTCCGGATATCCCGGATGAACGATTACCGGCGGACAGGAACATGTCGGTCTTCGTCGCGCACGCCTGCATCGATGCTGGAGGTAGCCCTGGTCAACGTACTCCCTTGACGACTAGGGCGTCGATTCTCGGACGCTGACTGACGGTGTCATCACAAACACGAGGATCGGGAAAAGCACGTTTTCCGTGTTCCGCTTTCTTATTTGTCACTGACCACCACGACTTCGATCTCATATTCGATCGCCCCACCTACTGTCGCGCTGATATTCCCATCCGAAAGAGATGTCTCCATATGCGAGCGGATGGCGTCTTCCACTGCTTGGCCTGCATGATCGATTGAAAGCGGCAAGTCGTCTCCCTTGATTTCAATCTTGATCTTCATGCGCTCTCCTTTTGCAGTATCCGCTGGGCGGTTAAAGCTGCTCGCCCCTGAATCGGGAGGCAAGATATTCCCCCATTCAGACGAGAAAATAGTGTGCTGCTGACCACCGTGCGATCAGATTGCACCGTCGCTCGATTTGATCGGCTTCGGGTCAGATATAAAAAATAATGTGGCTGCCGACATCTACTGTTCGCAGGAAATCTACAGATGTTGGGGGCTGCAAATATACGGGATTGGTGCCTCTCAAATAATGTTTGTGAAGATTTTTGAGAATGAAAAATTTACACCGCGACGAAATCTGCCAAATCTCGCACATTTTTTGTAATATATCGCGAACGTCATAAATCCACTGCGTTCGAAGCCGCCAGCGCTATCGAAAAAGAACGTAGTTAATGGCGCGTTCCACGGACCAAGTCATTCCCCAACAACGGCTTTTCATTGGCCCCGCAAGCGGGCTTCCATTGAATTTTGATAAGTGGGGCAACCGTCCTGTAGCGACGGCTGGCGTGCGTCGAGTATTTTCTGCAACCATTTTTCGGAGGGACATCTTGCTGTGCCCATTGTTGGATTCATGAAACAGGATCAAAAGCAGTTGCAGGTAAAAGAGCTTGTCCGAACGGGTAACCGTTACAAGGCGGCGGTTCGACCCTCGCCCGCGATGGCAACGACGGAGGTTTCCGTTCTCGACGGGGCACGTGGAATCGTCGGGTGCCTTGAGCAGCAGGACGTGTGGGGATAGTCCGATGCTCACCCTCTCGCTCGCTTTCATGGTGATTGCGCTTGCGGCCTACGTGCAAGCTTCGGTGGGGTTTGCCTATGCTCTGCTGACGGCGCCGCTACTGCAGTTGGTTGCACCGGCCTTAGTTCCTGGCCCCGTGCTATTGAGCTCGGCCGCACTATCTGGTCTGACCGCGTGGAGAGACCGCAAATGGCTCGATCGGCGCGGGGTGAGTCTGGCGCTGATGGGCCGCCTTCCTGGCGCGCTACTCGCTGGGCTCGCTGTCGGGCTGTTAGCTACACGTACCTATGATGTCGTGTGTGGCAGCCTGGTCATGGTTGCCACATGCTTAAGTTTCCGGGGCGGCGGCGTGCGGCCCACTCCCGTCGCTTTGGTCGGGGCGGGCTTTGCGTCCGGCTTCATGGGCACACTGACATCCGTTGGCGGCCCTCCGATGGCGCTGGTCTATCAGAACGCCAGTGGCCCCACGCTGCGGAGCACACTCAGTGCATTTTTCGCGATCGGGGCGACCATATCGATCGGGGTGCTGTCCGTCGCGGGTCGGTTCGGGTTGAAGGAGCTGCTCTGGGGAATTGCCATGTTCCCGCCATTGGCCGTGGGCTTCTACGCATCTCGATTTACGCGCGGTCGACTAGATGGAGCAAGATTGCGACCCATCCTGCTTTCCATCGCGGGACTATCGTCGCTGGCGCTTGTCATACGTGCGCTGTTCTTCTGAAGACTCGGGAGCCGTTGAGCAAACGGTACCCGCAGGGGAACCTTTTGGCCCGGGGTGAAGACGTTTCCAGAATTCACTGCCTCGTCGAGGTTCAAGGTCTTCTGCCCGGTTGGAGCGATGTCCCCTGCAACGCATCCCCCCCACCGTTCTGACCACACATTCCTTTGGAAACTCTCCTCCAGATTTTGGCTTATCTGTCATGGTTGACAAAAATATCAGTTATGACTAAATTCCGCTTGCTCGCGGCGGAACTGGCACCATCAACGGGCGGTTGCTGTGCGGTCAAAAGGCGGATAGCGCACGCGGTTTAGCTGCCGCGTCAATCTGCGACTGCACCTGCGAGCCTTGTTAGAGGTGCTTATGGACCATTTCGAGAGCTTGCGGCTCTTTCGTACGATCGTCGAAGTCAAAAACTTCAGGCGCGCGGGGCAGATGTTCGGGGTATCGCCGTCGGTTGTATCGCGAGCGATGACTTCCTTGGAAGAGCGGCTCGGCGCGCGCCTCTTCCACCGATCCACCAAGCAGTTTTCGCTGACGGACGCGGCGCACCGCTTCTACGACGGGTGCTGCCGTGTGCTCGACGATCTGGATGGCCTGGAATCCGACGCACGCAGCCAGGGGCATCTGCCGGTCGGCGTCTTGCGGCTCGTTGCGCATACCACTGCAACGTCGAGGTGGCTTGCGCCGCTGGTGGCATCGTTCAAGCGCAAGAACCCGAACGTCATGGTTGAGGTGACCTTGGTGGAGGGCGCCGTCGATCTGGCAACCGAGGGCTACGACATCGGCTTGGTATTGCCGTTCATGTTGGCCACCGACTTGGCTGTGACGCGGCTGCTGCATCGCTTGCCGTTGGCGGTTGTGGCGACACCGCACTACCTGGACGCGCGTGGGCGCCCGTGTCACCCGGCCGATCTGGCCGACCATGTCTTCGTCACCGTGCCGCCTTCCGTGCACAAGCCCATCGTGACGTTCAGCACGGATGGGGCGCCGCTGGTGGTTCCGCTGCGGTATGAAATTGCCTCGAACAACGCCGCATTCAACCGTGAAGTCGTGCTGGCAGGACTTGGCATGGGGCTGTTGCCATTGGCACTGGTGGAAGACGATCTGCGCGAAGGGCGCCTCGTCCGGTTGGTGGGTGAACACGACATCCTGGATACCGCAGCGGAGGTTCGCCTCGCCTACATGAGCCGAACGCTGGTGCCCGCCAAAGTCAGGGCTTTCATTGACCATGCCGTCGCGTACTTCGAGGAGCGGTGAGATGCGGGGACCGTCTTCTCGGGCGAGCACTGTTGCCTATTGCGAACGGTGCAATGTCCATCATCAAGGTAGCGCGCGCGGTTCGAAAACGCCGATGTCCACCCTGATACGGCGCCAAGCCTGGCTATGGGGACTTGTTGCGTTGGCAATCGGTGGACTCATGTGGGCGCTGCGGCCGGTGCTGACGCCGTTCCTGCTGGGCGCGCTCATTGCCTACATGCTGCAGCCGGGGGTGGAGTGGTTGGCGCGACACCGCGTGCCTCGGTGGCTCGCCGCGCTGGCGATGATCCTCTGCTTTGCGGCGCTGGCGGCGCTGCTCGTCACGCTCATGTTCGCCGTCGTCCAGACCGAAGGTCCGCAACTCCAGGCAAAAATTCCCGTGTTGCTTGCCAACCTGAATGCCTGGCTGCAGCCAAAGCTGGCCGTTTTGGGGCTTGGCGTCGACCTGGATTTGGCGCATCTGCGCGATCTGCTGTCCGCGCCGCACTCTGGGGGCGATGGCAACTCTGTCCTCGCCGTCTGGCAATACCTGTGCACCAGCGGCAACGCGATGCTGACCGTGATCGGTAACGTGGTACTGGTGCCGCTGGTGCTGTTCTATCTGCTCTACGACCGGCACCAGATGTTTCGGCGCATGGAAAGCCTGATCCCCCGTCGGTGGCTTGCCAGGACGCGGGCGTTCGTCATCGACATTGACCGGATGCTGTCGCAATACCTGCGCGGGCAGCTTCTGGTGATGGTCGTCCTGGCTGCGTTTTACCCCATCGCCTTGACGCTGGCTGGCTTCGACATTGCCTTGCCGCTGGGCCTGTTCACTGGCTTGGCGGTGTTCATCCCTTATGTGGGATTTGCCGCTGGCCTGGCGCTCGCCATGTTGGCCGCCGTGCTGCAGTTTGGCGATCTGTATGGCATCGGCGCTGTTGCTGTGGTGTATGGCCTGGGTCAGATCCTTGAGAACGTCTTCCTTACGCCGCGCCTGATTGGCGAGCGCATTGGCTTGCACCCGTTGGCCGTGATCTTTGCGCTGCTGGCCTTTGGCCACCTGTTCGGATTCTTTGGGGTGCTGCTGGCGTTGCCTGCCAGCGCCATTCTTGCGGCAGCGCTACGGGCGTTGCGTCACCGCTACCTCGCGAGCGCGCTCTATCAAACCTGATCGATGCGTGCCCTCGCCGCGTGTCGCAAGGGCTTAGGCTGGGGCGGGGGTGTTGACGTCCGTGACTGTTGGCAGCGGCAGTTGCGCGATGCGTTCCGCCTCCGCGCCTTTCACCCCCAGCGCCTGGAGTACGAAGACGGCCGCACGCTCGGCCAGACGCTCCACCCGAACGGCCGCCGCTGGGTGGCCACGCTCAGGAGCGGCCGCGGTTGTCGAAAAGTGCAGCTCCGCCGCAACGCCGGCAAGCACGGTCCCAATCACAGAAAGCACGCTTGTCAGCGGATCTGCCACGACAAAACGCTTGGCGGCAAGGCCGCGCTTGCTGTCACGTAGCAGGCGCAGGCCGAGGCCGCGCGTCAGGGCGCGTGTAGAGATGCCTTCCCGCATCAGCAGCCGGCCCCAAACCGGTTCGCGCTGCGCCCGCAGCAAGGTGTGACGGACCGAGATGGCGATGATCTCGGCCGGGTCCGTCACACCATGCGCAACCCCATCCAGCCGGTCGGCGAAGTCTTCAAACGCCCAGTCGATGAGGGCGGCGAAGAGCCCTTCCTTCGATTCGAAGTGGTTGTAGAACGAGCCGAAGCCCACATCGGCGGCTTCGGTGATCTCACTGATCGAGACGCACTCGATGCTTTTTTCAGACAGCAGCGCCAACGCCGCGTGAAGCAGGCGCGCCCGTGTTTCTTGTTTGCGCCGCGTGCCGCGCCGCTGGCGGCGGCCTTCTGCCACGCGATTCATGAGGTTCCGCATAGGGATCCGAAGAGTGTGTTCACAGGTGGATGATAGTGGATTGCGTCATAGTTGACAATGTTATCAGTTATGAGTTTAATGTCGTCCGTAGGGTCGATCAGGGTGAATTGCCCTGAGTAGGACGCGGTGATGGGGCAAGCGCCCGGCGACAAAGGCCAGAGAGCCGTCCGCCATTGGCTTGCCAGCTGAATGCAGCCCATTTGCCGAGAAGTGGTTCCTGAACGCCGTGGAGACAGGCGACTCGCGTACCCGACATCCGAGTTCCGTTACGCGTTACCCGAGGGCTGATCGCGCAGAAGAGGCGCGGCCCCGGAATGCGCGTGACCCATTGTTCGTTAGGCCATCACTTGCTTGGAAACATCGTGAAATATCCCGGTCGTCAAGCGCGAACGACAGCGCGCCCCCAACTGTCCGTCGTCGGGCGTTCCAAACGCGCGCCTGTTGTCATTGCCGCCTGCTGCGCTGTGTTGCTGGCGGGCTGTCACCACAGTGAAACCCTTGTCGCGGCACCCAAGCCGGTCGTTGCGCTGACGCTGCATCCAGACGGCAACGCCGTCGCGAACACATTGCCCGGGCAGGTGCAGGCGCGGTATTCCACGCCGCTGTCGTTCCGTGTTGGCGGCAAAGTGGTCGAGCGCCGCGTGCGCATCGGCGATACCGTCAAGGAAGGGCAGGTGCTGGCGATGCTGGATCAGGCAGATCTGCGCAACGATCTGGCCAATGCCCGCGCGCAACTGGAAGCCGCAGAACATCGGCTGGTCTATGCCAAGCAACAGCTGGACCGTGACCGTGCGCAGTCGCAGGCGAACCTGATTGCGCCGGCGCAGATGGAGCAGACGCAGGACGCCTATGCCTCCGCGCTTGCGCAACGCGATTCCGCACGGGCACAAGCCACACTCGTGGGCGATCGCCTGCGCTACGCCACGCTGGTGGCAGACCACGACGGCGTCATCACGTCGGAGGATGCCGACACCGGCCAGAACGTCCAGGCGGGCCAATCGATCTATCACCTCGATTGGACGGGCGACGTCGACATCGTTTGCGATGCCCCGGAGCGTGCGCTGTCCTCCCTCACCGTTGGCAGCACGGCGCGCGTGAGCCTGCCGGCCGTGCCCTCGCAAACCTTTGAGGCGCGCGTGCGCGAGGTCTCGCCCGCGGCCGATCCGCAAAGCCGTACGTGGCGCGTCAAGCTGTCGCTCGCGGCGCCAAGCGCTGCGGTGCGCATGGGCATGACCGCCAATATCGCTTTCGATGCCAAGGGCGATGCGGTGGCTGCGCATCCGTTCAAGCTGCCGGTGACCGCACTGTTCCACCGCGGCGAAGAGCCTGCGGTCTGGGTGGTACGCGCGAACACGGATACGTTGGAGCTGCGCCCGGTCACCATCGCGCGTTACGACGAACGTAGTGTGCTGGTCGCTTCCGGCTTGCGCGATGGCGATCGCGTGGTGATGCAGGGCGTGCACGCCGTCAATGCCGGGCAACACGTGCAAGTGGTTGCGCCCCTGCGCCCTGAGGACTTTGCATCATGAGTGCGGGCGATCGCGAAATCGTGCAGGGCGCCGAGCAGGTGGCGACGTCTGCATCCCCGGCGGACGAGGGCGGCTTCAACCTGTCGGCCTGGGCCCTGCGCCACCAGCAGCTGGTGATCTTCCTGATCGGGCTGGCGACGCTGTTTGGCGTCATTGGCTACACGCATCTTGCGCAGTCAGAAGATCCGCCGTTCACGTTCCGGACGATGGTGATCCAGACCTACTGGCCCGGCGCCACCGCGCGCGAAGTCCAGGAGCAGATCACCGACCGCATCGGGCGCCAGCTGCAGGCCGCGCCGTATGTCGACAACATCAAGAGCTACTCGCGCCCTGGCGAGTCGATGATCTTCTTCGCCATGAAGGACTCCGCCCCCGTCAAGGACGTGCCGGAGACCTGGTATCAGGTGCGAAAGAAGGTGGGCGACATCCGCGCGAACTTGCCCAAGGGCACGGTCGGACCGTTCTTCAATGACGAGTTTGGTGATGTCTACACGAATATCTACGCCCTGGAAGGCGACGGCTTCTCGCCCGCGCAACTGCACGACTATGCAGACAAGCTGCGTACCGTGCTGCTGCGTGTGCCTGGCGTCGCCAAAGTGGACTACTTTGGTGATCCGGCTGAACACGTCTTCATCGAAATCTCCAACGCGCAACTGACGCGGCTTGCCATCACGCCGCAGCAGATCGCACAGGCGATCGACGCACAGAACACCGTGGCACCGGTCGGCACCATCACGACTGCTGACGACCGCGTGTTCGTGCGGCCCACCGGCGCGTTCAAGGATGTGCAGGCGCTGTCCGACATGCTGATCACCGTGAACAAGCGCTCGTTCCGGTTGGGCGACATCGCCAAGATCACGCGCGGCTATGACGACCCGCCCGTCACGCAGATGCGCACGAACGGCCACGCCGTGCTGGGCATTGGCGTCACGATGCAGAAGGGCGGCGACGTGATCGACCTCGGCAAGGCGCTCGACGCCACGGCGGGCGAGCTGCAGGCGACGCTGCCGGCAGGGCTGAAGTTGGCGCCGGTCGCCAGCATGCCGCATGCCGTCAAGCACTCCGTCGACGAATTCGTGCGCTCGGTGGGCGAAGCCGTGGCGATTGTGCTGGTGGTCAGCCTGGTATCGCTGGGCTTGCGTACGGGCATGGTTGTGGTGATCTCCATCCCGATCGTGCTGGCCATCACGGCGTTGTGCATGCACATGTTTGGCATCGGGCTGGACAAGGTTTCACTAGGCACGCTGGTGCTTGCGCTCGGGCTTCTGGTGGACGACGCCATCATTGCCGTCGAGATGATGGCTGTGAAGCTGGAGCAAGGGTGGAGCCGCATGCGCGCCGCAGCTTTTGCCTACTCCAGCACGGCATTCCCGATGCTGACCGGCACGCTGGTGACGGTGTCTGGCTTCTTGCCCATCGCGCTGGCCAAGTCGAGCACGGGTGAGTACACACGCTCGATCTTCGAGGTGTCCGCCATCTCGCTGATCGTGTCGTGGTTCGCCGCCGTGGTCCTGGTGCCGCTGCTGGGCTATCACATGCTGCCGGAGCACAAGAACGGCGCTGCCGAGCATGGTCATGAGCACGATATCTACAACACCGGCTTCTATCAGCGTCTGTCCGGCTGGATCTCGTTCTGCATCGAGCGTCGCTGGGCGGTCCTGGGTGTGACGGCCGTGCTGTTTGCACTAGGCATGGCAGCGTTCACCCGTGTTCCGCAGCAGTTTTTCCCAAATTCGGAGCGGCCTGAGTTGCTGGTGGATCTGCGCTTGCCGGAGGGGGCTTCGTTTGATGCCACACTGCGCGAGGCAAAGCGCCTGGAGAAAGCCCTGGATGGCCGAAAAGAGATCGAACACTTTGTCGACTACGTCGGCACCGGTGCGCCGCGCTTCTATCTGCCGCTGGACCAGCAGCTTCAGCAGCCGAACTTTGCACAGTTCGTGATCACCGCCAAGAATGTGGAAGAGCGCGATGCACTGTCGCGTTGGCTCAACGCCACGCTGGAGAAGGACTTCTCCGGTGTCCGAACCCGTGTCGCCCAGCTTGAGAACGGCCCGCCCGTAGGCTTCCCGATCAAGTTCCGTGTGAGCGGTGACGACATTGCTACCGTACGCAACATCGCCGACAAGGTGGCCGAGAAGGTACGTGCCGATGCCCGCACCCAGAACGTGCAGTTCGACTGGGATGAACCGGCAGAACGTTCGATGTCGTTCGAGATCGACCAGATCAAGGCGCGGCAGCTCGGCGTGACGTCGGAGGATGTCTCCAACTTCCTGGCCATGACGCTGTCTGGCTATACGGTGACGCAGTATCGCGAGCGCGACAAGCTGATCAACGTCGATCTGCGGGCACCGAAGACGGAACGTGTCGACCCCGCCAAGCTCGCTGGCTTGGCAATGCCGACGCCCAATGGTCCGGTACCGCTCGGCGCGCTTGGGCACGTGCAGAACAAGCTGGAGTACGGCGTGATCTGGGAACGTGACCGCCAGCCGACCATCACGGTGCAGGCCGACGTGCGCGGCAACGCGCAAGGCATTGGCGTGACGCGTGACATCGATCAGGCACTCGCCGCTGAACGCGCCAAGCTGCCTGTGGGCTATCGCATCCAGATCGGCGGGGCGGTGGAAGAGAGCGTGAAGGGCCAGACGTCGATCAATGCCGAGATGCCGCTGATGATCATTGCCGTGCTGACGCTGCTGATGATCCAGCTCAAGAGCTTCTCGCGCACGTTCATTGTCGTGTTGACCGCACCGCTGGGCCTGATTGGCGTGGTGACTGCGCTGCTGCTGTTCGGCAAGCCATTCGGGTTCGTGGCGTTGCTTGGGGTGATCGCCATGTTCGGCATCATCATGCGCAACTCCGTGATCCTGGTGGACCAGATCGACCAGGACATTGCGGCGGGCCAAAAACGCTTCGACGCCATCATCGGCGCCACCGTGCGGCGCTTCCGGCCCATCATGCTCACGGCCGCTGCGGCAGTGCTGGCGCTGATTCCGCTGCTGCGCTCGGGCTTCTTCGGGCCGATGGCCACCGCGCTGATGGGCGGTATCACCATCGCCACGGTCCTGACCATCTTCTTCCTGCCGGCGCTGTATGCCGCGTGCTTCAAGGTCCGCCCGGACGAACGGGAACTGCCTGCGGCCGGCAACGCAGCCCTGGAGAATTGATCATGAAACGCTCTCGTATGACGTGCGCGCTTGCCGCAGCGTCGATCCTCGCACTCACGGCATGCTCCTTGGCGCCGACCAGCACGCCGCCTGCCGTGCCCTCGCCGGATCACTACGGCATGACCACGCCACCTGCAAAGACGGTGGAAGCGGCAGGCGTTGCCCAGCAGTTTGATGTGGGGGCGGCGCCGGTGCCGCAATGGTGGAAGCTCTATCGCTCCGATGCGCTGAACGCGTTGGTGGAAGAGGGGTTGCGCAACAACCCCACGCTGGCCGCAACGCAAAAGACCCTATCCGCCGCGCAGGAGGAACTGCGTGCACAGGTAGGTGCATCGACGCTGCCGTCCCTCGATGCCGGGGCGCAGGTCGCGCGCCAACGCACGCCAAACCTGACGGGCGTGGGGCCCGAGGCGCTGCGTTACAACGTGTTCGTTGGGCAATTGCAGGCGCATTACACGTTCGACCTGTTTGGTGCGACCCGCTATGCCAATGCCGCGAGCGCGGCGCGGGTGGACGTGCGCGGCTGCGAACTGGAGGCGGCACGACGTGCGCTCGCCGCGAATATCGTCGGCACGGTGATCAACGCAGCAGCGCTGGATGAGCAGATTGCATTGACGGAACGCCTTGTTGTGGTGGCAGACGCGACGGCGCGCGATAGCCAGCGGCGGTATGAGCTGGGGGCGCTGTCGCATGCGCAGGCGCTGGCTTCGACGCAAAGCGCCGCATCGCTGGCCGCGACGCTGCCGCAGTTGCGTCAACAGCGCGCGGTGTCCATCCACGCACTGGCGGTGTTGCTGGGCCGCACGCCGGATGCAGCGCCTGCCGTTCCGGAGTTCGGCAGCCTTTCTCTGCCGAACCAGGTGCCTGTTGCCGTGCCGTCGGATCTGCTGCGTGCTCGCCCGGATATCCGCGCCGCTGCCGCTGCGGTCAAGGCTGCGTCAGCAGATGCGGGCGAGGCCACCGCACAGCTTTTCCCGAGCCTGTCGCTCACCGCCGCGCTGGGCCGCGGTGGGTTGAGCTGGCCGGCACTGCTGTCCGGTGCGGGTGGATTGTGGGCGGTGGGCGCGGGGCTATCGCAGCCCATCTTCCACGGTGGCGCATTGATGGCGCACCGCCGGGCGACGCTCGAGCTGTATGACGCAACGGTACTGCAATACAAGTCGGCCGTGCTGTCGGCATTCGAGAACGTTGCCGATACGCTCGCCGCATTGGAGAACGATGCGCAGACGCTCGCTTCCGCCGAAGTGGCATCGGCAGCAGCGCGTACCGCGTTCAAGGAGACCGCATCGCGCCGTCGTTTGGGAGCGTTGCCCGCATCCGCGGAGCAGTCGAGCGAGCAGCAGTACCTGAACGCACAGCTCGACACCGTGCGTGCCACCAGCCGGCGCATGAGCGACACGGCTGCGTTGCTGCAGGCCATGGGTGAACTGCCCGCTAACACCGATCAGACGATCGCCAAAGACTGACATTGCCTTTGGATAGGCCCGGCCTCTACGCCCCAAGCGTGGAGTGCCGCGCTTCGCCTGCAATAGGCCATTCCCATGGAATCCGCCCACCTGATTGCCTGTCATGAATGCGACCGCGTGTTTCGGCGGCCGCCACTGTTGGATGGCTTGCACGTCCGATGCTCGCGTTGTGCGAACGACCTGAGCGGCGCCCATTACGCCCGCCCGACACTCGACTTCACCTGCGCCATGGCGGTTGCGGCGCTCATTGCGTTGGCGATCGCACAATGCTTCCCGATCATTGCGCTCAAGGCGCAGGGCATGGCATCGCAGGCCACGTTGCTTGACGCAGTGTCTTCCCTATGGGCAGGGCAAATGCACATCGTGGCTGCGGTCGTGTTCTTTACGACCACGCTGTTTCCTGCGATGGAATTGCTCGCGTTGCTTTACGTGTTGCTTCCCTTGCGCGCGTGCACTGTGCCTCCTGGTTTTCGCCGCGTCATCCGGTTTCTTCAATGGCTCCGGCCTTGGGGAATGATCGAAGTGTTCATGCTGGGCGTGCTCGTCACGACAGTGAAAATGGTCAGCCTCGCGCGGGTCATTCCTGGTGCCGGCCTGTTTGCATTCGGCGCGTTGACGATGCTGTTGGCGCTAGTTTCGCGGTTCGATCCGCACAGGCTCTGGCACGCCTGCGATGAGATCGAGGCACCGGACGGTGCGACGCCGTCTGCCGCATTGCGAGCTGACGCAGTGAAGGCGGTCTCCGCAAAACAGGCCGGGCTGGTTGTCTGCCACACCTGCGGCAGCGTGCAACCGCTTCACGATGGCGAAGCACACCAAAGGTGCAGTCGTTGCCATACGGCCCTGCACGAACGCCGTCCCGCCAGCATTTCACGAACCGCCGCATTGCTGCTGGCGGCCGCGCTGCTTTACATCCCCGCCAATCTGCTGCCGGTCATGCACAGCACCTCACTCGGCCGCTCAGAAGACGACACCATCCTCAGCGGGGTGGCGTACTTCTGGACTTCCGGCGATTGGGGCCTGGCTGCCGTCGTCTTTATTGCCAGCGTGGTGGTACCGATGCTCAAGCTCGCCATTCTGGCGCTGCTGGTATTCGCGGCACATCGGCGCTCCACCTGGCGCCCGCACGAAAGGACTCGGCTCTATCGCCTGGTCGAACGCATCGGCCGGTGGTCGATGCTCGATGTGTTCGTGGTGGCGCTCACGGTTGCGCTGGTGCACTTCGGTTCCTTCGCCGTCATCACCGCTGGCCCGGGCGCACTGGCCTTTGGCGCGGTGGTGATCCTCACCATGATCGCCTCCATGCAGTTCGACCCCCGGCTGATCTGGGACCCCGTTCCCGACGACGCCGAATCCGCGCAAGACGATGCCTGAACGGATTCCGTCCACAACATTCGTCCGCCACATTCTCTTTTCACGCAATGCGTCCTATCGATCTACCCCTTCCCGAGATCACGCCCCGGCGGCGCTGGCTTCCCTCACTGGTCTGGCTCGTGCCGCTGATTGCGGCCTTGATCGGGCTCGCGCTGGTCGCCAAGACCATCGCCGAGAAAGGCCCGGCCGTGACCGTTACCTTTGCCAATGCCGAAGGCCTTGAGGCCGGCAAGACGAAGGTGAAGTACAAGGACGTCGAAATCGGCACGATTCAAGCCATCTCACTGACCCCGGATCTCAAGCGGGTGATGGTGAAAATCCAGCTGGCGCGCGAAGCCGAGCGCTTTGCAACCAAGGACACCCGGTTCTGGGTGGTCCGGCCACGCGTGGGCGCGAGCGGCATTTCCGGGCTGGGCACGTTGCTTTCCGGCGCGTACATCGGCGTGGATATCGGTCGCTCCAAAGACAGTCAGACCCAGTTCGTGGGGCTGGAGAGTCCGCCCTCTGTCACCACCGATCAACAAGGGCGTCAGTTCTCGCTGCACGGCGATTCGCTCGGGTCCGTTGATATTGGTGCGCCGGTGTTCTATCGCCATCTGCAAGTGGGGCAGGTGGTGGGCTTTGCGCTGGACAAGCAAGGCGGGGGCGTGCAGGTGAAGGTGTTCGTGAACGCGCCCTACGACAAGTACGTCGGCACCAACACGCGCTGGTGGCACGCCAGCGGGGTGGACCTGCGGCTCGACTCCAGCGGGCTGAAGCTGAACACGCAGTCGCTTGCCACCGTCATCGTCGGCGGCCTGGCGTTCCAGTCGCCGCAGGGCCAGGCGGATGGGCCTCCGCCGCCGGATAGCACCGTGTTCCAGCTGGCATCCGATGAAGCAGACGCCATGCGCGAGCCCGACGGTGCGCCGCTGACTGTGGTCATGCGATTCAACCAGTCGCTGCGTGGGTTGTCTGTCGGCGCGCCGGTGGATTTGCGTGGCATTGCGCTGGGCAACGTCACGGACATCGGCATCGAATACGACGAGACGGGCAAAACATTCAGCATGCGGGTTGTGATGGCGCTGTATCCGTCGCGGCTCAGCCGGCGCAGCAACACATCGCTTCCGGCACCTGATACGCCGGGCGGGCATGAAATGCTGCAGCACTTGGTCATGCAGGGGCTGCGCGGGCAGCTTCGCATGGGCAACCTGCTGACGGGCCAGCTGTACGTGGCACTCGACATGTTCCCTAAGGCGCCGCGCGCGACGGTCGATGTTCATCGCTCGCCGGTGGAGTTGCCGACGGTTCCGAATTCGCTCGATGAATTGCAGGTGCAGCTTGCCGACATCGCGAAGAAGCTCAACCAGGTGCCCTTCGACAAGATCGGCAACAACCTGAACGGCGCGCTCGACAATGCAAACCGCCTGTTCGGTCATCTGGATACGGAAGTGGTGCCGCAGGCGCGGGACACGCTGGCGTCCGCCCAGCAGACGTTCAACGCAGCACAGGCGACCTTGCGACAGGACTCGCCGCTCCAGTCGGATGTGCACGAGGCAATGCAGGAGCTGACGCGCACGCTTCAATCGCTCAATGCGCTGACGGACTATCTGGAGCGTCACCCGGAATCGCTGCTGTTCGGCAAGAAAGGAGATGCGCGGTGAGTTTGTTCTGCTTCCCGCTGTGCCGCGTGTTGATCGGTGTGGCCGCTTGTGTCGCCCTGGCGGCATGTAGCTCCCCGCCGGCGCGTTTCCATCGCTTGGTAGCCGCTGATGAGGCTGCGGTGGCGGCACCCGCATCGACGTTGCTTGTTGACGTGCTGCCAGTGCGTGTTCCGCCATCAGTGGCGGGCAGGCGGCTGGTGGTGCAGCGCAGCTCAGGCCAGGTCGACGTGCTGGAGATGGACCGCTGGGCGTCGCCCTTGGCCGATGAGATCCGTGCGGCGCTGTCGTCGGGGCTGGCGTTGCGGACCAGCGCGGTAGACCCGCAAGGCCTTCTCTATGGTGGAAAACGCCCGGTTTACCGGGTGGCCGTGGATGTACAGCGGTTTGATACGTGGCCCGGCTCGCATGTCTTGATTGACGCCGTCTGGACGATTCGCACGGCGGAAGATCGCCCAATGCTGACGTGCCGCAGTGTCGTCCGCGAAAACGTGCCCACAGGCATTGACGGCGTGGTGCAGGGCCAGCGGAGTGCCTTGAACGCGCTGGCTTCGCAGATGGCGGAGCCTCTACTGGCTTACGCTGCCGCACCATCAGAGGCGGCGCGGTCGATGCCAGGTTGCCTGGATTCGTCGGCCAGTATGTTGGCCATGTGAGTTTGGTCGATCAGCGGGCGCCGCAGCGCCGCTGATCAGATCAGCTTGCGCTGTCTGCAATTTCCACGACGGGCAACGGTCGGGCGGCCACCTTCTCGGCCTCCGCGCGTTTGATCCCCAGCGTTTGGAGCAGCACCGCTGCCGTGCGTTCAGGGAAATGCTCGCCCGTAAAGCCAAGCGCCTTGATGATGTCGGGAGCCGGCGCACCGGGCGCCAGAAAGTTGAGCTCTGCCGAGATGGCAGTGAGCACCGTGCCGCCGACCGACAGGAAGCCGATGAGCGGATCCGCCACGACAAACCGTTTCGCCGCGATGCCGCGCTCGATATCGCGCAGCAGGCGCTGGCCGAGGCCATGCGTCAGCACGCGCGCCGAGAAGCCCTCGCGGATGAGAAACCGCCCCCACACCGGCTCGCGCCGTGCCCGAACCAGCGTATGCCGCACCGACACGGAAATGATCTCCGCAGGGTCGGATAGCCCTTCCGTCACCTTGTCGAGCGAATCGGCGAACTCTTCAAACACCGAGCTCACCAGCGCGGCGTAGATGGCTTCCTTCGATTCGAAGTGGTTGTAGAACGAGCCGAAACCGACGTCCGCCGCCTCGGTAATTTCGTTGATGGCCACACCTTCCATGCCGCGATCGGCCATGAGCCGCAGTGCGGCATCCAGCAGCCGTGCACGTGTTTCCCGCTTGCGCCGTGCGCCACGTGGTTCGCGTTCCTCAACGGTAGGCGCCGGAGGGGCAGGCGTCTTTGTGGTGGCGCGCTTCGGGGTTCGGCGAGTCTCGGTGGTGGCCATGGTGGTCTGCAGTCCTTGTTGTGGCTGCAATTATAGATTCGAATGTCGATATTGACAAAATCATCAGCGATGACTTTAATGTCAAAAAAAAGGCGGAAGAAGCCTGACAAGACGTAGACAAACACACGGAGTAGCGGTGGAGACAAAAGCACATGCGCGTGCCAGTTCACGCGTTGCGGATGGCGCACGCCCCCACGGGGCGGGCGAGTTGCCATCTGAGGTAGACATCCTTGTCGTGGGGCTTGGCCCCGTCGGCGCCATGGTGGCCAATCTGCTGGCGCGTCATGGCGTGAGCGTGATGGTGATCGACAAGGCGCCCGACATCTACATGGCCCCGCGTGCCATTGCGCTGGATAACGAAGCCCTGCGCATCCTGCAACAGGCAGGGATCGGCGAGGGCGATTTCGAAACAGTGGCCATTCCGCATGTCCGCATGCATTCGCCGTGGCTCGGCGAATTCGGCCGGGTCAACACGCTGGGCAGCCTGGATGGTCATCCGAAGCTCGTCACGTTCTATCAGCCGGATCTGGAGCGCTGCCTGCGCGCACGCTTGGCGGCACACGATGGCGTACACATCGCGCTGGGCACCACGCTGCTCAGCGTCACCAATCTGCCGGATTGCGTGTTGGCCTCACTCGATGTCGGGCAAGGGCAGGTACACCAGGTCCGTGCCCGCTACGTGGTGGGGGCTGACGGCGCAAGCTCGCTGGTGCGCCATCTGATCGGCCAGGAATTCCGGGGCACGACGTACGCGGAGGACTGGCTCATTGTCGACGCCCGTCATGTTCCCAAGCCGATCGACCACGTTGAATTTCTCTGCGACCACCGTCGTCCTACGCCACACATGGTTGCCCCAGGCGCGCGCGAGCGTTGGGAGTTCATGCTCCAGCCGGGCGAGCGCCGCGAAGACATGGAGTCGGACAGCCGTATCCGTGCATTGCTGGCACCGTGGACGGACGTTGACAGCATCACGATCGAACGCAAGGCGGTCTATCGCTTTCATGCCCGAACCGTCGACCGGTTCAGCGTTGGCCGCGTGTTTCTTGTCGGTGACGCAGCACACATTACGCCGCCATTTGTCGGCCAAGGGCTGGTCGCCGGGCTGCGAGACGCTGCCAACTTGAGCTGGAAGCTGGCCTGGGTGCTGCAAGGGCGGGCGGATGCACGCATTCTCGACAGCTACGACGAGGAACGCCGCCCGCATGCGAAAGCCATGATCAATCTCGCGCGGTTCATGGGCAAGCTGGTGATGCCGCGCAGTGCCGCGATCGCGCTGTTGACGCACGGCCTGATGCGCTTGACCCGGCTCGTGCCTGGTCTGCGGTCGCAGTTTGAAGAGTTGCGCATCAAGCCGAAGAACGCGTTCAAGACCGGGCTTTTCGTCAAAGGCTGCTCGTCGACCAAGCTGACGCGCGGCGGCGTGATCCCGCAGGGCTGGATCAGGAATGCGGAGGGGCGCACGTGCCTGAGCGACGACGTGCTCGGCCACAGCTACACGCTCGTCAGTTTTGGCGGCGACGCCAGCACGGCGCTGGAGCCCGCAACGGCTGCGGCGTTCGAACGCCTAGGCGGTGCGTTCGTCCAGATCGCGCATCGAGGGCAGCGTCTGCATCGTGAGGCGTCCGGTGTGTGGGAAGACATCAACGGCACGTTTCTTCCCGACGCGGTACCTGTTGGCTGGGCGGCCGTCGTGCGCCCAGATCGCACGGTGGTCCACGACGGGCCCGTCGCCGAGGCAGACCGCCTCGTTCGCGAGAGCCTGGCGCTGCTGGGTAGCGAACCTGCGCCAGTCCCCGCAACTGCCGCCGCCGTTCAATCCGCTTGAGTGTCCTGCCATGAAACTCACCACAGCACAGCCCGCACGCCATCCGCAGCCGACTACGAAGGCGTTGTCGCTTGCCTACCTGATGTTCGATCGGCCCGATCTTGAACAGGCCGAGCGGTTCCTCAACGACTTTGGTCTCGTGACGGTTCAGCGCGACGAGGCGACATTGCTCTTGCGCGGAACGGGTGCGGCGCCGTTCTGCTATGTCGTGCGCAAGGCGCCAAAGGCGGCGTTTGCGGGCTTCGGGTTGCAGGTCGCCGGCCGTGCAGCGTTGGATGCCTTGGCGAAACTGCCTGGGGCATCGACCGTGGAGCCGTCGGCGTGGCCGGGCGGCGGCTATCGCGTGCGTCTCGTCGATCCGTCCGGGTTCCGGGTCGATGCCATTGCTGGTCAGGCGCCCACAGCCGAGTTGCCGCACCGCGCACCGTTGCCGCTCAACTCAGCGGATGCCCCATTGCGCATCAACGAAACCCAGCGACCACCCGTGGGTGCGCCGGAGGTGATCCGCCTCGGGCATGTCGTGTTGGAGCTTGCCGATTTTCAGGCGACGTGCGCTTGGTACACGCAGCACTTCGGGTTCATTCCAAGCGACGTCCAGGTGCTGCCGGATGGCTCGCCTGCGGTTGCCTTCATGCGGCTGGATCTGGGCGACACGCCGGCCGATCACCACACGCTCGCGCTCGCTCAGGGTTTTGTGTCGAAGTACAGCCACAGCGCCTTTGAGCTGATCGATGCCGATGCCGTCGGCATGGGGCATCGCATGCTGCGTGAGCAGGGGTGGAAGCACGCCTGGGGGCTGGGCCGGCACATCCTCGGCAGCCAGATCTTCGACTACTGGCAAGACCCTTGGGGCGACAAGCACGAGCACTACTGCGACGGTGACCTGTTCACCGCAGATCAACCCACCGGCATCCACCCGGTCAGCCGCGAGGCCATGTCGCAGTGGGGCCAGTCGATGCCCGTCACGTTCACCAAGCCGAAGCTGACACCGGCCGCCATTGCGGCGCTCATCCGCAACCTGCGCCGCAGCCCAGACCTGACGTTTCGCAAGCTGGTCACGCTGGCCCGGCTCTTTGCCTGAGGCAGCGCAAAAGCCGTCTTCCGTCATCCATCCAACACATCTTTTGCCATGCCCATCAATATCGTTCGCTTTGAATACCAGGGTCAGACTCAATGGGGCGTGATCCGGGATACACGCATTACGCCCGTGCCAGGTACCTATGCCACGACGGGCGACTTCGTCCGCAATACAACGCTGGCCGAGCTTGCCGCGCTGGACGGCGAAACGCTCGAGGTGTCCGCCGTGAAGCTGCTGTCTCCGGTCACGCGCAACCAGCAGTTCATCTGCCAGGGCGCCAACTACCGGCAACACATGATCGAGTCCGGCATGGACCCGGACGTGAAGACGTACAACATGATCTTCACTAAGGCATCGAGCTGCATCGTCCCGGCGGACAGCGACGTGATCAAACCGAAGCGTGTGCAGTTTCTCGATTACGAGATCGAGCTTGGGTTGGTGCTTCGCAAGCCCATCCACGGCGCGGTCGATGTGACTGAAGACACCCTGCACGAGTACGTGGCCGGCGCCGTGATCGTGAACGACTATTCCGCGCGCGACGTCCAGATCCCGCAGATGCAGTTCTACAAGGGCAAGTCGTTCCGCACATTCGGGCCGGTGGGCCCGTGGCTGACACTGTTGGAGCCGCGCGATTTCGCGGCGCTCAGGAGCCTGCAATTGAAGCTGACCGTCAACGACAAGCTCCGGCAGAACGACACGACAGCCAATCTCGTCTACGGCCCGGCCGAGACGCTGACCGAGCTGTCTCGCGTGCACGACCTGGAGCCGGGCGATTTGCTGGCCACGGGCACGCCTGCGGGTTGCGCGTTGTCCGTGCCGTCGCCGACCAAGCAGAAGATGGCCGCGATGCTGCCGGAGAAGGCGAAGTGGGAGATGTTCCTGAAAGTGCAGGCTGCGCGCCCTCAATACCTGAAGCCAGGCGACGTGGTGGAAGCACGGATCCACTCGTCCGATGGACGAATCGATCTGGGCGTGCAGCGTAACCGCATCGTTGCTGAGGAGTGAGCGCCATGTCCGGTTTTTCCAGCCTGCAGGACGTGGAAGCTGCGGAGGAGTACGGTCTTCCGCCCGATCTTCCGCAAAGCACGTACGAGATGATCTGTCGTGGCGCCAGCCTGAATCCGGAGGCGCCGGCATTGAGCTTCTTCTTGAGCGTCGATCATCACCGCACCCCGCAGACGTGGAGCTACGCGGAGCTTCTTGCGCGCATCACGCAGACGGCCAATTTCTTCGACAGCATCGGCGTCAAGAAAGACAGCGTAATTGCGTTTGTGCTGCCTAACCTTCCGGAAACGCATTTCGTGATCTGGGGTGGGCAGGCGGCGGGCATCGTTGCGGCATTCAATCCGCTGCTCGAAGGGCCTGCGCTCGCCGAACTGCTCAATGCCGCGGGGGCATCGGTGCTGGTCACGCTGGCACCGTTTCCGGGCACCGATACCTGGGCCAAGCTGCAACCGCACCTGCCTGCCATCAAGAGCCTGCAGCACCTGGTGCTGGTGAACCTGGCTGACCGCGTGCACGGCGCGATGCAGTGTGCGGCGCAAGTGCAAAAGAACGAAGCGCTGAGGCTGCTGGGTCCGCAGGGCGTGCATGGCGCTGTTCCGATGTCGGTCCGCATCCACGATTTCAACAGCGCGGTGCAGGCACAAAATGCGGACGGTTTGAACAGCCGGCGGCGCATTGCTGCGCAAGATGCGTCTTCGTACTTCTGTACGGGCGGCACCACCGGCTTGCCGAAGATCGCGATGCGCACCCACGGCAATGAAGTGGCAAATGCGTGGAGCACGGCGCAGGTGCTGGGCGGCGGAATCGGCCCCGGAAAGGTGGTGTTTTGCGGCTTGCCGTTGTTCCACGTCAATGGGGTTCTGGTGACCGGGCTGCTGCCGTTTTCCAAGGGCGCGCATGTCGTACTTGGCACGCCACAGGGCTATCGCGGCGAGGGCGTGATCCAGCGCTTCTGGGAGATCGTCGAGCACCATCGCGTGAACTTCTTCAGCGGCGTGCCAACGCTCTACGCCTCGCTGCTTCAGGTGCCCGTTGGCGAGCGGGATGTGCGGTCGCTCGAATACGGCCTATGCGGTGCTGCGCCGATGCCCATCGAAGTGTTCCGCCGCTTTCAGGAACAGACGGGTATCAAGATTCTCGAGGGCTATGGGCTGACCGAAGCGACGTGTGTGAGCAGCGTCAACCCGCCGCTGGGCGAGCGCCGTCTTGGCTCCATCGGCCTGCGCGTGCCCACGCAGCAGATGAAGGCCGTTGTGTTGGGCGAGGGCGGTGAGTACCTGCGGGATTGCGTCGCAGAGGAAGTCGGCGTGCTTTTGGTGTCAGGGCCGAATGTCTTTGCGGGTTACCGCCAGGCGGAGCAGAACGAGGGGCTCTGGGTCGACACGGGGGACGGCCGGCGCTGGCTCAACACAGGTGACCTCACTCGGCAGGATGAACAAGGCTACTTCTGGCTCACAGGCCGCAAGAAGGAGCTGATCATCCGGGGCGGCCACAACATCGATCCGCTCACCATCGAAGCGCCGCTGCATCGTCACCCGGCAGTGCACATTGCCGCCGCCGTCGGGCGTCCGGATGTGCATGCGGGCGAGCTGCCGGTTGCGTACGTGCAGTTGCGTGCCGGTGCCTCGGTCACCGAAGCCGATTTGCTGGCCTTCTTGAAGGTCGAGATTGCCGAACGCGCGGCGCTGCCCCGGCAGGTCAACTTCATTGAAGCGATGCCCCTGACTGCCGTGGGCAAGATCTTCAAGCCCGCACTGAAGCACCGTGAAACGCGTGAAGCCCTGTCTGCGGCACTGAGCGATGCAGGTATCGCGTTTGATGCGCTGGATGTGGCCGAAGACAAGTCCAGAGGCCTCGTTGCGTCGGTCAAGCTCGACGCATCGGCATCGATTGCTGCCGCGCGTGAAGTGCTTGGCCGCTTCCCCTTTCCCTTTTCCGTCAATTGAAGCGCGGGTGAGCCGAGCGTTCTGACGCACCCGATCGAAGGAGGAATTCCTCGCCTGCCCACCACCGCGTGAGCGGGCGAAGTGCCCCGCGCCGCATGGCGGCGCATTCCTGCAGTTGCAGTTCCTACATTAAAAAAACGGAGACAACATGAAGACCACACGCGCGGCAATGCTCTTGTCGATCGCGATGACCTCGCTCGCCCATGCACAGTCAGCAGGGCAGTGGGTCGTCAACGCAGGCTGGGTGCATCTCGCCCCTCAAGATTCCAGCCAACCGCTGACGGTGAATGCGCTCGGCCAATCCACCGTGGTGCCCGGCAGCGGTTCGACGCTGGCCAATGCCAATACCTTTGCGCTCACCACGCGGTATTTCGTCACGGACCATGTGGCGCTCGAAACCGTGCTCGGCATTCCACCCAAGCTGCACCTGAACGGGACCGGATCGCTGGCATCCGTCGGGGAGATGGGCACGGCACGGGCATGGAGTCCGGCCGCGCAAGTGCAATACCACTTTGGCGAGCCGACCGCGCGTGTCAGACCCTATCTCGGCGCTGGGCTTGCGTACGTCTGGTTTCGGGACATCGAATTGAGCCGACCGTTGGCAACCGGGCAGATTCTCGCCTCGCCAACCACCGGCTCCATGTTGGTCGGCCCGACCACGGCATCGCTGAGCAAGTCATGGGCGCCGATCGTCAATGCAGGCCTGACGTACAACATCGACGCCCATTGGTCGATTGGTGCGTCGGTGTCGTACATGTGGCTATCCACCACGGCGACGCTGACGACGCAGGCGCCGGTTGGCACCGTGACAACGACATCGAAGGTGCGGATCAACCCGTTGGCGAGCTTTCTGTCGGTGGGCTATCAGTTCTAGCTGGGGGCGATGCGTTCCGCATACTGGCCTGTCGAGTGGCTTTGGACGTTGAGCCGCGCTACCTCGACAGGGCCAGAGAACGGATGCTTTGCGCCTGCAGTGGTGGCGTGTAAGGTATGGATTCGTCTTGGATACGGCGACCACTCGGATGCCTTTTGGCGCACTTGAAGACGTTTCCGGATGTGCTGCCACACCGCGTTTCAAGGTTGCCTCCGGTTTGCGAGCAGAGCTTGGGGCCGTGAAAAAGCGCCCCCCTTTGGCACGATGGTCGTCCTGCGGGCGGCGTAAGGTAAACACTTCCCTACCTGTAGGGGGCAGAACGCTTTGCGAATCTGCGGTGATATGTGGTCCTCTGGTGATGGCGTGCCTCGCGTTGAATCTCAACGACTGACAACGGGGTCCTAGAAGTGCGCGTTGCCAGCGGAACAGCGAGGTCGGCCCAGCCTCGTGAGATTGAAGCGTGCTCCCGGCCGTGGTGAACTGGACCGGCGGAGCCCAACGCGCCAGCAAAACATCTCGCGCGAGCGGAATCGAGAACAACAATACGGATGGCGCCTTCCACCCATGACACGCGATTTGCGCGCCACGCACGCTAACTCCCGCCGCGAGATGCTCAAGGTTGTCATCGCGACGTCGCTGGTCACGTGTCTTGAGCTGTTCGACTTCACGGTGTTCAGCTACTTCGCGGTGATGATCGGAGACCAGTTCTTTCCGGCCACGGATCCGATGACGTCGCTGTTGCTGGCAGTCGGCACGTTTGGTGTGGGCTTCTTCATGCGGCCGCTGGGCGCCATGGTGATTGGCGCTTACGCCGACCGGGTCGGCCGCCGAGCCGCCATGACGATCACCATCTGGCTGACCGCAGCCGGCACGGCCGCGATTGCCCTATGTCCGCCATTTGCCGTCATTGGCTTGGCGGCGCCGGTCATCATCATCGTGGGTCGTTTGCTGCAAGGCTTCGCTGCGGGCGGCGAGGTGGGGGCGGCAGTGACTTTCGCGATGGAAGCCGCGCCACCGCCACAACGCGGAATGCTGGTCAGTTCGCAATATGCCAGTCAGGCTGCGGCCGCATTGCTCGGGGCAGTGTTCGGCATGCTGCTGACCGGCACGCTGTCGCCGGCAAGCCTGACGCAGTGGGGTTGGCGCATCCCTTTCCTGGTCGGGCTGTCGATCGTGCCGGCGGGCCTATACATGCGTCGTCGGCTGGTCGATGGCCCGGTGCGTGGCGCCTCCGATCGCAGCACGTCCATCCCGTTCGTCGAACTGTGCCGGGAGCACGGCGGCACGCTGGTGCTGGCCACATTGGGGAAAATCTGGAGCACGGTACCGGTCTACGCGGTCATTACGTATATGCCCAGCTACGTGACGCGGGTGTTGCACATGCCGCCCATCATCGGGTTCATGTCGTCGACGTTATCGACGTTGCTGCTGGTGGTGGTATCGCCGCTGTCCGGCCTGCTGGCAGACCGATTGCCGCGCCGCAAGCCAATGGTGCTCATCACAGCGGGCACGACGGCGGTTCTGGTGTACCCCGTCTTCGCGATGATGACGCTTACACAGAGCCCGCTTGCCGTCGTGCTCGGGTCTGCGGTGATCAGCGTCTTGCTGGCGCTTGGCACCAGTATCGGCGCGTTGCTTGTTCTTGAAGCGTTTCCGGCGCGGGTACGTGCCAGCGGCTTTGCAATTTCGCATGCCCTGGGTATCACGCTGTTTGGCGGCACCGCGCAATTCATCATCACCGGGCTGATCAAGTGGACCGGTGACCCGGTATCCGCTGCCTGGTACGTGGCGCCCGCATGCCTGGTGAGCTTTGTTGCCGTGCTCGCGTTCAAGGAGCACCACGCAGTCGCCTGAAACCACAGGCCTGAACCCGCTGCTTATGCGGCGAGTGCAATCGGCTCGTTGCGCAAAGCCTGTGGCCGCGCGTCAGACGTTTTGCTGGACTGCGCCCGGAAGTCTTGCGGTGCAATGTCGTATGCACGGCGGAACGCCCGCGTGAAATCGGACGAACTCTTGAAGCCCAGCCCGAACGCAATGTCTGTCACGGTCCGGTTGGGGTGCCGAACCAGTTCGTCTGCCGCCTCGCGCAGACGCAGGTGGCGGATGTAGGCACCGAGGCCGCCCTCGTGCTGAAACAGGCGATACAGCGTCTGGCGAGGCAGTTGTAGCGCCTGCAGCACGCTCTCTGGCGAAAGGTCTTCCTGACGCAGATGGGCTTGAATGTAGCGCCGCACGCGGCCGAACATGGCAGCCCGCGCCGCTGCGCGCGCATTGCCGCTCAATTGGGCTTGCTTGCCGAACGCGGAGACCATGAGTTGCGTGCCCGCGAGAATGGCATTGCCCGCCGCGTGCGCGCTCATGCCTGCAATGCCCTGGCCGAGTGCGGTCACATGTTCGACGATCAACTGGGTGAGCGGTGTCGTGTTCGCGATCAAGCGACCGTGGATGGCTTCGGGGTCGGGAAAGGTCTCTCCGACCAGTGCGCCCGGCACAAAGATGGTGGCGACCCGGCAAGCGCTGCGCTGCATGCGTACAGGCTGGCCCAAGTGCAGTGCAAGGATGCTGCCGGCAGCCGGCGTGTTGTTGCGCGACGAAGACGAACGCACGGCGACATCCGTGACACCACCCTCCAGAAACACGTGGAAGGCGTAGTTGCGGATCGGGTCGGTCGAGATGCGCGCGAGTGAACGGTCCAGCACCGCCGCATCGGACCGGCAATCGGTGAACGACAGATCGTCGACCTTGTAGCAATCGATGGCCGCGTGAAACGGCCTCTCAAGATCGGCGCGCGACGGCAGGACATCGATGATGTGGCCGACCCGCTCTCGCCACGCCAGCAGCGGCGGCAGATGCGTTTGGGCTCGCACGTCGAAGTGGCTGTGAACGATGGTGGATTCACCCGGCGAGCGAGCGTCGGCCGTGAACGTGCGCTGTTCCATGCAAGAGAGTTCCGCCCCGTGAGTATTTTGTGGTGCTGCTTTTATATACGGCTTCTTATGGTCGGAACTGTATCGAAGAAACAGCGCGAAGCGCGGCGCCCCCCACCACAGGGTGAGGCACGGGACCAACACTTCGCAGCGCGTGGCGGCACCTAACGGCGCGGCCTCAGCGCTGCCTCGATCAGCCCGGTGACCTCTTCTAAAGCACGATCGCGTGGTAAGCCGTGGTAGCGCCCCGCAATGGTGCGTGCCGCGTCACGGTATCTTGGATTGCCCAAGAGGTCGTGGAGCACCGCGCGGAATCCGGTCTCCACATACGCTGGCAGGATGCCGAGACCCGCGCCCATGGCGGCTATCCGCTCGGTGACCATCAGCTGCTCGATATGCTGCGGCAGCAACAGCATCGGCACGCCGGCCAGCAAGCAGTTCAACGCCGTGCCGTGGCCCGCGTGGGTGATGGCGAGGGTGCAGCCGGGCAGCAAGGGGAGCAGCCGTATGGGCTGCCGATAGAGCCGCAGGCCGCGGTGCCGGCTTGCCGTCTCCTCGCGGAGGTCGGGGATGACCGCAATCACTTCGGCGCCGGAGGCTTCCAGCGCGGTCAGCACGGCATCCAGCCAGGGCTGCGCTTGCAGATACGCGAAGACGTGCGGCTTATCGGGTTGCTGCCATGGCACGATTTCGCCCGTGCCAGGCTCGGGCACCGGGCCCAGAAAGAGGGTGCCGGGCGGCCGCAGAGGCGCGTAGTGGTCCAGCTCCGGCAGCGTCAATAGCCGGGTGTGATCGGCGGCGAGTAACGTCGTGAGCGGTTGTGATGAATCGAACAACGCCTGGATGTTGTGCTCGACCGCGGCCTGCGTTTGCGCGCGTGCTTCGGCGTCGTTCGCTTCCCATGGGCGGAAACACGGGGCCGGAGAGAGCGTGGGCGGGATGGTAAAGCCGGTGCCGACCTGGACAGTGCCGATGCCCGCGCGCTTGGCGGCCAAGAGCGCAAGCGGTGCGTGATCGATCACGACGAGATCCGGTTGGAGCGCGGCATACAGATGCTGCCAGGCGTGCACCATGCCCCCCAGCAGATCGGGCTGCGTGGCGCCATAGGTGGCGAGGATGTCGGCGTAGGTCGCAATCTCGCGGCCCAGCGCTGTGACGTTTGTCGGCGTTGGGCAGGCAAACCAGCGGATGCCGTGAGGCGCCAGATAGCGCTGGGCCGAGGCCATCGATTTCAACCCGAACATCACCTCGTGGCCACGCGCTTGCAGCGCCAGGGCAATCGGCAGCAGGCGCCACAGATGCCCGTGGTTCTCACCCAGCTCCCATGCAAAAACGATTCGGCTCATGCACGGTCCTGGTGCGCGGTGTGGTCAGCCCGATGGCGCATGCGAAGCATTCCTGGGTGCGGCGGGTGGTGTTGAGGTAGCGCAGGGATCTTATAGAAATTTCCTCTTCGCGCGGAACTTTCCAAAAACTGAGACGCACGGTCAAGACGGCCCCAAAAAACATCGCCACTATCGGGCCCGACACACATGTGTCAGCAGTCCGGGGGGAGTCGGTAGCGGCTCAGGGCTGTCGGTCAAACGCTCGCTTGCGGCATTCGGTGCCGCATCAAAACAGAGCCAGCCGGCAGGTTTGCCTGATCCAAGAACGTAGCTTGCAGAGGCGCGCAGAACATAACAGCGCCATTTGCCGGGAACGTACCGGATTGCGAAACGGGGAAGTCGTTCGACGCAAGCAAACCGCGCGGTGTTGAGGCTCGGGGGAAGCCGACAGGCAGACCTTGAGCCTCAACACGTGTGCCGGGGCGCCGCTCGGAATGGCCCTTCAACCGCCTATCTCAGGTACAAAAACAATGGCTCAACGCAATCAGCTTCCTAAACAGAGCACCTTGACGCTGGCAATCGCGGCAGCGCTGTCCAGCATGGTTCCGGCCATCGCTGCGGCCGATACGACTGTCAGCACCGCGCTCACCACCCAGCAGTTCTGGAGCAATGGCAACTACACGGTGACCAGCACTGGAACCATCGCCACTTCCAACACGGCGCTGATGACCCAGGGCACCGTCGGCACGCTCTCCAATAGCGGCACGATCACCGGGCGCTATTTCGGGATCGGCTCTTACGGCGGCTCAATCGATACGCTGAACAACGCGGCCGGCGGCATCATCGGTGCTATTGGCCACGCGGGGCCCAACGGTGCGAATGGCGCCGTGATGCCGGGGCCGTTCCCAGTGTTCCTCCCCGCCATGGCAGGGGGTGCGGGCGACAGAGTGTTTGGCATGGAGGCAAGCAGCATCACCACGCTGAACAACAATGGCGCGATCACTGGCATTGGTGGCAACGGCGGTAACGGCGGCGCGGGCTTCGGGGGCATGTCGGGAGGCGCTGGCGGCGCTGGCGGCAACGGCGTTGGCCTGCTCAACCCCGCGTTGATCACCGCGCTGAACAACGGCGGCACCATCCTTGGCCAGGGTGGCAACGGTGGCGCTGGCGGCGCCGGCAGCGTGGCCGGAACCCAGGGTCAAGGCGGCAACGGCATCGGCATTCAGAACCAAGGGACCATCGTCTCGCTCAGCAACACCGGCACCATCAGCGGATTCGGTGGCAGCGGCTCGGGCAGCATTGTGGGCTCTGGTATCACCAACGGCGGCGCGATCACCACGCTGAATAACGCTGCGAGCGGCACCATCCAAGGTAGCGTCGCAGGTATCAACAACCTAGGCGGGATCCAGACGCTGAGCAACAGCGGCACCATCCTTGGCCTGCCTTCGGGTACTGGTCCGCAGAATGCCGGCGTTTTCAATGGCAGCTCGATCGGCACGCTCACCAATAGCGGCAGCATCAGCGGTGGCGGCGTCGGTATCACCAACCAGGGAACGATCAACTCGCTGACCAACAGCGGCGTGATCAGCGGCCGCGTTCCAGGCCTCTACAACACCAGCACGATCGGCACGCTGGTCAACCGCGGAACGATCAGCGGCGGCACCGTGGGCACGATGCCCTTTGTGGCCGGCATTCTCAACCTCGGAACGATCGGCGCGCTGGATAACAGCGGCACCATCACCGGCGCTGGCAGTGCCATCAACAGCACCGGGTCGATCGGCCCGATCACCAATTCAGGCGTGATCGCCGGCAACATTACGAACGGGGCCACTCAAGCCCTGACCATCAATGGCGGAACGGGCACGACGTTCGGCACGCTGACCGGCTTTGGCGGAACGATCGGCACCATTGTCAGCCCCAACGCGGGCGTTGTATTCGGCGCGGGCAACCTGGTGCTGAACGACAACATTGGGGTCGCGGCGCCCCCCCTTAATCTGGCCAGCGTTCGCATTGCCTCTGCTGCCCCGTCCCCCACCGGCGCGGTGGCGGTGAGCAACACGGGCGCTGTCCTGCAAGTCAACAACCCGATCACCATTGCCGGCACCTACAGCCAGAGTGCGGCCGGTACGCTGCAGATTGGCGTGAACACCGGTGCGGTTGCCAACGGCGCCCTGACGGGCGACAGCGGCTATGGCCGACTGATTGTGTCGGGCGCAGTGAACATCGCTGCGGGCTCGGCCGTTTCGTTTGCGCAGGTCAACCCGTATCCGTTTGCGGCCGGCCAGCGTTATGTGATCGTCGATGCGTCGAGCACCGGCACCAACTACAACGAAGGCACGCTGCGGTATGGGATTCGCGGCTATAACAGCGTCCTGACCGGCGCCAACGTTACGGCCAACGGCCGCAGCGATCTGGTGGTAACCGTGGTTAGCGCAGATCTGATCCCGACCACGAGCCCCACGCCAGCACCCACCCCGGCACCGGCTCCCGCGCCTGCACCGGTCCCCAGCCCGGCGACCGTACCGAACGCCCTAGCGGCGCTCACGGGTCTGTCGCAGTACACGGGCATCAGCGATCCGGGCCTGCTGAACCTGTACAACGCCTCGATGGCGCTGAACCTAGGCGGCAGCGACGCCGCCAACCACGCCGGCAAGCAGTTGAACCCGGTGTCGCAGGGCTCGACTGCCCAGGCTGCACTGGCACCGACGCTGGATGTGCTCAACATCATCTCCACGCATGCCGACAATGTGCGCCTTGCCCAGGCCGGTGGCCTGAGCGGTGTCTCGACCGGTGAAGCCGGTCCGGCATGGGGCGTGTGGGGCCAGGCATTTGGCGGCCACGCACATCAGGGCCAGCGCGATCAGGTGGACGGCTACAGCGCCAACTTCGGCGGCTTGCTGTTCGGCGTCGATCACGCGGTCAGCGATGCATGGCGTGCAGGCGGTGTGTTCAGCTACAGCAACGCCAAGATCAGCAACACGGGCGACACCGACGGCAACTCGACGCGGGTGAACTCGTTCGGCCTGATGGGCTACGCCAGCTACACGGGCAGCCCGTGGTACGCAAACCTGTCGGCAGGTGCCGTGCAGCAGCACTACGACACCACCCGCGCTGTCACCTTTGCCGGTTTCTCGGGCAATGCCGACGGCAGCTTCAGCGGCACGCAGTATGTCGCCCGCGCGGAAGCCGGCTATCCGTTTGCGACCGCCGTTGCCACGGTCACGCCGCTGGCAAGCCTGACGTATGGCTACCTGCGCCAGAACGGCTATACCGAGTCGGGCGGCAATGGTGCAGCGCTGTCGGTGGGCGCGTCGCACACCACGTCGGTCACCAGCGACCTTGGCGTGAAGTTCTCGCGCGAGCTCGCAACCTCGTACGGCACCCTCGTGCCGGAACTGCAGGTGGCATGGCGCCATGAGTACAACAACACGCGCGTGCAGACGCAAGCCAGCTTTGCGGCAGACCCGACGGGCCAGACCAGCTTCACGTCGCTGGGTGCCAGCCCGGTGACGGATTTGGCGGTGCTCTCTGCCGGTGTGAAGTTGCTGCGTGCGAACAATCTGAGCATCAGCGCGCGCTACTCGCTGCAAGTGGGTAGCGGATACGTGTCACATGCCGGCAGCCTGCAACTGCGTCAGCTGTTCTAACGTTCTAGCAACTTGAAGTGATGGACCGATGAGCGCGCCTCCCGAAAGGGAGAGCGCGCTTATTGCTTGATGGGGAGGGGAGAGGCACGCCCCCCTCTAAGTTTCTCGCGATGGATGCACGTCCCATTCGACTTGCTGCTGGAGTCCATGATCCAAGGAGAAGATCGGTCGGGCTAACCGAGCAGAGGTTTGTTCGGAATCTGTGGGGCAGCGCTCATGGATGTCCGTTCGCGGCCAGAAGCGGTGGCTTGACACTGCGCCATGGACCATCGCCCCGACGCCGTTCTCCGGGCCCAGTTTCGGGCACTAAGCGCTCGGAGAGAATGTGAGCGTATGTGATCTACTATCCATATTTCTGAGCTAATCAATCAGCCGTGGCATTTCTCCGTGTTTCCCCTTGTTTACAGGGGGGCTTGAGGTGCTTATCGTGCCGGACATGGTATCGATTCCACAAAAACGCATCACGATTCGGGACATTGCCGCCTTGGCGGGGGTGTCGACATCGACTGTGTCGCGCGTGCTCAACAACTCCGGCTACGTGAAGGTCGAGGTGCGGGAGCGAATCGAAGCGGTCATTTCGGAAACACATTACACGCCGTCAGAACTGGCAAAGCAGTTGAAGTCGCATCGGTCGGGGCTCATCGGGGTCATCATCCCGAAGATCAACTCGTATACGACAAGCGAGATCGTGGCGGGCATTTCATCGACGCTGGAGCCGCTGGGATACCAGATGCTGCTGGCGAACACCGCGAATTCGGTTGCCGAAGAGGAGGCCGCCTACGATTTGTTTCGCAGGCAGCGGGTCGCGGGCGTGCTGCACTCGGCAACGACCGTGAATGACAACCTCATTAGCGCGATCCGGGAAGCGGGTCTGCCGGTGGTCATGATTGGTCAGGATGCCAGCCATCTGGGTGTGACGAGCGTGATCCAGAACGAGCGCGCAGCGGCGCGCCAATTGACCGAGCATCTGCTCAGCCGCGGACACTCGCGGATCGGCTTGGTGACGGTGGGCGAAGAGGACATCCAGGTCGGCGGAGAAAGAACGGCTGGCTACGTTGAAGCATTGCGGGCGCGTGGTTTGGCGGTCGATCCGGCGCTGATCGTGCGCGCGAGTTTCCGGGCTGGCGCGGGCGAGGAGGCCGCTGAACAGCTGCTACGCGCCACGGGCAGCGCACGGTGTACGGCGATCCTGGCGGTGACCGATCGCTTGGCGGTTGGGGTGATGGCGTGCCTGCATGACCACGGCATTCGCGTGCCCGACGAAATGGCGGTGGCCGGCATGGGAGACAGCGACATGGCCTGGATGGTGCGGCCGGCATTGTCGACCGTGCACTATGACTACGCCGGGACAGGAGCGGAGGCCGCTCGCCTGATGTTGGCCATTCGGGAGTCTAAGGATGGAGCTACGTCGCGCACAGTGATGCCTTATCGGCTGGCACTGCGTCGCAGTACGTGACAGTTAGTACGGACACGGACGTCGCAACGGAGTGATGTAGCAAACGAAGCACAAGTAATCGTCAAAGATTTCAATGTGGTATCGATACCATATGGCATCGATACCATACCCAAAGGATTGAGGAGAATATGACGGAAAGTGACACCGCAAAAGCGCTGCTGCCCCTCGTTGGCGGCCCCAAAAACATCGCTCGGCTGGCCCATTGCGCGACCCGCCTGCGGCTCGTCGTACACGATGAGTCGAAGGTTGATCATGCTGCGATTGGTGCGCTCGATCTCGTCAAGGGGTCGTTCAGCGGAGCGGGGCAGGTGCAGATCATCATCGGCCCGGGGATCGTCAACCACGTCCATGACGCGATGCAGGCGCAGCTCGGCGATTCCGGCAATTCGGCCGCCGGCTCGCTGGACGACGTGAAGGAAGAGGCGGTCTCGCGGCAGAACGCGGCACAGAGGCTGGCGCGCACGCTGTCGAACATCTTCGTGCCGATCATTCCCGTGATCGTGGCATCCGGCCTGCTGATGGGGCTGCTGGGCATGCTCAAGAGCCTGGGCTGGACGAGCGGCAATAGCGCCGTGTTCCAGATCCTGGATGTGTTCTCCAGCACCGCGTTCGTGTTCCTGCCGATCCTGATCGCGTTTTCGGCGGCCCGCGATTTCAAGGTCTCGCCATTTCTGGCCGCAGCGCTGGCCGGAATCATGATCCACCCCGCGTTGCAAAACGCATGGACGCTCGGCGGCGGTGTCCACGAATACTGGAACCTGTTCGGCCTGCAGGTCGCGAAGGTCGGTTATCAAGGCACCGTGCTGCCGATTCTGCTTGCCGTTTGGATGATGTCTTGGATCGAGCGCGGCGTGAAGCGCTTCATGCCGAATGCGGTCGATCTGATCTTCACCCCGTTCTTGACGCTGCTGATCTCGGGCGCGATTGCGCTGACCGTGGTGGGCCCCATCGGGCGCGCGCTCGGCGATGGGTTGTCGTTCGGCCTGCAAGCGATTTACCACACGGGTGGCGAGCTGGCCGGCCTGGTGTTCGGCGGCCTCTATTCGTTGATCGTCGTCACGGGCATCCACCACAGCTTCCACGCCATTGAAGCGGGGCTGCTCGCCAATCCCGCTATCGGCGTCAATTTTCTGCTGCCGATCTGGTCGATGGCAAACATTGCGCAGGGCGGCTCGGCGCTGGCCGTGTTCTTCATGTCCCGTGACGAGAAGACCCGGCAGATTGCGCTGCCGGCGGCATTGTCCTGCCTGATGGGCATTACCGAAGCGGCGTTGTTTGGTGTGAACCTGCGGTTCTTCTGGCCGTTCGTCTCTGCGGCGGTCGGCGGTGCCGTAGCGGGCGGCTGGGTGGTGGCCACGCATGTCGGCATGACGGGCATCGGCCTGACCGGTTTGCCGGGGCTGGCCATCGTGCGGCCTGACAGCCTGCTCAACTATCTGATTGGCGGTGTGATTGCGTTCTCGGTTGCGTTTGCCGGCACCTGGTTGCGCGCTCTCAAGGTCAAGACGCCGTATGGGGAGGCCACGGGTGTCTGACCTGAGCGCGCTGGACGTGATTGTCGATTCGTGGCGGCAGACGTTTCATCTGTGCCCCCCACATGGCCTGATCAACGACCCCAATGGGTTGATCTTCTGGCAGGGGGCCTACCACGTCTTCTACCAGTGGAACCCGAGCGGCTGCGATCACCAGAACAAGCATTGGGCGCATGTGCGCAGCACGGACCTGCTGCACTGGGAGTGGCTTCCCTTCGCCCTGGCGCCCGATCGGCCCTACGACGCGCAGGGCTGCTATTCGGGCTGTGCGATGGACGTCGATGGCCAACTGTTTCTGATGTACACGGGCAACGTGCGCGATGCAGTGGGCGGCCGTTCGAGTTACCAGTGCCTTGCTCGTTCGCGCGATGGCGTGCGTTTCGAGAAGCTTGGCCCAGTCATTGATGGCGCGCCTGAGGGCTACACCGGCCATTTCCGTGATCCGAAGGTCTGGCGGGAGGGCCAAGCGTGGTACGCCGTCATTGGGGCGCAGCGCGACGATCTGGCCGGAACGGTGGTGCTTGCGAAAAGCCCGGACCTAGTTGCGTGGGAACTGATTGGCGAGCTGATCGAGCCAGCACCGTTTTGCTACATGGTCGAATGTCCCGACCTGTTCAGACTGGACGAGCGCGCGGTGCTGATCTGCTGCCAGCAAACGGCAGAGGTCCGTGCCGATGGCATCCGCCGCGCAGACACAGCCGGCTATCTGGTGGGCGAGGTCGACTTGGCGGCCGGCCGCCTCGCGCATACGGGCTTCCGTCCGCTTGACCGTGGCTTCGACTTCTACGCGCCACAGACGCTGCTCGACGCTAGCGGCCGCCGGCTGCTGATTGGTTGGATGGGGCTGCCGACGCAGCCGGAGACCCCCACCGTTGCATCCGGCTGGACGCATTGTTTGACGATGCCGCGCGAGTTGACCCTGGAAGACGGCCGTCTGCTGCAACGGCCATTGCGCGAACTCGCGCGCTTGCGCGGCGAGGTGATCCGGATGCCCGATACCGCGCTGCAAGCGGGGGCAGCCGTTTCGTTGCCGCAGGTGCCCGGTGGAGTGTGGGAGCTGGACGTCTTGATCGATGCGCCCGCTGGCGCCGATTGCGCCGATTGGGTGCTGCACCTGTTCGACAGCAGCGAGCAGTCGCTGCGCTTGGTCTGTGAAGGCAGCCACGGCCGGCTTGCGCTGATCCGCAACTGTCCGGCAGCCGGGCAGTTCGATGAGCGCAAGGATTGCGAAATCGACACCGCCGTCACGCGCGTGCAGGTGTTCGTCGACCGCAGCTCGGTTGAGATTTTTGTCAATGACGGCGCCGAGGTCTTCACCACGCGCTGCTACCCCGCATCCGAGCCGATGCCGCTGCGCTGGGTCACCACGCAACCGCTGATGCTGCGCGATCTCTGTCTATGGCCATTACAGCCGCAGCCCAGGTAGCTGCGGCATTTCCCAACAACTCGAGAACTTCGAGCACAACAAAAAAAAGCAGTGGAAGAGACATGCAATTGAAAGTCAAACTGAAACCCCTGGTGGCGGCAGCTTTGTTCTGTACGGGCGTGCAAGCCATGGCCATGGATCTTGGCGACGGTTGGGAAGTGGTCGGCTATATCCGTGCTGGCGTGGTGTCCGAACACCAGACCGATAAGGGCGGAGCCAACAAATACGCGCTGGGCAACGGCGCAGAGCTCTTCCGTCTGGGCAACGAGGGCGATACCTACGCCGAGCTTGGGCTGAAGAAAACACTCCATCTTGATAGCGGCGTGAGCTGGACCGCCGCCTATACCGGCACCTACTGGAACGGTCTGGCCAACCTGCGGGGCTTGGGTAGCGATGGCGCCTACGCCGCCAAGGAAGCCTATGTCACCACCACCGGCTACGCGTTCTCGCCATCCACCGTGTTCTGGGCGGGCAAGCGCTATGTCGAGCGCGAAGATGTGCATATCGTCGACCACTACTTCTATAGCGTTGGGGGACCAACGATCGACCTTGGCGCCGGTGCGAACACTATCCCGGTCGCAGAATCCGCCAAGCTGGGCATCGCGGTGCTACGCAGCCAGCAGCGCTTCAACCCGACCGACGGCAGGAAGGACGCGACCCGCGCCAACGTCGATTTGTACGACATTCCCGTCACCGAAGGCGGCAAGCTGCGCGTGATCGGCTCGATGGTGTTCGGCGGTTTCAAGGGTGGTGACGGGGGCAAGGCCCTGACATTCAAATACGATCAGGCCAACTTCCTGCTGCCGAACGTCACCAACTCAGTTTGGTTGCAGACCAGCACCGGCTATTCTTCGCTCGAAACCGGGTTCGGCCCGCTTAACAGCCCAACCGGCACGCGCAGTGTGCGCTTGGTCGATTCGGTGAATTGGCAGGCTGGCCGCTTTGGCGGTCAGGCGCTGGCGGTCTACCAGCGTAGTAAGGACGAGCAGGGTGGTGGCAGCAGCACCGGCAACTCGTTCGGCGGCCGTCTCTCATACGGTCTGACTCACAACGTCAAGCTGCTGACCGAATGTGGTTGGACGCGCTTGCGTGCCAACGGCGGCCCGCTGCAGCGGCTCGACAAGTACACCGCGGCCATTGCCTTCAGCAAGGGGCCGGAACTCATGACACGCCCCGAACTGCGCTTGTACGCCACGCACGTGGCGTGGAACCAGGCGGCGCTCGACGCCCAGGGCGCAGGATGGGGCGCGTGGTCCGCCGGTCGCCACTCCACCAATATGGTCGGCGCCCAGCTTGAGAGCTGGTGGTGACGCCCAGCGGCCTTGGCCGCCCTCAATTCGCATCCCGTCGTTTCCAATCCTCCGGTTCTAGCGCCGGTTTTCAGGAGCCACCTACATGTTGGCCAAGCAATCCCCAGTGAACGTGCTGGCCCCGTTATCGGGGCGCATTGTCCCCATCGAAGACGTGCCGGACCCGGCGTTCGCCCAGAAGATGGTGGGCGATGGCCTGTCGATCGATCCGGCAACCAATCTCGTGCTGGCGCCGATCGACGGCCTGGTGATCGACTTGCACGCTTCGCGGCACGCTGTCGTGATCGAGGAACCATCGGGCGTTCGGATCATGGTGCACGTCGGCATCGACACCGTCATGCTCGATGGCAAGGGTTTCGACGCGCTGGTCAAGAAGGGCGATACGGTGCGTGTCGGGCAGCCGCTGCTGCGCTTTGATCTCGCGCACGTGGCCGCGAATGCTGCCAGCGTGTTGACAGAGATCGTGGTCGTCAATGGCGAATGCCTCGTGCAGATGGACAAGGCCTCGGGCACCGTCGAAGCGGGCAAGAGCGTGCTGCTCACGCTGCATCTTGCTGTGCAGACCGCGCACGGTATTGCGCTGTCCACGGAGTCCGACGGCGAATGGCTGCATTCGCCGTTCATCGAACTGCCCAACCCGGCGGGCCTGCATGCGCGGCCTGCCGCGACGCTGGCCAAGGCGGCGCGCCAGTTTGCCGCGCGCATCGGTCTGTCGAGCGGTGCCCTCGACGCGGATGCCAAATCGGTGGTCGACATCATGGCATTGGCGACGCGCCAGGGCGATCGAGTGCGCTTGCGCGGATGCGGTGCCGATGCCGCGCAAGCGCTGGAGCAACTGGAGCGCCTGCTGCGCGACGGATGTGGTGAACGTGTCGACCGTGCCCATGTGGGCGGGCTCGCCCATGCCATGCCGCCGGCTGCCGCCATGGCAAATGGCGTGGCAAGCGACACGGCACTGTCCGGCGCGTTCGCTGGCGTTTGCGCGTCGCCAGGGCTTGCGATTGGCCAGATCGTGCAATGGCAGGGTGTCGAATTCGAATTCGATGAATTTGGCGGTGCCTACGACGAAGAGCGCGGCCGTCTGTCCAACGCGCTGCGGATTGCGGGCGAGCAGATCCTGTCGTTGTCGGTTGCCGGCGGCGAAGGTGGTTGCCAGGCCGACATCATGGAAGCGCATCTGGCGCTACTCGAAGATCCGGCATTGACTGAGGCAGCGGAGGCGAGCCTGCGCACGGGCACCAGTGCACCGACCGCGTGGCACCGCGCCTGTCAGTCAGTGGCGCAGCGCTTGGCGCAGCATCCCAGCCCGCAACTTCGCGAACGTTCCACCGACGTGCGCGATATCGGCACGCGTGTGCTGTCTCTGCTGACGGGGGTGCGGCGCGCATCGCCGGTACTGGCCGAGCGATCCATCGTCCTGGCCGACGATCTGACGCCGTCGGACACGGTGTCGCTCGATCGGAGCAAGGTCGCCGGCTTGTGCACGGTGTCGGGCGGACCCACCAGCCACGTGGCCATCATCGCCAGGTCGATGGGGATTCCCGCGATCTGCGGCATGGATCCCGCCGCGCTGTCTCTTGGCGACGGTACGCCTGCAGTACTCGACGGCTCGGCGGGCCTGCTGCGTATCGACCCCGATGCCGAACTGCTGGCCGACGTGACACGCCGCATGGAGGCCGTCGCCGCCCAGCAGCGGGCAAATGCGCAGGTCGCGCATCGGCTTGGCTGCACGCGTGATGGGCATCGCGTGGAGGTGGTCGCCAACGTGCGGGACGCGGCCGACGCGCAAGAGGCCATCGCCTCGGGGGCCGAAGGCGTTGGGTTGCTGCGTTCGGAGTTTCTTTTCGAGGATCGCGTGGATGCGCCCAGCGAGGACGAGCAGGCGGCTGCGTATCAGGCCGTGGCGACCGAGTTGGGAACTGCCCGAAAGCTGATCGTGCGCACACTCGACGTCGGTGGCGACAAGCCGCTGCGCTACCTGCCGCTGCCTAAGGAGGACAACCCGTTCCTCGGCCTGCGCGGCATTCGCGTCAGCCTCGCCTATCCGGATCTGTTCCGCACGCAATTGCACGCGATGCTGCGCGCGGCACCGCACGGTGACCTGCACATCATGTTCCCGATGGTCAGCGATCTGGACGAGGTGCTGGCGGCCAAGCGCATGGTGCGCGAAGCGCAGGCGCGCTATCCGCACCCGGTCAAGATCGGCCTGATGATCGAGGTGCCCGCCGCCGTCGCGATGGCCGAAGCGCTTGCCAAGGAGGTCGACTTCTTCTCGATCGGCACCAATGATCTCGCGCAATACACACTGGCGATCGATCGCGGTCACGCAAAGCTGGCCGCGCAAGTCGATGCGCTGCATCCGGCCGTGCTCAAGATGATCGAACTGACGGTGGCCGGCGCGCATGCCCATGGCAAATGGGTAGGGGTGTGTGGTGCGATGGCCTCCGATCCGGCGGCGACGGCGATTCTGGTGGGGCTTGGCATCGATGAGTTGTCCGTGAGTGTGCCGGCCATCGCTGCGATCAAGGCCGAACTGGCCTCGCTCGATTTCGAAGCTTGCCGGGCGCTGGCGCAGCGCGCGATCAAGCTGGGCAGCGCCGCGCAGGTGCGCCAGGCGATCGCCGCCGGCCAATAACCCTCGATCTCGCCACCATCACGCATCCCGACAATCATGACGACGCACGTACCCTCAAGCCCGGCCGACCAGCCACTCGACATGGTGATCTTCGGCGGGGCAGGCGATTTGTCTGTACGCAAGCTGCTGCCCGCGCTTTACATGGCGCATCTGCACGGCAGCCTGCCCCGGCAAACTCGCATCATCGCGGTGGGGCGCAGTGCGTGGTCGCGTGAGCAATATCTGGCCTTCGTGGAAGAGCTCTCGCGGCCATTTGTCGACGCGCATGCGCTAGATGCCGGCGCCTGGGAGCGGTTTCTTGCGCTGTTGGACTACGCCTGCGTCGATTTTGGTGCGCCAGATGACTACGCGCATCTGGTCGAGAAGACTTGTGGCGACGCGTTGCGCGTGTTCTATCTCGCGACCTCGCCGAATCTGTTCAGCACCATTTGCAGCAACCTGGCGGCATGCGGGCTGGTCGACGGCCACGCGCGTGTCGTGCTGGAGAAGCCGCTGGGCCACGATCTTGCTTCTGCCAAGGCGATCAACGCCTCGGTCGGGCGCCACTTTCCGGAAGAGCGGATTTACCGGATCGACCACTATCTCGGTAAGGAAACGGTGCAGAACCTGATGGTGCTGCGCTTGCGCAATGCGATTTTCGGGACGTTGTGGCAAGCGCCGTACATCAAGAGCGTGCAGATCACGGTTGCGGAATCGGTTGGGGTCGGTAGCCGCGCGGGCTTTTATGACCATACCGGTGCGATGCGCGACATGATTCAGAATCATCTGTTGCAACTGCTGTGCATCGTGGCCATGGAGCCGCCGGTGTCGCTGGATCCCGATGCGGTGCGCGATGAAAAGCTGAAGGTGTTGCGTTCGCTGCGGCCGATGTCCAGGGAGATGATCGCCCGCGACACGGTTCGAGGCCAATACGCAGCCGGCGCGGTGGAAGGCGAGCCGGTCAGGGGATATCTGGATGAAACCGATGTGCCCAACGGCAGCGGTACCGAAACCTTTGTGGCGCTACGCGCGCAGATCAACAACTGGCGCTGGGCGAACGTGCCGTTCTTTCTGCGCACGGGCAAGCGTATGCACCGGCGGCGCTCGGAGATCGTCATCGAGTTTGCGGACATGCCGTTCTCGATTATTCCAAACGGGCCGCACAACAGCGCCAACCGGCTCGTGATCCAGCTTCAGCCGGAAGAGTCGATTCAGTTGCAGATGCTGGCGAAGGAGCCCGGCAGCGGACTGCATGTGCTGCCAGTGAGCCTGAATCTCGATTTGAAGCAGGCGATTGCAGGGCGCCGAGCCGAGGCTTACGAGCGTCTGCTGGTCGATGTGATTCGTGGACGCTTGACGCATTTCATGCGCTGTGACGAACTCGAAGCCGCCTGGACGTGGGTCGAGCCGATCCTCGACGGATGGAAGGCGCTGGGTGACAAGCCGCGCAGCTACACCGCAGGGACCTATGGTCCGGCAGCATCTTCGGCGCTCATGGCGCGCGAAGGCATGCTGTGGGCCGAAGAGGCTTGAGTTTGCAGCGCACGGGCTGCCATTGATCGACTACCTGATGATGACCTGTTTAACCCAGACACCTGCGTGGCGCGCATTGATCGCCCATCGCGATGCGATGACCGATGTATCGATCCGCGATCTGTTCGCGCGCGATGCCGAACGCGCGGCGCGGTTCTCGTTGGAAGCGGCGGGACTCTTCGTCGATTTCTCGAAGCATCCCATCACCGAAGAAACGCGCGATCGGCTTGTGGCGCTTGCGCAGGCCACGGAGGTCGAGGCGCGGCGGGATGCGATGTTCGCGGGCGAGCGGATCAACCGCACTGAGAACCGCCCCGTGCTGCACGTCGCGCTGCGTGATCGATCGGGCAAGCCGCGCTGGGTCGACGGTACGGATGTGACAGCACAAATTGCGGCAGTGCTCGACAAGATGCGCCGCTTCAGCGATGCCGTTCGAGAAGGGGCATGGCGCGGCCATACGGGTCTGCCGGTCACCGACATTGTCAATATCGGCATCGGCGGGTCCGACCTGGGGCCGAAAATGATTTGCGAAGCGCTCAAGCCGTACGCGCATGAACGGCTGTCGATGCACTTCGTATCGAATGTCGACGGCGCGGACATTGCCGAGGTGCTCAATCGGGTCGTACCGGAAACCACGCTGTTCGTGGTCTCATCCAAGTCGTTCACGACGCGCGAAACACTCGTCAATGCCCGTACCGCGCGCGCATGGCTGCTGGCAAGCGGTGCGGCGGAATCGGCGGTTGCGAAGCATTTCGTTGCGGTTTCCACCCATGCGGATGCGGTGGCCGCTTTTGGCATCGACCCAGCGAACATGTTCGAATTTTGGGACTGGGTCGGTGGACGCTATTCGCTATGGTCGGCGATCGGGTTGCCGATTGCGCTCATGGCCGGCATGGACGCGTTCGAGGCGTTGCTCGGTGGCGCTTACGCGATGGACCGACACTTTGCCGAGGCGCCGCTTGCATGCAACCTGCCCGTGTTGCTCGCGCTGATCGGTATCTGGCATCGGAATTTTCGCGGTACGACGAGCCAATTGATCGCGCCGTATGACAATCGGCTGCATCGTTTGCCCGCGTATCTGCAGCAACTCGACATGGAGAGCAATGGCAAGTCGGTCACGCTTGACGGCCAGCGCGTCGGCTATGCGACCGGTCCAGTGATCTGGGGTGAGCCAGGCACCAACGGTCAACACGCGTTCTTCCAGTTGCTGCATCAAGGCACGACTACGATCCCGGCGGACATGATCGTCTGCATGCGGCCGCATCACAGGCACGCTGAGCATCATGACATTCTCGTCGCCAATTGTTTCGCGCAATCTGAAGCCTTGATGAACGGCTGGTGTCGTGCAGATGCGCCGCACCGCAATTTCGACGGTAACCGCCCCACCACCACGATTTGTCTGGACACGCTCGACCCGGCATCGCTTGGCGCGCTGATTGCACTCTACGAGCACAAGGTGTTCGTGCAGGGCGTGGTGTGGGGTATCAACTCCTTTGACCAATGGGGTGTCGAGTTCGGAAAGCGGCTTGCCGTCGTCATCGAAGCGCAGCTTTCCGCGCCTGATGCCGAGCAGTCGCACGACGGTTCCACCAACCAATTGATTGGCCGATACAAGGCGCGGCGCCATCGCCTGACACATGTGAGCACGCAATAAGACGATGAACCTCCCCCGACTGGTCGTATTTGGTGAAGCGCTGACGGATTTCATTCGCGAGGACGCGGGCCACTGGCGCAGCGTTGCAGGCGGCTCATGCTGGAACGTCGCGCGTGTCGCCGCCCGGCTCGGCGTGCCAACCGGTTTTGCCGGCACGGTGAGCCGTGACATGTTGGGTGATGAGCTGATGGCCCTGAGTGCCGAGGCCGGGCTCGACATGCGCTTCATGTGTCAAGTCGACCGCGCGCCGTTGCTGGCGATGGTCGTGTCGAAACAGCCGCCGCAGTATTTTTTTGTTGGCGAGAACAGCGCCGATCTCGCATTCGATCCGACCAACTTGCCAGGCGGCTGGCTTGATGCCGTGGAGATTGTCCATGTTGGTTCGCTCGGGATGGTGCGCGAACCGCTGGCTTCGCGCCTGATCGAGGTCGCGCAGGCCGTGCGCGATGCAGGCAAACGCATTTCGTTTGATCCGAACTTTCGCGCGCCAATGGCCGATTCGTCATACCGTGCGACGCTGCGCCAAATGGCGGGCCTGGCCAACTACATCAAGGTGTCTGACGAAGACCTGCGCGGATTATTTCCTGATCTCGATGAGGCCGCGGCACTCGCGCAGTTGCGTGCGTGGGCGCCCACGGCAGCCGTGCTGGTGACGCGCGGCGCCTTCGGCATGCAACTGCTGCACGGTGATGACGTGTTCGAGCAGCCAGCGTTTCCGGCCGCGGTGGTCGATACCGTCGGCTGTGGCGATGCGAGCGTCGGCGGCTGGATGGCAAGCTTGCTTGCCCGTCCCGACGCATCCGCGATTGAGCATGTGCGCCATGCAGCGGCGTGCGCCGCGGTTGTCTGCGCGCGTCGCGGGGCGTATGCGCCGACAATGGCGGAAGTCTCGGCGCTCGTCGAGCGTCGATAGCGCCTTACCATCACCGGGCCCGATATCTTCCATCGCCCTCGCTACTTCGAAGTTCTCTCCACTAAGAGCCGCTAACAAAACCGCCCTGGCGTCGTTGCGCCTCCCGCAGTGACGGACATTCGGTACGACTTGTCCTGTCTGCGTCGGCACGCCGAGCCAGGACGGTTTTGTTAGCGGCTCTAAGCCAACACCGAGCTGACACCGGGATTTCCCTAGGCTGACATCTGTGACGACATGTTATTAACTAAATCATGTTGATTTAATTAATGACGCCGGAAAACGGCGCGGCCCGGAGACAACATGAGAAGTCCGCACATCGGCCAGGGCAGCAACTCGGTCAACGTGCGCCGCTATAACGAGCGCCTGCTCCTCAAGGCGCTGCGGCGCGCGGGCAGCGCATCGAAGGCGGACCTCGCGCGCCTTGCCAATCTCACCGGGACTGCGGTCGGCAGCATCATCACGTCACTTTCTGACGCGAACCTCATCGAGTTCACCGGCCGCCGCGTTGAAGGCCAGCGCGGCCAGCCAGCGTCGCTGATCCGCCTTGATCCGCGCGGCGCGTTTGGCATCGGTGTCCGGCTGGACCGGATGCGGATCGAGACGGTTCTTGTCAACTTCGTGGGCGAAGTGCTCGGGCGCCGCTCGCACGACACGCTGCTCCCGCCGCCCGCCGCCGTGCTCGAAACCGTGCGGCAGGACATCGACGCAATGCAGCAACTGCTGTCCGCCAGCGAGCGCCAGCGGCTCGCTGGTGTCGGTGTCGGGCAGCCGTACAACCTGGGCAGCTGGCTGCGCGAGATCGGCTTGCCGGCCGACGCGTTTCGCGCTTGGGCCGAGGTCGACTTCGCCGCCGAGCTTGGTCGCGCGATTACGCTGCCAGTGTTCAGCGAGAACGACTGCAATGCCGCCACGATCGCAGAGCTGTTCTACGGCTGCGGGCGCCAGCACGACAACTTCGTCTATCTGTTCCTTGGGCCGGTCATCGGCGGCGGCATTGCGGTCGACGGCGATTGCCTGCGCGGGCGCACCGGCAACGCAGGCGACTTCGCGGTGATGCCCGTGCTGCCGAGCCGCCTGCCATCCGCTCCCGCCCCGAACGGCGCGTGGGACATCCTGCTCACTCGCACCTCGCTGAGCGCGCTGATCCGCCATGTGCGCTATTGCGGCGAGACCGTCGAGACACGCGCGGATCTGGAAGCGTGCATTACGCGTGGCACGCGGGCGGTCGACGAATGGGTCGACGACTGCGTTGACGCACTTGCCCCCGCGCTGCGCTCGGTGCTGTCGGTGCTGGATTCGTCGGTCGTCGTGTTTGATGCCGACACCGATGCGGGCCTGATCGACACGCTGATACAGCGCCTATCCGACGCGCTTGCCGAGATCACGCCCGAAGCGCGCGGCTTGCCGACGTTCGTTCGCGGCTCGTTCGGCCCGGACGCCGGCGCGATTGGCGCCGCAACGCTGCCCATGTTCTTCAATTTCTCGCCGCGCACCGGCATCCTCAAAGGTGCCAGCGTGCAAACGCAGGAGGTCAGCTATGTTGCGTTCTGAGGCGTCGCGCCCACTGCTCGAAATGCAGAGAATCAGCAAGACGTTCCCCGGCGTACGCGCACTCAACAACGTTAGTTTGGCGGTCTACCCTGGCGAAGTGCATTCGCTGATGGGCGAGAACGGTGCCGGCAAGTCGACGCTGATGAAGATCCTCTCGGGCGCCTACCAAGCGGATTCGGGTGGCGAAATCATGATCGACGGCAAGCCGCTCGTCGTCGATGGCCCGCTCGCCGCGCGCGATGCTGGTATCGCGGTGATTTACCAAGAGCTTTGCCTCGCACCGAACCTCACCGTGGCGGAGAACATCTACGTTGGCCGCGAACTGCGCCGCGGCAACAGTCGTTGGGGCATGATCGACCGCGCCGCGATGGCGCGTGGTTGCGTGGATGTGCTTCAACGCCTGGGCGCGAGCTTTGGGCCCGAAACGCTGGTCGGTACGCTGTCGATTGCCGAGCAGCAGTTGGTCGAGATCGCGCGTGCGGTGCACACGAAGGCGCGTGTGCTGGTGATGGACGAGCCCACGACGCCGCTATCGTCGCGCGAGACCGAGCACCTGTTCGCGCTCATCCGTCAATTGCGTGCCGAAGGCCTCGCCATCATCTACATCAGCCATCGGATGGATGAGATCTACGCGTTGTCCGACCGCGTGTCGGTGCTGCGCGACGGCGCCTACGTCGGCTCGCTGGACCGCGCGTCACTGTCGGCCGAGCGGCTCGTTGCCATGATGGTCGGCCGCGACATCTCCGGCTTCTACAAGAAGGAACACGCGCCATACGATCGGGGCCACCTGCTGCTGTCCGTGCGCGACGTTGCCGACGGCGCCCGCGTGCGTGGCTGCAGCCTCGACTTGCATGCTGGCGAGGTGCTCGGCATCGCAGGACTGGTCGGCGCGGGCCGAACTGAGCTTGCGCACCTGATCTTTGGCGCGCAACCGCGCACGCGCGGCGAGGTGACGCTAGGCGACAGAGCGTTCGGTGCACATTCGCCGCGCGATGCAATCGATGCGGGTCTCGCTTACTTGACCGAAGACCGCAAGCGGCAGGGCCTGTTCCTTGATATGAGCGTGCGCGACAACATCAACATTTCCGTTGCCGACCGCGATGCGCAAGGCGGTGTGCTCGACCTCGCGCGCGGCGCCAAGCGAGCACGCGACGCGATCTCCTCGCTGTCGATCCGTGTGCCGCATGCAAATGTGAATGCTGGCGCGCTGTCGGGCGGCAATCAGCAAAAGGTGCTGCTGTCGCGCTTGTTGGAAACCAAGCCGCGCGTGCTGATCCTCGACGAGCCGACGCGCGGCGTGGACATCGGCGCCAAATCGGAAATCTATCGAATCATCAATGAACTCGCGCGCGCCGGTGTCGGCGTGATCGTGATCTCCAGCGAGTTGCCCGAGTTGATCGGCATTGCCGATCGCGTGCTCGTGATGCGCGAAGGCACGATTGCCGGCGAACTCGGCGGTTACACCAACCAGCCGATCACGCAAGAGGCAATCATCGCACTGGCCACCGGCTCGCAAACAGCGTTGGCGCAAGCGCACTGAGTTGCGCCGCGAAGCGCTATTCCACCTACAGGTGAACGATATGAATCAGATCAAGCAGCGCGACCTTGCGTCCGCGCAAGCCTCTGTGGCCCCCGACCGTGCGTTGCAAGCGCGCCTTGTCAGTCATCGGGCTCGCATGCAGTCACTGATGCGCACGGCCGGCATGCTGCCCGTGCTGATGATTCTCTGCATCGGCTTTGGCGTCATGACCGAAGGATTCTTCACGGTGCAGAACCTGTCGATCGTCACGCAGCAGGCGTCGATCAATATCGTGCTTGCCGCTGGCATGACGTTTGTGATCCTGACGGGCGGCATCGACCTCTCCGTCGGTTCGGTTCTCTCGGCCGCAGCGGTTGCTGCGCTCATCGCGTCGAACATCCCCGGTTGGGGCGGCCTTGGGGTGCCGGCTGCACTGCTCGTCGGACTCGGGTTCGGGCTCGTCAACGGCGCGCTGGTTGCGTTCCTGCGCCTGCCGCCGTTCATTGTCACCCTCGGCGCGTTGACCGCCGTACGCGGTATCGCCCGTCTGATGGGCAACGATACGACCATTTTTAACCCGAAGCTGCCGTTCGCGTTCATTGGCAATGGCTCGATTCTGGGCGTGCCGTGGCTTGTCGTGATCGCCATCGCGGTGGTCGCGGGCTCGTGGTTCATCCTGCGCCGCACCGTGCTGGGCATGCGCATCTACTCGGTCGGCGGCAACCCCGAAGCAGCGCGCCTGGCGGGCATCAACGTGCGGGCGATCGAACTCTTCGTCTATGCGACATCAGGTCTGCTCGCCGGCCTCGGTGCGCTGATGTCGGCTGCTCGCCTTTATGCGGCGAACGGCTTGCAACTCGGCCAGTCGTATGAGCTCGACGCGATTGCCGCGGTGATTCTCGGCGGCACGAGCTTCGTTGGCGGCGTTGGCTCGATTGTTGGCACGCTGGTCGGTGCGCTGATCATCGCCGTGCTTTCGAATGGCTTGGTGCTGCTGGGCGTATCCGACATCTGGCAATACATCATCAAGGGCCTGGTCATCATTGGTGCGGTCACGCTGGACCGCTACCGCCGGCGCGAATCGGCCCGCACCTGATCTATCCCCATCTATTCAATACCTCAATACCGGCGCACACGCAGGTCCACGTGTGCGTCTTATTCACGGGCCATCTGGAGACGACGATATGCACAAATTCAAGGTCAAGGCGATGCAAGCCGGTATCGCATGCGCGATGGCGTTTGCGGGGATCGCCGCTCATGCGGCAGACAAACCGCTGAAATCGATCGGTGTAACGGTCGGCTCGCTCGGCAACCCGTACTTCGTCACCGTGGTGAAGGGGGCCGAGGCACGTGCGAAGGCAATCAACCCGAACGCGAAAGTCACCGCCGTATCGGCGGACTACGATTTGAACAAGCAATTCACGCAGATCGACAACTTCATCTCCGCACACGTCGACCTGATCCTATTGAACGCGGCCGATGCGAAGGCGATCGAGCCGGCGCTCAAGAAGGCGCAGGCAGCGGGCATCCCGGTCATCGCGGTCGACGTGGCGGCCGCCGGTGCCGACGCGACCGTGCAGACGAATAACGTGAAGGCCGGCGAGCTGGCGTGCGACTACCTGGCGAAAAAGCTGGGCGGCAAGGGCAACGTGATCATCGAGAACGGCCCGCAGGTGTCCGCCGTCATCGATCGGGTGAACGGCTGCAAGGCGGTGCTTGCCAAGAACCCTGGCATCAAGATCTTGTCCTCCGACCAGGATGGCAAGGGCTCGCGCGAAGGTGGCATGAGCGCAATGCAGGGCTATCTGACACGCTTCCCCAAGCTGGATGGCGTATTCACAATCAACGATCCGCAGGCCATTGGCAGCGATCTCGCCGCCAAGCAGCTCAACCGCAGCAACATCGTCATCACGTCGGTCGATGGTGCGCCGGACATTGAGACCGCGCTGCAAAGCAATACGCTCGTGCAGGCCTCGGCGAGCCAGGATCCGTGGGCCATGGCGCAGAAGGCCGTTGAGATCGGCTACGGCGTCATGAACGGCAAGAAGCCGGCCGACCCGATGGTCTTGCTCGATCCGCAACTTGTCACGCGCGACAACGTGAAGAGCTACAAGGGCTGGAGCGCGCACTAAGTCAATGAACCTGCCCCGACTGGTCGTCTTCGGCGAAGCGCTGACCGACTTTATCCGCGACGACGCCAATCATTGGCGCAGCCTTGCCGGCGGCTCGTGCTGGAACGTCGCGCGCGTGGG
>JGI24740J21852_10000028_pt1 | contig 48442 bp, 76 predicted proteins | sample KBSCornC6_FD_21852 | JGI IMG/M metagenome (IMG submission 21852) | reverse complement strand
GCCGCAAAGCCGGTGAACATTTCAGCCAGAGAGGCGACGCCATATCGCTCAATCGCGCGGGTAGCCTCGATGTGCTTCGCTATTGCTGCGATGTTGTCAGCTACTCGGTCGTATCGATCGCAGGGCAGGCAGTGAGGCTTGCCGGCGAGCGTGAAATAGAGGGCGACGCCGCGGTCGGCCGGCTCGGGCTGTCCAGAGCGTGGCAAACCATCAAGACGGAGCTGGACATTCGATGACAGGACATAATTCCGGGCGCCGAGGAGGTCGATCTCACGCTGCAGGCGGTTCAGCGCCTCGGCAACAGAGAGAGATTCCATCTGCGCCCAGCTTTGGCCGGATCGCTGTACCTTCTTCCCGAAGGTTGCGCGGGTGGGCGATTTCGTGCGTGGCCGCGAGATCGGCCATTGAAGCGGGAAGGCCTGTGTCACGCGGCACCTCCAATCTCGCTCACGATCCGATAGACCTCACGCGCCTGCTCGACGCTGCGAATTTCGGAAGTATGGTATTCCTCGACGCCGAGAACATGGGCGATCATCGAATATAGCTCGCGCCGGTCGTAACGCCGTGACTTCCAAAGTGGGTCAAGCACTTGATGGATCCGCTGGCGTTCGTACTTGATTTCCGGCGTCGAGATGCAGCCGAGCGGCTTTGTGGGGTTGGATGATTTATAGTGGCAGCCGACGAAGTTGCCGCAAGCATCGCACTTCCAGAAAGGAAGATCGTGCAAGTCCTTGCGGTGCGGATAGGTTTCGCGGCCCTTGGGGAGCCGGGCGGAAACATAGGCCTGGCAACCACAGCAGAAGATTGAGCGGCGTTTGCTCATTGGATCACGCCCTTCGGCTCAAGCATCTCCTTGAGCGGCAGGCCCTCGACGAACTCTCGGATCGCAAAACCGTGTTCGAGGTTCTTGTTCTCCTCGAAAATCTGCTTCACGGCGAAGAGAACATCCTGGATCCTAATGCCGGTTTTCTCGCCGTTCTCCCGATCGCGGGCAAACGCTTGCGACTTCGCGCGCCGAGCCACACCGGTAACCATTGCACCGGAGACGATGTGCTCCAGGCAAAAGTTAATGGCAACGTTCTTGGTTGAACCCTTTCCGTCCTTCGAGACCAAGCCGGAGACGATGTGGCCTTCATGGATGACGTAGTGCGGATTGAAGAAAGATTCCGTGCCGGCCATGACAAGATCGTCCAGCGCGTCGGAGGCCGGGACCGGGGCCAGCGTCTTGCGGAGGATATGCTCAACCGCTGCTCGGTTTGGGCGCTCAACCTTGATTTTCCGATCGCATCGACCGTCGCGAAGCAATGCCTCGTCGATCTCTTCCGGCCGGTTCGTGGCAAGGATCACGAAAGCGCCGAGCGAGTTCAGACCGTCCATTTCGGCCAGGAACTGCGCGACTTGGCTTTCCTCCCAAGGCGAGACGCGGCGTGTGCGGCCCGTGCGATCCGGGAATAGCACCTCGGCTTCATCGAAGAACACAGTCAGCGGGTGCTTATGGAAGGCGTGATATTCTCGGGCGAATGCAAAGATGCTCCGGATCGTCTTTTCAGTCACGCCGACATAAGGCGATTGGATCGACGGGCCGTTTACAACGAGGACTTCGGCCTTGGCGCCGTAGCTGCGGCCGACGGCGGCAGCAGCTGCTTTGGCGAACATGGTCTTGCCACAGCCGGGAGGACCAAAGAGTAACAAACCCTTTGGCGGCTTCATGCCGTAGTGATCGTAAAGCTCCGGATGAAGTTTGGGCTCCTCAATCGCCTCGACCAATGCGGCGCGGGCACTGTCGTTGCCGATCACGTCATCCCAGGCCGTATCGTGGTTGACTTCCAGCAGGTATTCTTTGACCGCTTCCCGAGCTTCCTTATAGGCAGCAGGTTCCGCATCAGCCTTCGGCCTATCAACTTCGAAGCTGAAAATCGGAGAAGGGTTGCGCATTGCGCGGCTCATTTCGTCACGCAACATCGCCATAATATCGCCAGATGATGGAGTTGCCATTCCAGAAATTCCTATTGGTGAGGAGTTGGTGAAGGATGGAACGCCGCGCGGCATGCCTCTGGCGACCTCGCGCGGAATGTGGGAATTGCATTCGGTGCAGTTCGGATCGCCACAGCCGCGCAACTCGAAACGTTCGGCTCGTGGGGGTTCTGGGATTTTATCGAAGCTCATCTTGCGGCTCCTTGGATCATAGGGGGAAAGGGGTTCGTTAGGCGGCCGGCGTTTAGCCATCGGTCGCTCCGCGGATGTCTTCGACGGTGCATTCCAACACCTCGGCAAAATGCTGAAGCGCCGGCCCGAGCCGTTTGGGGTCGTTGGCGATCGCACGGACGCTTTCACTGATCGCGCGGGCCTTATCGACACTCTCGGGCGAAAGCTCCTTGATCAGCGGAGCCCATTCGCGCTCGACGGCTTTGAGGGCTGCCGGCGAGACGCTGGTATCCGCAGCCATGGGGAGCATGTCCCGGGCAAACTTGATCAGCGTTTCGCGTTCTGAAGTGGGAGCGTCCGACGACGAGGCTTGGGGGGCGGTATCGTCGGACGCTGCGGAGGCGGAAAGGGTGCCGCTGTCCGCTGTATCCGGCTCGGATGGCATCGGGCCGGAATTGGTGGATCGAGTATCAAGGGATTCGCCTGTGTCAGGATCATGCGGCTCCTCGTCGACGTGCGCGGTTTCCTTCTTGAGGGTCGCGACATCGACGCCCGTCATATGGCTGAGAAGCTCGATCATGTTGTCGAGAGCTTCCTGCAGTTCCGGGTCTTCTAGCTCGGTCAGCGACTTCGGATACGACATGAACTGTCCGCCGACAGTCTTCGACAGGTTGACGATGCCCAAGGCGAGCTTGATGGCCTCGTGAGCTTCATCGCGCGTCTTCCATGGCGTCTTGCACTGCTTGACAACCAGACCCAGTACGGCGAACCACTTACGGACGAGGGGCCTGTCTTTCTCTTCTGTGAACGTGACGAAGACGATGGTTCCGCGGCGATACGAGTTCAGGCGCTCGGCGTCGAAGGGTCCGGCGGGAATGAGCCGGTTGCCCTCGATCGTCATGCGAAGCGGGGGGAAATCGGACTTGCTCATGCCGCACCGCCGATGCGCTTCTCAGCGCGCTTGCGGATCGCCTTGGCGATGCCCTGGTTGACTTCGCCCTGGGGCTTGCCGTCGAAACGGGCCATAGGGTCGAACTCGGTCCAAACCTCTTCCAGCGATGCCGTGTCGGAGACGACGGCGAGGGCTTCCTCGAGCTGCTCGAAGAACTCGTTATCGTCTACGATCTCATGTTGTGATCCGGTTTCAGATTCACGCTCTTCCGACTGGTCCGGCTCTGCATTGCTCTCTTCGGTTGGTTGGTCTGTGACGTCAATGACTTCCGCATCTTCGACAGGCGGCTTTGGCGGCTTCGGCGGCTTTGGCCTCGCAGGCTGCTCAGCCTGCGGGGTGACGTCGCGCATATCGTCGAGGTCGGCGATCTCGCGAGCTTCGAACTCATCGCGGATACCGCCAAGCACGTCGCCGAACAGTTCGCGGAGGCAATAGCCCGCAGCGCGCCAGGACAGCATGCGTTTCTGGAAGCGGTACCAAGGCGCGTCGTTCGGCTGCCCGTCCTTCCAAACCTTCTGCCCGTTCTCCAAGACTTGCTTTCGCACCGTCGGACGATCGTCCCAAAGGCGTGCATGCTTCGCGTCGGCGACGCTGAAGACTACGGTCTTTTCTTCGCCCGTGTCCGATCGCTTGGCTACGCAATAGCCAAAGGTGCGCTCATCTTCCGTCAGAGCGGCGTAGGCTTTAGCCGTCACGCCCGGCACTTCCTCTTCCGCTTCCTTGCTAGGAAGCACGCCGGCATCGCGCAGGATCTTTTTGTCATCCTTGGCGTAGCCGGTTTTCAGAAGCGCCACGCGCCCGGACTGGCGCACGACGTTGATGATACCATCGCCGTACAGCGCTGGCTTGCCGTTGATGACGGTAAAGCTCCGGAGAGAGACCATCGGCTTCAGGCCGAGCTCGGCACCGGCCATGATGGCGACGGTGACAGCGCTGATGGCATCATCGCCCTGCAGCCGGCCGATCAGCGCCGCAGGTGCCAGGCCGCCAAGATAGACGGCCTTGGCGATGCGGAATGTTTCTTCGAAGGTCTGCGGCACAATCGCCATGACCTGGCCGCCACCGGCAAGCGCCGGCATGCTCGGTTTCGTCTGGGTCTGGGTGTCCATGTCAGAAGTCCCACTTCGTCTCGACGGCCGGCGAAGCGGCTGTTCCGACTTCTGGCTTCGGATCGGCGCGGCGAAGGATTTCCTTCTCCGCCTTGTCAGATTCGGCCTTGATCTCGACGACCTCGACCTCTTTCGGGCCATGCTTGGTTTCGACCATGACCTTGTCGCCGGTCTGCAGCTCAAGGCCGGCCGGAACGAAATAATCATAGGTCTTGGCGTCTTCGGCCTTCTGCCATTTGAACTTGACGGCGGCGACGGCGCGGGTAGGGGAAAGCTGTTCGCTCATCGTACGGAAGCCTTTTCGGTTGTGGTGATACCGGGGATATCCTTGCGGCCGGCATCGATGGCGCGCTGCGCAAGCTTGCGGAGAATTTCCTGGCATTCGGGATGACCGGACATGTAGACGGCCAGCTTTTCCCAATCGGTGACTTGATCGAGAACGATCTTCGCGGCGACCGATGCATCCTTTCCGTAAGAGGCGTTGATCCGGCCTGCACCGGCGTCAGGCTGCGTTTCGACCTTGGGAGCTTCCATGACAGTCGTGTCGCCTTGCTGCTGGCGAGCAGCTTCCTCTGCGGCTCTCCGCGCGTCGTCGGCTTTACGCTCTTCCTCGCGCCGCCTGCGGAGCTTTTCAGTCTCCCAATCTTCGAGGGCCGATCGAACGGCATTCGCGCCATCCTTGGCCGACTTGACGAGCGGCATCCAAACCTTGTCGATCGCCTTTCCGGCCTCGAGGTGCGGGCGCTTCAGCTCGTCGCGCTTCTTGTCGGCATCGCCCGAAAGCTCATTTAGTCGGTTCCGGAGCGATTGCGCTTTGGCGGCCGTCTTGTCGTCAGCGATTTTCTGATAGGCGACCAGACCCTTCAGAGCGGCTTCGATCTGATCTTTAAGCGCATCGATCGGATCGACGTTGCCGGAGTTGTCGCCGATGCCCGGCTCTGGCGCCTTGACCTGGGCGGCAACTGTCGCGTCATCGTCCGGCCAGCCTTTGCCCTCAGTTGCAGCCGTATAGGCTTCGAAAGTCACCGGATACCGGCAGCAAAACGTCCAGATCTCATCTGCGCGCACTTCACGGCCGGCGCGATAGGCGACGAGCTGATCTGAACCTTCGGGGTAGAAGATCGCCACTGGCTCCCACGGACCATCCTTGAAGCGCGTCCGGTAATAGCCCTGCTGCGCATCCCCATCGTGAACCGGAAGGGTCTTGCCGATTGCGGCCGGGTTCTTGAGCGCAGCGCGCCACCAGCTCCACCGGTCGATGATTTTTGACGCAAGTGCGCCAATAGACTGCTCTGCCATAACGGCACTCCTGCTTGGAAATGGGTGACTATTCGGCCGCTTGGACCGCTGGCTCGCTAACCGGCGAGATCTCGGACACGACGCGAAACACTCGGTACCCGAGACGGTTGGCGAGATCTTCAAAGGCCTCTTCGACCTGCGTATCGCCGTAGAGCGGAATTTTTCCTTTGGTCGCTTCCTGCGCATATTTCATCAGCAGAGCTTCGCTCAGGTACCGAGCCGAAAGATGCTGGTTATAGGTCCGCATATCGTCCGACATGGCCGATCACTCTGCAGCGATTGAGTAAGGATATGCCGGAGCAGCCGGCGGGAAGTGGTTGAAGACGCCCTTCCACTCGCGCTCACGGACCTGTTCGGTCGTGAGGCCGACCAAACCGGTATGGAACGGCATGGGCTCGATGATGTTGTAGAGCGGACCGCCGAAGCCCTGCGCCTTCGCTTCCTCACGGAATTCATGGGCGCGGCGCATATAGTCGAGATAGCGAACCGAAGCCTTCGGAGCTTCCTTGCCTACACGGCGCAATTCGCGGACCTTGCGGATCACCTCGTCGAGGAGCTTCACGTATTCGCGCATCGCGTCGGCGTTGAGCTGGGCGGGCGTAGTCATGGCCGACCTCAGACGCAAAGCTGTTGAATGTTGGAAATCTTGGTGCGTAGGGTTTTGACCTCCGAGAGGAGGGATGACGTGCCAACGTCTTCGTCTCGACCGAAGTAGACGCCGAGCAAATCCGTTGGCTCGATCTTCAGAACCCGGCAGATCTCGACCAGGCTGCCGACCGAAATGCGGTTGGTGCCCTTCTCGTATTTCTGGACTTGCTGAAAGGTGACGCCGAGAGCCTTCGCAAGACCGGTCTGCGTTACACCGCGGATCTTGCGGAAATCCCTGACACGGGCACCGACTTCGACGTCGATATTTTCGATACGCTTTGCCATATTCGCCATCCTCTTAAGCGCGGCGAGGTTGTTCGAGGCTCGGGCCTCGCCGCTATCTCCGAGCTGCTGTTCACATGACGGCCTCCATGTTGGAGTGGGCGTCACTCTGCTTTCACCGCGATCCAGATCTGCCGAGGCGTCTTCGTGGTCGCTGTCTACGAGGATTGTTATATTCGGGAAAATTCCCAAATGCAAGGGAGAAATCCCGAATTTATGTTGCGCGTTCGGGAATAGTCCCTTATGCCTTTGGCATGGCAACGAAAAAAAATCTGAATGACCTATCGGGAAAGCGCCGCGAAATCGCGAAAACAGAAGCGATTCTCTATCCGCTTTTCTGGCGTGAAAGCCATGCTGGGCGCCGCGGTCAGTTCAAGGAATGGCGCAATGTCGCGATGCAAATTGTCGATAAGGCAAAAGCGAATGCAGCCTTTCGACTGCTAGCGGCCTTTGATGAGGTTTTCGAGCTAGATACATGCGAGATCATTGCTACCGACGCAAGAATCGCGACGGCTGCGGGACATTGCGCAACTAAGACTGTTCAAAGGGGAATTGCGGACTTGAAGGCCCTTGGCCTGATAGAAACGTCGACGGTTTGGCTCTCGAACGGAGAGAAGCTTGTCCGCGGGCGCAGGATCAGATTGTCTGTACCAGCAGACTTATCTGGAGTAATCGTCCCTGATTTTCGATAGCCACCCTCAAAAGCAAAAACGGCATTACACGATAGCAAACGAAGCTGGACGGCGAGCGCGAAGCGTTCGCTTTGGGTCAAGGGGCAACGCTCCTTGCGGGGTATGGGGTGGAACCCCATGAATATAATAGCCGCGCGCGCCCGCGTAAGGATGGACAACGGGTGTCCATATGATCGGGAAAATCATACGGACAACGGGTGTCCATATGAATTTAGATAGCAGTGCGCCTATATGAACCGGTGACGATACCCTTCACGATGATCTCCGTCCCCCCGTCGCCCTCGAGCTTTATCGGCTGATGGCGAGGATTCGAACTGCGTGGCATAAGCATTATGCCGTCCTCAGTCAGCTCGATCGCCTTGAGGGTCATTTCAATCAATGGGCCGTTATGTCGCTCCACATGGATTATTAGACCAGGTTTCAGGGCAACGCCGCTTTCCCAGTAATCGACGCACGTCACATAGCAGCCTTCTGGGTATTCCTTATCCATGGAATCCCCAATTACGAGAAGGGCATATTGCTTTGCGTGGGGAAAGCGCGGATCACGCGCCACCGGAATGATTTCACGTTCTTCGTTCTCATCGATAAGCGACCGGTCAACCCAACTTCCGGCCTGAATAGATCCTTGGACTTCCAAGCCCGAGACGCTCCCAATCGGCTTAACGCTCGATCTCTCCTCTCCAGACCCCATAAACCAGTCAGGCGTTGTATCGAGAGCCTCGGCAAGCTTTCTCAAGTTCTCGGCGTTTGGGCTTCGCGTTTTCCCTCTGAGGATATCACGCACGAAGCTGTCCCCAAGGCCGGCTTTCTTGGCCGTTTGGAGGGCATTGAGACCAAGCAGATCCATGCGGATGCGGAGGCGTTTTTGTAGGGACGTTTCCATGCCCGATAATCGCATTTCGGGAAATATCACGTCCATCGGGAAGTATCCCTTGACAATTCGGGAAATGTCCCGAATATGGCTGTCATGACACAGAGAGCCGAAATCACCGAACAAGACATCCGAGAAAGCCTCATCGCTCGAGCTACCTCGTATGCGACTAAGGCAAAGACGAGCTTTTCCGCGATGGGCATATCCGCCGTTGGGGACAGCAAATTTCTTAGCCGGGTCCAAAATCCCGATATCGGCTTCAACATCAAAACGTACCAGAAGATGGTTGAGTGGCTCGACGAGGCTGAGCGTCGTCTCCAGCAGGAGACCGCAGCATGAGCGTGTGGAACTTCGACATCGCCTCCGCCCCGCGAGATCGACAGATCCTGATGCGCACCACGCGCGACGGCGACAAGGTTTTCGTCACCAACTGGCTTGAGCCGACGAAGCATTGCCCGAGCGGCCGGTTCAACGGCTTTCCGGAGAACGCAAAGTCGTTGCTCGCCTGGTGCGATATCCCCGCATTCGAAAATACCCAAACCGATGCTGCTATTTCTCGCCCCGATGCCACCCCTTATCGGCCCGAGACTGAAAACAGATCGGATGAGGAGCCCTGCCAAGCGCGCGGCTTCGGGGAGATGCAGGACGAAGATGCGATCCATCTCCCCACCCGTTCCGACGGTGGTTTGAACATCGTCCACAAGCATAAGCAGATAAACGAACCCGAACCGGATCGATCATTCCTTATAACGCCTGAGGAAGAGAAAGAGCCGGCTTCGGTAGAGGCTGTGACCACAGCGGCCTCGGGCGGGGCAGGTGCATCTAAAGTCATCTGCCCCGCATTGATCGATGACGTTGGGGGACAGTGAGCGATGGTCGACCCCCAGGAAATATTCGATGCGCTTGAGGCGACGACTACAGGTCGCAAGCAGACCCGGGCATCGTTCCCGATCGCCAATGCCGAACGCCGAGACATCCTCAATCATCGCGATGGACTTCTCCACTTCCTCGAAGAGATCGACGGCGATCTTTCTGTCTCGGAACTTCGCGAGGCTTTGGAGGAATATCAATGACGAAGCAATCCGTCGGCATCTGCCTTGTAGCCCAGAACGCAGTTGAAGGCCGCACGCCGCACGATCGAGTGCAGGCAGAGCGACCGGCGAAAATCGAAACTCAAATCCAGGCGAGGGCGGCATGACTAGTTTCCGTGTGGGTCAGAAGGTCGTTTGCGTGAACGGCAAAATAAATGACCGTGAACTGGCAGACTTCTACCGCTCGGAGGGCATTGTTTTCCCGAGCACTGGCCGCGTGTACACTATCCGACAGGTCATTTGGCTTGAGACTTTCTACGCTCTTCGCCTTGAAGAGATCGTCAACCCAGTCGTTGAATACCAAACGATCACTTTAGAGCACGCGTTTCACGTCGATCGGTTCCGCCCTGTCGTCGCCCGCAAGACCGACATCAGCCAGTTCAGGGCTCTCTTGAATAGCCAGCCCTCAAAGGTGCCGGCATGATCGGGACCATCCTGGAAACCATCCTCGCTGCGATCGTCATCATCGGCTTCGTTGTATCGCTGCTTTGTTGCTTCGCCTGCCGTCGCTCCGGCCAAATCAGCCAGGAGGAGGGCCATCGCCAATGAGCTTCTTCCTTCTCGGCCTGCAATATGCCGCCGGCGCCTTCATAATCATTCTGATCGCGATCGTCGGCATGATGCTCCTGATGTGGATTGGGCGGCTCGTATACGGCCCGCAGACCAAGCCGGACGATAGCGGCGCTCCCGAGGGCGACGCCCGCAATTTCCGTGTTCCTTCCATCTATGACGATCATTTCTGGGATGACGTTTGATGATGACGGGCAACGCCATTCCACCATCGGATTCACGCGAGAGCCGCTTGGAACGTGCTCTCCGCGCTGAATATCCGCATTTCATTCCAGCATCGCAGCTTTGCAATCTCATCGGTCTTTCCTGGCAGTCTGACCCGGTTCGAGCTTTCACTCTGCTTTGCATCTCATTTTCCAAACTCAATCAGGAGCTTCTCGGTACCGGCTGGCAGGCCGTTCGTACCGGTCCGAACCCTGATGATTTCTATCGGCTGTCGCCCACGGGCTCCGGCTGAACTCCCTTCGTTAATCGCCGCTTCCCGCTGACAGGGAACCTAGCAGGAGCGGTGATTATGGACAGGGAAACTTCTGACCGAATTTCGGTCAAATCGACAAACCAGGGAAAGATGAAAGCAATGTTCGCAGTTGACGTTTTCACCCCCCAAGACGCCGACGAAATGGCTCGGCGCATGATCGAGCGCGAAAGTCGCGGCTATGGCGATCAGATGAACGCCTACGAAAAGGTTGCGGAGCGATGCGGCATGTCTGCTCGGCAACTTCGTCGGTTCTTATCGGGCGAGATCAAGAACCCCGGTTTCCGCCTTCTCGAAGGTATCAGAACCGGTTGGATTGGGCTTTGGCAGGCAGAAATCAAAAGACTGCAGAGGGAGCTGGACGCCCAGAAAGCGAGGTTTGGGAGTGACCATTTTATCGATCTTGAAGCTGAGGCTGAGGCTTTGGCTCAGAAGCTTGAAATTGCGATGGAAACAGCGAAAGGAAGGTGACCGATGATGGCAAGCGCCGGGCATAACACTCAGCTTAACGACGAGGAGAAGCAGGCGCTATGGGGCCATCACGTCCGGCGCCGGCTCGCTCACAAGACGAGATCCGACGAGCTCGCGGCCGAAGGCAAAGAGCTTAAGAAGGACGCCAAGAACGACGGCTTTTCCGAAGCCGAGATAAAAGACTTCATCGACTGCATGACGACCGACGACCCTCAGAAGAAGGTCGACAACTTCAATATGCTCAAGCGGAACCGGATCCGGCTTGGTCTTATCCAGGACGATCGCAACAGCGACCTGCTCGCTGACCGTGTCACCAACGAGCAGATGATCCATGCCGCCGGCGTCGAGGCTGGCCTTGCTGCTCTCGATCGGGTCTCGAAGAAATATGCCGCCGGTAGCCCCGAGGATCGCGCTTGGCTCGACGGATACGACGAGGGCCAGCGCATCGCCCGCGAAAACCTGCAATCGGCCATGGAAAAGCGCAGCGCTGCAAAGCAGGCCGCGACCAACGAAGCGCCGCCGGCGACAGGCGACGATCCTTTCGGCTCTGACGATGCCGAAGACGGCGACTGAGTTCCCCGGGCGGCTCGCCTTCCTCCCGGCTTGAGCCGCCTACCACTGTCCCGGTCGCGAATGACCGGGAGCCTTTTCCAAGAGTTTCAGATGACCCAAGGGAATTACTCATCCGAAGACGTCAGACGCGCGCGGCGGAATGCCGGCGCCCGCAAGCGTCGGGAGCGGGAAATCAACCGGATCATCACCGAGTACAAGCAAGGCCGTGGCGCGTCCTCTTGCATGGCCGAAATCATCAAGATCGTAGAGGGGAAGTCGTGACGACAATCTGGGGCTTTGACCCGTCTAAATCCACCGGCTGGGCCATATTCAGCCCCGAACAGCAGAAGCTTGATCGGAATTACTCGCATGTGAAATGCGGTGTCTTCCAGATGCCCGACAAGGCCGACCACTATTACACCGGCGACCAGATCGGCTTGAAGGTCGCGGCCCTGATCCGCGAGCATGGAAAGCCGGATTGGGTTGTCCTCGAAGAACAATCTCTTGCCAAGATCGGCAACACCAGCGCCGACGCGATGCTCTACCCGTGGATTGCGACAACGGCGATCGTTTCGACAATCGCCAACTTCGGCATTCCATATGGCACGCTTCCACCCGGTACCTGGCGCAAAAGCTTCTACGGGCAGACATTCAAGCCGCCGCTCGACAAGAACGGTAAGAAGGACTGGAAAGCCGCCGCTGTAAGCCAATGCGAGCTGATTGGCATCAAGCTCCCCACGCAAAAGACCTTGGCCCACAATGCCGCTGAGGCTTGCGCTCTGGCTATCTGCTGGGGTGTCCGAGACATGAAGGTCCATGCCGGCCGTTACCAGCAGCCGCTTATGGATCTCCGCATGCAGCGCAACGAGCGCGCGGGAGTTGCCGCATGACGGAAGCCCGCTCCATACTTGACGGGCGCTGCACGATTCATGTCAGCGATTGCCTCGATGTCATGCGTTCCATGCCGACAGGGTCCGTCGACTGTGTCGTAACCTCTCCTCCATATTGGGGCCTTCGCGATTACGGTGTAGCCGGACAGATCGGGCTTGAGCCGACGCTCGGCGAACACCTCGAGGTAATGGTCACTGTCTTCCGTGAAATCCGACGTATCCTAAAGGCGCACGGAACTGTCTGGGTGAATTACGGCGACTGCTACGCGGCCCAGCCGAACGGGAAATCGGCGGCAGCCTATAAGGCGGATGGCAGCGACGACAGAACATTCCGCGATAAGCCGTTCTCTACAGTCGGCCCCATATTGCAGCCCGACGCACGCGGGCCGCAACGGGCTGGTGCGAAGGAGGCATATCGATCTGACAGCGGTTATACCGTTCGACCAGGTGGATATTTGAAGCCGAAGGATCTTTGCATGATCCCGAACCGGCTCGCCATCGCCCTGCAGGATGATGGTTGGTGGGTCAGGTCGGAGATCATCTGGAACAAGACTAACCCGAAGCCCGAGTCCATCGACGATCGGCCGGCGGCGGTTCACGAGAAGATCTGGCTGCTGACGAAAAGTGAGCGGTATTTCTTCGACGCTGAATCCCTGAAGGAGCCGACCACCGGGAATGCCCACGCGCGGCGTAAGGATGGGCAGTATAAGCCGGCCAAGGGCAGCACTGCTGGACAAAACCGCGAAGGCACATGGGTTGAGACCTATGTGCCAGATCTGCGCAACGGCCGAAACGTCTGGACCTTCAATATCGAGGGCTATCGCGGCGCTCACTTCGCCACTTTCCCGCGGGAGCTTGCCCGCCGTTGCATCCTAGCGGGAACCCCGAAGACCGTCTGCGGCTGCTGTGGCGCTGCTGAAGGCTGCGGGCCAATCTGCGAAACGTTCGATCGTATGCCGGGCATAGTCCTCGATCCCTTTGGAGGATCCGGAACCGTTGCGCTGGTTGCTGAGCAGCACGGCTATCGCAGCGCATTGATCGAACTCAAGCCAGAATATGCCGACATCGCCGAGGGGCGAATTGTGGGCAAGACCCGACTTCCCAAGCAATCAGAACCTGACGAGGTGGCAGCATGAACGCTCATCCGCGCGACTTCACCTCCGATAACCGCTTGCTGGACGGCATCTCCGCAGAGGACGTCCTCACAGCCGAACAAGATATCCTTTCGGCGATCCTCGGCAACAATACCATTCTGGCGGAATGCGGCCTCAAGGCAGATGACTTCGAGGAGGCACTGCACCGTAAGATCTTCGAGGAAGCAGAAAGGCTCTTCGCGGCAAACCATCCGGTGACACCCGTAAATCTGAAGCCGGCAATGCCTAAGGCGATCGCCGGCCTATCGATTACCCCGGCACAGTACCTGACCAATATGCTTGCCGAAGGGCTGAACATGCGGCCGGAGCGCATTGAGGCTGCCCTGCAGATTATCAAGGGCGCCGCATTGTCCCGGCAGCTTTCCCGGGAAGCTGAGTTCGCCGCCACGATGGCGAAGGAAGGGCATACCCTTCTCACGCTTGGGGACGAGATCGAGCAGCTCGAAGCTCGCCTGAAGGACATGCGGTCTCGCTTCGCCGAAACGACGGCTATTGCGGCGCCCGGTTCCTCTTATCTCGCAGCCTTCCAGGCGTCGGCCCGGCGCGACGGTGTTATCGGCGTTCCGATCGCTTTGTCGGAAATTGCCAAGGTTCTCTCGGAGCCGGTCTTCGAGGCTGGCAACCTGTACGGGCTGCTTTCCTCATCCGGCGAGGGAAAATCGTCTCTGACGATGCAGCTCATCTACCACGCGGTCTACGAGGGACATCCGGTCCTTTTCCTCTCCTATGACCAGTCAGCGGCTCAATGCGTGCGGCAAATGATCGCCCAGGTTCACGAGATCAGTGTTAGGCAGCAGCGCGAACCCATGCGGCTGATGAGCCAGGCCCAGCAGGATCTATGCGTTCAGTTCGCGACGTGGATCAATGAGCAGCCATTCGAGATCATCCGCTGCCAGCGCGAAGGAGTTGACCGGCTGGTGACCTATGCCCGCCGGTTCATCAAGAAGCGGGCCAACGGCAAGACGCCGTTCATTGTGATCGACCACATCGGCAAGGTGAAACCTCGCGATCCGAAGCTTTCCCCCGATCGGATTTCAGGCGAGGTCACCGTCGAGCTGAAATCGCTTGCAGATGAGACCGGCTCGGCGGTCCTGATCCTCAACCAGAGAAACGGGCAAGGCACGATCCGCGACAATCCCCGCCCGATATCAAGAGACCTCTACGGCGGCGAGGGCGCCCGTGCGGACTACGACGCCGTCCTTACCCTCTATCGCCCTGAGAAATACAAGCAGGAGCGAATGAAGGTCGCCGTCACCGACAAGGATTGGGCGCTGATCAACAAGACGTTTGGATCGGACATCGAGGGCATCGCCGAAATCGCGTCGATCAAGGTCCGCTTCGGTGATCCGTCCATCGTCGAAACCCTGAAATTCGAAGCGGAATACACGCGCTACCGGTCCAATCAGCCGGCGCGGACGGGGGATTTGTTCTGATGCAGCAGCTTTCCATGTTCGATTTGATGATGCCGCCACCGGCGCCGGTGGTCACAAAGCCCTGGACGCCGCCACCTCGCCGGGAATTCATGACGCGTGCCTATGGCGTATGGGAAGCTATGGAAATCGATGTCGCCGAGCGCGATCCAATCGAAATTGAAGTTCGCGGCATACCGACACTCATCAGATTTTCGTCTGTCTTCCAGACCTACGCTGTTGAGCCGCCAGGTTCGATTTATTGGTCGGAGACAGGATTTCGTTCGTTCGCTGGCGTCTATCAAGTAGCCGGCGAGAACGAATATTCGCCTGACGAAATCCGCCAGATCATCGAAGCCATGATCGACAGCAAACACGGCTGCAACGGCAAGATGACCAAATGGTGGCCGGATTATTGCCGCCAATGGCGTCAGAACAAGGATTTTGCAGACCGCTGCAAGCGGGAAACTACATGGGATCAGTGGGGAGAAGAAAAGCACGCGGAGCATTGGGGAAACCACGACGCCCGACAGGCCGCCGCGCTTGATCGTATGGCGGCGGAAGGTATCGACCCTGAGGAAGTGTGGAGGACGCGCCGATGACGACGCCTGTCCTCGATACCGTCCGCGCGCTGCTGAAGTGCAAATCCTTCACGACTATCGCTGAAATCGCATCGATGGCCGGCCTGAAGCGAATGGACGTCCTCCAAGTCGTCAACGCCAATCTCGACCTGATCAAACGGGATGCCAAGCGCGGCCGGATTATCGGCTTCGACCTGCACGGGCCACTCCGAAAGCAGCTCTGGGATAGCGGCAAGTTCTGGAAGCAGGACACCTATGGCGCCTGGTCACATGAAGGCGACTGCATCCTTCTGGCCGATTGCCAGAAGGAATTGGCGGATCGCTTGAAGAAGCAGCAAATCGTCGGCGCGTTCGGCGACAGCTATTATGTCGGCGTCATCCATCTCACCCCTCAAAACATCGCAGCCGTTGAGGCTGAAGGCATTCGGCCATGGACCGAAGCCGTGATCGACGATCGCCTTTGGAAGGAAGAAGCATGAACGAGTTCGCAGGTTACACGCGTCCAGTCCCCGGCGGCCATTGGGCAATGCTGCGTTTCGCCCGCGACGGCCATCCAAAGCCTCTCATGGATGGCGACAAGCCTTTTGTCTTCCCGACTGAGGTTGAAGCGCTGCGGGCCGTCAATCGCCATCTGCTGGCTTATTTCAACGGTCACCTCGTTCGCGACGGCGAAGTCATCAAGGCTGTTTCCGAAGCGGACACCCATTTCAATCTCAAGCCGTTCGTCAAACAGCGGGGCAAGTCGCGGCTGATCGAGGTCGAGCGCCGGAGGATGCCGGCATGACGCCTTGGAGATGGTGGGCCGGAGAGCTCGATGACGATGTTTACAATCTGGCCGTCGATGAGCCGACGCGAGACGCAGCGATTTCGGCGGCATGTCGCGAGCTGAGAGCCGGTGACAGGTTCCGTATCATAGAGGCGCGGTCGAGCACTGATCGCCGCTACGAGGGCTCGGATTTCGTGCCGTTTGTGCGGACGCGCAATGCTGAGATCATCACCGTTGGACCGCACGAGGTGCCGGCATGATGCAAGTCGACGCAAAGACCTATGCCACCGGCGCCGAAATGATAGACGCCTATCGCCTGCTTCAACAGCGCCTCAGAGCCGCACCGCTGCGCCGGTCGGTACCGACGCCTGTTCCGAAGCCGCCGGCTCCCATGCTCATACAGCGCGAGCCGCTACCGCACCTGCCTTACTGGATGGGCTGCGACATAGAATTCGATGCCCACGTACATGCCTGGCGCGCATGGCGGGGAATCCACGAGCGCAACAGCAGCCTGTATGTCAGGAACCGCGCCGCAGAGCTCGGTTTTTCATTCGACAAGATCCGGAGCCCTGATCGTCATCGCAAGGTCGTCGCCGCTCGTCAGTTGCTGATGTACGAGGTCAAGAAGCTCTTCGACCGATCCTATCCGGAAATCGGTCGGCTTTTCGGCGGTCGCGACCATACGACTGTTCTGCATGCCGTCAAAAAGATCGAGCGATTGAAGGCGGAGGGGAAGCTATGACCGACCGCATCTCCTGCTGTGTCCCGTTTTGTCGCCGCACCCATGCCAATCCCAAGGGATGGGTGGAGTGGGTCTGTGGGAAGCATTGGGCGATGGTGTCGAAGTCCCTACGCCGCAGGCGAGCGAAGGTGCAGCGGGCTATTAAGCGGGAGAGCGATCCAGACCGGGTGAGCCGCCTCTATTACTGCGATGAGGTTCTTTGGCGCAAGGGGTTGAAGCAAGCGATCGAAAGGGCTGCCGGCATATGAACCAGCCAGCCTCCCATCCCTGCGACATCTACAAGGTAGCGCGCCAATGCGGCGTTAAGCTATTCGACGGCCATCTGCATAGCCCGACAAGCCGGAAGCCATTCGAGTGCTACTGCAAGCCGACGGTGCGCGAGATCGGCAGGGAATATGGTGAGGATCATCTGAAGCTCGTCTTCATGCTGATGACCGGCACCAAGGGGAATGCGGCGGAACTCTACAGCGACATGATCAAGGCGGTGTCATCCGTCCTAATCCAGAACCCGGCCTTGGTGCGCTCGCCGTCATTGGTCAGTGACTTCAATGGGCTCGACCTCGGCAGCCTCCGGCGCAAGGCCAAGGCAATGAACTGCGGCATCCCGACAACCCATGTTCTCCGCGTGTTGATCGGGGTGAAATTCTACAAGCCCGTGCAGGGCGATCTTTTGGACATGATCGGAGAAGCGGCATGAACATGGCAGTGTTCCATGACTGGACGTACGAACAAGTGAAGGGGCGGGTGATCGAGGCCGCCGAGACCCTGGCAGCATCGCCGGCTGCCCTCGGCCCCAGAATGAAGAGCGGTGCTTTCGGGGAGATGGTGTCGGCCGTCATCGCAACGGAATATGATCGGGCGCCGTCCTACCGCCGCATCATCTCCGCCGGCGCACTCAGCCGCATGGAAGAGACATGGACATGGATCAACGCGTACCTGGAAGAGGCGGAACGCAAGCTTGTCTATGACTATGGTTTCATAAAGAGCCGCAAGGGCATGTTTTTAGAGCGCTATCTCGAACAGAACGACATGGTGAGACGAACTTTCGAAAGAAAAATTCAGCGGTATTGTCAAATAATTGCGGACAATCTCAACCAAATGCATCGCGCTCGGTTGACAATCGATCTGGACGGCGTGTCGCAAAACAGCGTAGAACACGCATCAACAACGGTATCGTCCGACAAACGCGACCACGGGCCAGCCTACTGGATCGCACCGGACGGCAAGCCGCAGATCGACCCTACGCTGGCATCGTCCAGAGTAATCGAACCCCGAGACATTCGGGCGCGGCATTCTGATCGAAACAGGAGCTTGGGAGTGAAAACTCCGGCATGACTTGGGGTAGGTTCCAAGGGATCGGGGTATCCTGGTCGCGAGGTAAGGCTGCAGCGCCGCCCCATAGCCCGGGCTTCGGCTCGGGCACCATTTACGCAGGCAGGGCAAACGGTAAGCCGCGTGGCTCATAACCTCGAAAGATCCGGTTCGACTCCGGAGCCTGCAACCAATCAGCCCGTCACCTTCACCGGTCGGCGGGTTTTTCTTCGCCAGCCATCCGCGTCCGGCGGTAACCGGACCAATAAAGGAGAAGACGAATGTCCGTCCAAGCCATGTTCTACGTGAAGGAAATCAATCACCGGGCCACGGGGCAAGCCGATGCGGTCAACGTCGAGGTAAAGCTCGGCGCGGCCTTCGGCACCTATCTTAAGGGTTTGCCCGAGGGTAATGGCGATTGGTCCAAGTGGACGCCGTCTGGTGACATCGCCATGACGATCACCAATCCGGCTGCCATCGATCAGTTCGAAATTGGTGCCGTTTATCAGCTGACCTTCGACAGGGTCTCCTAATCCATTCCGAAGAGAGCGGGCCTTTCGGCTTGTTCCCGGCGACAAGACCATGGCTTCACTCGTGGCAGAAGATGCCGCGCCGCCGCTCCGGGGTCCTGAGCCCTTTCATATACGGCGCTAAGTGGGTCAGCCGGATCACTTCTTTTTCAAGGCGTCCATGATCTGAGTATGCAAGACAATTGGATCGATCGTCGCGCCAAGGATGGTCGAGCAGTGTATGCAGGTCAATGCGACCGCCGGGTATGTTGGCCGCAGATTGAACGCATCTCGCGCGTCTTTGTTTTCATAGTTGAAGTGATGGACGTCTTGTTCGCATTTCGGGCATTTCGCTACCATCTCACCCTCCAAAGGTTAGGCCATGCCAGTCCTGAAAAACGCTCGGCACGAGATGTTTGCGCAGGCACTTGCAAAAGGTAAGAGCGCAACCGAGGCATATCAGGACGCAGGCTATAAGCCTGATCGTAAGAATGCAGCACGTCTGACGACAAAAGACGACATTCGACGGCGCGTCGCTGAGATCAAGTCCAGAGTGGCCGAAAAGGCTGAATGGACGGCCGCTGACAGGCTCATGGGTCTTAAGTCGATCTTCGACGCCTCAGCAGCGGATGACCGCCGCACCGCCATTGCCGCCATAGCAGAGGCAAACAAGATGCAAGGTAGCTATCCGCCGGCGCAACACCGCATCGCCGGTCCGAATGGCGGCCCGATCCAAACCGTTGACCTCACCAACGCATCGGAAGAGCAACTGAATGCACTCGAAGCCATCTTTGGCCCGCTTGCCGGATCCGGCGACGATGATGCGGGCGATCAGGGCGGAGAGGAAACGCAGAGCTGAGCTAGCCGAGCAGGAGCGGACCGCACGGGACGCCGAACGCATCCGGGCGCAATGTCAAACCTTGGAAGGGTTCATTCGGGAGTTCTGGACGGTCCTGGAGCCTAAGCGGGAACTGCGGTTCGGATGGGCGCTTCGGGCGATGTGCAAGCATCTCGAAGCAGTGACGGCCGGCAAGATCCAGTTCCTGATGATGACCGTGCCGCCGGGCATGATGAAATCCCTCCTGATGGTCTTCTGGACCGCTTGGGAGTGGGGCGCCTGCGAGCGATCCGATATCCAGGTCTTGGCGACGTCATACAGTCAGCCGAACGTCCTTCGAGACAACATCAAGCTTCGCCGTCTGGTGGAGAGCCCAAAGTTTCAGACGCTTTGGCCACTCAAGCTTCGTGACGATCAAAACGCCAAGGGAAAGTTCGAGAATACCGGCAACGGCTTCAGCGAGGCGCGCCCCTTCAGTTCCATGACCGGTGGACGCGGCGACCGGGTAAAGATCGACGACCCGCACTCCACCGAGACGGCGGAAAGCGATACCGAGCGCCAGACGGCAGTTCGCATTTTCCGGGAAGGTATTTCGGACCGCCTGAACGATGTCACCACATCGGCGATCGTCATCATCATGCAGCGCCTGCATGCGCAGGACGTGGCGGCGGTAGCGCTGCAGCTCGATATCGGCTTCGTGCATCTGAACCTGCCGATGGAGTTCGAACCGGAGAACGCGTGCCGGACCTATGTCGATGGCGAGTTATTCTTTGAGGATCCTCGGACCGAAGAAGGGGAATTGCTTTTCCCCGAGCGGTTCCCGCGATCGGAGATCGAACGCCTCAAGAAGGCCAAGGGCTCCTACGCTTACGCAGGACAGTACCAGCAGCGGCCGACGCCGCGATCTGGCGGCATGTTCCAGCGTGGTGACTTTGAAATCGTGGATGTCGTTCCGGCCGGCGCGCGACGCTGCAGGGCTTGGGACTTCGCCGCATCTGTCGCGAAACCTGGCAAGCAGCCTGATTGGACGGTCGGCCTCAAGATGGCCTACGTCGACAACGTCTTCTACGTCGAGGATGTGCGCCGCGATCGCTGGTCGCCGTCGGATGTCGAGAAGAACCTGAAGAATGCAGCCACACAGGACGGACCGTTCGTGACAGTTCGAATGCCGCAAGACCCAGGCGCTGCCGGTAAGGCGGATGCCGGGACAAAGATCAAGCTGCTCGCGGGATTTGATGTGAAGGCCGTGCCGCCTACAGGTGACAAGGCAACGCGAGCGAAGCCAGCTTCTGCCCAAGCGGAGGCCGGCAATGTGAAGCTTGTCCGCGGTGATTGGAACGAAGCGTTCCTTGATGAGCTCTGCTCGTTTCCGAACGGACAGTTCGATGACCAGGTCGATGCCTTCGCCGATGCTCTGAACGAGCTCGCCCTTGGCGACACCTTCGATGAAAACATGTGGAAGAGGCTAGCCGGATAATGTCAAGACGCCGCAGCAGCCGAATCCAACAGCGCTGGACGCAAGCGCCACCGGCCAAGACGAACGACAGCTTTCAGAACTTCGCGGCTCGGACCGGCGTCGGCACCGATAGCATGGCGACCGGCACCACATACGGTCTCAACCCAATCAGCCGCAATCGTGTGCTGCTCGAGTTCATGTATCGAGGCTCGTGGCTGGTCGGCAAAGCAGTCGATGTTCCCGCCGAGGACATGACCCGAGCCGGCATCGATCTGAACGGCACGACATCGCCTGACGATATAGAAGAGCTGCAGGGCGCGCTGGAGCGCCTGAGGATCTGGAAAGCCATCAGCAACACGATCAAATGGGCGCGGCTATACGGTGGCGCGATCGCTGTGATGCTGATTGACGGCCAGGATGTCGAAACACCTCTTCGTCCTGAAACGGTGACCAAGGGGCAATTCAAGGGCTTGCTCGTTCTTGACCGCTGGATGGTGCAGCCGTCGATCGAAAAGCCGGTGACGGACTTCGGCCCCGATCTCGGCCAGCCGATGGAATATGTGGTCAACCAGAATGCACCGGCGCTGATGAACAAGCGCGTGCATTATTCCCGCGTGATCCGGATCGAAGGCTATGAGCTGCCGTTCCAGCAGAAGATCACCGAGAATGGTTGGGGTCTCAGCGTCCTTGAGCGCCTGTATGATCGCCTCATCGCGTTCGATAGCGCGACGCAAGGCGCGGCACAGCTTATCTACAAGGCCCATCTGCGCACCTATAAGGTCAAGGATCTCCGCAGGGTGATCTCCGCCGGCGGCGCGGTTCTGGAAGCGCTGCTCAAGCAAATGGACATGGTCCGCAAGTTTCAGTCCAACGAGGGCATGACCCTCATGGATGCGGAAGACGACTTCGAAGCCCATCAGTACACCTTCGCAGGACTGTCGGATATTACGCTGCAGTTCGCTCAGCAGCTGTCCGGCGCGATCGACATCCCGATTGTCCGCCTGTTCGGCCAGTCGCCGGCGGGAATGAACGCCACAGGCGAAAGCGATCTGCGGAACTATTACGACTTCATCAATGCTCAGCAGGAGGATCGTCTCCGGCCTGGTTTGGCAGCACTCCTTCAAGTCCTGCACCGGTCAGAGCTCGGCATCGAGCCTCCGAAGTCCTTCAACTTCCGCTTCAACCCGCTGTGGCAAATGAGCGAGAAGGAGCGGGCCGACATCGCGACCGCAGTGTCTACCGCAGTGACCAACGTCGAAGGTGCAAGCATCATCAGCCGCGCCACCGCTCTCAAGGAACTGCGGCAATCGTCTGATATCACTGGAATCTTTTCGAACATCTCCGATGAGGAGATCAAGGAAGCAGAAGGCGAAGAACCGCCCGGCGCCGAGGGAGCGATCGAGCCAGTCGACGAGCCCGACCAGGATCCGCTCGAGCAAGAGCAGAACGAAGCCGAGCCGGCGCTGTCTGTTGTGACCGGAGGCAAGAAATGAAGTTTCGGGATAAAGCGGAGGGAAGATCAGCCTTCATCCGCGCCCGGAAGGTGGAAGCACGATACGCCGCTCAGCTCCGCAAGATCGCGCGGCATGTCGGCGACATCGTCAAGGCATTCTCGCCCGACGACCCGCTCCTGTCCAACAAGGTCGGCGAGGCGCTGCGTCGCTACGGCGATATCATCGGCGGCTGGGCAGAAGCGACCGCAAAGCGGATGGTCGAAGATGTCGCTGCCCGCGACAAAGCGGCATGGATGGAAGTATCCCGCCGCATGGGCCGCGGACTTCGCCAAGAGCTCGAGACGGCCCCGACCGGCCGCGTGATGCGCGAACGGCTCGACGAGCAGGTATCGCTCATCAAGAGCATTCCGCTCGACGCCGCCCAGCGAGTCCGCGATCTCGCGAATGAGGGCATCGTCCAAGGGCGCCGGTCCAACTACATCGCCGAAGAGATCATGAAATCCGGGGATGTGGCCAAGAGCCGGGCGAACATGATCGCGCGGACCGAGGTTAGCCGGACGGCCACGGAACTAACGCGGGCGAGAGCCGAGCATGTCGGCAGCACGATGTTCATTTGGCGGACGGCGGGCGACAGCGATGTTCGCGATAGTCACCGGGCGCTGAATGGGAAAGCTTTCCGCTGGGATGATCCGCCGGAGTGCGATCCGGGATATCGAGCTCTTCCGGGGGCTATCTTCAATTGCCGGTGTTATCCGGAGCCGATCTTACCAGAAGAATAGGAACAAAGACCGTGAACGGATGCAGGATCGGCAAAGTGAAGCTCAGGAATGGCGTCGAGGTGCTGAGATTTCCGACGCCGGCGCGTGACGATGTCCAAAAGGTCATGGTCGAATGGGCTGCGTATATCGCAGCATCATTCAAGCCAGGCGAGCTCAACGGCTTTTGTGTCATGGCGTGGTCTAAAGACAACACATTGACGGAAATCCAGATCATTACACCAGACGCAGTCTCGACCTCGACTGCGCCGGCGTATGTCGCAGAGGAAGTTCGCCGACAGCTTCATCGGAAAGGTTACTGGTGAATTCCAGATTATTCCAATCGATCAAGAACACGCTGCGCCCGCTCACCAATAGCGCCACCTTCGGCCGCGAGCTCGGTCAGAACCGCAGCCGCGGACTGAATGAATGCTGCGGCATCCGCCTCTAGCGTCTGATCCTGTGGAACATTCGGGAACGTATCAACGAAGCTCGCTCGAGCAAGTTCGTTCAACTCTTCAACCAGTTCTTCGGGACTGAGGCGGGGCAGCGTCATGCCCCCATCCATACACATCGCATTCATCAAAACAAGGATGGCACATGCCTCTTGCGCAGGGTTCTTCGCGGGAAGTGATCAAGGGGTTAAGCTGAAACCGCTGAAATCTGCACCTTCCAGCGGCATTCTTCCCCCTTAAGCGTGGCCGTCTGTGCAGCGGAGCACGCAAAGGGACTTATGCTATAGCATGGGGCGACAATAGTATGGAAGATACCAAGGGCTTTAGCTGATCACGAAAACTTCCTGTAATTCGCCAACGTCAGTTTTAGCTGATGGCTCGATGAAGTCGCCGAGATCGTGTTCGCCGCGTCGTTGAAGCTCGACTGTCGCTGTTTCTCGCGCAAGGTTGATCCAAGTATCGAGATCCTGAAAGGCAACCGGCATATCATCCGGCAGTCCTTCAAGCTCCTTGCGGAGTTCGGCTACGGTCATGGGGTCTCATCCTGATTGGAAAAGAATTTCTCTGCTTCTCTGATCTCTTCGGGCGAAACAGAGAAATCGTCATCGTCAAAGCTTATTGCGTCTGCTGGCATTGGATTATCAGAAATCAGCAAGCCTATGGTCGCAGCTGGCAACGGTACGGAAGAGTCACTTTGAGGAGCAGGAACGCCGTGGGGGACCTGTATCCTCGAAAAGTCCACGGTTATCAAGCCACGATGAGCTTCGGTCACTGGGCTTCCCTTTCAAGGATGGAGAGATAATCCGCCGTCCACTCTTCGGTTGGCGCGATATGACGAAAGACGGCGATTAGCGTAGCGTTATGCTCAGCCATCAGACTGATATCTCCGAGGGCGATGCGACCATCAAGTTCATCGAGTTTGGCGAGCTGATCACGCAATAAGGGATCGCCCAAGGCTAGTTGCGATATTCTGGCGAGGTGACGACGCATTTCGCGGAACGATTCTTCGGTTGTCTGTTGATCCGGTTCAAATCGTATCTTCGAAACGTCAATGGTCACGAGGGGCTGCAGCTCTTTGGTCATCGGTTCACTCAATTGGTGGCAGGCCGAACGCAATTGCCGCGCAGGCGAGGGCAACAGTCAAGGGGATAGGGCGCTCTTCGGCTTCATATTGGCCCAAGGTGCGGCGTCCGATCCCGATTTTCTCGGCAAAAGCCGTCTTCGAAAGTTTCAGGCGCTTTCGTAACGCAGTCAATGATGCGGCTGTCATCGTCGCACCATAGCGCAAAGGTGCGCAAAAACTCAAGGAAATAGCGCAGTTCTGCGCAACATGAGGATGTCGATGCCGTTACAAGCCGGTTCATCGCAGGCGACGATTTCTGCCAACATAGCGGAGCTCGTGCGCTCCAGACACAAGCCAGATCAGGCGGCGGCTATCGCCTATCGAGAGGCAGGTGAGACGCGCGACGACGAGGAAAGCACTCGCATCAGCTTCTATGCACCGACGGAGCTCGGCCCGAAGCAGCGGGAAACGCCCGAAGGCTATCTCGTCTGTGAAGACGTGCCAATCGCGCGCACCGGCGAGCTGGTCTACGTGCCGGGCGAGATCGAAGCCACCCAGGGCCAGGAGCCGCTAAAAGCCGGCCGGGATGGCGTGATCCGCGTCATGCGGGAAGAGGATCAGGTTTTCGACCCGGTCTCGATGGCGTCGTTTCTCGGCAAACCGGTGACGATCGAGCATCCGGACGAGTGGGTCACCCCAGAAAACTGGCGATCTCTCGCCATCGGCGTCGTGTTCAACGTCCGCCGCGGGGAAGGCGAGTTCGCCGATACCCTCATGGCCGATCTCTTGATCCAGGAGCAATCCGGCATTGAGGCCATCCGAAACGGAAAGCGCGAGCTCTCCTGCGGCTATGACGCCGACTACGAGGCAGTCGAGCCCGGTCTAGCCCGACAGTTCAACATTCTCGGGAACCATGTGGCTCTCGTGGACAAAGGTCGCTGCGGCCTTCGATGCGCAGTGCGTGATAGCAAACCCGATCCTTCCAAGGAGACAACTATGGCAAAGCGAACCACATGGGATCGCATCCGCACCGCCTTCAAAGCGAAGGATGAGGCGGCACTCGAAGAAGAACTCGAAAACGCCCAGAAGGCGATGGACGAGGGTTCCGATACCCCGCAACGCCTCGTGATCGAGGTCAAGGGTGCCGGTACCGAAGAAAAGCCGACCGGAGACGACGGCGAAGGCGGTGAGGGCGGCGACGATCCGATGGCCGCCTGCATGGCTGCGATCGAGGCGATGAAAACCGAGATCACCGGCGCTATCGCCGATCTCGGTGCCCGTGTCGCCAAGCTTGAGGCAGGCGATCCCACCGGCGATGAAGATGCGGACGCCGATGAAGGCGACGACAAAGAGAACAAGGAAAAGGTCCGGACCGGTGATTCCGCCGGCCTTCATGGTGAATTCACCGATACCGTCGCCCGCGCCGAGATCCTCGCTCCCGGCGTCAAGCTTCCGACCTTCGATGCGAAGGCCGAAAAGAAGAAGACCGCAGACAGCCTCTGTGCTCTTCGCCGCAAGGCCATGGGCGTCGCCTTCAAGGACGATGCGAAGAAGAAGCATTTCGCTCCGTTCCTGACGACGGATGCCCCCGATTTCACGGCGATGAGCTGCGACGCCGTGAAGCTGATTTTCAACGGCGCTTCTGAGCTGGCGAAGATCGGCAACAACAGCGGCAACCAGACACGAGATGCCAGCGCGCGTCAGAGCGAGACTCCGACTATCGCTGACATCAACAAGCGCAACGCGGAATTCTGGTCTCAGAACCGCAAGTAAGGAGCCCTCCGACATGACTGCATTCCAATACCGTATGCCGGCGGGCATCCCCGGCGATATCTCCCGTGACCATGCTCAGGCAACCGTCGAGCCTGGTCTTTTCGACGCATCGGCGCCGTTCTCGGCCTATGGCCTTCCGGCCAAGCTGGTCAGCGGCAAGTATCAGCCGTTCTCGGGCGGTGAAGCCGCTACCGCACTCGCTGCGCTGGTTGTCCGCCCGTTCCCGATCAGTTCGCCGGTCTCCTCTGGCGGTCTCGGCTCCGGCGTTCCTCCGCAGGCCGGTGGCCTCGGCGACTTCCTGAAGCGTGGCTACATGGCTATTCAGCTCAATGGCGGCGCAACGGTAGCCAAGGGCGGCCAAGCCTACATCCGAGTTGCGGCCGCCGCCTCTGGCAAGCCGATCGGTGGCATCGAAGGTGCGGCCGATAGCACCAACACCGTCGCTCCGGCCGGCCTCGTCTTCATGGGCCCGGCAGACGCCAACGGCATCGTCGAAGTCGCTTACAACATCTAACGGCTTCCCATCAAACATCCCAGCAGTGACGGCGCTGCCGTCTTCTCTATGGAGCTTTCAATGACCAAGCAACTCCTCCTCGTGGGCAGCGCCGCACTGATGACCCCTCACATCATCCGTGCCCGGACCCGCGACGCACTCGCAACCTATGACCGTCAGACGATCGACAGCACTGGCGCGTTCCTGATTGGCGAGCTCGAACGTCTCGACCAGACCATCAACGAGCCGCTCGTCAGTGTCACATGGTCTCGCGACATCGATCTTCGCGAAGACGTCTCGATCGCTGACGAAACTGCGTCCTTCACCAATTCCACCTTTGCTGGCGCCGGCGGTCTGAATCCCGGCGGCAAGAACTGGATCGGCAAGGATGCGAATGCCATCGCTTCGCTGGCGCTCGACATCGGTAAGACCCCGCAACCCCTGAACCTCTGGGGCGCTGAAATCTCCTGGACGCTCCCCGAGCTCGCCAGCGCTCAGCAGATCGGCCGTCCGATCGATACCCAGAAGTATGATGCCATGGTGCTCAAGCGCAATATGGACGTCGACGAGCAGGTCTACATCGGTGATTCCGTCCTACCGAACTGCTACGGCCTGCTGAACCTCGCAGCCGTCACCCCGAGCAACGTTCTCAGCGATGGCACCGGCAGCTCGCCGCTCTGGATCAACAAGACGCCGGCGCAGATCCTGCGAGACGTCAATAGCCTCCTGAACGCGGTATGGGCCGCTTCCGGCTGGGCACAGGCCCCGACCGATCTGCGTCTGCCTCCGGTCCAGTTCGGCTACATCGTCTCACAGACGGTCAGCTCCGCCGGCAACATCTCGATCCTTGAGTTCCTGAAGCAGAACAGCCTCTCGAACTCGGTCAACGGCAAGCCGCTGAACATCCAGCCGCTGAAGTGGCTGACCGGCCGTGGTGCTGCCGGTGTGGATCGCATGATGGCCTACACCAAGGACAAGAAGTACGTCCAGTTCCCGATGGTTCCGCTGCAGCGCACGCCGGTCGAATACCGGTCGCTGTACCAGATCACGACCTACTACGGCCGCCTCGGCCAGGTCGAGGCCCGGTACCCGGAAACCGTCGGTTACGCCGACGGCCTCTAAGATCTGAGGAACATGTGCGGCCGGTCTCTTCGGGGGCCGGCTCCCCTTTTGAATGAGGATGTCACCATGCCCAAGATCAACGTGGCAAAGCCGTTTCGACTGAATATGCCAGACGGCACAACCAAGGACTTCGATGTAGGCGAGCAGAGCGTCGACAAGGAAATCGCCGACCACTGGTTTGTCAAAGCGCATCTCGTCGGCGCGTCGTTTGAGCCGAAAGAAGGCTCATTTGAGTATGCGCAGCGAAATCGCGCGCTGAAGAGCGAGGAAGACACTGTCGCCGCCGAGCAGCAGGCCGAAGCCGATGCACAGGCTCGGGCCGACGCCGAGGCGAGGGCAGCCGCGCTCCTGCAAAAGACTAACGAGACCATTGCTGCCGTCGCCCAGCAGGCGCAGGACAACCTCACAAGGAAGGATCCTCAGCCGGCTAATGCCGTTACCGATCTTCCGCCGATCCCGCTCGCATCCGGTGCGCCGGCCGGTGAAGGATCGCAGACCGCTGGCGAAGGCGGAGATCAGCAGCAGGCCGCCGGCGAAGAACAGGCTCCCCAGCAGTCGCAGGGCGAGGCCGGTACCAACGACGGTGAAAAGACCGCCGAGCAGAAGGCCGAATAAGTGGTCGATGTCGCTCAGTTCCGCCAGGATTTCCCGGAGTTCGCCGAGACAACAGCCTATCCGGACGCCAATGTGAATTTCTGGCTCACGGTCGCAACTCAGCTGATCAATGTCGATCGCTGGGTAGGCTTGGCGGATCTGGGCATCGAACTGCTCACGGCTCATAACCTTGTGCTGTGGAAGCGTGCCCAGATCGCGAGTTCGAAAGGTGGGGTTCCCGGTCTGTCGACCGGCGTGACTTCCTCCAAAGCGGTCGCGGACGTTTCGGTCGGCTATGACACGGCGGTGGCTTCGGTCAAGGACGGCGGCAATTACAATCTGACCGATTACGGGACCCGCTATCTCGATCTCGTCTCCATGATGGGCGCAGGCGGCCTGCAACTCTGATGGCAAAGTCCGGTGTGACTATGACCAAGGATGACGTCGACGCCATCCTGAAGCAGATCCGCGCGCTCACCAAGCAAGAGGTCCTGATCGGCGTTCCGGATGAGAATGCCGGTCGACAGCCGGAACAAGGTGAAGAGCAAGAGCCGATTTCGAATGCCGAGATTGGCTATGTCATGGAGTTCGGCCTTCCCGAGAAGAACATCCCGGCCAGGCCACATCTTGTTCCCGGCGTCGAAGAGGCCAAGGACAAGCTCGGCGATGTTCTACAAGCCGGCGCCATGAAAGCGCTCTCTGGCGATAAGCAGGCGGCCGATATCGCGCTGAACAAGGCTGGCCTTGTCGGACAAAACGCGGTCCGCAACAAGATCACCGAGGGGCCATTCGTTCCACTCGCGCCGAAGACGTTGGCTGATCGCAAGCGCCGTGGCCGAACCGGCGAGAAACCGCTCATCGATACGGGCGCTTACAGGAACAGCATCACGTACGTAATCAGACCAAAAGGTAAATGATGCCCAAACGGCCTGCGGTTGAAACTCCTGAGCAGCGGGAGAAACGTCTTATTCGCCAACGTGCATATGAAGCAAGGCGCAGAGCGCGTGATCCAGAGGGAATGAAACGCGCACAAGCCGCTAGTTCCCGCAAATATCGCGAGAATAATCAGGAAAAGGCGAAGGAGACCAACAAACGTTGGCGAGAAAACAATCGCGATAGATTTAACGAACGGCGGCGTGCTTGGCGGTCACGAAACTTAGTGAGGGCATTGTTCCTTGAAGCAAGAAGCAGAGCAAAATCCAGAGGAATAGAATTCGCCATCGAGATGGAGGATATTCCCCCGATGGGAGAGCGATGCCCATTGCTTGGACATCCTTTCCCGCCATCAGATGTGAGGAGAACGCCGCTCTCCCCCTCGCTCGATCGCATTGATTCTACACTGGGATATGTTCCCGGGAACGTCTGGATCGTTGGATATCGGGCCAACCTTATCAAAAATGACGGGACTGCTGAAGAGCATGAAGCTATTGCGAAAGCAATGCGCGCTCATGATCATCTCATCCGCGCGAAAGGCAAGTGATGCCGCTTCTCGATGTGACAGAAATCCTGAGCGATCCGGATTTCGCCGACACGATCACCGTCACGCGATCGAGCCAAACAGGCTTTGATCATGGCCGGCCGATCGTCACAACGCAGACCTTTCCGAATGTTACGGCTGTTGTCACGGCCGGGCAGGGTGACATCCTCAAGTACTTTCCCGAGATGGCAAACATCCAGGGCGCCATCCTGATCCACACGACTTTCCGGCTCACGTCGGTCAGCGAGACCACCCAAGCCGACATCATCACGTGGCAGGGGCGAGATTACCAAATCACCGGCGTCAATGATTGGTCGACGTTCGGCGCCGGCTTCATCATGGCCGTCGGCACGCTCAAGAACTTCGTCGAGGCTGCACCATGACGGATTCATCGACGGGCGGCTATCTTGCGCCGACCTCACCGCCGCCGGCCGCGGGCGACGCGCTTGACAATCAGATCCAAGAGGCAGTCGTCGGCATCACGGGTCTCAACAGCGATTTCGTGCGGCCACGCTGGATACCTACGCCGATCGCACAGCCGCCGGCCGGCACCGATTGGTGCGCCGTAGGCGTTACTCGGCTGGTCGGCGACACCTATGCATGGGTCGGACACCATCCCGACGGCGACGGTCACGACGAAATGCAGCGCCATGTCACCTTTGAGGTTCTGGCGAGCTTCTACGGGCCGAACGGGCAGGCATATGCTGGGATACTTCGCGACGGCCTGCAGATCCCGCAGAACCGCGAGGCGCTTTATCTGCAGGACATCGCTTTCGTCGAGGCGTCTGAAATCATCGCCGCCCCGGCGCTCATCAATGAGCAGTGGATCAGGAAGTACGACCTGGCCATCACTCTTCGAACCCAGATCACCCGCACGTACGCCGTGCTGAACTTGCTTTCGGCAAGCGGAACGATCGTCACCGAAACCTTTACCCAACCTTGGGAAACGCCAGCCTAGGAGAGCTGATCTATGGCTTCTGGTCTTAACGTCAATCGTGTCGTCAACGTCACGATCAACCTTGCTCCGACAGCGGCTCCCGTTCGCAATTTCGGTGCACTCCTCATCCTCGGATCGTCCGACGTCATCGATACCAATGAGCGTCTGCGGTCCTATTCTGACCTTGATGGTGGCGCTGAAGATTTTGGTACGGCGTCGCCTGAATACTTGGCTATGGACGCCTTTTTCTCGCAGTCACCGCAGCCGTCCTTAGTCTATGTCGGCCGCTGGGCGCAGACCGCCACAGCGGGGCGCCTAAATGGTGGGGTGCTCTCAGCAGCCCAACAGGATATTTCGAACTTCGACGCCATTACGAACGGCTCGATGAAGATCGATGTCGATGGCGTGACCAAGACGCTCTCGGCGTTGAACTTCTCTTCCGTGACAAACCTCAATGGCGTGGCATCGATCATCCAGACGGCTCTCGCAGGTGCGTCTTGTGTCTGGGATGCGGTTTCGCAGCGATTTGTCATTGAGAGCGGAACGACAGGCACGAGCTCGACCATCGGTTACGCGTCGGCGACCGGCAGCGGTACCGATATCTCGGCCATGCTCAATCTCGTGACGGGCATTGCATCGCCCCCTGTCGCCGGCGTCGCGGCGGAGACGCTGCTCGCTGCCGTTCAGGAGCTCGCAGATATCTCGAACGACTGGTACGGCCTTATGGTCGCCACGGCCACGCCTCCGGGCAATTCCGATCATCTCGCTGTCGCTTCCTTCATCGAAGGGGCGTCGCAGAGCCATATCTATGGCATTACGATCACAAACCCGTCGGTGCTGGATTCGACAGTCACGAACGATCTGGCAAGCCTTCTCAAGGCCGCCAAGTACAAGCGGACCTTCACCCAATATTCGTCGTCGAGCCCTTATGCCGTCGCTTCGATGTATGGCCGCGCCTTCACGGTCAATTTCGAGGCGAACAACACGACGATCACCTTGAAGTTCAAGCAAGAGCCGGGGATCACTGCCGAGACGATCAAGGAGAGCCAGGCCAACGCCCTCGAGGCGAAAAATTGCAACGTCTTCGTCAACTACAACAATGACACTGCGATCATCGAGCAAGGTGTCATGGCGAACGGCTACTTCTTTGACGAGGTTCACGGCACGGACTGGCTTCAGAATGCCATCCAGACCGATTGCTATAACCAGCTCTACCAGAGCCCGACAAAGATTCCGCAGACCGATGACGGCACGCATATTCTGGTTACCACGATCGAGGGCACTTGCTCCCGCGCGGTCAACAATGGCCTAGCGGCTCCTGGCATCTGGAACTCGGCCGGCTTCGGTCAGCTTAAGCAAGGCCAGATGTTGAGCTCCGGCTACTACGTCTATGCGCCGCCAGTGGCGACCCAAAGCCAACCTGATCGTGAGGCGCGCAAGGCCGTTCCCATCCAAACCGCTGTCAAGCTCGCCGGGGCCATCCACAGCGTGGATGTCCTCGTCAACGTCAATCGCTGAGCCGGAGATAATCTATGAGCACATATTCCTTTGCCAACGTCGTCGCGGCGATCCAAGGCCCCGGCGGCTCCATCTCCCTCGGCAATGGTGCTGGCACTTCGGAAGAGGGCATCACGGTCACCATGACCGAAGACAAGAACACCATGACGATCGGCGCCGACGGCTCCGGCATGCATTCGCTGCACGCTGGCAAGAGCGGCACGATCACGGTCCGGCTGCTCAAGACCAGCCCGACCAATGCGCTGCTGATGGAAATGTACAATTTCCAGACCGCATCCTCAGCCAATCACGGGCAGAACGTCATTTCGGTCCGTGACCCGGTGCGCGGTGACAGCGTCCAGGCATCGCAGTGCGCGTTCAAGAAAGCCCCTGACCTCAGCTATGCGAAGGAGGGCAACACAAACGAGTGGGGCTTCGATTGCATCTACATCGATGAAAAGCTCGGCGTCGGCACGCCGGCCATTTGAGGTGAGCCATGGCTGAGTTCGAAATCAATGGGATCAAATACCGATCCTCGCAAATGAACGCCATGAAGCAGTTCAATGTCGTTCGACGGCTTGCGCCAATCCTCGACAGCGTCAAGAACATGCTCGACATGAAGCTCGAGGATGGTCTTGGGATCGTCGCCCAAGCGATATCCAATATGAGCGATGCTGACACCGAATACGTGATCGGATCCTGCATGGCCGTCGTTACGCGTGAGCAGCCAGGCGGTGCAGGATGGGCCAAAGTCTGGTCGTCTGAGGCAAAGGCGCCAATGTTCTCTGACATCGACATGGCTGTGATGCTGAGGATCGTTTTCGCCGTGATCGGAGAAGCGATCGTCCCTTTCTTCGGCGCGCTCCCTTCGATGTCCCAAACTTAGCCCCTTCACCCGCCTATGAAGCGGTAGCGCTCCCCGATGGCATGAGCTGGCTGATGCGGCCGGTTCTCCGCGGTCTCTGCAAGTTCGAAAGCCTTAAAGACGGCACGCTCGATATTTGCGACATCGCCCTTATGAACGAAGCACTGAGCGTCGCGGACGAAAACCAGTCTCGCGCCCAGCAAGCAACCCAACAGGCTAACGGAGGCAGATGATGGCCGGATCAACGACCATCCGCGAGTTTCTTGTCAGCCTGGGCTATACCGTCGACGGAAACTCTGAACGCAAGTTCAAGGAATCCATGCGGGGTGCGACGCTGCAGGCTCAACTCTTGGCCGATGCCATTGAAGGCATGGTCAAGGTGGTCGCCGATGGTGTCCAGAAGGTCGCCCGGAGCTTCGATAGCCTTTACTGGTCATCCCAGCGGACCGGCGCGTCGGTCCAGAATATCAGGGCGCTGTCCTATGCGGTGTCGCAACTCGGCGGCTCCTACGACGGCACTCGGTCCGCAATCGAAGCGTTCGGTCAGCATCTGCGGAGCAATCCCGGCTATTCGAGCATGCTTCGCTCGCTCGGCATCGCGACCGAGCAGAACGGCAAGATGCGCGACCAGGTCGATATCCTCCGGGATCTCGGCAAGGTGCTATCGACAAAATCCTATCCGATCGCACTCCAATATGGCGGCGCGCTCGGTCTGGACGAGAACACGCTACGCGCCTTGATGAGCGGCGATCTCGGCCGGAGGATGGACGAATACGTCAAGATCCAGCAGGCCGCTGGTCTCGATAGCGAAGAGGCGGCAAAGAGGTCGAAAGACTTCATGCAGGCCTTGACGCAGCTGCAATCGACGATCGAAGCGGTGGTCACCAAGGTACTGACCGATCTTGAACCGACACTAACCGAAAAGCTGAACGCTCTCAGCCAGTGGTTCATCGACCACAAGGAAGACATCAAGCAGTTTATCATAGCTGTGAGTGACGCGATCGAGGGCCTGATTGAAGATCTTGGCAAACTGATCGAGGCATTCAAGCCTGTCTTTAAGACCTTCGACGACATGGCGAAGGCGCTGACCGGCAAGGATGGCCTGCAGGCAGCTTTCGAAACCTTTGCGGTATTCCTCGCCGGTTCGTGGCTCTTGCGCGTGCTGGGCGTCTTTGGGCAGGTCAGAATTGGGTGGCTGGCCCTTGCTGCTCTTGTCGGCTTTGCGCCGAATTCCATGGAGCAAGCAAAAGCAAACGGGGACGCGATCAACGATGCGATCGGCGGAACTGGTATCGGGTCTTGGTTCGTCGGAGCTCGGAACAAGGTTCGCGGTTGGTTCGGACTTTCTCCCATCGATGCGCGCGGAAATACAAAGGTCGGCCCCGAAGCCGGCAAGCCTCTTTCGAACAGCCAGCGTGATCAGAATGCGCAGGAAACCTACAAGATCCTACGCGATGCGGGTCTTTCGCGCGAAGCCGCGCTCGGCATTGTCGGAAATGAGGATGCAGAAAGTGGTTTTAATCCGCGAGCCACCGGCGACGGCGGCCAGGCATCCGGCGGCTTCCAATGGCATCCTGATCGCCAAGCCGCGATCCTGAAGGGGACCGGTATCGACGTCACGGATCCGACGACTCCTCATGGCGATCATGTACGCGCGGCCCTATGGGAAATGCAGCACAGCAGCGATCCAGGCGCCCGGAGGGCATGGACACTTTTGCAAGATGCCAAAACTCCAGCAGAGGCTGCGGCAATCTTCACGCAATACTTTGAACGTCCTGCCGATGTGCCAGGCCAATCACAGGCACGCGGCGTCAAAGCAAACACATGGGCGACACGTCTGAAGGATGCTGCCGATAACCCGCTGACGAAGGAGAACTTCCCGGGGATTTCCAAAGATCGTCCGACAAAGGATGACGACCTACGTCAGCTCATGAAAAATGGCGCGACGAATGCCGCACTGACGGCCGGCCCGCTCACGACGAACGGCAGCACCAACAATGTCACCTTACAGCAGACCACAAATATCAGCGTGATGGGATCTGGCGACCCGACTTCGACCGCTAGTTCGGTCGAGCGCCGGCAAAACTCGGTGAATTCGCTGATGCTCAGGAACACTCAGGGTGCCGTTAGATGAGCCTCATAGACGACCTATACGCTCTGATCTCGGCGCCCTTTCGCGCGATCGGGACGATTGTTCCAGACGTCGTTGTCGAGGAGAACCATCGGGATCAGCTCGTCATCACGGATCATCCGGTCGAGCGCGGTGCCGCGATTTCGGATCATGCGTTCAAGCTACCGGTTGAGGTGGAAATCCGTTGTGGGTTCTCCAACTCGACGGTCGGCGCCGAAGGCTATGTCCAGGAGGTCTATCAGGAGTTCCTCGATCTGCAGGCGGCTCGTCAGCCATTCGATGTGTTCACCGGAAAGCGCCAATATTCCAATATGTTGATCAGGTCACTTGAAGTGACGACTGATGAACGTAGCGAACATGCGCTCTATCTCGTGGCAGGTCTTCGAGAGGTACTCATTGTCGACACCGCAACCACGAAGTCGCCAGCGCAAAGTGTGCAGGCGTCTCCTCAGAAGACTGCGGGAGTGGTGAACACCGGTGCAAAGCAAATCACCGGGCCAATCCAGGCGGCCGGCGGTTAAGCCTGACCCTTTTCCAACAGTTGTTGGAGAAGTTTGGTCTGCTCTTCCGATGTGGAGCGGATCATCGTCAGTTCAGACGACATCCGGCCGAAGACGGCGATGAGCAATCCGGTGACCAGCGAAGAGATCGCCATCACGAGATAGGACCCGAAAAATGGATGTCCTTGATATCCCGCCAATACGGCGATCAAAGCAAAGACCGAAATCGTAAAGATGAGGTCGCCGACCCGCTGAACATAATTGCCCACTGATGTGCTCCGAGGCGTTGAATTGAAGGTGGGGCATGTTGAATCTATTTCGCGCGAAAGTCGAGAGCTGACGCGCATAGTGATGGTGAACGATGGCAACGACATATGAAATCCCGCTGTCACCCACGCCGCAGACCTTCAGCATCCTCCTGGCCGGCATCTCCTATCAGTTGACCGTCCGATATACCGACGCGCCGATGGGCGGCTGGTTGCTCGATATCGCCGATCAGAATGGCGACAACATCCTCTGCGGCGCGCCCTTGGTTACCGGCCATGATCTGCTCGAGCAATATGCCTATCTCGGTATCGACGGTCAGTTGATCGTCCAAACCGATGCCGACCCCGACGCCGTGCCGACATTCAACAATCTTGGTGTGGAATCACACCTGTATTTCGTGACGCCATGACCCGTCAGTGGATCCGGTATTGCAAGCTCACGGTTGAGGGCGGCGGTGAGGCGATCGACCTGTCGGAACTTCGTATCCGGTTCAACGTCGCGCAGCACACTCTCCAGTCGCCGAACGTTGGAGACATCACAATCTCGAACCTCTCGGATCAGACGGTCCAGAGGATCAAGAACGAAGGCACAACCGTCACGCTCGAAGCCGGATATCAGGACGGCTATGGCCTCATCTTCAAGGGCCAAATCATTCAGAAACGGCGCGGCCGTGAAAATCCGGTCGATACCTATCTGAACATCCTCGCCCAAGGCGGTGACCAGGCTTACAACCACGCTGTCGTCAACAAGACGCTCGCGGCCGGCCATACCTACAAAGATCAGGTTATGGCCGCTTACGAGGCGATGAAGCCATTTGGCATCACGCTCGGCTACATCGCCGATCTCGGAAAAAAGCAGATGCCGAAGGGCAGGGTGCTCTTCGGGATGGCCCGTGATGTGCTGCGGACCGTGGCGATCTCCACGGGCACGTCCTGGAGCATCCAAAATAACCAGCTCACGGTGGTCAAGGACAGCGAGGCGTCGCCAGGCGGCGCCATCGTACTCAACTCGCGCACCGGTATGATCGGGCTGCCTGTCCAGACGATCGACGGCATTCAGGTTCAGTCTCTGCTCAATCAGAAGATCGGGCCGGGGACGCTCATCCAGATCGACCAAGCGGACATCCAAGAAGCAAAGTTCGACCCCGGCTATCTCGGCGAGGTCAACAATTCGATGATCCCCACGACGGCGGACGATGGCTTCTACAAGGTGCTGGTCGTCAACCATCTGGGCGATACCCGTGGAGAGCCCTGGTATTCGGACATGCTCTGTATCCGGGCCGACGGTAAGGGCCCAATTCCCCTTGGGCTCGTACCCAAGGGCATCAATGTGGATCCGTGATCAATGGACATTCGCGAACGACTGCACGACCAGGAGGAAAGTCTCCGGGCGATGCTGGATGGCTTTCAGGCCAAAATATGGACTGCTATCCCGGCCTCAATCTCGACAGTTCATGCGGACGGCCAGCATGCGACGTTTCAGGCCGGCATAAAATCGATCGTCCGCAACCCGGATGGCACGACGACGGCCGTTGACTTGCCGGTGCTGCCGGACGTCCCGTTGCACTTCCCCTCTGGCGGCGGTGTCACGATGACGTTTCCGGTGAAATCCGGCGACGAGGCGCTTCTGATCTTCTCGTGTCGGCCGACAGACGCGTGGCAGCAGTCCGGCGGCCAGCAGGGGCAGATAGACGCGCGGATGCATGATCTGTCGGACGCCTATGCCCTGGTCGGCTTTAAGTCGAGCCCGAACGCGCTCTCGAACGTCAACACCGACGCGACTGAAATTCGAACGGCCGATGGCAACACGGTCATCAGCCTCAAGGGCGACGAGGTCAAGCTCAAAGCGACCGGCTCACAGAGCACCGTCACCCCGACGTCCGTTGTTCATGAAGTAACCGGCGGCATGCTCGTTTCAATAACGGCTTCGCGGGTCGATCTAGGCGGCTTAGGTGGTCAACCGGTTGAGACAGTCGCTGGCCCATCCTCAAAGGTTTTTGCGGTGATCTGATGCGCTATCGAAAGCTCTCTCCCACGGGTGATTACACCTTTGGACATGGCCAAGCCGACTTTTATCGGGACGTGCCCGAGGCGCCGGCCCAAGCAGTGAAGACGCGCCTTCACCTGCAGCTTGGCGAATGGTTCCTCGACAATACCGAAGGCACTCCATGGAAGACGCGGGTGCTTGGCAAATACACCGGATCCACCCGCGATCCCGTGATCAGGACACGCATACTCGGCAGCCAGGGTGTGACGGGCATCGCTGATTATTCCAGCGCGCTCAATCGCGACACCCGAGGTTTCTCGGTGAATTGCACAATTGATACGCAATACGGCGCCGCCGTGGTTTCGGAGACGATGTAATGGCAACCACGCCGGTTTGCACGATCGACGCGACTGGAATTCATGTTCCGCAATATTCCGACGTCCTGACATATCTGCAGAACGCCTATCGTGCGATTTACGGCGCCGATGTCTACCTCGAGCCGGACAGCCAGGATGGGCAGCTGCTCGCGATTTTCGCCTTGGCGATTTCGGATGCCAATTCAATGGCAGCGGCGGTCTATAATTCGTTCTCGCCTGCGACCGCCCAAGGCGCGGGGCTTTCGAGCGTCGTCAAGCTCAATGGCATTCAGCGCGGCGTGGCGTCTTATTCATCGGTGGATCTGACCCTGATCGGCCAGGCCGGCACGACGATCACGAACGGGATCGCATCCGATACCAACGGCAATCAATGGCTTCTGCCGGCGAGCGTGACGATCCCATCGGGGGGGGAGATCATTGCGACTGCCACAGCGGCCGAGGCTGGAGCCATTCTGGCCGACGTCGGAAGCGTCAACACAATCGCCACCCCGACACGAGGCTGGCAATCGGTGACGAATGCCTCTGCCGCCGCTGTAGGTGCACCGGTGGAGAAAGATCCAACACTGCGGAAGCGCCAGACGACATCGACCATGCTGCCGAATAAGACAGTCCTTGAAGGCATCATTGGCGCCGTTGCCAATCTGACCGGCGTTACCCGATATGCCGCCTATGACAATGACACTGATGTCACGGATTCGAATGGCATCCCCGGCCATACTTTTGCGCTCGTGATCGAGGGCGGCGATGCCCAGACGATTGCCAACACGATCGCACTGAAAAAGGGCGAAGGAGCCGGCACGTTCGGCACGACCAGTGAGACGGTCATCAATCAGTATGGCGTGGCGAACATTATTCGCTTCTCTCGGCCCACATTGGTGCCTATCTCAGTAGCAATCACCGTGAAGGCGCTTGCCGGCTACACCACGACGGTCGAAAACTCTATGAAAACTGCCGTTGCCGACGAGATCAATTTGACTGCTATCGGCGGTGGCCAGAGCGGCGTTGTCGAATGGGATACCGCCGTCTCTGCCGCTAAGAGCATTCCGAGTTCTTCTGCGTTTCGAGTGACCTCAATGACGCTTTCCCGGGCCAGTGGATCTGGCACGCCCGACGTCCCGCTTGCCTTCAATGAAGCGGCTACATGTGACGTCACGGATATTTCGGTCACGGTGACCTGATGGCGAGCGTTGACGATTATCTCGCTCGCATCACGAGTTACCATCGCGGCCAGCCGGATTTCACAGCCACACTGGCTGCGCTGGTTCAGCCGTTGGTGGATGGTCAGAACTTTCTCGGCTCATTGCCGGCCGCGTTCGACATCGATTATTCGATCGGTGTCCAGGAAGACGCAGATGGCGCTTGGGTTGGTATCAGCCGGAATATTCCGGTTCCGATCCCGAACGTATGGTTTTCGTTCGATGATCCAAAACGCGGGTTCGATCTTGGCATCTGGAAAGGTCCATACGACAGCGACACTGGTATCACCGTTCTTGACGACGACACCTATCGGACGCTGATCCGCGCAAAGATCGCGGCGAATATCTGGGATGGAACGGTCGAGAACGCGCCCGATGCGTTCGATATCATCTTCCCGCAGCCGTCAAACGCCCGTGTGGAGCTTCAAGGGCTGAATGATGATGGCTCTTATTCTCTTCTGACCGGACTAACCGATAGCGGTTTGCGAGTAGTACTTTCAGCGTTTCCGGCGCTCTCCGGCACGCTTCTCTTTGTTCTCGATAACCAAGACATGACGATGACGGTTGGCATTGCTGGAGAAATTCCATCGCTGCTGTTTCTGGCAATTCTTGAACAGGGACTTTTACCGATCAAGCCGGCAGCCGTTCGCGTGAACTACGAAGTCACCTCCGTCAATAGCGCCCCAGTTTTCGGCTTTGACGTGCAGAACGATTACATCGCCGGTTTCGATACCGGTGCATGGGGCGTGGACCCGACCTACTTCACCTCCTGATCCCCGGGGAAAACATGACCGAAAATCAATATCTACCGTTCGGCACGGCCGGCGGAGCAAATGTGCTGTCGCCCGCTGAGTACTTAGCACTTGCAGCGCGCCTTTCTGGTTTCGCAGCAGGCGTAGCTCAATCTGAAGAGCTCAATACGGTCTGGCGCCAGGCGTCCGTCGTTGCGGCAATGATCGGTCAATTCGTCGCCGATATTGGCGGATTTGATGCGCTTGACGATGGCAGTGTCGCAAACTTGCTGGCTAGCTTCGAGCGAACAATTCAGGGCGGAAAACTCAATTTTTCCGTCGCTGGCGGCACTCCCAATGATGTGACCGTGACGCTCAACCCCGCTCCTGCAGCTTTGACCGCTGGGATGTCGTTCAAAATCTTGATAGGGACTGCACCCACAAGCGCAATGACGTTGAACGTCAACGGCCTCGGCGCAAAAAGCATCACCGATCAACTTGGCAATGCGATACAGGCTGGCGCATTCTCGGCGGGATCAATCGTTGAATTCACCTTTGATGGCACGAATTTTCGTGTAGATACCACAGCCAAGCCCGGACGATATCTCAACACGCAGATATTGACGGCCTCGGGCACGTACACCCCTACAACGGGATGCGTTCTTGCCCGTGTAAAAGCGATCGGTGGCGCCGGCGCAGGTGGAGGCGCTCCTGCGTCTGGCGCTAGCACAGTATGTTTTGGTGCACCCGGAACGGAAGGCTCATATGCTGAGGGTTGGGTGGTTATAACAGGTCCGGTCAATTACACGGTCGGCGCTGGCGGATTGCAGGCTACTGGTGCCCCTGGTGGAAATGGCGGCACGACGACTTTTGGCCCGATCTCATGTCCCGGCGGTCCTGGCGGCGGTATTGCTGGCCCGACTGCGCCAACCTTTGCTGCCGCTAGCACTCAAGGCACAATTGCCTCTGGTGGTTCCATCATGAACAAAAGTGGCAACTTAGGTGGCTTGTCGATAGGATTTTCCACAACCGCAGGGTTTGGCGGCGCGGGCGGTGGTGGGACGATGGGTTCACCACCTGGATATCAGGGTATCAATTCCAACGGCCCATCCGCCACCCAACCAGGCTGCGGCGGTGCTGGAACCTTATCTGCGGGGGGCAATGGCGCATTGACAGGCGGCAATGGCTTCCGTGGCCAGATCGTTATTGAGGAGTATGGCTTCTAATGATTGCGCAAGTTGTTAAGGACGGCACGGTCATCAACATCATCGAGATCGATGATACCGCAACGATAGTTCCAAATGGCTCCAGTGTCGCTGGAGGGCCAAGCGGAGAATGGACCGCCCCTGCCGGCACAAAGATAATGACCGTAGCTGGTGCTGGCTTAGGATGGATCGTGTCCGGAAAAACGCTCATACCACCACCGCAAGAATAACCGTCAGGTCCTACAGGTCGCTAATAACGGCGACCTTCATATTCAGGACATTGATGCTGCGTACTGGCTCGCAACATTCAATTACAGGATAAAATCTCATGAAGCTTACCAAGCTCCTGCTCGGTATTGTGGCAGCGTGTGCCCTTATTTCGGGCGCTCATGCTCAGACCACAAGCGGCGCCATTGAGCAACTTCCAATCCACACACTGTCTCACGTCATTGGACATGATGGCGGAGGCCATGTCGGCCGAGAGCCAGTAACCGACTTCCTCAAGCCTGGTTCGACATCTCCGACGGCCGGGAACCTCGCCTGTTGGGGAAGTAGCGCCAATCTGATCACGGATTGCGGCTCTCCTGGTTCGATGGCTTTCCAGAATTCGAATGCTGTAGCAATTACGGGTGGCTCTGCTATTTTCACCGGGATCACGACAGCACCAACAAAATCACAGGGTGACAATTCCACAAATGTCGCCACGACAGCCTATGTTGACACTGGCCTGGGAACAAAGGCCAGTTTGGTGGGCGGCGTTATTTCGATCGCACAAGGCGGCACCAACTCGGCGACCGCTGCAGGGGCTCGGACGAACCTCGGGCTCGGAACAATCGCGACGCAGGATGCAACTGCAATATCCATTACAGGCGGATCGATCACCGGGATCACTGATCTCGCTGTGGGCGATGGTGGCACAGGATCAAGCACGGCTGCGGGGGCAAGAACGAATCTTGGCGCAGCCGCTTCTGGCGCCAATGGAGACATTACCTCCATTACAGGTCTCACGACAGCCCTGTCAGTTACTCAAGGCGGAACCGGTTCTACGTCGGCGGCAGCGGCCAGGACCGCATTAAGCGCCGCCGCATCAGGAGGGAATAGCGATATTACCTCCATTTCGGGACTTACGACGCCATTGTCGGTCGCACAGGGAGGCAGCGGCGCGAATACCGCGTCTTCGGCCAGAACAAACTTTGGCCTTGGCACTGCTGCCACCCAGAATACTGGGACGAGCGGTGCAACGATCCCTTTTTTGAACACAGCAAACACCTGGACGCTGCCCCAGACCTTCTCGGCAAATCCTGTTTTCCCATCGCAATCGGCGAATGTTGTCTTCGCGGCCCCCAATGGAAGCAGTGGCGCCCCATCGTTTCGCGCTCTGGTCGCCCAAGACAGTGGGGCAGGAGTTGTTCAGTACGATCTTTCCCGCAATTCAACGGCGAATAATGCCTCGATAGCGCTTTCGTTGTCCGGCGCTAGCTTCTCTGCTTCTGGTACGGCGGGCACGACTTGCGGCGGAGGCGGGACTTTTAATTTTCCGTGCCTTCAGAATCAGAATATCAGCGCGGATACGGTTGACGCATCGACTGGAGGTGCGCTCGACGGTTGGCAATTTACCCACAACTTTGGCGGCTCGACGGTCAAAGGTGCTCGGCAGTCGGTTGATATCATCTCGACGTTCACGGCTGCTACGAGCGCAAGCAATGCGAACAGGAACTATGTTCCGTTTGCCACCTATATGCAGATTAATTCTGGAGATGGAGGGACCGCTGGGACGCCATTAGGTAATTTTTTCGGTGCTAACCACGTTGTGCGTGGAACAGCAACCAACCTAAATAGCGTCGTCGGTCTAGAAAACGACATCAACGTTTCTGGAACTATGAAATATAGGTTCGGTTTTTCTTCCGTCTCCTTCCCTGGGTCAGAAGCTACTATCGGTGATGCGGCGTATGAGCTTCACGCATCATCCGGAACCGGCTCGACTAATTGGGTAAACGCGCTTTATCTAAGCAATGTCGGCGGTATTGCTCCACTTGCGACGGGCGGGTGCGTTGTCTGCACGGATGGAAGTGCCAACACTATCGCACAAGGCATCGATCTTCACACCTATACTGTCACCGGATACTTCCTTCGATCGGCGAATTTCAGCGTTGATGGCTCGGGAAACACGACAGCTACCAGCTATCGCCTGTCAAACATGCTTTCTACCACCGCCGTGCCAGTCATTGCGAGCGGCTTTTGCACATCGCCGACAATCGCTGCCGCAAATGGGACTGCGGCATTTAAAATCTTTGTCGGATCAGGATGTTCTGCTGGCACTGGAACGCTCACGATGCCCGCCGCAGCAAATGATTGGTCCTGTACCGCATCCGATCTGACGAATCCCGGTTCGCACGTAATCGTTCAGGCTGGGCATAGCACAACGTCGGCGGCGTTTCAGGATTATTCGCGCACCACAGGTGCTGCTCAAACCATGGGATCAGGTGATGTGATCCTTGTCCAATGCTCAGCTCTTTAAGAATGAGGAAATTGACGATGAGGTCTTTTTTTGCCGCCGCTATAATGTTGGCTGCTGGCACAATGGCATTCGCTCAGGAAGATAATGCCTCAAACGCCAATGCGGCAGATGCCGCCCCCGTCCTGTATGCACAGCGCAATGCGATCCTTGATCAACTAACAAGCGCCCAGGTCGAGATCAACAAGCTCAAAGCCGAGCTTGATAAGGTAAAGTCCGAAAATAAATGCCCGAACAGCGAGAAAAACTGACGTAAACGGTATATATCCCTCGTTGAATCTCTCCTGGAAATGGCATAACCATCTATGACTAATTCAACTCATGGGTGGAACCAATGCCAAGCGCTCTTTCGGATAACGTCGACGGCCATCGTAGCAAGTATGAGATCCTGAAAGCTAGCCTACCTCCAGAAGAGGTCGGGAAGGTCTTCGTCGGCGGCTCAGATCCCATCTGGATGGGCTTTTGCGAACTGGAAATGATTCGTCGTTCCAAGGATCTGAATGGTGCCACTGTTGTTGATATCGGCTGCGGTATCGGTCGGCTTACGCAGCACATGTTGCATGAACCACTTACCCGCTATCTCGGCATCGACATCATTCCTGAAATCCTTCAAGACGCCATAGAGATCGCGAAGGATGACAAACGGTTTTCCTTCGAAATTGGGTCTGATTGCAAAATCCCGATGGAAGATGGTGTTGCCGATGTTGTCGTTGCCTATTCCGTCATCACGCACCTTCTCGACGAGGAGACGTTTGAATACCTTCAGGACGCACGCCGAGTTTTGAAGCCTGGCGGTGTGGCGATCTTCTCGTTTCTAGATTTCATGTACGATCGGCACGTAGAGAATTTTTTCCGCCATGCGGCCCAGCACAGGCATGGACACGGGGATATGCTGAAATACACGACCAAGGAAGTCCTTCGTCTTTTCGGTGAGAAGGCCGGGTTTTCGAACGTGCAGTTCGTAGATGGTGTTGATGCGCTGCCTACCAGCGGCAAGACATCACCGCTTATGTCAGAACCACCGAAGAAATTTCAGCTCGGTCAATCTAGCTGTATTCTCACCGCATAGACATCAATCCTAACGTTTGAACATTCAAGGCGTCCTTTGGGGCGCCTTTTTCATTGGAGCCTACAATGGACCGATCGAAGTTTTTCGACGCGGTGCGATCCCCAGTATTCGGAGGAAAGCTATCGCAAGCTCAGGTCAATGGGTTGGAGGCGATTCTGGACGCGGTTGATGCCGGCGCCGTCACGGATCTGCGCCAGGTCGCCTATATCCTGGCAACCCCGATGATCGAAACCGGCGGCTCGTTCGTCCCGATTGTCGAGAACCTGAATTACAGCGCCCAAGGGCTGCTGACGACGTTCAAGAAGTACTTCACGCCGGCGCAAGCGTCTGCATATGCTCGGCAGCCCCAGCGGATCGCCAATCGCGCCTATGCCAATCGAAACGGCAATGGCGACGAGGCGAGCGGCGACGGGTGGAAATATCGGGGCAGGGGTTTCGTCCAGATCACCGGCCGCGCGAACTATGCCAAGTTCTCGACAATCCTCGGCGTTGATCTGGTCGGAAATCCCGATCTTGCTCTAAGTGACGATACTGCCGCCAAGATCATCGTCATCGGCATGCGTGACGGCGTCTTCACCGGCCACAAGCTTTCCAACTATTTTGAACCGACGTCCTCCGACTGGGTAGGCGCTCGGTACATCGTCAATGGGCAAGACAAGGCCCAACAGATCGCGAACTTCGGTCGCCAATTCTGGACGGCGCTGAAGTCTGCGGCATAAGCCCCCTCAACATCAAAGGACAATCCCATGCGCATCTTTACCTTGGCGGCAGTAGCCGCCTTGACGATCTCGCTCGGCTCTTGTGCAGCCCTGCAGAAGATCAATGACTTCTCCATCAGCCAGACGACGATCGACAAAGCCATGTCTGGCTATGACACGGTCTTTCTGGCTCCGGCCAAGAACTACCGCTCTCTCTACGACAAGAACCCATGCCTCGGCTCCGACAAGGTGACGAACGCCAATGGCCTCTGTGCCCAGAAGGCCATCGTTCAGAAGCTCCAGACGGCGGACAAGGCTGTTGAGGATGCTCTGAAGGAAATTCAGGACGACCTCAATGCATGTACGGCCGCTGGCCAGACTTCGTGCTCGGGCATTTCCACCGCCTATACGGCCCTCAAGGCCGCAATCAGTGCTGCTGAACAGATCGCAGCCGATAATGGAGTAAAGTAAATGGCTACTGCTGATGTCATCCTAGCCGACCTCAAGATCGTCGGTTCCGCTCTCGCCCTTCTTCAAGCCCTTGGTCAAGACCTTGGCCCTGCGATTGGGGCCTTCTATCAGCTCGTGTTCATGGGGCAGCCGCTCACTGACGCACAGCGCACAGCCCTTCAGTCGAGCCATCAGGCGCTTTCTGCGGCTCTCCAAGCCCCTTTAGCGTAAGCCGGCCTCCGGTCGGCGAACTACCCTCAAACGGAGCCCTGAAAATGGCTGATACCCAACTCCAAATCAAAGCACAGATGGCCGATGCGGTGACTTCGGCTGTCTCTGACCCGAAGGTCCAGGCCGAGCTATCTGCTGTCCCAGCGATCATCGATGCACTTACTCCCGTCATCGACTCCATCCTGCATTCGACCAACAATGAGCCATGGTATAAATCCCGCGTCACTTGGGGTTCCATCGTCACGGTCATCGGTCTGATACTGAATGCCGCTGGCGTGACCATGGGAGCCAGCACGCAAGAGATTCTTATCTCGCTTGGCGTGACCCTATCCGGCCCGGCTATCTCGCTGTGGGGCCGCTATATGGCGAAGAAACCCCTCGGCTCGTGATCTCCCGCCTCCAGCTCCTCGGGGCCATCATCTTCATAGCCACGCTGGCGGGGTTTCTCCTGCTGGCGTGGCATTCAGTTTTGACACCATAGGGCATCGGCATTTCAAAGGGGCGGCAAGTTGGAAGAGGTTGTTATGCAGTTTCCACAGCGAAGCAAGAAATTCGAATGGAACTTTAATACCATCGTTACGCTCGGCAGCATGATCGCCGGGCTTGTCGTGACCTCTGCGGGCTGGGGCATAACCTATGCCGACATGCGAAACGACAACGCTGATCTTCGAAAGCAGATAACCGATGTCGTTAACCGCATGGACAAAGACGGGGCCGACAGAAAAGCCCAAATCGCCGACGTTCAGCAACAACTCGCCCAGATCGCCCCCCTCACATTTCAAACTACCCGGGCGACTGAAGCCGGCGCCGAAAACAAGAAGGCGATTGAGGCCACGAATGATCGCATCGATCGGATTGTTGATGCCTTCGGCAAAAAGCTCGACACGGCGATCGACAGTATAAACAAAGTCAGCACACAGGTGCAGGTTCTGAGCTCAAAATTCGAGGATTCGCAGGGTAAGCCCGACAAAAGCATTTTCCGAATGCCAGTCGTGAAACCTTAGCTCTGAAGCGGATTGCGGGTAGCGACTAAGCTGTAATCTCTCGCATAAGGCGCCAAAGTCGTGTCGTCTCTTTGTCGGCTTTTTGAAAGGCCTCGGATTCTCTTCCGGATTTCGCGAGAATGTGGCTTGCGCGCGCTTTGGCCTTCGAATGGCTCGTATGTAACTCATTGAGTTTCTTTCTCGCCTCGGGACTGATGACAGTCTGCATTATGAAACCCCTATATTGCCACGTCGCTTGCCTTTATATGGGGAGAGCGGCGTTCGAATGTTAGTGGCTCTACATACGCGAGCGATGCCCACTACCTTTGATCACAGATGCAGGGTGGGTGCTGCAACGATAGCTTGGTATCAATCCCGCACTTCTTTTTCCCTGCGTCTCGCGGCCTTCCATTCCTCATCGGGAAAATGCTCCCAACACCACCATCTGTTCTGGCCTTTGATTGGCTCGTAGCCGAGCAGACCCCAGAGATTACAGCCTGGATGCTCGCAGTAGTGCTCGAAAAGATGGGATAGTGTTCGCGGCGGCGCGGCACCGGTTTCATCGCCCATGTCAGTTCAATTCCTCTTTCGGTGCTTTATCCATGGCGCCCAGAAGCGAATCCGAGAAATACTCCAACGTCTTCAGCGCATCAGCGAAGCGTTGCGCATCCGGTGTTCCCAGAGCGCGCATTCCATTGTCGCGTAGGTCAAGCCCGACCTGCTGTATCACGGCGTTGGTAAAACCGCGCATATCCGCGGTTGTTGATCCAAGCCTGCCCAGCAGATGAGCAATGAGAAAATCGTG